>Ga0184637_10001638_pt1 | contig 14906 bp, 14 predicted proteins | sample PLM3_127_b2_FD_133143 | JGI IMG/M metagenome (GOLD analysis project Ga0184637, IMG submission 133143) | Groundwater sediment microbial communities from an aquifer in East River, Colorado, USA - PLM3_127_b2 | ecosystem: Environmental > Terrestrial > Soil > Riparian zone | place: USA: East River...
AAGTTCGAGAGGATGTTCGTGGAGAGCGACCCGTACACCGGGTCGGCCACGTTCATGCCGTCGAGGATGTAGGTGTTCTCGGGCGACTGTGCGCCGGCGAAGCCCACGCCGTACCGGTCGGTCTGCGCCGTCGGGGCCACCACCGAGATCGCGTCGAAGTTACGGCCGACGGGGACCGAGGACATGAACTCGCTCGAGACCACCGAGCCCGACTCCGCGGAGCCGATGTTGACGACGGGCGCCGCCCCCGTCCGGACGACCTGCTCCTCCATCTGGACCGCCTCGGGGACGACCGAGAGGGGCGCACGGATGGTCTTGTCGAGCCGGACGACGATGTCGGAGCGCTCGAAGGGCTTGTAGCCCTCGAGCTGCACGGCGAGCTTGTAATCACCGGGAGGGAGGAACACGAGGCGGTAGTTGCCGTTCGCTTCGGTGACGGCGGTCTGCTCACCTTGCAGCGAGGGGCTCGTCGCGATCACGACCGCCCCGGCGACCGGGTTGCCGGTCGAGGCGTCGGTGACCACGCCGATGATGGTACCGGTAGTTTGTGCGGATGCGAGCCCCGTGAACAAAAGCGCAACGGGCGCGATCCGCAGGAGGCGCAGCAACCTCTTCGTCATGACTTCCTCCAGGGAGAAGACACTCAGCGGCAGCCAGAGGGACGACCACGAGGACGGGTATCCTCCTGTCCGGGTGATCGACCGACGGGTCAATGGCTGCCGTTCTAGATTCCGCATGTGAGGAATGTCAAGCGATGCACCGCTGTTACATACGCCCCCCTCCTGGGCCTCAAAACGCCGCGTTCACTTCAATTTTCCCGATTCACCCCGATCTGCGGCGTGTTAGCCCACACGCCGCCAGAGATGACGCATGTGTACGTGACACGGGAGGCAGGCAAGAAGGGGCCTGCTGGCGGCCAATCCCGCGGGATTCCGGGCGGACGCTGGGTCCGCGCCCCCGCTCCAGGGATGGGGCTGCGAGCCTGCGACGGTATTGACAGCTTCGGGAGAGGGGAATAAGAGGCGCTTTCCATTTTTCCGGCTGATTCCGGCGCCAGTTCCGCAAACGAGGCGAGCCGCTCGTGTTCGACGAAGTCACGAAGAAAGAGGGCGGAAAGCAGGCCGCCCGCCGGGCCACGTACGTGCTCGGCTCCACCGTTTTCCAGGTCGTGCTCGTCGTCGCACTGATCTCCGCGTCCGCCTACATCAAGGCGGAGGTCATCGACGCGCCCAAGACCGTGGACGTGAAGTTCGTGAAGGCGGTGCCCCCCCCGCCCCCGCCTCCCCCCGCGCCCCCCCCGGCAGCGCGCAAGCGCCCCCCGGACCAGAAGCCGCGGACGGACCTCCCCAGGCCGCCGCCTCCGCAGGCGCTGATCCAGCCCCAGGAGATCCAGGCGGAGATGAAGCCGCCCGACCCCAACGAGCCGCCCGAGCCGGAGTACGACTACGGCGACGCGGCCGAGGGTGAGGGGGTGGTCGGCGGGGTCGTCGGCGCGCAGTCCGGCGGCATCGAGGACGCGCCCGCCTTCGCCTCGGCCGGCTACCGCAAGCCCGCGATGGCCGAGCCCGGCTGCGTCGGGCGCTCGGTGCGCGTGCCGCGCGAGCTCGCCGGCTACGTGTCGGGGCCGATCACCGTGAAGTTCGCCATCGGCAAGGACGGCCAGCCGAGCCGCTTCGAGGCGCTCACGGCGCTGCCCGACGCGCGGATCGGCGCCGCCATCTGGCAGGCGGTCCAGTCCTGCCGGTGGGTGCCCGGCTCGGATCCGCAGGGCCGGCCGACGTCGATCTGGGTGGTTCTGCCGGTCCGCCTCACGTCCAGCTAGCGCGGCCGCGCCTTTCAACGCTTTCAGCTTTCACTCACAGGAGCCGTCGATGTCTCTCCCCCTCGTCGAATCGCTGAACTCGCTCGTCCTCGCTCAGGCCGCCGGCGCGCCGGCCGGCACCTTCGACCTCGTCAACATGATCAAGTCGATCGAGGGCTTCGGCATCGTGGTCGCCGGCATCCTCGGCCTCATGAGCATCTACTCGCTCGGCGTGATGGCCGAGCGACTCGTGACCTACTCCCGCGCCGGCAAGGCCTCGCGGCAGTACGCCGAGAGCCTGCGGACCATCCTGCCGGCCGGCAAGTTCACCGAGGCGGTCGAGCTCTCGCGCAAGCTGAAGCGCGGCCACCTCCCGAAGGTGCTCGGCCTCGCCATCGAGGAGTACAGCCGCGGCGTCGACGCGCTGAAGCACCCGGGCCCGAACGACGTCGGCGACTTCGACATCATCGCCGCCGTGAACCGCGCCGTGGAGCGCAGCTCGCTCCGCACCGTGAACGACCTCCGCCGCGGCCTCGGCTCGCTCGCCACCATCGGCTCGACCGCCCCGTTCGTCGGCCTGCTCGGCACCGTGTGGGGCATCATCAAGGCCTTCCAGAACATGGCCGCGACGGGCTCCGGCGGTCTCGGCACCGTCTCCGGCGCGATCGCCGAGGCGCTCATCAACACCGCCTTCGGCCTGCTCGTCGCGATCCCCGCCGTGATGATGTTCAACTACCTCACGAACCGGGTGGAGGACATGCAGGTCGACATCACCGACTCGGCGACCGAGCTGATGGACTTCTTCATGAAGGAGGGGCGCACCGAGGGCGTGAAGTAGCCCCCGCCGCGATCCCCGCGCGAGAGGAAGATCCGCGATGTCGATGGATGTCGGCAGCAAGAACGTCAAGAGCGACATCAACGTCACGCCGCTCGTGGACGTCGTCCTGGTGCTCCTGATCATCTTCATGGTGATCACGCCGATGCTCCAGCGCGGCAAGCCGGTGGTGCTGCCCGACGCGAGGCACGTCTCGGCGCTCAAGAGCGGCGGCGACCCGATCCTCGTGTCGATCACCGCCGACGGGAAGATCTGGATCGACAAGGAGGAGGTCGCGCTGGATCAGCTCTCCATCGAGCTCCCGATCCAGATGCAGATCATGCCCGGCGCGCCCGTCCTCGTGAAGGGCGACAAGTCCGTCGAGTACAGGAAGATCCGGGAGATGATCCTGGAGATCTCCAAGACGCACCTCATGGGCGTCTCGCTCGCCGCGAGCGAGATCAAGGAAAAGGGGTAGCGCCATGGGGATGGCACTCGGCACCAAGAAGCCGGTCACGGACATCAACGTCACGCCGCTCATCGACGTGGTGCTCGTGCTCCTCATCATCTTCATGGTCCTCACGCCGCTCGTGGAGAAGCAGAAGTTCCTGCGCGTGCCGGAGTACCAGCCGGAGATGCAGCCCGTCCCTCCCGACTCGGTGCCGCCGGATCAGACGGTCATCACCGCGCTCGAGAACGGGAACGTGCTCCTCAACAAGCAGGAGATGAGCGTCGAGGACGCGATGCAGCGGCTCCACGTCGCCTACGAGGGCCGGCCGTCCAAGGTGCTCTTCTTCAACGCCGAGGACCGCGTGAAGTACGACCGCGTGGTCTACGTGCTCGACGCCGCCCACGGCGCGGGCGTGAACACCATCGGCATGATGACCGACGCGCCCCTCGGCGCGCAGGCGGGCGCGGCCCCCGAGGCCGCGCCGACGCCGTAGCGTCGCGAGCACACCTCGTCTCCCTCGGGGGGCCGGCCTGCGAGGGCCGGCCCCTCGTCCTTTCAAGGAGTCTCGGCGGCCAGCCCCGCGCGCACGGCCTCGAGGTCGGCGGGCAGCGGGCTCTCCGCGATCACGCGGCCGCCGCCGTCCGGCGCGTCGAAGCCGAGCCGGGTCGCGTGCAGGAAGTGGCGGCCGAGGCCGGGCAGCGCCGCCGCGACGCCGCCGTAGAGCGCGTCCCCGGCGACGGGGTGCCCGAGGAAGGCGAGGTGCGCCCGGATCTGGTGCATGACGCCGGTCGTGATCCTCACGCGCAGGAGCGTGTGCCGCTCGAAGCGCTCCACCACCTCGAAGCGCGTCTCGGCCGGGCGCGCCCGCAGCCCCTTCGCGCGGAGCCGCTCCTCGGCGAGGAGGTCGGGCGCGGGGACGGCGCGCCCGCCGCGCTGCGCGAGGGGGACCGAGCAGGCGCCCCCGGCCGTGATCCGCCCGGCGGCGAGCGCCAGGTAGACCTTCTCCACGCCGCGCGTCGAGAGCTGGGCGTGGAAGAGATCCCAGGCCTCGCGGTCGCGCGCGAAGAGCACGCAGCCGCTCGTCTCGAGGTCGAGCCGCTGCACCGCGCCGCCCTCGCGCGGCTCCGGGGAGGCGCCCGCGCACTCCGGGTAACGTGCGACGACCGCGTTGGCGAGCGTGCCGCCCTCCCCGGGGGCGAGCGGGTGGACGGCGACGCCCGCGGGCTTTTCCACCACCACGAAGCGGGGCGCCTCGAGGAGCACGGCGAGCCGCGCGCGCGGGTCGGGCGCGGGCGGCCCGGCGGGACCCTCGAGCTCGATCGTGACGGGGGCCCCCGGCTCCGCGGGATCGGCCGGGCGCGCGCGGCGGCCGCGGACGCGCACCTCCCCGAGCTGGAAGGCGCGCTTCACGGGGGCGCGGCCGAGCCCGAGCGCGTCGGCGAGCGCCCGGTCGAGGCGGCCCTGCGCGGTCGGTGGAAGGCGGAGCTCGTGCTTCATGGCGCGAGGAGATAGACCCGCGCCCGAGCCGGGCGCAAGATCCGTCCGTGGCGGCAGGAGGCCCCTCCCGCCGCCGCCCCGAGGAGGCCCCGCGCATGCCGACCCGACTCGAGCTGCCGATCGGTCCAGACGCCGTCCGCGCGCTGCGCGCCGGCGACGAGGTGCTCGTCTCGGGGCGGCTGGTGACCGCCCGGGAGGCTGCGCACGAGCACCTCGCCCGCGTCTTCGACCCGGCGCTGAAGGCGCTCGTCGAGGGGCGCTTCATCTACCACTGCGTCCCGGTGGTCGCGCAGGATCCGGCCACGCACGCGTGGCGCTTCGTGGCCGCCGGGCCGGCCACCTCGTCGCGCGAGGAGCCTCACGAGGCGGAGGTGATCGCGGCGTACGGCGTGCGCGGGATCATCGGCCGGGGCGGGATGGGGCCGCGCACCCTCGCCGCCCTGCGGGCGCACGGCGCCGTCTACCTGCACGCGCCCGACGGCCTCGCCACCGCGCTCGCGCGCCACGTGGTGCACGTCCACGGCGTCCACCTGCTCGACGAGCTCGGGGTCTCCGAGGCGATCTGGGACGTCGAGGTGAAGGACCTGCCGGCGGTCGTCACGATGGACGCGCACGGCGAGAGCCTGCACGCGCGGACGGAGGCCGGGGCGGATCCGGCGTGACGATCTTCACGGGCCCGTAGAAGAGCTGCTCCTCGGTGTAGAGGCGCCGGGGCGGCGTGCCGTTCGCGCGCGCCGACGACGGCCGCTCGAGCCACATGCGCGCGCGCGCGGTGCCGCTCGCCCCGAACGGCGCGACGATCTCCGGGGGGGCGGCGGCGAGGTAGCGGCGCAGCAGCCCCCGGACCTTCCGATCGAACGCGGCCCTCGGGTAGTTGGCGTGCCGCCGGCCGCGGTGGAGCGTGCCGTCGAACCGCTTCGACGCGTGGTAGAGCTCGTGGAGCACCGTCGCGATCCGCTCCTCGGGCGTCGAGGCGACGAACCAGAGCGGGCGGAGCGTGATCACGTACAGGATGGTCCGGCCCTTCACGCGGATCGTCGGGCGCGCCGGCGCGCCCTTGCGGACCGGGCCGCCTGCGGGGCTGATGGTGGCGCGCGAGGCCCGGCGCGCCTCGCCCGCCACCACCAGCACGGCCGCGGGCCGGACGTGACCGAGCTCCGGCAGGCGCGCGGCGGCGTCGCGGACGAGCCGCTTCACCGCAAGTGTCAGGTTGAGCCGCGTCACGACCGCGAGCATGACGCGAGCCCTCGATGCCGACAAGCGCGCACCTTGCCGCCGTGCGGGCCACCGCGCGGCGTCTTGAACGCCCCCGCGGGGGTCGCTAGCATGATCGCGATGCCGGTGATCGCGCTCTCCGCCTGCTTCGTGCTCGCCACCGCGGTGCTGGAGCTCATGCGTCGCGATCGCGGCCGGGCGGTGGAGCACGCGGCGCTGGCGGAGCAGGTTCGCGAGCTCTCCCAGCGACTCGAGGCCGCCGAGCAGGACGTCGCCCGCGCGCAGACGCAGGCGGGCGTCGCCGAGAGCCTGCTCGTCGAGAAGGGCGTCGCCGACGAGGAGGACGTGGCGGAGGCCCGCGCGCGCTTCGACTCGGACGCGGAGGCATACCTGCCCGGCCGCGACGGCGTCCGGCACTAGCGCGGGCGCCGCCCGCCGGCCCCCGGCCGCGTCCTCGCCGCGCCCGGCCTCGGCTTCCCGGTCCCGGGCCGCGCCCTCCCCGCTCCGGACCTCGACGGACCGGTCTTCGGCCGTGCCGTCCCCGAGGCTGGCCGCGCCTTCCACGCGGCAGGCCTCGGCTTCCCCGCGCCCGGCCTCGGCTTCGCCATGCCCGGCCTGCCGCGCCCCGCTCCGCGGGCACCCGGCTCGGCCCGCGCGTCGCCGCGTGGATTCGCCCGGCCGTACGCGGCCGCGGCGCGGCCACCCTTCGGGCGGGACCTCCCGCGCGGCCCGGCGTCGGCGGCCGCGGCGGCGGCGGCGCGCGCGGCGCCTCCCCACGCCGGCCGCGGTCGGCGGGCCGAAGCCCGCCGCGGCTCCGGGGCGCGCGGCGGCTCCGGCGCGCGCTCCACCGCGCCGGCGGGGGCCGGCTCGAAGCGCGGCTTGTCCGGATGGCGCTTGTAAACCAGCACCGTGCGGCCCAGCACCTGGGCGATCTGCGCGCCCGAGCGCTCCGCGATCCGCTCGGCCGCCTCGAAGCGGTCCTCCGGGCTCTCGCCGCCGACCTTCACCTTCACGAGCTCGTGGGCGAGCAGCTGGGCCTCGAGCTCGGCGACGACCGCGTCGGTGACGCCCTCCTTCCCGATCTGCACGATCGGGTCACGGTGGTGCCCCGCGGCACGGAGGGCCTTGCGGAGCTTGCTCGACGGCATGAGGGCGCGCTTGCGGGGATTCGTGGGGGCAGGCATCTCGGCTTTCACTTCCGGAGGTACTTGAGCTCGCGCTGGAGCTCTGCGTGGTCCGGCGCGACGGCGAGGCCGCGGCGCAGGTGCTTCTCGGCGTTCCCGAGGTCGCCGGCGAGCTTCGCCATCTGACCGAGGAACAGGTGTCCCTGCGCGCAGCGCGGGTTCTTCTTGAGGCCGGCCTCGATCGTCGCCGCGCTCGCGCCGAGCTGGCGCTTGCGGTCGTCGGCGAGCAGGTACTCGCACCAGGCCTTCCACATCCCGAACTCGGCCTCTTCGGGGTTGAGCTTCATCGCCTCGTCGAACTTGGCGATGGCGTCGTCGTACATGCGCCCCTTCACGAGCAGCGTGCCCGCCTGGAACACGTTCTCGGCCTGGAGGATGTTCATCACGTCGACGTTGGGCGTTCCGCCGCTCTGGAGATCCTGGAGGTACTGCGCGCGCTGCGCGTCGTCGCCCAGCACTCCCCACGCCTCGCTCACCCGGCCGAAGACGTCGGCGGCGAGCTTGCGGACCTCCGTCGGCGCCGACGGCGGGATGGCGTCGGGGTGATAGACCTTCGCCAGCTGGAAGTAGGCGACCTTGATCTCGGCGACGGGCGCCTCGCGCTTGAGGCCGAGCGCCTCGAAGTGATCGGCGCCCGAGAGCTTCTCGAGGAGGGCGTGCAGGTGCGCCGCGTCGAGCGCGGGCGCCTTCGGTGGCGGACGCGGCGCGGGGGGGGTCACCGGGCGTGGCGCGGGGGTCGTCGCGGGGGGCGTCGCGGGGCGCGGCGGCGGCGGCCTGGGGGTGGACGGTGCGCCGGCAGCGGGGGGCTTCGGGGCCGACGTCGGGGGGACGACCGCGGTCGGGGTGGCGGGCGCGGTCGTGGTGGTGGTCGTGGTCGGGGTCGCGGTCGTGGTCGCGGTCGCGGTCGGGGTCGCGGTCGTGGTCGTGGTCGTGGTCGCGGTCGCGGTCGGGGTCGCGGTCGCCCGCGGCGGAACGGTATTCACCGCCGGTCCCACCGGAGCGGCCGGCCGCGGCGCCACCTTCCTCGCCTCGCCGAACGCGAGCAGCTCCGTCTCGGCGAGGAGCAGCGCCAGCCGCAACGCGGTCGCGGCCTCCGCGGGCTGGGCAGCCGCGATCTCCGCAGGGCTCCGCCCGTCGAACAGCCCCGCCGCGCGCATCTCCTGCGGCGTGAGCCGCAGGTCCTCGAGCCGCACCCGCCCGCCGACGCGCGAGGCGGCGCGGCCCTCGCGATCTCCCAGCCGCCGCTCGACCGCGACGAGCTCCAGCGCGCGCACGGCGCCGCAGAGCATCGCGAAGGGGTTCCCGAGGGGGAAGGAGGACGGCGGCGGGGTGGCCGCCGGCTCCCAGCGCCAGCTCCCCTCCTCGCCGGCGAGCGCGCGCGAGACGAGGCCGCTGCCGTGCTCCTGGAGGAACCCGGCGACGTCGGCGGGGTTCACCAGGCGTGCTGCGATCAGCGCGCTCGCGAGGTCGCCTCCCGCCGCCGGGCGCGCTGCCTCCGCCTTCACGAGCCCCTCCGGCGTGAGCGCGCCCTTGCGCAGGAGGAACCGCCCGAGATCGTCCTCCGGTGCCGACGAGGACGCGTGCTCCACCGTCCCCTTCCGGAAGGCGAGCGCGTAGGTGGCGGCGGGGAACGCGAGCGTGAGCCGCCCCTGCGCCTGCGTCGCGGCGGCCAGGTAGAAGAGCCGCAGCGTGGAGTCGGTCGAGAGCGTCCCCTCGAGCGGGATGCCGGCCGCGAAGGCGGCGTCGGCGCCCACCTCGCGGGCCGTGAGCCCGTACGCGCCGCCCGGGGCGGCCACGGGGCGCGGCGCCTTCGCGGCGGCCTCGGCCGCTGAGGGCGGCCGCACGGGAGCCGGCCTGTAGCCGGCGGGGACGCGATCGAGCTTGGGTGGACCGCCCGGCCCCGCGGGGCGCGGCGGCTTCGTGGGGTCGTCGCTCACCGCCGCCTAGAGTACCACCGACTCCCGATACTCGCCGAAGACGTCGCGGAGCGCGTCCGAGATCTCGCCGAGCGTCGCCTCGGCCTTCACGGCCGCGAGGATGAGGGGCATCAGGTTCTCCTTCCCCCGCGCACCCACACGCACCGCCTCCACGGCCTGCTTCGCCGCCGTGCCGTCGCGGCGCGCGCGGAAAGCCTTCAGGGACGCCGCCTGCCGCTCCTCGAGCGCGGGGTCCACCCGCATGACCGTGACCGGCGGGTCGTCCGCGCGGTAGGCGTTCACGCCGACCACCACCTGCTCCTTCGCCTCGACCTGCTTCTGCCAGGCGTACGCCGCCTCCTGGATCTCGCGCTGCACGTAGCCCTTGGAGATGGCGTGCACCATGCCTCCCAGCTCGTCGATCTTGCGCAGGTACACCTCGGCGCGCCCCTCGATCTCGTCGGTGAGCGCCTCGATGGCCCAGCTCCCGCCGAGCGGGTCGATCACGTCGGAGACGCCGGACTCGTTGGCGATGATCTGCTGGGTACGGAGCGCGACGCGCGCCGAGTCCTCGGTGGGGAGCCCGAGCGCCTCGTCGCGCGAGTTGGTGTGCAGCGACTGCGTCCCGCCGAGCACCGCAGCGAGCGCCTGGAGCGTCACGCGCACCACGTTGTTCTCGGGCTGCTGCGCGGTGAGCATGGAGCCGGCGGTCTGCGTGTGGAACCGCAGCATCATCGAGCGCGGGTCCTTCGCCTTGAACCGTTCCTTCATGATGCGCGCCCAGAGCCGCCGCGCGGCGCGGAACTTCGCCACCTCCTCGAGGAGGTCGTTGTGCGCGTTGAAGAAGAAGGACAGCCGGCCCGCGAAGGCGTCCACGTCGAGGCCGGCGCGCTGCGCCGCCTCGACGTACGCGATGCCGTCGGCGAGCGTGAAGGCCACCTCCTGCACCGCCGTCGAGCCCGCCTCGCGGATGTGGTAGCCGGAGATGGAGATCGGGTTGAACTTGGGCATCACCTTCGCCGTGTACGCGAAGATGTCGGTGATGATCCGGATCGACGGCTCCGGCGGGTAGACGTACGTCCCGCGCGCCGCGTACTCCTTCAGGATGTCGTTCTGGATCGTGCCCTGGAGGTCGGCCGCCGCGACGCCCTGCCGCTCGCCGACCGCCTGGTAGAGCGCGAGCAGGATCGACGCGGTCGCGTTGATCGTCATCGACGTCGAGACCTCGCCGAGCGGGATCCGGTCGAGCAGCGTCGCCATGTCGGCGATCGAGTCGATGGCGACGCCCACCTTGCCGACCTCGCCGCGCGCGCGGGGGTGGTCGGAGTCGCGCCCCATCTGCGTGGGAAGGTCGAAGGCGACCGAGAGGCCGGTCTGGCCGGACTTGAGCAGGTAGTGGTAGCGGCGGTTCGACTCCTCGGCGGTGCCGAAGCCCGCGTACTGGCGCATCGTCCAGAAGCGGCCGCGGTACATGGTGGGCTGGACGCCGCGCGTGAACGGGTACTCGCCGGGCAGGCCGATCCGCTCGTCGGCCTGCCGGACATCACCCTCAGTATAGACCGGCGCGCGCGGGATGCCGCTCGTGGTCTCGAAGCGGGGGCGCCGCTCGGGCCCCTTCTTCACGGCCTTGGCGTACGTTCCCTCGAGCCAGCGGACCTTCTTCTCGTCGGCCATCCCGTCCTCCTCGTTGCTACTCCACCGCGCAGAGCTTCGTCTTCGCCTCGACGGCCTGCCCGTCGGCGACGTGCACCTCGACCACCCGGCCGTCCTTCGGGCTTCCGAGCTCGTTCTCCATCCGCAGCGCCTCGAGCACCACGAGCGGCTGGCCCGCGCGCACCGCGTCCCCGACCTTCACGAGCACGCGCACGACCCGCCCCGGCAGCGGCGCGGAGAGCTCCTGCCGGCCGTCCAGGGTCAGCGCGCCGGTCGCCCGTCGCATGCGGAGCCTCCGCTCCCCGAGGATCTCGATCGGGAAGGTCGAGCCGCGCACCTTCACGTGGACGATCGGGGCGGGGGCGCGGCCGCCGCCCGGGCGCTCGTCCAGCATCGCCGTGTAGCTCGCCGTGTCGACGAGCAGCGAGATCGTGCCGTGGTCGTGCCGGAAGGCGTCCACCGCGTGCACCTCGCCGCGGAGCCGCACCTCGTAGGCGCCCGGGCCGGTGCGCCTCACCTCGACCGGCTCCTCGCGCCGGCCGCCGTCGAGCAGGGCGACGTAGGTCGTCACCGGCCACCTCCGCGCAGGGCGCGCTCGCGCCCGAGCCGCGCCCAGCGGGAGCCCCCGGGCTCCGCGGCCGGCGGCGCGCGAACCGGGGCCTCCTCCTGCTCGCGCCGGAAGGCCTCGACGGCCGCGGCGATGAGCGCGATCGGCTCGAGGCGCGGGTCGGGAGGCCGCAGGAGCTCCGCCTCGTACCGCGCGCAGAAGCCCGTGTCGTAGTCGCCGGAGCGGAACGCCGGGTGGTCGAGGACCGCGGCGAGCCAGCCCGCGTTGATGGCGATCCCGTGCACGACGTAGTCGCCGAGCGCGCGGATGAGCCGCTCGACCGCCTGCTCGCGGGTGGGCGCCCAGGCGAGGAGCTTCGAGAGCATCGGGTCGTAGAACGGGGGCACCACCCAGCCGCCGTACACCCCGCCGTCGTCGCGGATGCCCGGGCCGCCCGGCACGCGCAGGTAGGTGATCTTCCCCGGGCTCGGGAGGAACTTGCGGGCCGGGTCCTCGGCGTAGATCCGCGCCTCGATGGCGTGGCCGCGGCGGACCACCTCGTCCTGGCGCAGGATCCGCCCGCCGTTCGCCACCTCGATCTGCATCCGCACGAGGTCGAGCCCGGTGACGAGCTCGGTCACCGGGTGCTCCACCTGGAGGCGGGTGTTCATCTCGAGGAAATGGAAGGCGCCGCCCGCGTCCACGAGGAACTCGACCGTGCCGGCCCCGCGGTAGTCGACCGCCCGCGCGGCGCGCACGGCCACCTCGCCCATGGCCCGGCGGAGCGGCTCGTCGACGATCGGGCTCGGGCTCTCCTCGATCACCTTCTGCTGGCGGCGCTGCACCGAGCACTCGCGCTCGCCGAGGTGGACGACGTTGCCGTGCTCGTCCGCGAAGACCTGCACCTCGACGTGGCGCGGGCGCTCGAGGACCTTCTCGACGTACAGCCGGTCGTCGCCGAAGGCGCTCGCCGACTCGCGCTTCGCGGAGGCCCAGAGGGCGGCGAGGTCGGCCTCCCGCTCCACCTTCTTCATGCCCTTGCCGCCGCCGCCGGCGACGGCCTTGATCATGACCGGGTAGCCGATTGCCGAGGCGAAGGCCCGGGCCTCCATCTCGTCCGCCAGCGGCCCCTCCGAGCCGGGCACGACCGGCACGCCGGCCGCCTTCATGTGCCGCCGGGCGGTGGTCTTGACGCCCATCGCCTCCATGGACTCGGGGCGCGGGCCGATGAAGACGAGCCCGGCCGCCTCCACCGCGCGGGCGAACTCCGCCTTCTCGGACAGGAAACCATACCCCGGGTGAATGGCGTCCGCCCCGGTTCGGCGCGCCGCGGCGACGATCCGGTCGATCGAGAGGTAGCTCTCGCGCGCGGGCGACGGCCCGACGTGGACGGCCTCGCCGGCCAAACGCACGTGGAGCGAGCCCCGGTCGGCGTCGGAGTAGACGGCGACGGTCGGGATGCCCATCTCCCGGCACGTGCGGATGACGCGGACCGCGATCTCCCCGCGGTTCGCGACCAGGATCTTCTGGATCGGTTTCCTCGCGGTCATGTCTGGCCGGGCTCGGAGCCGGCCACGATACCCGCGCGTGCTTCGCCCCGTCCAGCATCGGCCCGGCGCGCCTTCGACCGTTCCGGTCGGTCTCGCGGCCGCCCCACGCGGAGGCCCCCGCGCCGCCCCGGCCTGCGCAGGGGGTTCCGCGCCGGGCCGGGCGCCTCCAGATCCCGGGGATGGGAGAGACCGGCCGCGAGACCGGCCGCGAAGGCGGAGCCGGGCCGCGCGAGGAGGGGAGCGGTGCCGCCCTCGACCGGATCCTCTCGATCCCTGCCGAGGAGCGCGCGCTCAGACGGCTGCTCGGCGCGCTCGCCGACGCGGTGCCCGCCTTCGACTCGGTGATCCTCGCGGTGGAGGAGGGCGGGCGGCTCGAGCCGGTGGAGGCGATCGGGTTCGAGGCGCCCGTCCGCGCGGACGCGCTGGGCACCCTGGCGCCCGCACTCCGGGCGGGCGGGCCGGCGTCGGCCGAGGAGCCGCCGGGGCCCCCGTTCCCGCCGGACACGCTCGCGGCCGCCGCCGCGCCGGTCGTCGCGGGCGAGAGCCGCGGCCTCCTCCTCGCGGGCACGCGCGGCGGGGGGACCCTCGACGACGACGCGCTGCGCGCGCTGCGGCTCGCCGCGGACCGGGCCGCCCTCGCGCTCGAGCGCGGCCGGCTCGAGCGCGCCCACGCGGGCGCGCTCGAGGCCGCGCGCCGCGCCGAGCTCGAGGTGGAGCGCCGGCGCAAGGCGGTGGACTTCATCCTCGGCGTGGTCGGGCACGACCTGCGCAACCCCCTCGGCGCGATCCACATGTCGGCCGCGCTGCTCCAGACGCGCGGCGGGCTCCAGGGCTGGCAAGCGCGCGCGGTGGAGCGGCTCCGCTCGTCGGCCGGGCGCATGAACCGGATCATCGCCGACCTGCTCAGCTACACGCGCACGCGGCTCGACCACGGGATCCCGGTGAGCCTCCGGGCCGCGAGCCTCGAGCCGGTGGTGCGAAAGGCGGTGGACGAGCTCGCGGCAGTGAACCCGGCGCGGCCCATCGAGGTGACGTTCGAAGGCGACGTGACCGGCACCTGGGACCCGGACCGGCTCGAGCAGGTCGCCTCGAACCTGGTCTCGAACGCGGTCGACCACGGCGACCCCGAGACGCCGGTGCGCGTCTCGGTGCGCGGCGAGCCCGGGGCGGTGGTGCTCGCGGTGTCCAACTCCGGCCCGGGCATCCCGCCCGACGTGCTCGCCCATCTGTTCGAGCCCTTCTCGCGTGGCCCCGAGGCGACGAGCCGCAAGGCGTCCGGGCTCGGGCTCGGGCTCTACATCGCGCGCGAGATCGTCCGGTCGCACGGCGGCGAGGTGACCGCCTCCTCCGGACCGGAGACGACGGTCACGGTGCGGTTGCCCCGCGAGCCGCCGCCCGCGGCGGGCGAGCCGCCCGCCCGCTAGGCGCGGTCGGCCACCGCCTCCGGCGCGGCGGGCCGGTTCGCCTCCGGGAGCGCGGCCGCGATCCGCGCCCGCGTCGCCTCGCGCAGCGCGTCCACGGTCGCGTGGTCCTCCGGCCGAACGGGGTCGAGCACCCGAACCTCCGCGCGCATGCGCCGGCGCAGGACGAGGCCGTGCTTCGGCAGCGCATCCGAGGTGCCGGCGACCACGATCGGCACGACCGGGCAGCCCACCTCGGCGGCCAGCCGGAACGCGCCGTCCTTGAAGGCCTGCAGCCGACCGTCGCGCGAGCGGGTGCCCTCCGGGAAGATCAGCACCGGCACGCCGCGCGCGAGGTGGGCGCGGCAGTGGTCCATCATCTGGCGGATGGAGTCGCGGTCCCCGCGGCGCAGGGCGACGTACTCGTTGAGCCGCATGTTCCAGCCGATGAACGGGACCCTGAACATCTCCGCCTTCGAGACCCACTTGAAGGGGCGAAAGAGCCCATAGAGCACGAGGATGTCGAGCAGCGAGAGGTGGTTCGCGACGAGCACCGCCGCGCCCTTCCACGGGAGCCTGCCGCGCCCGTCGACGGACAGCGCCCAGAGCGGGTTCGCGACCACGTAGAAGCTCCCCCACAGGCACGAGTAGAGGTGCAGCGCCACGCGCCGCCGGTCGAACGGCGCCGTCACGAGGAAGACCGCGAGCGCGCCCGCGAAGAGGAGGGGCACCGTCAGGACGACGAAGGCCCAGTAGGCGGCGGAGAAGAGGGTCCACATGCGTCGGGCATCGTCGCCGCGGCGGGCCGCGGCGGCAAGGGCGGAGGTCAGGCCCAGGGCGGCGGGCCGGCCGCCGCGGGCTCCGCGGCGGGCTCCGCG
>Ga0184637_10001639_pt1 | contig 14904 bp, 10 predicted proteins | sample PLM3_127_b2_FD_133143 | JGI IMG/M metagenome (GOLD analysis project Ga0184637, IMG submission 133143) | Groundwater sediment microbial communities from an aquifer in East River, Colorado, USA - PLM3_127_b2 | ecosystem: Environmental > Terrestrial > Soil > Riparian zone | place: USA: East River...
ACTGCGATGTGTTTTATGATGGGGATCTATTTCCCCAATCAAGCCGCAATGCTCAGGATCGGTGGCTTCATGTTCCTTGTTGCCGCCGGACTGTCAGGGTATGGGCATTGGTTGCCGCAGGTCGAAGGCGGATTTCCTCCTAAGGAAGAGAAGCTTGATTTCAGCTCGATGACTGCCCAGCAACTCGCCGATGAAGGCGAGAAGATCATTTTCGGCGGAATTGGAAAGAACAAAGAACAGGGCGCGATCGGCAAAGGCCAGTGTCCTCTCTGTCACGCGTTCCACGCAGGGATGCTCGGTGAACGTGCTCCCAACTTGCTTGGTATTGCAGAACGAGCGGGCAAGGAACGGCTTGAGGATCCGAAGTATTCGAAAGGCAATCCTGCCAAACGTGAATATGCCGAGAAGGAAGCCTTTCCAGGATCTGGAACCGCAGAGACTGGGCAAGAGTACATTGCGGAGTCACATTCCTGTCCAAGCTGTTACGTGGTGGTTGGCTATGGCGTGAAGGGCACCAACGACAAAGAAAGCCCGATGCCTAGAATCCACAAGCCGCCGATATCTCTCAGCCTCCCTGAACTCGCAGCCGTCGATACGTGGTTGTATGTTCGTGAAGGACGCGATGCTCCCTCGTTCGAAGAAATCACGAAGTCCTACGAGAAATTTATTCCCGAGGCGGATCGTCCCAAGCAGCAAACGGACAAGGCTGGTCCTGCCAGTGCGCTTTTGGCCGATGGGACCGAGACGGTCGATCAGATTTTTGCAAAGGCGACGTGCGTGGTCTGCCATACGATCCCCGGCATTCCAGGGGCGGCTGGCACCATTGGTCCTAAGCTTGAAGAGGGCACGAATGCCCCGCTTCGCATCAAGGATAAGGAGTATAAGGGAACGGCACATAGCACTCCGGAATACATTATGGAGTCGATCGTTTCACCCAGCACCTATGTAGTAAAGCCATTCCCGGACAATACCATGCCGAAAGTGTTCGGCCAGAAGTTGAGCGCCGGGGCGTTGAACAAGATCGTGGATTATCTCTCTCAGATTGAAGAGGGCAAGGCACCTCCCAAGATTTGAGATTTCCTAACCGGTCGATTGTCGTAGCATCAAGGAGAGTCCTACCATGAAAGGTCTACTCTGGATCGCCGGCTTAGCCGGTGCGGTCGCTGTGGTCGTACTGGTGTTGATGATTTTTGGGCTGCTTCCAGCGAACACTGTCAAGCTGGTCGAGGGGTATATGCCTATGCAGATGCTCTTCGAATTGGCTTTCTTCGTCGGGGTGTTTTCGGCGATCAGCTACCTGCTCAGTAAAAGCGGGCTACCCTTCCCAAGGTTCTGGCAGGGGATTGCCTTCATGGCTTTCATTCTTCTGTACCTCAAATATAGGGTCTACCCGCCCATCCCGTTCAGCGTGCGTGCCATGTACGGAACGGTGTCCTTGGTCGCTGTTTTTATGTGGATGTCCAGCAATGAAGAGGACTGGAGGAAATTCAAACAGCCCATTCTCAACGTACTGGACGCTGGGACGCCCTTCCACAAGACGCTTAGGACCGCCTACCTCATCGGCCTCCCCATCCTGCTCTGGGGCTTCTCCTACAATTCCTTCTTACCCAATTTGGATGAGCCGATTGAGTTGCGGACGGTTCACCCGGCTCCGCCTGCAAGCACCAAGGTCCATGGGAAGACCTTCGTGTTGCAGACTTCACAGAATCCCTATCGCGTCAACGCGGAAGGGAAATACGACCAAGAATATACGAACGCTCAAATTGTTGAGCAGAGCATGGGTCGGCTGATGAAGCCCGATGCCAATCCCTGGGACCCGAAGGCGGAGGGGTATCTCAAGTATGTCAGGGAGGGTGGAGAAATCTTCTTCCAGAATTGCCACTTCTGTCATGGGGATAATTTGAACGGGAGAGGGCTGCACGCCTTCGCGTTTAACCCGATTCCAGCGAATTTCACCGATCCCGGAACAATCGCCCAGCTTCAGGAGACCTTCATCTTCTGGCGAGTATCGAAGGGTGGAATTGGATTGCCTCGTGAAGGCTTCCCCTGGGCATCGGTGATGCCGTCCTGGGAGCAGCACCTCACCACAGACGAGATCTGGAAAGTGGTCCTGTTTGAGTATTGGCATACTGGCTATTATCCAAGGACCTGGGATTAATCCTGAACGGTGGCGAAGAGGTACCCTATGTGGAATCTGGGGTTGAGAAGCAAGCCCATTCTGATCCTGATCGCTGCAGCGTGGATCACGATGGTCTCCGGCAGTGCCGGGGTCTGGACTTTTGCGCAAGAGGGTGGTGGGTTGCCTGAGGGATTCAAAAAGGGAGAGCTCCCGACGTTGCCGCCGGCCGAAATGATTGAGGCCGGGAAGCGGGTGTATTTTACCAAGTGCGTTTGGTGCCACGGCGTGGATGGCGCGGGAGATGGGCCGGCAGCGGATCGGTTGTGGCCGAGGCCGAGGAATTTCAATCAAGGGACATTTAAAATCCGGCATACGGCCAGTGGTGAGCTGCCGCTCTTCGATGCGAAGAAACCGATTCCGGGCCAGAATGATCTGTTTGAAACCGTCACCCATGGCTTGCCTGGGTCCGCGATGCCGTCTTGGGAAGGCATCTTGTCGGAGGAGCAGCGTCTTCAGGTGCTGTCTTTTGTGACGACGCAATTGGTGAAAGACCGCAGGTATGATGACAAGGACACCGAAACTATGACGGTCCTTCAGCTCGATAGCATCAAGCCGATTCCGCCTAACAAAGAAAGCATTGAAAAGGGTGCCCAGCTCGTGGTGGATAAGAAATGCATCGAGTGCCATGGAGTGGATGGACGAGGAGACGGGAACGCGTTCAATCTGAAAGATGACTGGGGGTTCCCGATTCAGCCGGCGAGTTGGCACAAGTGCTGGAACTTCCGCGGGAGCCGCCAGGATGCCTACAACGTCAAGAACATTTTCCGCACCTTTTCTACCGGCGTCAATGGCACCCCGATGCCCTCGTTTGCGGATAACACCACGATCGAGGAGCGGTGGCACATCGCGAATTTTGTGCAGTCGCTGTGCGAGCGGGATACGAACGGCGATCCGCTTCCCATCGATCCTCTGACGGACAAACCGAAGATCACCTTCGTGCTCCGATCAGGCCCGATTAAGGGTGAGATTCCTGATGATCCGGAGCATGAGCTGTGGCAGAAGCGCGAGCGGCGATTGGTTGCCCTTGGAGGGCAGATCACCCATAAGCCCAGAAACTTCGTGAACCGGATTGACGATGTCTGGGTCAAGTCTCTGTATAACGAGAAGGAGATCGTGTTCCTGTTCAAGTGGGAGGACCGCTCAAAGAGCGTCGCCGAGGGGAAACTGCCCTTTCAGCCGACACAGGTGAACCTGGATGCGTACGGGATCAAGGAGCAATCTCCCAAGACCGGAGAGCCGGATTCAATTGCGGCAAACCAGAACAAGTACGCAGTGTATAACGACGCGTTTGCCATCCAGTTCCCGGTGAAGTGGCAGGAGCTCCCGCCACCCGAGAAGCCGAGGTTCTTGTGGGGAGACGACAAGTATCCGGTGGATATTGTCAAGTGGGAGGCCGATGGCTCCCTTCGAGCCTTTACTGGGACTGGGTGGGATCAGGACTTTGAAGAGCGGGATGATTATCAGGAAAAGCTGAAGCTCATGAAGGCCGAATGGAAGGACGGCCAGTGGACCCTGATGATTAGGCGGCCGATCAAGGCCGATTACGATGAAGACACCTATTTCGAAATGGGGAAGTATATCCCGACCGTCTTCTTTGTATGGGATGGCCACAATGGAGATGTCGGCCGGAAGCTGGCGCTGTCAGCCTTCTACTACACGATTCTCGAGCCGCCGATTCCCATGGAAACGTATATTTATCCGACGCTCATTGCCGTGGGGGTGGTCATCCTGGAAGGGTGGGTCCTCACGCGACGGGCGAACAAGAAGAAACGGAAGGGTTAGCTCTTTCGTTCGTCAAGGCATGCGAAAGGGGGTGGGCGGCGCCCACCCCCTTTTTTTATCTTCGGCGCCAGGAGACATGGGGTGGGAGCGCGATCGTCATGACCCATAGCGCGGCAAACATGACTGGAGTGTTGTTGGCCGGTGGCAAGAGCCGTCGAATGGGCCAAGACAAGCGGTTTCTCGAGTTGGAGGGACGCACCCTGCTCGAACGGGCGCTTTCCGTCTTGGAGGCGCTGTTTTCCGAACTGATCGTGGTGGTCGCCGAGCCTGCCCCGCAGCTTTCAGGTCTGCGTCATCGAGTGGTCACCGATCTGATCCCGAATTGCGCGGCCCTTGGCGGACTCTACACAGGGCTGTCCTTTGCCGGGCAGCCGCGAGTGTTTGCCGCCGGGTGCGACATGCCATTTCTTGATCCGGCTGCCATCAAGTGGATGATCGGGCTCGATCAGCATTCGGATATTGTGATGGTGCAACTGACCAGCGGGTTACAACCCATGCATGCCATTTACTCCAAAGCCTGTCTGCCGGACCTCGAGCGCATGGCTGCGGCTCACAACCTGAAAGTTCAGGACCTCTGCCAGGCGTCGGGCCTGTCGGCACGGCTGGTGTCCGAGGACGAGATCCGTGGCATCGATCCTCAGTTCCTGTCTTTCCTGAACGTCAATACCCCTGCAGATCTGGAGTTCGCGCGCAAGCTCGCCGCGGGGCGACGCGCGCAGGACGGTCGGAGGGCCTGACCCCAATGCGACGCACGCTGCTGGTCATCCATCCTGGCGCTCTGGGGGACGTTCTCCTCTCCCTGCCAGCTCTCCGAGGATTGCGGGGACAGAATCCAAACCATGAGATTGGCATCGTAACAGGCAGGCAGGTGGGAAACCTGCTTCGGGCGTGTGACGAAGTCGAGACAATATTTCCGCTCGAATCAGATGCTTTGGCTTCTCTCTTCGCCGAACCGGAGTCGGTCAGTCCACCACTTCGTGATTGGCTTGCTCGGTGTGACCTGGCCGTCTGCTGGCTGACAGATCCGGGCCACCGACTGTACTCCGTGCTCCAAGAGCTGGGTGTTCCACAGATCATCCAGCAGTCTTCTCTTTCGTCTGCATGTGAAGCAGTTCATCAGACAGATAGGGTCATGGAAACGGTGCAGGACGTAGTACCGACTGGGAACTATGGCTGGAGGCTGCTCGTTCCAGACCAGACGGTTGTGGCGGGCAAGGCTCGACTGGCTGAGTTGGGAATACGTGAGGATCAACCGGTCGTCGCGATCCATCCCGGCAGTGGCAGTCGCCACAAGTGTTGCGCTCCAGCCTTGTTGGCGAGGGTCGTCGCATGGGTCCAAGCCAACGATGCCTGTCCCCTTGTGCTGGGCGGACCGGCAGACGACGCCTTGGTTGCGAGCCTTTGCGAGGCTTGCGAGAAACCTCCACCAGTGCTTCAGCAGGTGGAGCTCCTCACCGTCGCCGGGGTTCTGGCGCATGCGGACTTCTTTATCGGGCATGATTCGGGCCTGACCCATCTGGCTGCCGCCCTTCATCTACCCACGGTCGCGCTGTTTGGGCCGACTGATGCCCGACGCTGGGCTCCACGCGGTTCCCACGTGACGATTCTGACTGGGGAGGATTGCCGATGCCAGGGATGGGAGGCAGTCAGGGCCTGCCTTACCCGACCTTGCTTACAGATTCCGGTCGAGAGTCTCATCCAGGCTTATGAATGGAGGCTTCGCCGACAAGAAACGGTTCTCTGTGGACTTCAGGACAAGACGACTAGTTGCCTTGTCAGGTCAAAGCAGTTGTGCTAGATTGCCAAATTGCTTTTTTCATTGCCAGAAAGCAGAGTTAGGAGCGTTGTGTGCCTCAAGAGATCGTGACAGAGAAGGTCGTGGGTGCGCTGGAGGGCGCTCTGCAGAAGGCCAGGAGCAAGGGGCAACTGAAAACTAAGGCATTCCCTCTGGTGACCTTGGATCTCCCCAAGCGGCCTGAGTGGGGTGACTTGGCTTCCACCATCGCCATGAGTCTGGCCTCGTCGGAACAGCGATCACCTCACGACGTCGCCCAGATCATTCTGGAAAACATGGATCAGCCCGAAGTAATCTTCGATCGGGTCGAGATCGCTCCCCCTGGTTTTTTGAATATGACGGTCAAACGGGAACTCTGGCTGAAAGTCCTCAACGAGATCGAGAAGCAGGGCCACGCGTACGGGAGGACGGATCTCGGCAAGGGCCGCCGTGTGCTAGTGGAGTATGTGAGTGCCAATCCCACTGGTCCGTTGCATATCGGTCATGGTCGTGGGGCTGCGGTCGGCCAGGCAATTGCCAATCTGCTGAAGGAAACCGGCCATGATGTGGTCAGAGAGTACTACATCAACGACTCAGGGCGTCAGATCAAGCTGCTGGGAGCCTCGGTCAATGCACGCTATCAGGAACTGCATGGCCGTGTAGTCCCATTTCCGGAGGACGGATATCAAGGCTCCTACATTGAAACGGTTGCTGCTCATGTACGGGATCGTGTCGGCTCGACGCTACTCGACCTGCCGGTCGAACAGGGTCAGCAACGGTGCCAGGATCTGGCCCACCATGAACTCCTAGACAAGATCCGACTGGATCTTCAGTCATTCGGGATCGAGTTTGATTCGTGGTTCAGCGAGGCCTCGCTGTTGTCATCCGGATCGGTGGAACAGGTCTTGGAGGAGCTCGGGACACGGGGCCTGCTGTTCGAACAGGACGGCGCGTTGTGGTTCCGTGCGTCCGCGTTTGGAGATGAGAAGGATCGGGTGGTCCGCAAACGGGAAGGGGAATACACCTATCTCGCCTCGGATATCGCCTACCATCGGGACAAACTCCTGCGCGGCTATGACCTCCTGATTAACGTCTGGGGAGCGGACCACCACGGCTACATCCGAAGAATGCAAGCGGCCGTCCAGGCCTACGGTCATCCGAAGGACCGTCTGAAGGTCGTCCTTGTTCAGATGGTGAATTTAATGAGGGGAGGCCGGAAAATTGAAATGTCCAAACGAGCCGGCGACTTCACGACCCTGCGCGAGGTGATGGATGAGGTCGGAACTGATGCGGCGAAGTTCTTTTTTCTGATGCGACGCTCCGATACGCCTCTGGATTTCGACCTGGAACTGGCGAAGCAGCAATCGGCCGAGAACCCGGTCTATTACGTGCAATATGCGCACGCACGGGCAGCGAGTCTCTTTCGGGTTGCCGAGTCGCGCGGGATCCCGGTCGCTAAGCCTAGCGAGACGGAGCTGGGCCTTTTGAAGGACCCGGACGAGCTGGGGTTGATCCGAACCCTGTCGCGATACCCTTCGGTGGTCGAGGCGAGCGCAGCGGCGCTGGAGCCGCACCGCCTGACGTTTTACCTGCAGGAGTTGGCCGCACTCCTCCATGTTTTTTACTACAAACACCGGATTATGCCACTGGCCGGCCAGGTTGATGCGAACGACACTGAAGAGTTTGTGGGGGTTGGCGATGCGCCATCTGCCAGGTCCCGGGAGCAAATCACGCCAGGCCTCACGGCTGCTAGGCTGGCGTTGATGCGAGAAGTTCAGCAGGTGATCAGAAACGGCTTGAATCTCCTGGGGATTTCTGCGCCGGACCGGATGTAATCGGCGACACAAACGGAGCGACAACATATGTTCGAATTTTCGGTGCGGCAAACCGATCTGGCGGGGCAGGCCCGTCTGGGAACGCTCACCACGGCGCACGGGGAGATTGAGACGCCGGCCTTTATGCCTGTAGGCTCGCTCGGTCCAGTGAAGGGAATCGATACAAGCGATTTGCAAGCACTTGGGTTTCGGCTCATCCTCAATAACGCCTATCATCTCTATTTGCGCCCCGGCCATGAAGTCATCGCCGCGATGGGGGGGCTTCATGCGTTTACCTCCTGGCCCGGTGCCATCCTGACGGACAGCGGTGGGTTTCAGGTCTTCAGCTTGGCGAAGCTGCGCAAGGTGACGGATGATGGGGTGACGTTTCAGTCGCATCTGGATGGCTCCTTGCACCACATCACACCGGAGCGAGCGATGGAAATTCAGGAAGCGCTCGGGGCGGACATCATCATGGCGCTTGACGAGTGTGTGTCGCTTCCTTCTTCACGCGAGAGGGTGCAGGAGGCGATGCTGCGAACGAACCGCTGGGCGCGGCGCTGTCAGTCCTCCCGCCGACGGACGGACCAGGCTTTGTTCGGGATCGTGCAAGGCGGGCAGGATGCTGATTTTCGGGTCCAGGCCGCGCGCGACCTGGCCACAGTGGGTTTTGATGGCTACGCGATAGGTGGCCTTTCTGTTGGGGAGGAGAAGTCGGTCATGCGCGCCATGCTGGAGGCTGTCGCTCCAGAACTTCCGACCACCAGCCCTCGCTACTTAATGGGGGTCGGTATGCCGGAGGATCTGGTGGAGGGGGTGGCGAGGGGCGTCGACCTGTTCGACTGCGTCGTGCCGACCAGGCATGGACGGACCGGCTGGCTGTTCACGTCCTTTGGTCGGGTCCTCATCAAACAGGCGCGGTACGCACGAGATGAGCAGCCGATTGACCCTGAGTGTCGTTGTCCTGTGTGCGCCAGACACTCGCGCGGATACCTGCACCACCTGTTCACGGTCGGAGATATGTTGGGCGCGCGCCTCAATACGTTGCACAACCTGCACTATTTCGCGGAGTTGATGCGGCGGATCCGGTTGGCCATTGAGGAAGGGACCTTCGCATCGTTCCGGACGGAATTTCATGCCCGACGTGAGAGGCTAGACATGGTCTGTGAGGATGTCTCTGCCGAGAGGTCTGACGGGGGCCTGGTACAGCCATCATCGTGGGAGAAGCAGTGATGAACGTGTTGGCCTCAATTGCCTGGGCGCAAGGAACTTCGGGGGGGATCGGTGGGGGAAACACGCTGCTTTCCCTTGTGCCGTTTGTGCTGATCTTTATCATCTTTTATTTTCTGCTGATCCTGCCCCAACAGAAGCGCCAGAAAAAGCTTCGGGCTATGCTGGAGGCGTTGAAGAAGGGGGACAAGGTGATCACATCCTCAGGGCTGTGGGGCACCGTCACCAATTTAGGAAAGGATTCGGTCACCCTGCAGATCGCCGACAATGCGAAGGTGAAGATTCAACGCGAGCACATCGCGCGACTCCGGACTAATGAGGAGGACTAGCGAATGCATCGGGTCATGAACCTGTCGGGGCAAGGATGAAGAAACTCGGCGGACGCCTCACGTTGCTTGGTATGGTGCTGGTTCTTTCGATCGGATTTTTCCTCCCTACCTTTCCCCCGCTCTACCGGCCGCTTCCGGACTGGCTGAAACAAGTGCTTCCGACGAGGGGGATCACGCTCGGGCTGGACCTCCAGGGGGGGATTCACTTGGTCCTGGAGGTGGAAGAGGATCGTGCCGTTGAGATCGCGGTGGATCGGGCTACCAACGCAATTCAAGACCTGCTGGTCGAGAAAAAGATTGCGGTCGAGTCCGTCAAGCGCACAGGACATATCCAAATCACGATTGCATTCCAAAGCGGAGAATTGAAGTCCCAGATTCAGACCGTGCTCGAGGAGTTTCCATCCTTCTTTGAGTTGCAAGCCTCCAGCACTGCCAACAGTTTCGTGTACGAGCTTCGGGAGGGGGAGATTAAACGGATCAAGGACTCCGCCATCAACCAGGCCCTGGAAACGATCCGGAACCGGATCGATCAGTTCGGCGTGGCGGAGCCGCTGATCCAGCGGCAGGGGTTGAAACAGATCGTCGTGCAACTGCCCGGCATCAAGGAGCCGAAGCGGGCAAAAGATCTGATAAAGGAAACGGCGCTGTTGGAATTCAAAATGCTCGATGAGTCCAGCAAGCTGGCTCTGGACCTGCCACAACGTGTTCCGAAGGGCAAAGAAGAAGAGCTGCTGAAGCCGTTCCTGGACAAACTGCCGGAGGGCGATGAGATTCTGTTTGAGAAAGTGGTGGACAAAGACACCGGCCGCGAGTTTCGCATTCCCTATCTGGTCAAGAAGCGGGTGATGCTCGCGGGCGACGTGTTAAGCGACGCGCGCGTCTCGATCGGACAGTTTAATGATCCGTACGTCTTAGTGACGTTCGATGCCAAAGGGAGCCGTGAGTTCGACCGCATCACGGCCGAGAACGTCAAGAAGCGAATGGCTATCGTGCTGGACAACACCGTCTATTCTGCTCCCGTCATTCAAGAACGCATCAGCGGCGGTCGGGCGCAGATTACCGGGTCCTTTACCATGCAGGAGGCCAACGATCTGGCGATTGTGCTTCGGGCCGGTGCGCTGCCGGCTCCCCTGAAGATTATCCAGGACCTGACAGTCGGTCCCTCATTGGGCAGGGACTCGATCGAGAAAGGAATCCGGTCCACCCTCATTGCCGGAGCCATGGTGGTGTTCTTCATGGTGATCTATTACCGGCTTTCCGGTGTGATTGCGGACTTCGCATTGACCCTTAATTTGATCTGTCTGATCGGCGTGCTGGCAGGGCTGAACGCGACCCTCACCCTGCCAGGTATCGCTGGAATCATTCTGACGATCGGGATGGGAGTGGATTCCAACGTGCTGATTTTCGAGCGCATCCGGGAGGAACTCAGACAGGGCAAGCCGGTTCGTCTTGCCGTGGATGGAGGATACGATAAGGCACTGCTGACGATCATAGACTCGCACGTGACTACGCTCATTACCGGTCTTGCGTTGTTTCTGTTCGGCACGGGCCCGATTAAGGGTTTTGCAGTGACGCTGTGTCTCGGTATCGCGATCAACCTGTTTACCGCGTTGGTCGGCACGAAGGTGGTCTTCGACGCGATCAACCAGCGTCGGAAGGTCGAGCATCTGAGCATCTAGGTGGGCGGAAGGCGTTATTCGTGAATCGTGAAACGTTAATCATGAAAAGACGAAACGAGCATCGAAGGGCTTCTCTACGGCTAACGGATAACGAGTAACGTTTAACGGTCCGTAAGGAGCAGGCATGCTTGAAATCCTGGGGAAGACCAACATTGACTTCATGGGGAAGCGACGCATCGCGTTCGTATTTTCCGGCATCATGGTGCTGCTGGGGCTGCTAGCGGCAGTCCAGATCAGCCGGGGAGCGGCGAACCTGGGTATTGATTTTGCCGGAGGGACTGCGGTCCAGTTGAAGTTTGATCAGCCGATCCACATCGACGTGGCACGAAAGGCGCTGGAATCGCAAGGGTTGGCTCATGCGGAGTTGCAAGAGTTCGCGGAGGAGAACAAGATCCTGATCAGAGTCAAAGCTGCCACCACGATCGAGGAAAAGGTCGCCGAGCGGGTGATCTCGGTCTTCAGCAAGGAGATCCCCAACAACAGATTTGTGGTGGATTCGACCACGGAGATCGGCCCCACCATTGGGAAAAAGCTGCAGCAGGACGCGCTGATTGCCGTTCTGATCTCGTTCGTCGGCATTGTCCTCTACATCGCCGCCCGGTTCGAACTGCGGTTTGGCGTGGCCGCGGCGATTGCGACGTTCCACGATGTGCTCGCGGTGCTGGGCGCCTTTTACGTTCTGGACAAGGAGATCACGCTCCTGGTGGTCACGGCCCTGTTGACGCTCGCAGGGTATTCGCTCACGGACACCGTGGTCGTGTTCGACCGTATCAGGGAAAATCTCCGTCTTCGACGCCGAGACGACATTGCGACGGTGATCAACAATGGCATCAATCAGGTCTTGAGCCGGACCATCGTGACGAGCCTGACGGTCGTGCTGGTCTTGATCCCCTTGACCTTGGCCGGGGGGGAAGTGCTGCATGATTTTTCGCTGGCTCTCTTGTGGGGAGTGATATTCGGGACGTACTCATCGGTGTTTGTCGCCAGCCCTCTGCTCGTCATCTGGCCGGGCGGCCAGGGGCGGTTGTTGAGACGAAGCTGAAGGAAGAGCCAGGCCCCGTGGCATCTATCACAAGGTGTCGGCCAAGTATTTGCCGCTGTATCTGGATGAGTTTGCCTTCCGGTTCAATCATCGCAAGTCGTTCAATATGATTTATCGTGTGCTTACGACGTGTAGTTAAGGGCCGTCGCTCACTTTCTCAATTTCGCAGTGGATAAATGCCGCATGAAACCACGAGTTGCGTTAAAAATGTCTTCGGCTTCTTCGGGAGTATATTTTGTGCCTACGTGCATGGTGGGATTTCTCCATGCCGTACTGACAGTCCTGAGATGGGCAGCAACTTGAGCATATGCTGGCTCAATAGCATTCCACTCGGCAGTTTTCAGCTTTCGATCCTTCCGTAGTTCTTTTTCAATTGGGTCAAGCCAACCGCTCCAACTACGGTTTGAATCTGGGTCGGGAATTGAAATTCCAAATGATGCAGCCTCCACGCAAAGATAGCGCAAGCCAGCCTCCATAATACGCATAAGATGGAACACGCAGGCTGTTTCCCTAGTAATGGCTAGGCACTTTCCCGCCTCCTCAATATCAAATATGGCAGATGGAAACTTAGCAATGACTTCATCGCCCATCAGCTTTTGTGATTCTGTAAAATATTTCTGATGTTCAGATGGGATATGAAAGAGTAAACGATCTTCTAATTCATCTGTAAACCTATGCAACAATTCATTGAACTCAGACACAAATTCACCGAATTTGCAGCCTTGTTGTTGTGCTTGGTTGATGAGTCGCTCAATAAGTTTCCCTGTTACGGGTAGGGAGAGCTGCACAGAGTAATCTTTTGCCAGATTCAGTCTTCTTAGTAGGTCTAGCCGATTCTCTTCATCTATGACCGATTCTGCATTTTGAAGACGATAAATATTCTTGGTTTGTTCAAGCAAAGTTACCATCCAGTAGAACCAATTCGCATGGATTTGCAGCATGACGTACAGACTCACTAAAGAGTAGGGCCTATCCTCCCAAGGGGCGCATTGTAGCCCGCTCTTATGGACTGTCAACGGGGGAAATGCTATATATTCAGTGCGTTTTCTCATTTTACTGCGTCAAGTGCATAAGCGCCGCCCATGTTACCGATCCTTGACATTCTACGAATGCTCAGTGAAAATGAATAGTTAGCAAGACAGGCCTTGTTACCAAAATGAAACTCTGGAGTCGGTCACACAGTCTCCAGCAGAAGATCATCACCGCCATTGTGATGGTCGGCCTCCTGCCCCTGACCCTCTCTCTTGCCCTCACGTATCTCGAAGAGCGACGAGCCCTCCGCGAAACCATCGGAGCCAATTTTAAGGAAATCGCGGTTGAATCGGCCAGCAAGATCGAGATGCAAGTCACGCGCGGAATCAACGAGGCGCAGCAGCTTGCCGTCGCTCCCTTTCTCCGCACGGCTGTCACCGAGGCGAACCGCAGCTATGTCGGGAAAGATGAACGGAGTATCCAAGCCATGATCCAGGACTGGCAAGGGCGCTGGCGCAAGAGAGAGCATCGCAATGAATTTCCTTTGTTCATCAATCGCATCGTCACGAATAACTTGCTGCGCTGGCACGACATCCGCAAGTCTGATTATGTCGGGATCCTCGTGACGGATAATCGAGGTGCGCTGGTCGTCAGTTCGATTCCGCAAGCGGAGTATGACTACGGGAAAAGTTCCTGGTGGCAGGCCGCGTTTAACAAGGGACGTGGGCGGGTGTACGTGAGTGAGATTTACTTCGATCCAGCCTTTGGCACCCACGTCCTGAACGTGTCGGTCCCGATCTTTGATGATGACCAACAGGCCACCATTGGGGCCATCAGCGTCCTGCTGAGACGCGACTCCTTATTTCACTCGATCTCGAATGTCACGATGGGCGCAACTGGCCATGCCATGCTCATGAGTTCTGACGGGACCCCGCTGATCTGCCCCGTCATGGCTCCTGAGGAGCATTCGGTCAGCCCTGCTCTTGTGAGCGCGATTGTGGGGCCGCGTGCGGGATGGAATGTGGTCTCCGATGATTCTCACGGCGGTCGTGACTCGATCGTTGGATTCGCGCCGGTGCGCTTGGGGGACAATCTTGCGCCGGACAGCCTGGGGGGCAAACGTTGGTTGACCTTCGTCCGCCAGAACCCGAGCGAGACCTATGCGCCGCTCAATCAACTGTTGATCAAGGTGGCGGCCTATGGGGCTCTGGTCTTGGCCGTGCTCTGGGGGACGGGCATGATCGTCGCACGGCGCATCGCCCGCCCAATCCGGCTCCTCCATGACGGGGCGCAACGCATCGGGACCGGCAGTCTGGATCACCAGTTAGTCCTCAAGACCGGAGACGAGATCGAGCATCTAGCCGAGGCGTTCAACAGCATGGCCGCCAATTTGAAGCGGTCGTTCGGCCAGTTGGAACAGCGGATGGCCGAGATTCGTCGCTTGGAGGAGAAGTATCGTGATCTGATTGAGAACTCGCCAGAGATGATACACCAGCTGGACAAGGCCGGGCAGTTTATGCACGTCAACAAGACCGAACTGGAGAAGCTGGGGTATTCGCGTGACGAGATGCTGGACAAGCGCCTGTGGGACATCGTGCCCAGGGGAAGGGAGCCTGAAATCCTCGCCTATCTCGAGCGACTGGTCTCGAAGGGGCGCGCCTCGATTGAAACGATCTTCCTTGCCCAAGACGGCAAGCCCATTGACGTGGAGATTCACTCGACCGCCCTCTTTGACTCCGAAAGCGGCGGCTTGGTCTATTCCCGAGCCTTCGTGCGAGATATCACGCAACGCAGGCTGTTGGAGCAAAAGGTTCAGCGCTACACGACACAATTGGAGCAGGAAGTCGCTGAACGCACGCAGCAGCTCTCGGCGTCGCAGCAACGGTACAAGGCGTTGTTCGACCTGGTCGCTGATTCGGTGTTCATGGTAGGTCAAGAGGGTGGCATCATCGCGGTCAATCATCGAGAGGAGCAGGTGCTGGGCTATTCCGAGACGGACGTCGTGGGAAAACCCTTCATGGAGGTTGTGCTTCCGCGGCATCATGAGGTGACCGGCCGCCTGATCAACAAAATCATTCAAGGAGAAAGCCGGGTGCCGACCCA
>Ga0184637_10001640_pt1 | contig 14898 bp, 12 predicted proteins | sample PLM3_127_b2_FD_133143 | JGI IMG/M metagenome (GOLD analysis project Ga0184637, IMG submission 133143) | Groundwater sediment microbial communities from an aquifer in East River, Colorado, USA - PLM3_127_b2 | ecosystem: Environmental > Terrestrial > Soil > Riparian zone | place: USA: East River...
ACAGTGCAATCGTTCACCGGAGGGTAATGTGATGAGCCTCGGGGCGAACCGTCTCGTGGAAATCGGGAAGGGGTTGGTAAGCAGAGAGGTATTCGTGGACCGAGAGGTCTACGACATCGAACAGGAGAGGGTCTTCGGCCGCTGCTGGCTCTACCTGGGACACGAAACGCAGATTCCCGAACCCGGAGACTTTCTCACGACATACATGGGCGAGGATCCCGTCATCTTGTGGCGCGACCCGAATGGCCGGCCGCGGGCATTTCTCAATACCTGCCGACACCGCGGGAATCGCCTCTGCCTGTACGAGCGGGGCAACGCAAGCGCCTTCACCTGCAGCTACCACGGCTGGACCTACAACGGCGAGGGCAAGCTCACGGGCGTGCCGTACCACGTCGAGGCGTATTTCGACGAGCTGGACCGCGACCGATGGGGCCTGATCCAGACTCCCAGACTGACCAGTTACGGCGGCATGGTCTTCGGCTCCTGGGATCCAGACGCCAGGTCGCTGGACGAATACCTTGGGGACGTCAGGTGGTACCTGGACGCGGTCCTGCTTGTGGCCGAGGACCTTGGCGGGCTCGAGCCAGTGACTTCGTCGCGCTATGCGGCGCGAGGGAATTGGAAGATCCCGGCGGAGAACTTCGCCGGCGATCATTACCACAACCCAACCACGCACGGGTCGTCGTACAAGCTCGGTCTGCGGGCGGCGGAGTTCGTCGGCCCCCAGGGACGCTGCGGTCCGTTCGAGGTCGCCATTGCACCCGGCCACGGACTGGGAGGCCTCACGACCGGCGCCGAGTCGTTCGAACGCGACCTGGCGAACGCGGACCGGGTCGGACCTGAGGCCAGGTACTACGTCGAGGCGCGCTACGCTGCCATCAAGAAACGGGTGAAGGGCGCGGGCAGCGTGCCCTACTCGTTCAGCCACGCCAACGTGTTCCCCAACTTCGCGATCTGGGGCGGCAGCGCCCTGCGCGGCCACGGATTCTTCATGTTCCACCCGCGCGGCCCGCTCTCCACAGAGGTTCGGCAGACGGTTCTTTTCCCGCGCGAGGCGCCCCAGGTCATCAAAGAGATGGCGATCGCCGACCTCGGGCGCGGCGGCCACTTCGCGAGCGGCTTCTTCGAGCAGGATGATGCAAACAACTTCGAGCAGGTGACCCAGGGCACCACCTCCTACATCGCGCGCCAATACCCCTTCTACTTCGGCATGGGGCTCGGCCACGAAGGCCGCTGGCCCGGGCAGGAGGAGTGGGAGGTGCACGATCTCCCCGGCCTCATCGGCCCGCGTTTCTCCGAGCATCCGCAGCGCTGCTTCTACGCCTTCTGGGCCGAGCTGATTGGGGAAGGGGAATGAACGGGAGGGCGACCATGGCGCACGAGCAGATGCGCTCTGAGCTTGCGACTCGCGGCTCTTTCCTTTCGCCAGAGCTACAGGTCGGGGTCGAGCGCTTCCTTTATTACGAGGCGTACCTGCTTGACGAGAAGCGGCTCAACGAGTGGGTCGACCTCTTCACCGAAGACGCGACCTATACGATCTCCGTCCGCGAAGCGGTCCAGCGGCGGGAAGAGGGCGACGCGCCGCTGGGCCGCGTTGTCCCATCGCTCGTCGACGAGGGGCGTGCCTTCCTCGCGACGCGGGTCAAGCGGCTCGAAACTCACCTCGCGCACGCCGAGCAGCCGCCATCGCTGACGCGACACCTGATCACCAACGTCCTTGTCCGCTCCGGTTCCGGCGAGGAGGTGCACGTTTCCTCGAACTTCCAGGTCTACCAGGCGCGAATCGACGTGTCGGAGCACGTCTTCTACGGCAGTCGGGGCGACGTGCTGCACCGCGTCGACGGCGAGTGGCGCATCGCCCGCCGCGACGTCGTCCTGGACACTTCACTGCTTCCACGGACCATCACGGTCTTCTTTTAGCTGCTAGTGACGGGGCCGCTGCGCATCGGGATCGCTGGACTGGGCATCGCGAGCGGCTACACACTACCGGCCTTCGCGGCTCATCCTCGGACACAGGTGACAGCCGCGGCCGACACCCGCCCGGCGGCCTTGCAGCGCTTCGAGGCCGAATACGAAGGCGAAACGTTCGAGGATGTCGAGGCGTTGTGTGCGAGCCCGAACGTCGACGTCGTCTACGTCGCGACGCCCAACTTCATGCACGCCGAGCACGCAACCATGGCCGCCGAGCACGGGAAACACGTCATCGTGGAGAAGCCGATGGCGTTGAACGTCGAGCAGTGCGCCGCGATCATCGCGGCGGCCGATCGCAACCGCGTGCAGCTCGTCTGCGGCCACACCCACAGCTTCAACCCGCCGATTCGACGGCTCCGTGAGCTGGTGCAGGGCGGCGAGCTCGGCCGCGTCATCATGATGCACACCTGGAACTACACCGACCTCCTCGTGCGGCCGCGAGCAGCCTGGGAGCTGGATACGGCGCGGGGCGGCGGCGTTGTCTTCATCCAGGCCCCACACCAGGTCGACATCGTGCGCGTGCTGGGCGGAGGACTGGTGCGCAGCGTGCGAGCCATGGCGGGAGCCTGGGACGAAGCGCGGCCCACTGAGGGGAACTACACGGCCTACCTCGAGTTCGCGGATGGGACACCCGCCACCCTCGTGTACAGCGGCTACGGATTCTTCGATAGCGCAGAACTGCATTTCTGGGTGGGCGAGCGCGCCCAGGCGCGGGACCCAGAGACCAACGCCAACAGCCACCGCGACCTGCCCAATCCAGCGCAGGAGGAGGCGCTCCGCGACGCGCGCCGCTACGGCGGGACGCTGGACCGCTCGCGGGGTGCGGGTGCCCAGCACCAGCAGTTTTTCGGGCTGTTGTTAGTCAGCTGTCAGCGGGGCGATCTTCGCCAATCGCCTGATGGCCTCTTCCTCTATGATGCGCGGGGCAAGCAGGAGATCCCCGTCCCGCTCGAGCCGAGTGGCGCCCACGCGATGATCGATGAGCTATACGAGGCGGTTGTGGGGGGAGAGCCGCCCCTCCACGACGGGCGCTGGGGCATGGCGACGGTGGAAGTCTGCGAGGCGATCCTCGAATCGTCGCGCCAACGTCGTGAGGTCGTGCTATCTCACCAGGTCGAGGTGTGATGGCGCCAGTCTTACACGGAGTAGCACGCGCCGCAAACCCGACCGGTGATCAGCTCTCCGCCTTCACGGAGACGGCGTGATAACCGGTGGCCCCATCCGGCAACGTCTCGCGGACCATAGCGGTCTGCACCGCGCCGGTGCCATCCGTGGCTCGCACCAGCACCTTGTGTTGGTCTGGCCCTCCGGCCGGCATCTGCCACTCGTAGACCCAGAGTGACCAGGCGTTGGGGCCGAGCGAAGGCTTCAGGAAGGCCGGGTTCCAGCTGCGGCCGCTGTCCGTGCTGACCTCGACTTGCCGGATGCCGCGCTCGCCCGCCACGGCGACGCCGCCGACGTAGTTGGCTCCAGTCTGCAAGACCGACGCATTCTTCGGAATGTCGATACGCGACGTCGTGTTCATCGCGGCAACATCGCTCCAGCCCCGCACCATCCAGTAGCCCTTGAAGTCGTACTCGACGACCTCGATCTTCGTCACCCACTTCACGTTTTTCATGCCATAGATGTCGGGGACCAGCATGCGCACGGGGAAACCGTGCAGCTGGGGCAACACCTCCCCATTCATCTCGTACGCCAGCATCGTGTCGGCCTGCATCGCCTTCGCAATCGGGATGCTGTCCGTATAGCCATCCGCGGCCGTGAAGATCACGTCCACAGCGCCCGCTTTCACTCCCGACTGGGTCAGCAGGTTGGCAAGTGACGTCCCGCGCCAGTGCGCGTTGCCGATCAGCTCGCCTCCTATCTCGTTGCTGATGCACTGCAAGGTTAAGAACTGCGCACTGGAGGGCAGGGCCTTCATGTCCTCATAGGTCAACGTTACGGGCCGCTCGACCAGCCCACCGACCTCCAGCCGCCAGCTCTGCGCGTTGACCTCCGGGTCGCGAAAGAAGTTCTTCGACACCACGTAGAACTTCTCGTTCGGTGTGATCTCCGGTGAAAGCCCGGGCACCCCGGCCGCGATGGCCTCTGGAAGGCTGCCGGCCGCCGCTATCGCCGCGGCCGTTTTGCCGACCTCCGTCGATAGGACGCCCGGCACCGGGGGTGGCGCTAGCCGTTCGGCAAGCCAGCGAAAGCCGCCGACGCCGAGGATCATGCCCCCGCTCAGCAGCGCGGCGTTCTTCAGAAAGGTCCGACGAGAGGCAACATCTTCCTCGGCAAAGGTTCCGCCGGGATTCAGGAAGCGCCACACGACGTTGTAGCCAGCCACGTATAGCAGCCCGACGAGCAGCAAACCGACCAGCGTCGCACCTACGCCTGCCCGGGAGCTGGCGCCCAGCACGCCCGCCCCGAGCAGTGGCAGGGCGATCAGTCCGGCGATCGCCTCCAGGCTGGCCAGCGTGACAATGACCTGAGTAGCGGTAAACCCGCGCCGCAGGATCACCACGCCCAGCGCGCCACCGATTGCGATCTGGCCGAGCAAGACAGCGCCGAACAACAAGCGCTTGGCAGTCGCGCCGAGGGTGTGGACCATGCGCTCGATGATCTCGAGCGGGGTCAGGTTAGCGATCCCCTCAGCGACCAGCTCGGGGAGGGTCGGCCGGTCTAAAAGGATGCCCAGTGCGAGCATGCCGGTCGTGGCCGCGACAGCCGCCACGATGCCGGCCACGAACGCAGCCAGTCTGTCGCCTCGCTGGGCGCGGTCCGGGAGCGTGGTACCTTCGGCCATAGTCCTGACCCTTCGTGTCTCGGCCGGCGTTCGGCTCAGAGTCACGTCAGTTCAGATTACTTCGTTCCAAGCTACTCCGCCCATGGGTATCATCTCGCGGGATTCAGTCGTGGGAGGAGCAAAATGCGTATCTGCCTCTTCGATGACTATCGCCTCGGTATCGTGGACGGCGACCACGTTGCGGATCTCACCCACATCTTGATCGACCACGATCCCGAATGGCCCTGGTCGTTCGTCCCCCGGTTCTTCCGCGACTTCGACAACATGCGGGTTCAGATCACCGCGCATATGCCCAGCGCTCCCCGCAAGCCCCTTTCTCAGGTCCGCCTGCGTCCGCCGGTGCCGACCCCGTTCAACATCGCGGCAGCGGCATCGAACTACAAGGACCACCAGGCAGAAATGGACGTCTACGCCGCGCAGGGCCGCTTCACCGGCGGCCAGCAAGGGCGAGGTCTCGGCTACGGCACGGATGTCGAATCCGGCCTGCCGAGTGTGCCGGGGCGACCGTCGGGCACGCGCGGCGAGGTGTTCCTCAAGTCCTCGTCCTCCATCATTGGCCCGAACGAGACGGTCGTGCTGCCGGACACGGTCCCCGGCAAAGAAGTGCACCACGAGGGCGAGTTCGCCGCGGTGATTAAAAAGGAAGCCTACCGCGTATCCCGAAAGGATGCGCTGGATCACGTGCTGGGCTACATGGGGCTGATGGACATCACCGTGCGTGGCGATGGCGATCGTTCTCGCCGCAAGTCCTACAAGAGCTTCACGCCCATCGGCCCCTGGATCACGACGCGAGATGAGATCCCCGACCCGCAGAATGTCGCGGTGAAGCTGTGGGTCAACGATGAGCTCAGGCAGGATGCGAACACGTCGGACCAGGTCGAATCACTGGCCGAGGTCATCGAGTATGCCTCGCACTGCTACCCACTCATGCCAGGTGACATCGTCACCACCGGCTCCCCCGCCGGTGTGGGTCGAATCAAAGAGGGAGACAGGATCAAGCTCGAGGTTCAGGGAGTCGGGAGCTTCACTGTGGACGTCGAGCGCGTCTAGCGCGGCAATCAGCTAGCAGTACCTGCTCAGGAGTCGAGGGTCGTGAAGAGCGTGTTGAGCGATTCGGCGAGCGTAGGGTGGGCGAAGATCGCATCGCGCAGGACCCCGTAGTGGAGATGGCCGAGCATGGCGATCTCCATCATGGCCATCAGCTCGCCACCCTCGATCCCCAACACGGCGCAGCCCAGAATCTCGCCGCTGTCCGCGTCCACGACCGCCTTCATCAAGCCTCGCGATTCGTCGACCTCGATCGCTCGCGCAACGTAGTTCATAGGAATCTTCGCGACGCGCACATTCCGCTCCTGCCGGCGGGCCTCCTCCTCGCTCAAGCCGACGCGCCCAAGCTGCGGGTCCGTAAATAGGGTGTACGGCACAAAGCGGTCGCGCTTGCTTGCATTCCCGCCATCGAGCAGGTTGGTGCGCAGGATCCGAAAGTCATCGTAGGAGATGTGAGTGAACGCCGGACCACCTATGACGTCGCCGATCGCGTAGATCCCGCCGACGTTCGTTTCCAGACGATCGTTCACCCGGACGTTCCCCCGGTCGTCGACCTCGACCCCGGCGGCGGATAGGTTCAACGCTTCGGTGTTGGGCACGCGGCCCGCGGCGGCCAGCAGGTAAGAGCCTACCAGCGTCCGCTCGCCGCTTGGGGTCTGAACGACGAGCCGAAACTCCTCGTCATCCGCGGTCGGCTCGGCACGCACAGGCTGAGCGTCGAGGAGGACCTCGAGCCCGTCCTCGCGCAAGATTTCTGCCATGGCTTCGGAGACGTCTGCATCTTCGCGTGATACCAGGCGCGGCCCACGCTCGATGATCGTGACCTGGCTGCCGAAGCGGTTGAACATCTGGCCGAACTCCAGTCCCACATAGCTGCCGCCCAGCACGAGCAGGTGCTCCGGTGCTTGGTCCAGCTCCATGATGGTCGTCGAGTTCAGAACCCGCGCCGCCGGCAGTCCCTCGATCGCTGGCATCGAGGGGCGGCGGCCGGTATTGATCACGATCGTGTCAGCATCTACCTGACGAGTGCCGCCAGCGCTGAGGCGCACCTCCAGGGATCTGGGGCCCGTGAAGCTCGCCTCGCCCATGATCAGCTCGACGCCGTTGGTCTGCAGCCGGCGGATGTCGCTGCCCCGAAAGCTGTCGACCACGGCCTGCTTGCGCCGGCGCACCCTGGCCACGTCGACGGTTACCGGGCCCGCGTGCACGCCATAGTCTTCCGCGCGTCGCGCGAGCTGGGCCACTCGGGCGCTGGCAACCATGGTCTTTGTCGGGGTGCAGCCCTCGTTGATGCAGGTCCCGCCCACGTGCTCCCGCTCGATGAGCGCCGTGCTCCGCCCGGCTTGTGCCAGAGCGCTAGTGAGCGGCGTGCCGCCCTGCCCGGAGCCGATCACGATGGCGTCGTAGCGTTCGTTGTCTCTCATTAAAATCCTCCCGTCCCTGGTTGGCCTCTACCGCGGGACCGCTACGGGCCACGGCGGCCAGGCCTGTTGCATGACTTCGAGGTTGCCCTCTCGCGCCGTGACCTCCCATTGCGTGCGGTCGCCGTCGCGCCAGAAGCGCAGGTCCAGCGAGCAACCGCCAACCACCAGGCCGCGGAGAGTCAAATCGGGCAGCCAGGGTGGTAGGTCGGGATCGACGTGCAGACGGCCGTTGGGAGCGTCGGCCTGAATGCCGAGGATGGCCTGGAGCAGGTGGAAAATCGATCCCGCCGCCCAGGCTTGCGGCACGTTCGCGCCGCGGTACTGGACGGGGAAGCTTCTCGCTTCGCGCTCGATGCCGGCATACAGCTCCGGCAGTCGGTAGCTCACAAAGTGGCTCGCGGCCTCCGAGACGTCGCGGGCGACGCGAGCGGCCTCGGTGGAGAAACCGTACCGTTTGAAGCCGAGGGCGATGATCCCGTTGTCATGCGGCCACACCGATCCCAGCTGGTAGGAGAAGGGGTTGTAGGCTGGGTTGCGCGCCGAGAGCGTGCGGATGCCCCAGCCACTCCACATATCGGGCTCGAAGTAGCGCTGCACCACCCGCCCGGCATGATCGGGGCGCGCGATCCCGCTCCACAGGAGGTGTCCCGCGTTCGAGGCGATCGTGGGGACGGGTTCCTTGTTTCGATCCAGCGCGAAAGCATAGAAGCCGACGTCCTCGCACCAGAATCGGTTCTCGAAGCGTTCCTGCAGGTCGGCGGCTTTGCGCCGCAACTCGCTCGCCCGGCCGGGCTCCCCGAGCGCCTCGAACACTTCGGCCATCCGCATCCACGCGTCGAACACGTAGCCCTGCAGCTCGCAGAGTGCCTTCGGCTGCTTCACCTGGCTGCCGTCCGGATACACGACCGCGTCGCCGGCGTCCTTCCAGCCCACGTTCTCGTACCCCAACGTGGATCGCGTCTGATACTCTTGGAAGCCATCGCCGTCGAGATCGCCATAGCGGTCGATCCACTCGAGGCACCGTTCGGCGACGTCGCGGTATTCGTGGAGGAGCGTGTCGTCGCCCAGCCACTTCCACGCTTCGTGCAGCGTGACGAGGTAGAGCGGCGTGGCGTCTGCCGTGCCGTAGTACGGCGTGTGCGGCACTTTCTTGAAGTGGGCCAGCTCACCGAAGCGGATCTCGTGCGGGATCTTTCCTGGCTCAGCATCGCGGTAGTCGTCCATCTCGGTTGCCTGTAGCTCGGCGAGCTTCTTCAGGGCGCCGCGCGCGAAGCCGGCATGCACGAGCATGTTCTGCAGGCTCACGATTAAGCTGTCGCGCCCGAAGATCGTGACGAACCACGGCACGCCGGCGGCCGGCAGCCAGACGTCGGGCGCGAAGTCATGGTCGTAAATGCGGAGCGCGCCCATGTCCTCCACTGACTGCCGGTAGAGCCGATAGAGGTCCTCGTTGGCCGAGGTGAGCTTCGTCGCCTCCCTCTCCCACTGACGCTGCAGCTCGTCTTCCCGCGTGTTCTGTGGTCCACCCGCGGCGGCGCTGCACTCCCGCGATGGGGCGCGGATCTGAGTCCCTTCCACCAGGATGTAGTCGCAGCAGGTGTGCCAGGATGCCCCTGGAGCCAACTCGATCTCGAAGCTCACCCGTCCGTTCGCGTAGCGGGCCGGGGAGCCGCTATTGAAAGGCCGATACGTGAAGCGGCGCATGAAGTCCTGGTTGGTGTAGCTCGTGCTCATCTCGCCGCTCTGCTCGTCCCAGTCGCTGTCAGTGTGCCCGCGGCGGACGAACTTGTGCGACTTCACCTCGAACAGGTCGGCGAAATCGGAGCGCAGTGCGATCTCGAGGATGAATCGGACCGGGGTGAGGCTGAAGTTCGTGACGTCGAGGTCCTCATGAATGCCCTCGCCGACGGAGCGGCCGATCGTGAGCTCCAGCGTCCCCGGCGGAACGATCCCATCCTCCGTGGAGAATGCCTTGTTAGTGAGGTATATGCGCTCGCCGTAGTAACTTGTGGGGCCTGACGTGAGCAGTTCCCAGGACTCGCCATTGGCAAAGATGGCCCAGTGGCTCACGAATCTGGTGTCTCCCGCGAACACGCCAAGCTCGGTGTCCGCGGTGATCTCGCCATTGAGGTCGGTCACCATGAAGGTGCTTCCCTGATTGATGGTCAGGACGGGTGGGCCAACGCTGATCTCAGTGGGCATTGGTGCTCACCTCGACGTAGACCTTGATTGCCTCACGGTTTTCGATGAGCTGGTGCAGCATCTCCTTGTAGTTCTCCAGGCCTTTGACCGGCGTGGTGAGCAGCTTCTTGAGCCAGCCCGGGTAGAGGATCTCGGCCTTTATCAGGTCGTCCACAGCGCTCCGGAAGTCCGCGCGCGATGCGTTGACCGTGCCGACCATGACTTTGTTGCCGAGCACGAAGCCCTGATTGATGTGGTCCGCATTCACCTCGACTTTGCGATCTCCACCGGTGACGCTCGCCAGGACGAGCACTCCGTTCTTGGCCAGGACCTCCATCGCTTCGAAGATCAGCGGGCTGAACCCGGTTGCTTCGAGGATGATGTCGAACGGGCCATGCATGGCGCTGGCTTCGGCCAGCGTGTGATCGCTGGAGCTGGCGTAATGCCCACCTAGCTCCTCGATGAGATCGCTGTTCAGATATGGGGCCCTGCGTCGGGAGTAGCAGGTAACGTCGAGACCGCGCATGCGCATGGCCAGCGCGGCGAGCAGGCTAATCGTCCCCGCGCCGAGGACCGCGGCTCGCCGCGGCTCCCAGACCTTGAGCCGCCGCTGGATCTCGTACGCCTGGTTGAGGCCCTTCTGGGAGACGGTGGTCGGTTCGGTGAGCACGCCGACCTCGGCCAGGCATTTCGGCAGCGGGACGAGGAACCGCTCATCCTCGACGTAATACTCCGTCAGGTAGCCGTGCCGCAGGTTGATCCCGCGCTCGTAATACTCGTCGTCCGTCGTAAAGTCTTGCAGACCCAGATCGTCGTAGAGGCTCCGACCTGGGCGTCGTACGCTCGCCACCGCGTAGGTGCCGGGCCGGAACGTCTCCGATACGTTCGGGCCCACTTCGACAACCTGGCCGAAGCTTTCGTGGCCGGTGATGAGATAGTCCGAACCGGCAGGCGCCTTGCCGTACTCGGCGTCGTTGATTTCTTTGTCTGTAGCGTCGACGCCGACTCGAAGCACTTTGACGAGGACACCCTTGCCATCGGGGATGTCCGCCACGCTGGGTTTCGGGACCTCTTCGAGATGCATGGAGTTCGGCTTACCCGGGTAGACTGCGACCGCCTTCACCTCACACCTCCTTACGCCGTCCCGCTGCTATTCTTCTCGCGATAGAAGTCGCCAACGCGGCCCTCGCGGCGTTCCCGCTGTTCCGCTTCGTGCGGCCCGAACGGGTGTCCCCCGAACCCGTGCCGCATCATGGCGATGGCGCGTGCCCAGTTTTGTTGGCCATCCCGAGAGCTGAGGAGCTGCATGACCGACTGCGCGATCACCGGGACGGGAACCTCCATGCGGAGCGCATCGGCCACCAGCCAGTTCACCTCGCCCGTGTCCTCTACGTAGCTGGGAATGCTCTCCAGCCCGCCCTCGCTGCGATAGGCAGCTTCCATTAAATCGATCAGCCAGGACCGAATGACCGAGCCGTGGCGCCAGCAGCGCAGCACCTCGGCGATCAAGGCGGTCCCGATATCGCTCCAGAAGGTCGACTCCTTCGCCGATCGCCTGGAGCATCCCGAACTCGATCCCGTTGTGGACGAGCTTCGTGAAGTGGCCGGCGCCCGAGGGGCCCGCGTAGACGTAGCCGCCCTCCACAGCAAGATCGACCAGGATCGGCTCGATCCGCGCCACCGCTTCCGGGTCGCCGCCCGCCATGAAGCAGGCCCCGGTGCGAGCCCCTTCGATGCCGCCGCTCGTGCCCAGATCGACGAGATGGATGCCACGCTGGGACGTCGTAACCCACAACGTGCATTCCGCTGTCGAGAGCGTGAAGCGCCAGGTTGCCGCCCATGCGGCCGAGCCCCACGACACCGAACTCCTTGGTCGCGACGTGCATACTCGTCACCTTCCTTTTTGACGGTTTACGGTGCTGCTTGCAATGGTCGGAGAATCGCTCGGGCCGGGGCGCCGTCGGCTTGCTGGATCTTGATCGGCATGCAGAGAAGCTCGTAGTTGCCTGGCTGGACGCCAGCCAGGTTCAGCCCTTCGATGATCCAGACACCAGCCTCGAGCAGCGCGTGGTGGATCGCCTCGCCGTCCGCTCGATACCCGCCGACCGACAGGTAGTCCACGCCCACGGTTCGCACCCCCCGCTCGGCCAGGTACCTGGCGCCGGCGAGCGAGATGTAGACGAAGTCCTCGACGAAGTTGTCGGTCTGCCACGCGCCTGGCGAGTTGCGGGTCTTCAGCAGGATCCGCTCACCAGGCGCGATGTCATGTCGTTCGAGCTCTTCCGGCTTGACCGATTCCGGGTCCTCGATCTCGATGACCCGGGCAGGCCCGATGGTCGCGTCGAGAGGCATCGCATCGAGGGTCGTTCCAGCGCGGACGTAATGGAACGGCGGATCCATGTGCGTTCCCGTGTGTGATCCCATGACGATCGACGAGACGTTGCATGGGTCACCACGGTCGATGGCCAGCACCCGCTCGATGCGAATTTCCGGATCTCCCGGCCAGTGGACCATTCCGCTCTTCAGCGGAACGGAAATGTCGATCCAATCTCCTGTCATACCGCCTCCTTTAGTGTCCCGCGGGATCCATTCGGTCTTTCTACAGCGAGCAAGCCGAGCCGAATCGGGAGCAATCGAACGCCCCGACACCGGGGCCCGCTAATACCCGAGGGCGCGGGCGAGGCCGAGAATCATCTCCTCGAGGTCGTTGAGCGCGTTGAACCGAGGCTGGGCGGCCGTGTGCGGCGTCAGAATGACGTTCTCGAATGCCAGCAGCTCGTCGTCGACGCGGCCCGGCTCCTCGTAGAGCGGATCAAGAGCGAATCCGCCCAGGTGGCCTGACCTCAGGGCCTCCAGCACCGCGTCGCGATCCACGATCTCAGCTCGCGCCGTGTCGATCAGGAAGGCCCCGGGCTTCATCTGCGCGAGGCGCGCGCGGTCGAACAGGTTTCGAGTGGAGGGGGTGCTCGGCAGCTGGATGCTGACCCAGTCGCTCTGGCCCAGCAGGTCCTCGAACGGCGCGTACTCCACACCCAGCTCCCGCTCCTCGGCCTCGGGCACGCGGTGGCGCTGGTAGTAGAGGATTCGCATATCGAAGTGCGCGGCGCGCCGTGCCAGCTCTCGGCCGATTTCGCCCATGCCGACGATCCCGAGCGTCGACCCGTAGAGCATCCGGAGGCCGCTGATTCGCGCCCAGCCGGAATTGGCGGTGTGGCGTTGGTCGAACCGCTTCGGGGAGTATCCAGCCGCCTGGAGCTGCTCGACGCTGATCAGCCCCGCGATCTCGTGCAGCTTCTTCGCGAACGTGAGCATCAGCGCGAGCGTTAGCTCAGCACAAGCGATATTCGCCCGTCGGCGCTGCGTCAGGATCTTGATGCCCCGCGCGGCGCACGCCTCCGTGTTGATATTGCGAAGGTTCGTCCCGTACTTCTGCACCACCTTGAGCCGCGGGCCCGCCTCCAGCTCGGCCGGACCGACCTGGAACGACTCCACGAGCAGGCCATCCGCATCCGGCAGCGCAGCAGGCAGCTCCTCCTCCCCGGAGAGCAGTCGTACCTCCGCCGGGTAGAGGCCGCCGGCTCCCCGGCGCACCCGCTCGCACCAGCCCTCGAAATCCGGGAGGTCATGGGCGAAGAAGTCCGCGAACGCCACCCGCCGCTCGTCGCTCGTGCGCGGGTCGAGCACGACCTGGGTGATGCGGGTGAACGGATCGTCCTCGACCGCGAGGACAGGCGGTCGTTCGGAGGAGGTCATGCAGCGGCTCCCAGGTAGATCACCTTGTGGCTGAGGTCGGCTCCAAGGGAATGTCGAGGGCCTGTAACACCCGGGTGTGCATGTTGTAGGTGCCGACGAGGACGGTCAGCTCGACGATCTGCTGCTCGGTGAAGTAGGGTCGCAGCGCATCGAAGACGGCGTCGGGGACCTGGACCTTGCTGGTCATAGCGTCCGTATACGCCAGGATGGCCCGCTGGCGATCGTCGAATAGGGGAGAGGACTGCCAGTCGGCCAGAGCATCGCATTGCTCCAGGGTCAGGCCCTCCTGCAATGCGTAGGTCGGTACGTGCTGCGCCAGCACGTACTGGACCCGAGTAAGGTAGCCAATGCGGATGATGACGAGCTCCCGGGTCATGCCATCCAGCTTCGTGCGCCACCGCACGGCGCTCACGTGCTCGAACCACGTTCCCGCCAACACCGGGCTATTCAGCAGCAGCTTGTACACGTTCAGCAGCTGGCCACCACGCCCACTGCGGAGGTTCCCGATGAGCTCCGCCAGCTCCGGATGATCCTTCTCTTCGACCAGAGCGACCCGTGCCACGTTGCTCCTACGCTGCTTGATCGGCTCATCCCACCAACATCCGGAGCCGCCGATGCACCATACGCGGACATCCGCACCTTCGTCCAGCGCATATGGCTCCCACCTGGCGCAAGACTCAGCAATCACGCAGGATTCGGCTAACTTGCGACCCGCATCAACATCGGGAGGAGGAAATTCGTGCTCAAAGAACAGTACGCGGCCATGATCAAAGCTGCCTTCACGCGGACACCCTACGGGCAGTGGCTGAAGGACGAGGGCGTCGCCATCTTTGAGGACTGGGTCGTGCCGGATGTCTGGCAGCTCGAGACCAACCGTTGGCCGCGACTGGGCGGCAATGCCTGTTTCATCACCATCTATCCACAGATGGAGGGCCAGCGCGGCATGTACGTCGCGGACATCGCAGCCGGCGGCAAGCTGGAGCCGATGCGCCATCTCTTCGAGCAGATGATCATGATCCTGGACGGCCACGGCTCCACCGAGGTCTGGCAGGAGGGCGACACCAACAAGCACGTCTTCGAGTGGGGCCGGGGCAGCATCTTCTCCCCGCCGCTCAACGCGTGGTACCGCATGTACAACCTATCCAGCGAGCCGGTGAAGTTCGTGACCTACAACCGGGCCCCGGTGGCCTTCAACGAGTATCGGAACGTGGACTTCATCTTCAATTGCCCATTCGCGTTCCGCGATCGTTTCGACGGCGAGTCGGGCTATTTCGACGTCGCACCCCGGACCGGCTCCGGCCAGTCCGCCATGTGGGAGACCAACTTCGTCGCGGACGCCTTCGGGACTGATCTCGACCCTGCCGAGTACAAAGTCTCCGCCGGCCACATCACGCCCTTTTGTATGGCCAAGAACTCCATGACCGCGCACATCTCGGAGTGGCCGGTCGGCCGCTACCACAAAGCCCACTATCACGGGGCGGGCGCTATGCTGCTTGGGCTGCGGTCAACCGGCTACATCCTGCTGTGGCCGGCGAAGGCGGGCAACCATCCCTACAGCGATGGGCACGCAGATGACGTGATCGAGGTGCCGTGGGGCCGGGGAAGCATCTACTCGCCCCCGAGCGACTGGTTCCACCAGCATTTCAACACGGGCAAGGAGCCGGCGCGCCATCTGGCCATTCGGGGCGGCAACTCGTTCTCGCTGGCGCCCCTCCACACCCAGGCGGTCGGTGG
>Ga0184637_10001641_pt1 | contig 14897 bp, 13 predicted proteins | sample PLM3_127_b2_FD_133143 | JGI IMG/M metagenome (GOLD analysis project Ga0184637, IMG submission 133143) | Groundwater sediment microbial communities from an aquifer in East River, Colorado, USA - PLM3_127_b2 | ecosystem: Environmental > Terrestrial > Soil > Riparian zone | place: USA: East River...
GAAGGGGCCGGCGCTCTTTGGGCGCTACCACCTGCACGTGCTCGAGTCGCCGCGCGAGGTGCGCCATGCGGTCGCCTACGTGCTGTTGAACGCGCGCAAGCACTGGCGGCAACGGACGGGGTCTCCGCCACCCGTCCGGCTCGACGTCGCGTCGTCCGGCGCGTGGTTCGACGGGTGGAAGCGGTCGCCACCGGCGACCGAGGAGGATCGATCGCCGCCGGCCGTCGCGCAGCCGCGCGGTTGGCTCTTGAGGGAGGGATGGCGTCTCCACGGGCTCGTCGATCCGGCAGAGACGCCGGGAGCGTCGCGTTGACTACGGGGTGGCGGTCACGACAGGATGGCCGCACACCGATCCGACCACCAGAAACGACTGCACCCGAGTCCGAGCTGCCCCCTTCCCTCCCCGAACAGCGCCGGGACGAACGCCAAGGAGGGGGCGAGCAGCAGCGCGGCGGAATCCGACGGCCGCGCAGCACCGCTTCGCCGCAGGCTATTTCCGCTCGCCGCGTTCGCCAATCCCGCTTTCCCTTCCGCGGCCATCCCCAGCTCACCACCCGCTACACTGCGCTCGCCGCAGGATTTCACCCGCACGCTTCGCCCCGAGCGCAGGCGATCCCCCGCTGGCAGACGCAGCGTTGGGCGCTGGTGAAGACCTGTTAGTCGGAAGACTTGGAAATCCGCAGCACCGCGTACAGTGCTCCGCTGGAGGGCAGCTTATGGCCAAGATCGCAGCAAAGACCACCGAACGGATCTCGTCAGGGTTGAAGCGATTTCAACCAATCCTCGATTCGGCACGGGTGCGCGACATTAACGAGTCCGACACCGTTGTCATCGTGACCGACATCCTTCAGTACGTACTCGGGTACGACAAGTACAGCGAGATCACATCGGAACACGCGATTCGTGGCACGTACTGCGATCTTGCGATCAAACTGTACGGGAAACTCGTGCTACTGATCGAGGTCAAGGCGATCGGTCTCGATCTGAAAGAGAACCACGTCAAACAAGCAGTCGACTATGCCGCGAACCAGGGATGCGAGTGGGTTCTCCTGACCAACGGTATTCTCTGGCAAGCGTTCAGAGTTTCCTTCGAGAAGCCGATTCAGCGCGAACTCGTGCTGGACTTGGACATTTCCAAGTTGAGTCACAAGAAGACGTCAGACATTGAGACCTTGTGGCTGATCGCGCGCGAGGGCCTGCAGAAATCCGGCTTGGACGACTACCAGGCTCAGCGTGCGGCGCTGAGCAGGTTCACGTTGGCGGCAGTTCTGCAGACCGACATCGTGCTCGATGTTCTGAGGCGAGAACTACGGCGTATCTCCCCGGACGCAAGGATTGAGTCGGAGGAAATCAAAACCGTCCTGAACAACGAAGTCCTCAAGCGGGAAGTCGTTGAAGGCGAGAAGGCACAAGCCGCAAAGCGAAGCGTTGCGCGCGCGGCAGGAAGAGCCCTGCGCAAGAACTCCGACGCCGGCGCACCGTCGGAGATCGTCGTTGAGACTCCTGCGACAACCGGCGGCGAAAAGTCCGCCTAATATGCGCTTGTCTGCCGAGCCACTGCAAGCCGTGTTGATGCTTGGTACCTTTTGGCCTCGGTGCTCGGGGCGGTCCCGTTGGCGGTCAGCGGGCTCGCAGCTTAAGCGCGATCCGTTGGACGGCGCGATGTTTCAACTGAAGGCAGACGGTCTCACAGAAAGCCGACAAGGCTACCTCTTCACGTACGTTCAAATCGTCTTCAATCAGTCGCGCCGCTTCATGGTGCTGATGGGAGAGCCGCCTGAGGACGAAGGCTGGATGAAGTACACGCAGACGTTCCAACGTGATGCCGAGCGACTCGAATGCCGCGTGCTCGCGGTTGTGTCAGCGGCGCTCTTCCTCGAGGCATACATCTATGACTACGGAGCGCGTCGCGGCTCTGCGAGCTTCGTGGACAAGTACCTCGATAAGCTGGATCCCTTGGCGAAGTGGGTGATCATGCCCCGACTGATCGCCCCGCCCGGGCTCGAGCAGGACGACGAGGTCTTCGAGCGACTCCGCAAGCTTTTCAAGCTTCGCAACGACTTGGTTCACCACAAGACGAAGGTTGCGGAAGATTTCGCATCTCCTCCGGAGTTCCCGAAAGATCTGGAGCCGTATCACTGCGTGCGGTTGGTCCCGGACATGCTCCTCAAACTCCGAGCCGCAGACCCCGAGGATCAGTTCGCGGAATTTGTACTCCGCCACATCGATAGCTGGATCACGTACGCGAGTAAGGATTCGAGGTTCTACCCCATCATCTGGGAGGCCTGAATCGCGCCGCCGCCCAAGACCTGTTGGGCGGCGCGGAGTGAGCACCGGCGATGGCTCAGAAACGGCGTCACCACTACGTTCCGCAGTTCTACCTTCGGGGATTCTCAGATCCAGCCACTCCGGCTGGGCACACGCCTTTTCTCTGGGTGCTGGACAAGCACTCCGGTGCTGTAGCTCGACGCGCACCTCAGAATCTCGCGCACGCGATCGGGTTCTACGCGGCCAACACACCGCAAGGCGTTGACTACGAGACCCTCGAAAACGAGCTGTCGCAGATCGAGAGTCGCGCTGCTTTTGAGCTTCGGCGGTATCTCTCAGCCGAGGAAGGGAAACGGGGCGCGATTCAACCGGGCCTTGCCACGTTCATCTCATGGCTGGCAGCCCGAGTGCCTGCCTTTCGTCGCGCGGCAGAGGAGCAGTGGTCAGACTTTCTTCTTGCGGCTGCCCACGGAGAGACACAGATCCCTGACGACAGCGACTTCCGATGCATGCTTCGGGAGCGCGGCGGAGGCACAGTTCTGGCTTTGCCCCTCCCCGACGCACTTGCCGCGATTCGGTCTGAGGCCTGGTCACCCTGCTTCTCAACCTCCCAGTACGCGGAGGTGATGCGCGTCCAGGTCTGGTATTTCCGGTTCAAGCATTTCCCGGCTCTCGCCTGGACCTTCCTCACGGCCCCAGACGGGTTTTCGTTCGTCACCTCCGACCGCCCCGTAGTCTGGCAGGTTCCTGGCGCAGCGCTGTCCGACAATCCAGGCGCCCTTCGGCACCCGGATGTCCAGCTCACATTGCCCCTGAGCCCTCGCCACGCGTTGCTCGGCACGCCGAAACCGCCGCCCCCCGGTTTCGGGATCTCCGTCGCAGAGGTCAATCAACGAACTATCGAGTTCGCGGAGAAGTTCGTAGTTGGCTCATCAGCCTCGCTACTCGGCAGCTGAGCGCACGCCGCTCAACACGTATGAGTCCTCCCCTTGTCGAGGGGTAGACGAATCCCGAGCGGCCGCTCGATGCGACCGCGGGCCGGACCTTCGATCTGGCGATCGGTCGCGTTCCGGTCCGACGTCGCGTTGCGGTCAGGGCTCGAGGATCGGGTGCAGGTTCTGCGCGGGAAGCGTCTCGCGCAGCTTCTTCAGCGCTCGCGCCTCGAGCTGCCGGACGCGCTCCCGCGACAGGCCCAGCGACTGACCGATCTGCTCGAGGGTGTGCTCCTCCTCGCCGCCCAGGCCGTAGCGCAGGCGCAGGATGAGCTGCTCTCGCGATGTCAGCGCGCCGATCAGATAGCCGACCCCCGAACGCATCCGCTCGCCGTCGAGTCCGTTGTCGGGCGCCGCCGAGGTGGGATCCGCGACGAAGTCCTCGAGCCGCTTCTCGGTGCCCGCGACCGACGACTCCAGCGAGATCGCCTCGCGCGACAGCAGGTCGAGCGCCTCGAGCGAGCCGGCGTCGGTGCCGAGCTCCGGAGCGAGCTCCGCGGGCGTCGGCTCGCGGCCCAGCTTGCCGGTCAGCTCCGCGCGCACGCGCTGGCTGCGCTGCAGCCGGTCGTGCACGTGGGAAGGCAGACGGATCGTGCGCGAGTGATTCTGGATCGCGCGCACGAGCGCCTGGCGGATCCACCAAACCGCATAGGTCGAGAACTTGAAGCCGCGCCGGTGGTCGAACTTCTCGACCGCCCGGATCAGGCCGAGGTTGCCCTCCTGGATCAGATCGGGAAACGACAGGCCCAGGTTGCGGTAGTCCTTCGCGATCGCCACCACGAGCTTCAGGTTGTGCTCGATGAAGCGGTTCTTTTCCAGGCTCATCCGCTCGTGCGCGTTCTCGACGTCCGCGACGCGGTCGAGGAGCTGTGCCCGCACCATCTCCGCCTCGGTCTCGAGGTCGCGGAAGCGCTTCGTACCCCGACGAGCCCGCTTCATCTCACCCGACAGATCGAGGACCCTCTGCCGCATCTCCGCGAGCACGGCGAGCGAGAGCTGTGCCGCCTTCATCTCGCGCGCGACGCGCGCATCGACCTTCGACAGCTCCTTGGCGTCGTTCGAGTCGCGCGCCTTGTCGCGCTGGAGGAGCAGCGTGCGCAGCCGCTTCACGGCGCGCTCGACCCGCGCGGCGATCTCGCCGGTCTCCTCGTCTCCCACGGACTCGGACAGCTTCGCTCCGGTGTGCGAGAGCGCGCGCAGCTCGTCCCAGCGCGCGACGACGTGGCGAGCGCAGATCGGGATCGAGTACAGCGCGTCGCGCAGATCCTGCGTCGCGGCCTCGAGCTCCTTCGCGAGGAGCACTTCCTCCTCGCGGCGCAGCGTGCGGGTGCCTCCGATCTCCTGGAAGTACGACTCCAGCGGCCGGCGCTCCCGACCGGGATCCAGATCCTCGGCCGGTGCCGCACGAGTGGCGCCCGTGGCCTGCTGGGCTTCATCCGCAGACTTGCTCTTGTTTTCCACCTTCACGACGAATTCCTCGACCCCCCGGTGCGATTCCGCACCCATGTGTCGGATACCGCCCGGAGCGATCTCGTTTCAAGCGTTTCGTTCAACATTCCCGGCGGCCCCCGCGCGATGCACCAGAATGCTCTGGCACCGCGAGTGAGCCGTCGGCCGGTGGGCGCAACAGGTAGGAGACGGGGCGGTACGACGTCCGGCCGGACGGCGGTGTGTGTGATCGGAATGGAGGGGGGGCAACGCGGACTCGAACAGCCAGATATCTTGCGGGATCGATTCTCCAAAGTCCAGCAGAATTATGGGGCTTGGACACTCGACTGCGGGCAGGTTTCGACGGAGGTGTGCGGCGCGCGGGCGCCGATCGGATCGTGGCAGGAACGCAACAGGGGTATCGGCGGATCGCCGCGCGTTCCCGAGCAAGAAGCCTTAACAATTCCGCAAACAGCGCGGCCTCGAGCCACGATGCCCCTCGGGGTCGACCCTTGGGCGAGGTCGCCCCCCTCGAGTCGGCCTCCTTGCAGCCGCCGTCGATCCGCCGGCCGCCGCCCGCATGCGATGCGGCAATGTGCGCCGACCCTCGCGTCCGGCAACACTCGGCCGCGATGACCGGCGAACGCCAGGAGTGGGCCGGAGAGCCCTTCACGGAGAAGGCCTTCTATCTGGCCGATTTCCGCGAGCGGACGCTCGCGATCGCCTGCGCTGCGGACGCGCTCGCGGACCCCGCGCCCGTGCGACTGGTGTTCGCCGAGCTCGGGGCGAATCGGACAGGGATCCTGCTGCTCACCACCGACGGCTCGCTGGCCCGCCAGCTCGATGCCGACATCGTCGCGGTGCCGCCCGGGCGCGCGATCGGATCGGTGTGGCGAGCGCTCCGCTCGTCTCCGCGCGTCGCGCTGCTGCTCCAGCCCGGTGACTCGTTCCACGCCGCGTGTCGAGCGCTCGCCGTCAGCCTGCGCGTATCGAAGCTGATCTTCCTGGACGCGCCCGGGGCGCTCTTGCGCGGGGACGGGTCGCGGCTGTCGTTCGTCGATCTCGCGGAGCTCGAGGCCCTGCTCGAGGCTCCGATCGGCGACGCATCGCAGCGAGTGCCGCTCTTGCGCGAGATCGAGGCGGCGCTGCGCGGCGGGGTTTCCGCGGTCAATCTGTGTACCGCCGGGGGGTTGGACGAGGAGCTCTTCAGCTACGCCGGTTCGGGGACGCTGTTCAGTGTCGGCCGCTACGTCGACGTCCGGCCGCTCGGAATCGACGATTTCGGGGCCGCGAATGACCTCGTCACTCGCGGCGTCGCCGAGGGGTACCTCGCCCTGCGCAGCGAGGCGGAGCTCGATCGGATCTTTGCCAACGGCTTCGGCGCGTTCGTCGAGCGACGCCACCTGGCGGGGATCGGAGCGCTGATCCCCCACGCCGAATCGGGCACCGCTGAGATCGCATCGCTCTACACGCTGACGCGTTTCCTCGGCGAGGGGATCGGAGGTCATCTCGTCGCCGCGCTGTGCCAGGTGGCCCGCGAGCGCGGCGACGCGTGCGTCTTCGCGTGCACCACCACCCTGCGCGTCGCCGGCTTCTTCGAGCGCCACGGCTTCCGCCGCGTCAGTCCCGAGGACATCCCCGCCGAGAAGTGGCGCGACTACGATCCCGCGCGACGTCCGCACGTCTTGTGCCTGCGCCTCGACTTCACCTGAAGGGATGCAGGGGGACGGCGGTCGCCGCCCCCCTGCCAGACAGCCGGAGAGGGGTCTGTAAGCCGGGTTCTGTCTCGGCGCCGCGTCACCGCGGCACCGATGGGGATCATTCGTCTAGGCGCCGCATTGCTGCGGCGCTCGAGCGCTCTGACCCGCGCACTGGCACTCCTCGAGAGTGCTTCGGGCGAGCCGCCCTCGACAGCGCGCCTATTCGAGCTTGCTCCGGGAGGGGCTTGCCCCGCCGCCGGTCACCCGGCCGTCGCGCGTGGGCTCTTACCCCACGATTTCAACCTTGCCTGTACCTCCCCGCACGCCGTCTCTCACAACGTCGCGCGGATCTGCGGCCATCGGCGGTGTGGTTTCTGTTGCGCTTTCCCTCGGGTCACCCCGGGTCGCCGTTAGCGACCTCCCTGCTCTATGGAGCCCGGACTTTCCTCCCGCGAACGGTTTCGTGTTCGCCGGCGATCCCCCGACCACCTCCGGCGCGCTCCATCCTACCGGTCGGCGCCGGCGCGCGCTCTCGTCAGGAAATATTGTGCAGGTATGACTATGAGTATCTATTGCATACTGATTCGGTATCCGATAAATATCGACCTAGCGATGCAGTCGATTATCAGCGCCTCGGCTCCCGGCGTCCCGAAACCCGACGAGATCTTTGATCCGGTCGGACGCGGCCTCGACGTGATCGGGGACCGGTGGACGCTGGTGCTGGTGCGGCACCTGCTGGGAGCCCATCGCGGCTTCCAGGAGCTGCGCAAGCGAACCGGAATCGCGCCGCGCGTCCTCTCGAGCCGACTGCGTCAGCTCGCCGCCGACGGCTTCGTCGAGACGGTCGCCGACGGCTCCCGCTCGCTCTATGCACTGACGCCGCAAGGCCGATCGCTCGCGCCGATCATCAACGCGATCGGCCGCTGGTGGATCCGCCACGGCCTGCGCGACCTCGAGATCGACCCGACGCGCTTTACGAGCACCTCCGCTCAGTCCGTGATCGAGTCGCTGCCGTTCATGGTGCGCGAGGAGCGCTCGGCGGGCATCGACCTCACGTTCGAGCTACGCCTGCGCGGCGACGGCGGCGGCGTCTGGACTGTGCAGGTACGGGACGGCGTCTGCGACGTGCGATCGGGCTTCTCGCAGCGCGCTGACGTCCGCTACACCGCCGACGCGCAGATCTGGTGCGGCGTCGCGCTCGGGCTGATCGACGCGCGCGATCTGTACAAGCGTGGCCTGCTCCTCAAGGAGGGCGGCCACGAGGCGATGGACCACTACTTCCACCAGGTTGCGCCCGAGGGCCGGGCGCGGCCGGTCGACCAGGTACTTCCCCAGCACTCACTGGAAAGGAGTTAGAGACTCGTGATCTCGTTCCAACCGACGGAAGAGCAGGAGCTGGCGCGCGACGCGCTGCATGAGTTTGCCGAGCAGGCGATTCGCCCGATCGCGCGTGAATGCGATGAAACGTCCCAGGTGCCCGAGAGCTTCCTCGAAGCGACCTGGCAGCTCGGTCTGGTGTCCACCGCGATCCCCGAAGCTCATGGCGGCGGCGGCGAGGCGCGCTCGCCGGTGACGAATGCGATCGTCGCCGAGGAGCTCGCCTGGGGCGACGCGGCGTTGGCCGTTGCAGCGCTGGCGCCTGCCGCGTTCGCGAACGCGGTGCTCGACCAGGGCACCGCTGCGCAGCGGCAGGAGCTCTTGCCGCTGTTCTGCGGCGAGCGTTTCCACGCGGCATCGCTGGCGTGGATCGAGCCCGGTCCGGTCTTCGAGCCGCTGCTGCCGCGGACGCTCGCCGAGCCGAAGGGCCACGGCTTCGTGATCTCCGGCGCCAAGAGCTTCGTCCCGTTCGGCGACCGCGCGAGCCACTTCCTCGTGGTGTGCCGCAACAACGGCGGGCACGATGCGTTCATCGTGCCGCGCGATGCCGCGGGTCTCACGATCTCCGAAACGGAGAAGCACCTCGGTCTGCGAGCGCTGCCGACTGCGACGCTCGACCTCGAGCGCGTCGAGCTGCCCGCCGCGGCGCGGCTCGGCGGCGAGGCCGGCTGCGACGTGCGCCGCCTGCTGAATCACTCGCGGGCCGCGCTGGCCGCCGTGATGACCGGGCTCTCGCGAGCGGTGATCGAGTATGCGATCCCCTACGCCAAGGACCGCGAGGCGTTCGACCAGGCGATCGCACAGAAGCAGGGCATCGCGTTCAAGCTCGCCGAGATGCACATCGAGACCGAGGCAATGCGCTGGCTCACCTGGAAGGCCGCGAGTCAGCTCGAGCAGAGCCGCGACGCGCTCCGCTCGTCGCATCACGCGCGCGCCTACGCCGCCGACCAGTGCATGTGGGTCGCCGACGAAGGTGTGCAGGTGCTCGGCGGACACGGCTTCATCCGCGAGCACCCGGTCGAGATGTGGTACCGCAACGCCCGCACGCTCGGCGTGCTCGAAGGCACGCTCGCTCTCTGATCCAACCAACCCAACAACCCAACCCATTCATCCGAGCCGCAGCGCGGCGGATGGAGGACGACGAACATGATCGACTTCAGTCTCACCGAAAAGGACCAGCAGCTCCTCGACCAGGTGCGCGCCGAGGCGCTCGTGTGCCGCAAGTACGCCCGCTACTACGATGAGAACGAGGGCGAGTTCATCCCCGACGTATTCCCGGAGGCAGATGACTTCCCGAGCGTCTACGCGCATCTCGCGGGCCGCACCGAGAACGACACGAGCATGCCGGTGATCAGCATGCTGCTCTCCGCCGGCCAGACCTGGGGCGACTACTCGGTGCGCCTGCGGCGCGCGAAGGGCGGCCTCGGAAACGCGGCGCTGCGCGCCTCGGGTACCCCCGAGCAGTACGAGAAGTGGAAGGGCCTCACGCTGGCAATGGCGATCACCGAGCCGGGCTGTGGCTCCGATCCGTCGAAGGTGCAGACCACCGCGGCGCTCGACGGCAACGAGTGGGTGATCAACGGCGAGAAGATCTTCGTTACCACCGGCTGCAAGGCCGAGGGCGTGGTCGTCTGGGCGACTACCGACAGATCGGCAGGGCGCGCCGGCATCAAGTCGTTCTTGATCGAGAAGGGCACCCCCGGCTTCGTCGTGGCGCGCAAGGAGAAGAAGCTCGGCATCCGCGCCGACGACACCGCGGCCTACGTGTTCAAGGACTGCCGGATTCCGCGCGCGAACCTGCTCGGCGGCGACGAGTCGATCTCGAAGCAGAGCTCGGGCGGATTCAAGGGTGTGCTCAAGACCTTCAACATGACGCGGCCCGCGGTGGCGGCGGGTGGCCTCGGCATGGCACAGGCCGCGCTCGACTTCACCCGCGACCAGCTGCGCGAGGCCGGCATCGCGATCGAGTACGGCGGCCGCGTGCACGGCCAGTCTGCCGCCGTGGCGAAGTTCCTCGAGCTCGAGGCGCTGGTCGAGGCCGCCGAGCTCACGATCCTGCGCGCGGCCTGGCTCTCGGGGGAGAGCAAGTCGAACAACCTGGAGGCGTCGGTGTGCAAGGCGAAGACCGGCACGGTGGTGCGCCAGGTGACGCAGGGCTGCATCGACCTGCTCGGCCCGATGGGTGTCTCGCGCGAGCACCTGCTCGAGAAGTGGTTCCGTGACGTGCGGATCACCGACATCTACGAAGGCACCGGCGAGATCCAGCGCATGATCACCGCGCGCGAGCTGCTCGGCTACACACGCGCGGAGCTGAGCTGAGCGCCGGCGGCCGTAACGTCCGGCGGGTTTCGCGCGACTCCGATGTGAAGCGGAGGCGCGAGACATGGAAACCGGGATCCTCGCCGCGGTCGGCTCGAACCAGAAGAACAACGACATCGACGTCGAGGTGATCCAGCGCCTGCTGAACCGCGTGCCGCGCAGCCAGGGCGCTCCCCAGCCGCTGCTCGTCGAGGACGGCGACTGCGGCCCGCTCTCGATCGCCGGGATCCGCAAGTTCCAGCGCACGCTCGGCTTCGAGGACGGCGTGGTCAGCCCGTTCAAGACCACGCACCGGCGCTTGATCGAGATCGCGGGCAGCTCCGAAGACATCCCGATCCGGACGGTGCTGGCCGAGCGCTTCGTGCCGCGGGTCCAGCCGATGATCCAGCGGGCGGCCGCGGCGCTCGAGGTGCTCCGGCTCGATCCGGCGGCCTCCGGCCCCGAGGTGGACCGCACGCGGGCCGCGTTCAAGGTCCACTTCCTGCTCGACGAGCCGAGAGACGACCAGGCCGGGTCGGTGAAGAAGCACTTCGACGGGATCCGCGTCAACGCCGAAAACCGCAATCTGCTGTTTCGCGACGCGACGATCAAGAAGGCCAAGCTCGAGCTGAACGAGCGCAAGACGCCTCGCCTTCCGGCGATCTACCCGAACTTCGCCTCCAGCGCGTCGGTCGTGTTCACCCCACTCTACAAGCCGTTCGCCGACGACTTTCTCGGCTTTGGCCCGCAGATGCTGGCCTATACGCTGATCGTCGGGTTGGCCCAGCACGAGCTCGGGAAGAATCTCCGCGCGCGGGTGCTGCACTCGGACACGCCGGGCTACCCCGGGCGCTCGTTCGAGGAGGCGCGCGAGAACCCCGCCACTTACGGCGGCTTCGCGTTCCAGCTTCAGAACGGGTTCGCGGTGCCGCTCGGCGAGTCGACGCGTCAGATCTGAGCACAGCGCTCCGCGCGGAGCGCGGTCGGAGCTACGCTCGCGCCCAATGAAGGCGATCCTGTTCGACGCGCATGGCGACGAATCGGTCCTGGTTCTGGGCGAAGCCGCCGATCCCGCCGTTGGTGACGGCGAAGTGCGGTTGCAGGTGCGCGCCTGTGCGGTGAACCGCGCCGATCTGATGCAGCGGCAGGGGCTCTACCCGCCGCCGCCGGGCGCGTCGACGATCCTCGGCCTCGAATGCGCGGGCGAGGTGGTCGAGGTGGGGGCGGGCGTGCGCGGCTGGCGGCCCGGCGACCGCGCGATGGCGCTGCTGGCCGGGGGTGGCTATGCGGAGCAGGTGGTCGTGCACGCCGGGTCGCTGCTGCCGGTTCCGGCGCACTTTTCGTGGGAGCAGGCTGCGGCGCTGCCCGAGGTGTACCTCACCGTGTTCCTGACCGTGTTCCAGCTCGGCGGGTTGACCCAGGGCGGCGCGGTGCTGGTGCACGGCGGCGGCAGCGGGATCGGGACCGCGTGCATCCAGCTCGCGAAACACGCCGGAGCGGTGGTCGTCGCGACCGCCGGGTCGGACGCGAAATGCCGGCGCTGCGTCGAGCTCGGCGCCGACGTCGCGGTGAACTACCGCGACGGCGACTTCGTCGCGGCGGCCCAGCAGGCGACCGGCGGCCGCGGTGTCGACGTGGTGCTCGACTCGATCGGCGCGCCCTACCTCGAGCGCAACCTATCGGCGCTGGCCGTCGGCGGACGCCTGGTGCTGATCGGCCTGATGGGCGGTGCCAAGGCCGAGCTCAACCTGGCCGCGCTGCTCGTGCGCCGGCTCTCGGTGATCGGCTCCACGCTGCGCACCCGACCGGTGGAGGAGAAGGCGGGGCTCGTCTCGGCGTTCCTCGCTCGCTTCGGGGCCGCGCTCGAACGGGGCGCGATCACGCCCGTCGTCGACCGTGTGTTGCCGCTGGCCGAGGCGGCCGTTGCGCACCGCGCGATGAAGGCGAGCGAGCACTTCGGCAAGATCGTGCTGCGCGTCTAGCGTGTGGCCTCGTTGCCCGTTCAGCCGGGCGGGTGCCCCACCGATACGTCGGGGTATTGCGGAGGATCCGCCATGAACGGCGCAAAGGCGGGCGAGTGGGTCGCGGAGTTCGTGCCGCTCAATCGCCGCCGCCTCTCCGGGAACCCGCCGCTCTCGGTGGCCGAGCTGCGGCGCTGGGGTGAGCTGCGCGAGCTCCTGTCCTGGGAGCTCGGCCTGGCGCCTCCGGCCAGCGTCGGCGCGGAGCGTCCGCTGCGGGTGCCCTCCCATCTGAAGCTCCACTACGGCAACCTCGACGAGAAGACCGGCATCCTCAGCAACGTCTCGGAAGGCGGCTTCTTCATCGAGAGCGAGCGCCCGCTGCGGCCCGGCACCCCGCTCCAGCTCTCGGTCGACCCCGGTGACGGCGCGGCTCCGCTCGACCTCCAGGCTGTCGTCGTCTGGGATCGCAACGTCGCCGGTGAGGAGGGGCCCGCCGGGTTCGGCGTGCAGTTCCGCAATCTCCACGCCGAAGACCTCGCGCGCCTCGCGCGGCTCGTGGAGCGCGCGCTCGGCGAGCTCGTCGGCTGAAGCGCTCCGCTGTCGGGCCCGGCCCGCGGCCGCTAGTCTCCGCCCGCTTGGCGCCCAGAAACCGAGGAGAATCAGCGGGTCATGGCCATCGAACGCACGCTGTCGATCATCAAGCCCGACGCCACCGGAGCTCCGGGTGCCACCGGCGAGATCCTCTGCCGCTTCGAGAGGGCGGGGCTGGGCATCGTCGCGCTCAAGAAGATCCGGCTGACCGAGACGCTCGCGCGCGGTTTCTACGCGGTGCACAAAGAGCGGCCGTTCTTCGCAGACCTCGTGAAGTTCATGATCTCGGGGCCGGTGGTGGTGAGCGTCCTCGAAGGGGAGGGCGCGGTCTCGGCGCATCGCGACCTGCTCGGCCCGACGAACTCGAACGACGCGCCGGCCGGCACGATCCGCGGCGACTTCGGCACCGACATCGAGCGCAACGCGGCGCACGGCTCCGACGCCCCCGCGACCGCGAAGATCGAGATCGCCTACTTCTTCGACGCGGCCGAGATCCTGGCACCGGTCGAGGCGCTGTAGCGCGACTTTCTTGGTGACGAGAGTCACTCCGGACCGTGCGAGTGCTCAAGCCGCGCGCCGATCGTTTCGAAACGATCCTATTGGGATTCGAAACGAGGAGCTCGTCGTGGAGCGCACCCTCCGCAACCACAACGTCTGGCTGACGCTGACCTACGTGGGCCTGATCCTGCTGATGGCCCGCGCTTACGCCTGAGCGTTCCGCCGGGAGTCAGTCTGCCGAACGCCTCAGGAACGCCGGGCTGTCCCGGTCTTCCTCGTCCTCCTCGGCGCCGCGGCGGCGCAGGAAGGTCGGCACGTCGAGCTCGTCTTCGAACGGCGAGATCCAGTCGTCGGCACTCGGAGCCGAGCGACCTGCGGGACCCGCGTGACCGGCGCGCAGCGCGCTCTGCGGCTGCACGGGCGGCGCCGGCGTGAGCATCGTCGTCTGCTCCGCGCGGACGTACGCCTCCGCGCGCTCCGCCGACAGCGGCGCGCGCTCGACCGGCACCGGCTCGCGGCGCAGCGGGGTGACCTTGCCGAGGTCCTCCACCGGCACCTCGTGGTCGCGCCCGCGTCGCATCCGGTCGCCTTCGAGACCGGTCGCGATCACTGTCACGCGCATCTCGCCTTCCGGAATGCTCTCGTCGATCACCGCGCCGAAGATGATGTTGGCGTCTTCGTGCGCCGCTTCCTGGATCAGCGTCGAGGCCTCGTTCACCTCGTACAGCGTCAGATCCGGGCCGCCGGTGATGTTGATCAGCACGCCGTGCGCGCCGTCGATCGAGAGGTCCTCCAGGAGCGGGCTCGAGATCGCCATCCGCGCGGCCTCCTCGGCCCGGTCCTCGCCCCGCCCGACGCCGGTGCCCATCAGCGCGACGCCCATCTCGTTCATGATCGTCCGCACGTCGGCGAAGTCGAGGTTGATCAGGCCGTGGACCGTGATCAGGTCCGAGATGCCGCGCACCGCGTTGTGAAGCACGTCGTCGGCCAGCTTGAACGCGTCGCGCATCGCGGTGTTCTTGCCGGCAATCGCGAGCAGGCGCTGGTTCGGGATCGTGATCACCGTGTCCACCACGCGATGGAGCTCGTCGAGCCCGCGCTGCGCGTGGCGCTGGCGGATCCGCCCCTCGAACAGGAACGGCTTGGTCACGACGCCCACCGTCAGCGCGCCGGCCTCGCGCGCGACCTCGGCCACGATCGGCGCCGCGCCGGTGCCGGTGCCGCCGCCGAGGCCCGCGGTGACGAACACCATGTCCGTGCCGCGGAACAGCTCGGCCAAGCGCTCGCGAACCTCGAGCGCCGAGGCGCGCCCCTTGTCCGGGTCGGCGCCGCAGCCGAGCCCGCGCGTCACCTCGCTGCCGAGCTGGATCTTGATCGGCGCAAGATTGTGCTGGAGCGCCTGCGCGTCGGTGTTGGCGGCGATGAAGTCCACCCCGATAAGCCCCGACGCCACCATGTTGTTGAGCGCGTTGCCGCCCCCGCCGCCGACACCCACCACTTTGATCACGGCGCGGTGGGACCCCGTCTCCTCGAACTCGATCGGATCCCGCTCCGGCTCTGAGCCGGGCTCCGGGCTCCGGATGAGCTCCGTCTGTCCCGGAAGATTGCCGCGGGTCGACCCGCGCTCGGACGAACGCTTGATGGCCATGCTCTCACCCCCCAGTGCGCGATGGCAATTTTTTCGATCCTATCGAAAAACGCCGTTTCTTGTGAGTCCCCGGAGCAGTTTTTTTTGCCCCGGTCGCTCGTTGGCCCGGATCCCTTGCTCGATCACTCGAACTGGA
>Ga0184637_10001642_pt1 | contig 14893 bp, 12 predicted proteins | sample PLM3_127_b2_FD_133143 | JGI IMG/M metagenome (GOLD analysis project Ga0184637, IMG submission 133143) | Groundwater sediment microbial communities from an aquifer in East River, Colorado, USA - PLM3_127_b2 | ecosystem: Environmental > Terrestrial > Soil > Riparian zone | place: USA: East River...
AGAAGCGCGGTTACGATCAAAAGGGTGATTTCCTTTTGCAAAAGAAAAATTATCCCCAAAACGGCCAAAACGTCGTGGAAGGTGCCGATGGTGGCGGTCACGCCGATGCGGAAATCGAACCGAAGCCAGATGTAAATCAGAATCCCAAAGAGCGAATAGAGCACCGCCAGCGAGGCCTGCTTGCGCAAGAGCTTTCCAATGGCCGGACCGACCTCGTGACTGGAGTCCAAATGGAAGGGGTTGTCCGGGAAGGCGGCGGCCAGGGCGCCCAGAAGCAGCGAATCGACTTCTCCCAATTCCGTAACGGTGCCCTTGACCCGGATGCTGTAGGAGTTTGGCTTGATGTGGCCGACCAGCTCCTGAATTTCGGCGTCGCCATGACCCGTTGCCGAAAGCGCCTCCCGCACGGCGGCCACGGTGACCGGCTTTTCAAAGTTTCCCTGAATCATCGTGCCGCCGGAAAAATCCAGCCCCATATTGGCCCGGCCTATCATTATGGCCCCGAAGGCCGCCATTCCCAAAATGAAAAACAGGGCCGATACGGCGAAGGCAAACTTGCGCCGGCCGGTGAAATCGATGTTTGTTTTGGGCAGTATTTCAAACATAATCGGTTTTATATGCTCAAGGTTTTATATTCCTTGCGGATTTCAAAAACGGCCCGGGTCACCAGAACCGCGGTGTACAAGCTGATTACAATGCCCCAGGAAAGGGAAACGGCGAAACCCTTCACCGGGCCGGTGCCGAAAATGAACAGAATCAGGGCGGTAATCAGGGTGGTGACGTGCGAATCGATAATCGTCAATAACGCCCGCTTGTAGCCGGCCTCGATGGCGGCCCGCACGGTCTTTCCGGCGCGCAGTTCCTCGCGAATTCTTTCAAATATCAAGACGTTGGAATCGACCGACATCCCCATCGTCAAAATGATGCCGGCGATGCCGGGCAAAGTCAACGTCAACCCCAGGGCCGCCAGAATGGCCACTAAAAAAATGAAATTTAAGAGCATTCCGATGCTGGCGATGAAACCGGAAGCCCGGTAATAGACGGACATAAACAAAAAGACCAGGCCGATGCCGATGACGGCCGAAAGTTTTCCCTTCTCAATCGAGTCGGCTCCCAACGAGGGCCCGATCAAGCTGGACTCGATGATTTTCACCGGCGCGGGCAGGGCCCCGGCCCGCAGAATGATGGCCAAATCGTGGGCTTCTTCCATCGTGCCGGCCCCACCCAGAGTAATCTGGCCGCGGTTGGTAATCTGGCCCTGGATCATGGGGGCGGAAACCACCTTGCCGTCCAGGATAATCGCCAATGGTTTGCCGATATTGGCGCCGGTCAAGCGCCGGAAAATGCGGGCGCCTTCCCGGTTCAACTCAAACTCCACGATCGGCCCGCCCGTTTGCGGGTCGCGGTTTTCACGGGCAAAGGTCAGAAATTTTCCGGAAAGCTCGACTTGCTTTTTTACGAGATACAGACCGGCCAGGGGGCGGCCCTCGGAATTTTCGTTTTTGGAGGACCACAAAACCTCCACGTCGGGCGGGACTTGGGCCTGCGTTTCCGTTTTGGCCAAAAGCTCGCGCACCCGGGGGACCTCCTCCGGCTGGACGAAAAAGTAGCCGCCGGTTGACTGCAGGTAGGTGGAAAAAGGCTTTTCGGCCGGTTCTTCTTCGACCGCGGCCGTATCCCCGGTCTCTTTGCCGAAAATATCGGCGGCCGGTTTGGACTTTGGCTTGGTTTTTTCCGGCTTTTCGGTTTGCAGAGCGCGGTCGAAGCGGTCGATTATCCCCTGCAGGTTCTCGGCCGGTTCCAAAAGCTTGAATTCCAACTGGGCGGTCTGGCCGATTAACGCAAGGGCGCGGGCGCGGTCGGTAATGCCGGGCAATTCCACCACGATCCGGTCCTGCCCCTGCTTCTGAATCAAGGGTTCGGCCACGCCGAATTTGTCCACCCGGTTGCGGATAATCTCCAACGCCCGGTCAACGGCATCGTCGGCTTCCTGGGGAGTGAGCTTGGATTTGTCCACCTCCATAACCACGCGCATTCCGCCGCGCAAATCGAGCCCCAGTTTGATGGCCTTTCTTTCCGTATTGATGTAATCAGGGTCTTCGGCCAGCTTTAATTTCTCTTCGGGCGACAGCGTCCAGACCTTGAAGGTGGGATAAAGGGAGACGGCCGCTCCGACCGTCAAAGCGGCGGTCAGAACCAGCATCCACATATACCGGCCGCGCATCTATTGGCTCCTTTTCCAGTTCGGGCGTGGCCCAACTTTTACCAAAAACATAAGCCGGCAATATACATTTGAAAAGGAAATGGTCAATTAAAACATTTGCCGATAAGAACTATAGGGTTATATTGGCCGGCGACTGGAGAGGCGCGCCTCTCCGTTGAATTTTTGACCGTTTAATTATCCCGCCGGCCTGTGCCGGAGCGGGATTGAAAGGAGTTCGGCTTGGTTGACATACTCTTGGGAACGGCGGTTTTCGCAGCCGTCATCGTTTACGCATCTTTTTTTGAATGGACCCTGCACCGGTTTATGCTGCACCGGCCGCTCGGTTCTTTTGATTACCCCTTCCGGACGCATACTTTGACCCATCACCACATTTTCAACGCCTTCGACGGGTATCACCTGCAGGAAGAAAAGCATAAAGACAAAGTCCCGTTTGCCTGGTGGAACGCGCCGGTTTTAATCGGGCTGCACGTGCCGGCGCTTTATTTTCTGCAAAAAGCGGCCGCTTTTCCGGTTTTGTGGCCGGGGGTGGCGGCGATGGCGGCCTACTACGCCGCGTACGAAACGTTCCACTGGGTGATGCACGTTCCGGCCGGGCGCTGGATTGAAAAAACCGCCGCCTTTCGCTTTCTGGACCGGCACCACCGCCTGCACCATCTCTTCCAGTACAAAAATTTCAACGTGGTGCTGCCCGTGGCAGACCTTATCCTCGGCACGTTCATCGGAAAACGGGAGGATGCCTACGTCAAGCGAGTCCCTGGTGGGGGAGAACGGGCCGGAGGGAAGCAGGCCTTGATGGATTCAAATGGCTCGACGGAGCTTTTCACAAAGGATAAAGAAGCGACGGCCGTGGAAGCCGGAAAAAGCTGATGCCTTTTGACGCGCTCGGGCTTTCACCCAAATTTGCCCCCCTTTATAAAAAATACAATTTCGCACAACCGACGCCGATTCAGGCCCAGGCGATTCCGGCGATTGTGTCCGGACGGGACGTTATCGCCTCGGCCGAGACCGGTTCCGGCAAAACGGCCGCTTTTCTTCTCCCCATCATAACCAAGCTTTTGGGTGAAAAGAAAACGGGAGGGACCCGGGTTTTGGTTTTGGTGCCGACGCGGGAGCTGGCCCTGCAGGTCGAAAGCGTGGCCAAACAATTCGGCAAGCCGTTGGGCATCAACTCCTTTCCGGTGTACGGCGGCGTCGGTTACGTTCCCCAAGAGGAGGCGTTGAAGGGGGGGGCGGATATCATCATCGCCACGCCGGGGCGGCTTTTGGACCATCATCAACAGCATCACACCCGCTTCGAAAAGCTTTCCGTCCTGGTTTTGGACGAAGCCGACCGGATGCTGGATATGGGTTTTTATCCGGACGTGCGCCGCATCGTTTCCGCCCTGCCGAAAAAAAGGCAGAACCTGCTTTTTTCCGCCACCATTCCGGAGGCGGTTTCGCGCCTGGCCCAGCAGATTCTGACGAACCCGGTGCGGGTGGCCGCCGTGCACGAACAGCCGACCGTTCTGCCGGTCGGAATCACCCATGCCGTTTATCCGGTGCGGCCGGAACGAAAAACTGATTTGCTTCTGCATCTTTTAGGCCAGGCGAAGATGCCCTCGGTTCTGATTTTCACCCGCACCAAGCACCGGGCGGAGCGGCTGGCGCGGCGGTTGTTGCAGGAAGGATACGGCGTCGGGCTTATGCACGGCGACCGGACGCAGGGTCAACGAGTCGCCGCCTTGGAAGGCTTCCGCCGGGGAAAATTTCAGCTTCTGGTGGCCACCGACATCGCCGCGCGGGGGCTGGACGTGGAAAAAATCTCCCACGTCATCAACTACGACCTGCCGGGAACGCCGGAAGATTACATCCACCGGGTGGGGCGGACGGCCCGGATGCTGGCGAAGGGGGATGCCTTCAGCCTGGTTTCCCTGCAGGAGCTGGGGCAGCTTTCCGATATCGAAATGGCTTTGGGAGAGGCCCTGCCGCGGGTTATGCTGCCCGATTTTGACGGCGGGGAGATTGCCTTTGTTTCGCGGGTTAAAAAAGTGCCACCCAAAAGCCAGGAGCCGTTCGGCCGCACCACCCGGCCCCGGCCGAGACGGTTGCGATAATCCTGGTCGTTTAACCCCACCTTTATCCTCCCCTACAGGGGAGGAGGTTTCGACGGTTAAATTTCCGACACTAAAGTGTCGGCTACCATAAAAAACATCAAAAGGTCGGCAAATAGAGTACGACATATCCATCCCTTCGGTAGCCGCGACTTTAGTCGCGGGAATATCCGACACACGGGAATGCAGGCTACCTAAAAGAGTATCCTGAAAAAAGAGATCGGAAGGGCTTGACCTTTCCGGCGAAAAAGGGTAAAATATCAAGGACAGGGGTGGCCCGGGAGAAATCGGACCTGAGAAATACCCTTAGAACCTGATCTGGGTAATGCCAGCGTAGGGACCAAAGCCGCACCTCCAAATTGGGCTAAACCAGATTGGTGGTGCGGTTTGTGTTTGATGGAGTCAAAAGCGTAGTGGAGGTCTTTAGACCTCCACTATGGAAGCCCAAAGGCTTCCGCTACGCAAAAACAAGAATGAGAACCGAACAAGAAAATAACAACCCCTTAAAGGAGGAGGAGAAATGAACCGTTTTGCCCCCGTCTCCGAAGGCCAGATAACGAAGGCCATCGTGGACAAATGGTATTCCGAATTCACCGACCACATCCATACCGACGTCATCATCATCGGCGCGGGGCCCTCCGGCCTGGTCGCCGGCCGGCGTTTAGCCCAGGCCGGCAAGAAAGTCCTAATCGTCGAGGCGAACAATTACCTCGGCGGCGGATTCTGGATTGGCGGCTACTTTATGAACGGCGTCACCGTGCGCCGTCCGGCCCAGAGGATTCTGGACGAAATCGGCTGCCCGTACGAAGAGGCCTCCGAAGGGCTTTACATCGCCTCCGGCCCGCATGCCTGCTCCAAGCTGATTGCCGCCGCCTGTGACGCCGGCGTCAAAGTCATCAACCTGACCAAGTTTGACGACGTGGTTTTGCGCGAGAACAATCGGGTGGCGGGCGCGGTCATCAACTGGACGCCGGTTTCGGCCCTGCCGCGCGCCATCACCTGCGTGGACCCGGTGGCCTTGGAGTCCGAGTTTGTCATCGACGCCTCCGGGCACGACGCCGTGGTGGTGGAATCCTTGGCCAAGCGGGGCATCATCGCCAACAAGACCTATTCCGGGATGTGGGTCGAAAAGTCGGAAGACCTCGTGGTTGAGAATACCGTGGAAGTTCACCCCGGCCTGATTGTTTCCGGCGTGGCGGTTTGCACCGTCTTCCAGATTCCGCGGATGGGCCCGACCTTTGGCGCGATGCTCTTATCCGGCGAGCGGGCGGCGGAAATTGCCCTGCAGAAGCTGGGAACGAAGAAACATGCCACGAACGGCAACGGCCACAAGGCTAATGGCAAGAAAGCGGCCAAGGCCAAGCTGATCACGGCGTAATTGTTGTGTCGGGAGTTATTTCCGACACAGCCGTCAGGAGTAACTCCTGACGGAACATTCCCCTTCCCGTTTCGGGAAGGGGTTAGGGGTTAGGTCAAAACCAAAGAGGCGGCTCGCAAGAGCCGCCTCTTTTGTTTTTAAAATTAAGTATTATTTTCAGAGGCAGTCCGGCGGAGTATCTTTCGGGCAATGTGTAGGATTAACGGAGAGGAGATTTAGAATGAGAGGTTTGCCGATAGAAGTAAAAAATTTTTTGAACAAGGCTAGGGATTCTGCACTTCTTGCGGTTGATACTTACAATAGGCCTAATGCGCAGTTCAGAACTGGGGCATACGTAGTTCTGATGGTAATTGGTTGGACAGCGTTGTTTCATTCCGTCTTCGTCAGGAAAAGAATACGTCCAATTCACCGAAGGCCCAGTTCAAGACGGTTTATCAAAATAGAAGGAGAGTATAAGTGGTGGGAATTAAGTGAATGTGTAAAGCAATACTATAAGGACCTGAATCCAGCCCAGCGAAAGAACCTAGAGTTCTTTATTTTGCTACGAAATAAAATAGAGCATCGTTCATTACCTCCTCTTGATGTAGATATCTTTGGGGAATGTCAGGCGTTGCTGTTAAACTTCGAAGAATTCTTGTGTCAAGAGTTTGGTGAAAAATATGCTCTTCGTTCAACCCTTAACTTTGCCCTACAATTTGGTCGAACTGCCACTTCGACGCAAACAAAGGCAATGCGAAAAAGTGTTCTAAGACATTACAGTTCGGTTAAGAATTTTGTCGATAATTTCAGGTCGGGGCTCAATGATGAAATTGCGGGAAGTCCAGAATTTGCTTTTAAAGTCTTTTTAATTCCAAAGATAGGTAATCATGCAAAAAGTAGCGATATAGCAGTTGAGTTTGTTAAGTACGACCCGTCAAAACCAGAGGAAATGCAGAAGTACGAACACTTAGTGGCACTTGTTAAACCGAAAGAAGTCCCAGTAGTTAATTTAGGATACCTTACAGCGACCAAGGTAGTAAGAGAGGTAGTGAGCCAGTTAGGTAAAAAGTTTACCCTTTATTCTCACCTTCGATGTTATCAACATTTCGGTGTTAGGCCTAAAGCTAAAGATCCTAATCCTACTCTTTGTAACACGAATTTTTGCCTCTATGATGACGTTCATAAGGATTATGTTTACAAACCTGAATGGGTTAGATTCCTGGTTGAGAAGCTTTCCGACCAAACAGTATATGAGCTTATTCACTCTAAGAAAAATGGTAGTTCCTAAGCTTTATAAATTTATTTTAGTTGCTTCTTTTCTCCCCGCCTCCCACACCAGCATTACGCAGCTTACGTCCGTTCGATTTTGCAGATAAAACAGCCGGCTTCGGCGTTGCGGGCGTGCAGAAATTCCACTTTGGGATTTTCTTCGAAAATCCGGACGATAAGCTCGTCCACGTCGGATGTCCCCACCAATTTCGTGAACACCATCCGCTGGTCACGGTTGTAGCCAATCAATGTCAGCGGGAAGTTTTCCGGGTCGGCTTTTATGGCCGGGGGAAAACGGTGAATGTCGCCGTATGGTTCCACCTCCTTAACGTGGATGAAGACCGGCCCGTTCTGGTTATAGGCGTTTTGTTTTTCAAACGGCGAATGGCTGAAGACCAAACGCCGGTCGGTTCCCGGCACGAACGGCGCAAGGGAAACCCGGCAGGGGCCGTAGCCGGTGGCGAGCTGTTCCATCACCTCATTGCCGAACTCGTCTTTCCTCGATTTGCGAATTTGGTCGGCAAACTCTTTTGAGAGCGGGACGATTTGAAACTTGGTCATACTTTTCTCCTTTTTATTCCCGTGAGACGCGTAGGGGTGAACCTTCAGGTTCACCCGGGCGAATCTTAAGATTCGCCCCTACGTGTGAGGGTTTGATAAATCAAACCCCTACAGCATTTTCCTTTCTCCCCGCCTCCCACACCAGCATCGCCTTCTTGCGCGGGGCGCCCCAGCGGTAGTTGCCGAAGGCGCCGATTTTTTGGATGACCCGGTGGCAGGGGATAAGGTAGGCGATGTGGTTGTTGGCAACGGCCGTGCCGACGGCACGGGAAGCGGTCGGTTTGCCGATTCGGGCGGCGATGTCCTCGTAGGAAACCACGCATCCGGCAGGGATTTTCAAGAGCGCCTCCCAGACCTTAATCTGGAAGTTGGTGCCTTGCAAAAAGAGGTTCAGTTTTGGAGAGCCGTTGCCGGTTGGGCTATCAAAGATTCTGTCGATATACGGCTTGGTCGCCGCCGGTTTTTCAACCAGTTTCGCTTCCGGCCATTTGCTCTGCAGATAGCGGACGGCCTTTCTGGGGTGTTCTTTTTCGATAAACGACAGCCCGCAAATTCCCCGCTCGGTTACGGCCAGCAAACATTCACCGAAAGGAGAGGGATGGATGCCGTAAAAAATCGTCAACCCGGCCCCTTTTTGCTTGAATTCTCCCGGTGTCATCGCCTCAATATTCACAAACAGGTCGTGCAGACGGCCGGGGCTGGAAAGACCGGCCTCGTAAGTGGCGTCCAGAACGCTCTTCGACTCTTCCAGAAGCTTTTTGGCGTGGTCGAGAGTCAAGAACTGCATAAACTTCTTGGGGCTGACCCCCGCCCAGCGGGTGAAAATTCGCTGGAAGTGGAATTCGCTCAAATGGACGCTTTCGGCAATTTCCTTCAAGCTGGGCTGGCGATGGTAGTTTTCTTCCAGATACAAAATCGCCCGTTCCATCCTTTTGTAATCTTCCGAGAGTTGGGGGTAGCCGTTGGTCATCTTTTCCATAACCTTTCCTTTCGATAATATACGGTTTAATTTTTCCGTTTCACAATCCATACGGTTATCAAGGAAAGGTTTTAGGCGGCGCAAACCACCCGAATCTTGCGGAGTTTAACCCCTCCTTTAATTCCTCCCCTTATCAAGGGGAGGAGGGCGAACACAAGGTTCGCCCTTACAGGGCCGGCACGGGGACCTGTCCCTACGGAAACCTCACCCCTGGCCCCTCTCCATAAGATGGAGAGGGGGGAACGATTCGAGGATAGCGCCAATAAAATTCTCACGATGCAGTTTTGAGAGCGTATAATATTGTGGGGTGATAAAAGCGTGAAGTCCAAAAGCGTAGTTTTACCGATTTTTCCGCTCAAGACCGTGCTTTTTCCGGGCCTGCCGCTGCCCTTGCGCATTTTCGAACCTCGTTACAGGAAGATGATAGGGGAGTGCCTGGCGGGGAGCGGTACTTTTGGGGTTGTTCTCATTAAAGAAGAGGAGGAAGTCGGGCCGCCGGCGGTGCCGTTTGACATCGGCACGGAAGCGAAAATCATCCGGGCCGAGCGGCTGGATGACGGACAGCTGAACCTTATCGTCGCCGGCCACCGGCGCTTCAAAATCGAGAAGCTTCTGGAGCCGGCCCCGTATCCTTCCGCTGATGCGGTTTTTCTGCCGGATTTGGATGGCGACCGAAATTCCGCGCTTTTGACCGACCAGATTTTGCGGCTGGTGCTTTCCGATTTCGTCCAGTTGGACTCTATTTTTTCACTCGCGCCGGTTTTCCCCTTCCGGTTTCCCAGCGACCCGGCCCGGTTCTCGTTTCTTGCCTCCCATCTTTTGAACGCGCCAATGACTACCAAACAGCAGCTATTGGAATCGGAGACGGTGGAAGAGCGGCTGAATCTGGCCCGCAAACTTTTCGTGGAAGAGCGGACCCGTTTTATCCTTGAAGAGATTCCGAAAAGCTTTCCGGAAAATTAAAAAGCCCCGTCCAAACTTTTGAGACGGGGCTTTTTGTTTCAGGCCGGTTTAATTCGTGCTGGAAGCTTCTTTTTTGGTCTCGAAGGTGGGAGAGGTCAATTCCCGTTCCGGCACCGTCACGGTAACCGGCTTTTGCAGGTTGAAAGTCAAAGTCAGGCCGGAGGGATAGACCAGGTTTTCCCGTCCGGTGGCCGCCGCCGCGCCGGTGCCGGCGGCCGCTCCGGCCACCGCGCCGATGGCGGCTCCTTTTTTCTTGCCGATAATTCCGCCGATGATGGCGCCCGCGGCCGCGCCGCCGCCAATCATCCCGACCTCGCGGCCAGTGTGGGATCTGCCCTTTTTGTAGATGGTGTCCACTTCCACCGCGTAGGTTTTCCCTTTCGGGGTGGTGACTTCGGTGACGATAAAAGCAATTTCCGGCGAAGTTTTTAACGTGCCGCCTTTGATCAGCTTGGTGATGGTGCCGTTGCAGGTGGAGCCGGCTGGAATCAAAACTTTCCCTTCCATTTCCACCGGCTCGGCTAACGTTCCGGTGAACATATCCCCTTCCAGATTGACGTTGGTCTGCAGGGTGTCGTTCAAAGTAATTTTCAACGGCGTGCCGGAAGGAATGGTTACCTTCACCATCTTGGGCTTGGGGGGAGCTTTCTTCTCCACCGTCTTTACCGGCTCCGGTTTGGCTTCGGCCGGTTTTGTTTCCGTTGTCGTAGGGGGCTGTTCGGTGGTCGTTTGGCCGAACGACTCATCCAAGGGCTGGCTTTGCTCCGTTCCGGCTTGCTCGGTTTGGTCGCTTTTGCCGCAACCGAACATCAGAAAAGCCGCCAGCATCAAGAACGCAAGATATTTAATCGTATTCATATTTCCTCCTTAATGACTTTTTATACCACCAAACGCCCGTCGGCGACGAGCCGGATGTCGTTTCTAAAATACAACCCCTTCCAACCGAAAGGCAAGCAAAATCGGCCGCCTTTTTATTATCGGCAGAAAAATCGAATGGTATAGAGCGATCACATTCTCCCGGTATGAAGAGTGGCCGCGACTTTGCTCTCGAAGGCCCGGTGCTTCCTTCGACTTCGCTCAGGACAAGGAAGCGTCGGCTACCAGCGTTCGGGTGAGTAGGTGTTGAAACCAGTTGACGGTTATCTCCCGATTTCTATATTCGGTTCGGCCCTTCCGGGCCCGTCTTTGACGTGCCCGGGCAGGCCCTGACCGAGCCCGTGGCTCGTAACGGGCAGGCGTTCCGTTTTTGGACCCGTGCAGGCGGGAAATTTTTCCCGTTTACAACTGGGGGTGTAGCTCAGTGGTAGAGCATCTGCCTTTTAAGCAGGAGGTCGATGGTTCGATCCCATCCACCCTCAGATGATACAGGAATTAGTGAGCAGGGATTAGTAAAGACCAAAGCAATTTGCGCCATTAGCTCAGTTGGTAGAGCAGCTGACTCTTAATCAGCGGGTCGAAGGTTCGAGTCCTTCATGGCGCATTAAATACTGAGATTTGAGTAGTGCGGGGTGGTATTAGTATCCCGCGCAAGCAGGTTACTAAAACCAACCTGTCTACGATATAAAATGTCCAACGCTGACAAGTCTCAAAAAGCCGCTCTTGAATTAGCCCAAAAAGCGGCCCTGAAAGCGGGCAAAGTAGCTCTGCACTACTTCCGCAAAGGCGTTTCCGCGCAAACCAAAGCCGACGGGTCGCCAGTCACTCAAGCCGACAAAGAGACGGAGGAAATTCTTATTGCCGCTTTGCAAAAGGGAATGCCCGGCTCGGGATTTTTAGGCGAAGAATTCGGTGAACAGGGTTCAAAAGAGCAGCGCTGGATTATCGACCCCATCGACGGCACTAAAAATTTCATCCGGGGCATTCCGATCTGGGCACTTTTGGTTGCACTCGAAGAGGAAGGGGAAATTACCGTCGGCGTTGTCCACAATCCGGCGACGGACGAACTCTGGACAGCCGCCAAAGGGAAGGGGGCTTTTTACAACGGCAGACAAATTTTGGTTTCAGCGATTGGCGAACTGAAACGCGCCCAACTTCTCCACAGTGGGCTCAATGCGCTCAAGAAAACGGCTTATTGGGACGGCTTTCTTGAACTGGTCGAAAAAACCGGGCGCCAGCGAGGGCCGGGGGATTATCTGGGCTATGTGCTGGTGGCGCAAGGACAGGGGGAGATTTACCTTGAAAATGGCCTGAAGCCCTGGGACATCGCCGCCAACAAAATCATCGTCGAAGAAGCGGGCGGCAAATTGACCGACCTCGAAGGCCGCGAAACGATCTATTCCGGTTCGGCTTTGGCTACGAACGGGAAATTGCACGGGCAGGTTTTGAGAATTTTGCAGAGTAAATAGTATAAAGATTCATCGGTGGCGCACATTGGTTTTAGTAATGTGCGTTGTCGCCGAATACAAAAACCATTCGGCGCCACCGGGGCCTCCTTCACTCGACAAGGGGAGGAACTAAAGAAAGGGTAAATCGGTTAAATTAGTAGTAGAACTTACGGCCTCTTTTGCCGTATATTATATTGTTGGGCGGGCCCTGGGCGAACTCAGGGTTACGCCTCGGGCGGGCATGACCCCGTCCTTTTACCAGCATCCTGCCTCCCGGCTTCCCCGGGAAAAATCTTGGGGGCGACCGGTTTCGACGAGGATAAGGAGAAAAAGCTGGCCTGTCGAGCTCCCTGTACGCTCGTTAATCTCGCGGGATACCATTAAGTGCGAACGATCACGTTGCACTGGCTGCCTAATAAAATAGCGTAGCCCGTCCGCCCCGGACTTGCCCTTTGGTTCGGGAGCGGGCGTCGACCAAAAGGGCTGGGCGGCCGGGTGTTCGGGACCGGTGGCCGAGGAAAATTCTCGAACTGGTCCGGGCTTGAGCCCGCCCGAGGCATAAGTCCGGATGAATAAAAAAGAAGAAGGGCTATACAGGTAGAGGGCTTTTTTGAATTTCCTTCGGACGCGGGTTCGATTCCCGCCGCCTCCACCAATTTCTCAACCGCGCTCGAATTTACTTCGGACGCGGGTTCGCTTGCCCGAGCCGGGAAACCCGTCTCGGGTTGACCGGCCAGGGATTCCCATCGCCCCTTTTTTTGAAATGTTGAAAAGCTTGACAAAAGCTCACAAATAATTGGATATTCATACCAGTGCAACCTTATACACCGCCCGAATTCAAGAAAACAGCTTTCCACTGCCCCAACTGCAAAGCTTATGCCAAGCAGACGTGGTGTAGCCTGACAGCTAATAAGATTGATGGAACTGGAAACTTCCACGCAAATGCCCTTATTTTATCTCAATGTTCTCATTGCAACGACTACACTATTTGGTTTCATGGTAATATGATTTATCCGGATACTTCAGTTGCTCCGAATCCAAATCCCGATTTGCCTGCCGAGATTGTAAACGACTATATGGAAGCTAGAGCTATACTGGCTCGTTCGCCACGGGGAGCGGCCGCTTTGTTTCGCCTCTGTATTCAAAAACTTTGCAGTTTTCTTGGAGAGCCAGGCAAGAATTTGAATACCGATATTGCTTCTCTAGTAAAAAAGGGGTTGAACCCTAAGATTCAAAAAAGTCTTGATGTAGTTCGGGTCATAGGAAATGAATCGGTTCATCCTGGCACAATAGATTTACGAGACCAACCTGAGACTGCCATACAGTTAGCAAATTTGGTTAACATAATTGCTGATGCTATGATTACACAGCCCAAAATGATTGACGAGCTTTATGGAAAACTTCCAGAAGCAAAACGAGAAGAAATTGACCGTCGAGATGGTTGAGCAATAAATTTCGCCTTCAATTGCAAATCTATTTTTCAGGGTTGCGCAAGCTCGAAAAAACATCTTTTTTGACAAGCCTAAAGAAACCCTAAAATGTTTTCCGCTCTAATAACCACCATTCACAAGGAGGTAAAATATGACTGAGTTGACACCCGAAATGGAAGCCCTCAAAACAAAGCTCAAGGCCACTTGGATGGCGGGGGATTTTGGGCAGATTGCCAAATCGATAGAGGACGGCGCGGCGGAGTTTATCAACCGCCTGCAAATTCCCAAAGAGGCCAAAGTGCTGGACGTGGCCTGCGGCACTGGGAATTTAGCCATCCCGGCGGCAAAGGCGGGCGCGGTCGTAACCGGTCTCGACTTCGCTTCCAATCTTGTGGAGCAAGCAAGGGCTCGGGCCAAAGCGGAAGGATTGGAAATCGAGTTTCAGGAGGGGGATGCGGAAGCGATGCCGTACCCGGACGGCTCTTTCGACGTGGTGGTGACGATGTTTGGCGCGATGTTCTGTCCCCGTCCGGAAAAAGCGGCGGCTGAACTCATACGCGTTACCAAGCCGGGCGGTCGGATTGCGATGGCCAACTGGACGCCGCAGGGATTCGCTGGCCAGATGTTCAAACTTTCCGGAATGTTTGCCCCGCCCCCTCCCGGAATGCCCGCGCCGGTTTTGTGGGGAGATGAATCGGTCGCGAAAGAGCGTTTGCGTGAGGGAATCCGGGATTTGAAGCTTACCCGGCAGATGATGATAATCAAGTATCCCTTCGGGCCCGCCGAAGTGGTGGAGCACTTCATCCGCTACTTCGGCCCGACTAAAAAGGCCTATGAATCGCTGGATGCAAAGGGGCAAAAAACGTATCGGGAAGATATGGTCAAGCTCTGGACGCAATACAATCGCGCCACTGATGGCACCACGCGCGTGGAGGGGGAATATCTGGAAGTAATTGCTGTGCGCGGCTGAAAGCGGAATACGGTATGCGCTGGCTTTTGGGAGGTCTCGGCGCCTTTGTGGTCGGCTGGTTGGGGTGGTGGCTGGTGGCAAAGGTGAACCTTGTAACTGCTTTTGTCTTGAGTATGGTCGGCACCGGGCTTGGGTTGTATCTCGGCCGAAAATTGTTTCAGAACCACTTTGGATAAACCGGTAGGCGCGGAAACCAGGATCAACCTCTTAACGGTCGGCGCCATTGCCGTCGTTGCCTATCTTTTATCCGCCTTCATTCACGAAGCCATCGGTCACGGACTGACCGCCTTTCTGGTGGGGGCAAAAGTGGTTCAGATTACCAATGCCTACGTCGAAACCGATCATACCGGGCTTTCCGCCTGGGCCGTGCGGGCCATCTCCGCCTGTGGTTGTGTCGCCAACTTCATCTTCGGCACAATTTTTCTTGTATGGCTCCGTAAATTGCGGGGCGGCTCGGCCCATCGGCGCTATTTTCTCTGGCTTTTGGGAATTATCAATTTCTTTAAAGGGAGCGGCTATATGCTGGCACTGTCCTTCGCTTCCTTTGGCGACTGGCATAATTTTTTGCAAGGGCTGGAGCACAAACTGATCTGGCAAATCGGGCTTACCGGCTTCGGGGCGATAATTTATATGGGCACCTTTTTTTATGCCATCCGCACTATCGAAGAATTTTTGGGGCGCGAAAATAGCCGCCGGCGCGCTTTTGCGCTCACTTTAACGCCTTAT
>Ga0184637_10001643_pt1 | contig 14887 bp, 18 predicted proteins | sample PLM3_127_b2_FD_133143 | JGI IMG/M metagenome (GOLD analysis project Ga0184637, IMG submission 133143) | Groundwater sediment microbial communities from an aquifer in East River, Colorado, USA - PLM3_127_b2 | ecosystem: Environmental > Terrestrial > Soil > Riparian zone | place: USA: East River...
CCTGCTGCCGCGGCGTCAGCCGCGTCGCTCGCTTCTTCTCCACCGTGCGATCCCCTCCACTCAGTGGAGCAGGATCGCGTCCGTTGCGGAGCTCGGAAATACGGGGTTTGCTAAGCGCTTACCTACGACGCGCTTCGCTTCGCGAACTGGCTGCACAATGGGCAACCGAACACGGCCACCCAGACGAGCGCGACGACCGAGGACGGGGCGTACACGATCACGGCGCAGGGGATCTCGAACAACTCGATCACGCGCAACGCGGGCGCCACGATCTTCCTGACGAGCGAGGACGAGTGGTACAAGGCGGCGTATTACGACGCGCTCACGGCGAGCTACTTCGCCTATCCGGCCGGGTCGAACACGCAGGCGACCTGTTCGGCGCCGACGGCGACGCCGAACCGGGCGGCGTGCGGCCAAGGCGATGGCCCCCCGATGGAAGTCGGCAGCTACGCCGGCTCGGCGAGCCCGTACGGCACGTTCGACCAGGGCGGCAACTTGTACGAGTGGAACGAGGCCATCCTCAGCGGCTCGGATCGCGGCCTGCGGGGCGGTGACTTCGGCCACGGCGCGAATCCTCTCGCAGCGTCGTTTCGGATCAGCTTTGGCCCATCGAACGAGGAGGACGTAGTCGGGTTCCGCGTCGCGATGGTCCCCGAGCCCGGCACGGGCCTCCTCGTGACGCTCGGCCTGCTCGGCCTCGCCGGCTGGCGAAGGACTCGCGGCTAGCGCGAATCGCGCTCTCGCATCGGGGGACGAGAAGTGCCGAGCCCCCCTCCCAACGCTGGCGCTGCGGCGGCGATGGAGGTAGAGGGCTGCGCCCCATCTCCACGGCGAGTTCCTGACGAGGCCGGTCGAGGATGATCTCGCTGTCGGCTCCCGCCCGTGACGCTGCCGGTGCCTTCGGCGATAACAAGATTATACACCATTTGGTGTATATCGTCGGATTTCAACTCCCATTAGTGAGCCTGACTTTCCCCTTAAGGAATCTCTGTGGGAGGGGTGTGCACCCCCCTAACGCTGACCGCGCGGACCCACCGCTGCCCGGCAAGGCCTAGGCCTGGCGCATCTGCGCCAGACTACCAACATCCCGGCTCCGAAGATGAGCGCTGCACTCGGCACCGGCTGCGGCTCGGGTGAGAAGAATTCGATGCTGACGTCGGCTAGAGGCGCTTTGAGGTTTACTCGAAGCGTCGAGTGGAGCTGGGACACACTGGCCTCCCAACCCGGCCAGTCGTCCCCGGGGACATTGTTGTAGATGCTGAATCTGGACGTGAAGTCGTAGGAATCCAGCTCTCCATACCAGGTTAGATCCAGGTTCACCACGACGGCTGAACCGATCCCGGGCGGTGCCTCCGATGAGGTTAGGGTCAGGTTCCAGTCGGGCCCTGAGAGGTTCTGGGTCAACGGTAGCGGAGTCGCTTGAGATGGTGCTGTGGATACGGATAGAACAAGCAGAAGGCCCAGCAGAACGAATCGCCCAGCGAAGTGAGACTTTTTGAGAGTTATCATCTAAACGTCCTTTCTCTACTTTATAGGTCTAGCTCAATAAGCACGCACGTTGTTCACCGAAGGGGCCTTTGACCTAGTGGTGATAATCCACAATCACGGCGAGATTGCCGGCTTCCTGACCTAGAACCTTTCTGACGTGCTCCTGCCAGTTGTCGCCCCGGGTGGGGGCGTGCCCAACCCCTTCGGAGTGCCGCCTGGGTGCCGTCTGCCGTCTCCGGTGCCGCTGCTCGCCGCGGGATTCCGTCGCTCTCCGCTCGCCTAAGCGCAACCTAGCGGTCTTCCTCGGGCTCTTCGGCTCTTGCCAACGTGGGGGTCGCCGGTTCGAGCCCGGTCTCGTGCTCCAGGTTTCGAAGCCCCTCCGCGGCGTTACACGGAGGGGCTTTCTGCTTCCGGTGCCGCGTCGATCCGGTCAAGAGCGCGGTGCGCGGGGCTCGCCGAGTGGCGCGTCGTGCGACCGCGGCGAGGTCGCGTCCATCGACTCGTGGAACGGATGCGGCGGGCGCGGGCCGCGGCAGCCGGGCGGAGTCGGCGGTTTCGGCGGACCCATCCACAACACCGCGGCGCCGAGCAGAATCAGGATTCGCACGAGTCTGCGCAGTCTGGTCCGTCGCATACGGATCGCTACCCCCGGTTGGTCCGATCCAGTACACGCTCGTTCCGGGGCAGCGTCAAGCCCGAGCGGAAGGCTTCTCTCCGGGGGTTCTCGGCCGGGGGCGTATTCGCTTCAGAGATCCGGCACGACGCGAAAGCCCTCGCGCTCGGCGGCGAGCGCGAGGCGCCGATCGAGCGTGTGCATCCCGAGGCCGCTCGGCGCACCGTCGGCCCAGACGAGCGCGGCGCCGAGCTGGAGCGCATCGGCTCCGCGCAAGGGATGCACGCGCAGCAGCCGGACCGCGACCGCCTTCACCCGGTCGACATCCGCGACCACGTGAGTGCGTTCGAGAATCGCGCCGGCGGTCGACTCTGCGGCCGTCGCGACCCGCTCCGAGAGCGCCGCGTCGCGCACCAGCCGGCGCAGCGCGGAGACGATCTCGACGACCGTAAGCGTCCACACGACGACCTCCGGATCCTCGACGATCCAGCCCTCCACGTCGGCCGACCCCGCCTGGCGGACCACCAGCGGGACGAGCGCTGAGCTGTCCCAGAACCTCAACGCGACTCGTCGCGCTCGCGCAGCAGCGCGGCGACTACATCCGCCCGGACACGGGGCCGACTCGCGTAGACGGCGGGAGTGAGCGCGCCTCGCGCGCGGCGGATGATCCCGCGCTGCTCGAGCGAGGCGAGCCGCTCGTCGTCGTCGCCGCCGGCGGCATCCGATGCGCCGGCGGGCTCGATCCGGGCCACCACCCGATCGCGATCCTTCACGAGCAGCACCTGCCCGCGCCGGACCAGCCGCAGGTAGTGGGAGAGCCGGTTCTTGAGCTCGGCGACGTTGACCGCCTTCATGGCCATCTCATAGCCATCTCTGATGGCCAGCACAAGATCAGGACCCGCTGCCATCCGGAGATCGAGATCGTCATCGCTGCCGCCCGCCGCGGAGGTTCACCGCGGCGAGGTCGACGAGCGCGCGCGCCGCGACACGCGGCGGAAGCGGCTTTGTCTGACGCTGACGCTCTCTAGTCCGCCGGGTCCGGCTTCGACCGCACCAGGAAGCGGGCGAACTCGGCGGCGGGCACCGGAGGGCTGAACAGGAAGCCCTGCAGCTCATGGCAGCCCCGCTCGCGCAGGAACTCCGCCTGCTCCCGCGTCTCCACGCCTTCGGCGACCACGCGGACCTGCAGGCTGTGCGCCATCGCGAGGATCGCCGCGGTGAGGGCCGCGTCGTCCGCATCCGCAGTGATGTCGCCGACGAAGGAGCGGTCGATCTTGACGCGCTCGATCGGGAAGCGGCGCAGGGACGACAGCGAGGAGTAGCCCGTCCCGAAGTCGTCGAGAGCCAGGCTGACGCCCATGTCGTGGAGCTCGGCCAGAGCCTGGATGGTCGAGTCTTCGTGCTCGAGGATCGCGCTCTCGGTCAGCTCCAGCTCGAGGTGGCCGGGGGAGAGCCCCGTTTCCTCCAGGATGCGCGCCACCGTCTGCGGCCAGGAAGCCTGCCGGAGCTGGTGCGTCGACACGTTGACGGCGATCCGGATCGCTTCGTAGCCGTCGGTCTGCCAGGTGCGGAGCTGCGCGCAGGCGCTGCGCAGCACCCACTCGCCGATGCTCAGGATCAGACCCGTATCCTCGGCGATCGGGATGAACTCGTCCGGGCGAACCGATCCCGTCTCGGGCTCGTGCCAGCGCAGCAGCGCCTCCGCCGCGCACACCGCTCCGGTGGAGGCATCGCGTATCGGCTGGTAATGCAACGCGAACTGCTCTTGCTGGAGGGCGTGGCGCAGTCGGCTGGCCAGGTGGAGCTTCCTGGCGGCCGTGGCGTTCAAGGCCTCGGTGTAGAACTGGAAGTTGTTCCCGTGGTGGCGCTTGGCGTGGTACATGGCCGTGTCGGCGTTGCGCAGCAGCGTCTCGAGGTCCTTGCCGTCCGCGGGATAGACCGCGATGCCGATGCTGGCCGTCGTGAAGAGCTCGTAGCCGCTCACTGGAATCGGTTTGGCGAGCTCGTCCAGCACGCGCTGGGCCACCTTGGCCGCGTCCTCGCCCGCGGCGAGGCTGGTGAGCAGCACGGTGAACTCGTCGCCGCCCAGACGCGACACCTCGCCCTTCGGTTCAAGGGTCTCCGGCCGCCCGATGTAGTCGCTGAGGCGCACGCTGCGGGTCATGCGGTCCGAGACCTCGCGCAGCAGCTCGTCGCCCACGGAGTGGCCCAGGGTGTCGTTCACCTGCTTGAAGCGATCCAGGTCGAGGAAGAGCACGCCGACGCACTGGCCCCGGCTTTTCGCCCAGACCAGCGCGTGGCGCAGCCGCTCCTGGAAGAGCTGCCGGTTGGGCAGGCCGGTCAGGCCGTCGTAGTAGGCCAGGTAGCGGATGCGCTCCTCGGCCTGCTCGCGCTGCGCGATCTCGCGGGAGAGCTCCAGGTTGACCGCCCGGAGCTCGCCGGTTCGCCGCTCGACCTCCTCCTCCAGGCTCTCGCGCTGGCGCGAGAGCGCCTGGTCGCGATCCTCGATCTGCTCCAGCATCTCGTTGAAGGACTCGACCAGCACGCCGACCTCGTCCCGCCCGTCGCTCACCGCACGCACGGAGAAGTCGTTGTCGGCCGAGACGCGCCTCGACGTTTCGACGAGGTGCAGGATCGGGTCCGAGATGAAGCGCTGCAGCTTGGAGGCCAGCGGCAGGCTGGCCAGGCCCGAGACGAGCATCACGAGCCCGAGGATCCAGCCGTATCGCGCCAGCCGCTCGTACAGTTCGATGGGTCTGGAACGGATCAGGATCGTCCCCAGTGAGTCCCCGTCTGCGAAGATCGGTAGCGAGACGTCGAGCGCGTCCCCCGACCCACCCGCATCCGGTTGGCGCCGGGCGGCGCAGCGCTCCTGGCGGTCGTTGTTGTAGTAGGCGGCGAAGAGGCCCTCGTCGTCCCCGTAGATGCAGGCAGCCACGATCATGCGCTCGGCGCGGAGTGCCGAGAGCGTGTGCTCGGCGGCCTCGGGGTCTTCGAAGCTGAGGGCCGCGGAGCTGTTGGCCGCGATCACACCGGCGACGCTGGTGAGCTGGTTCAAAGTCGCCTCGCGATAGGCCCCGAGCTCGTACGCGACGAAGCCGCCGCAGGCCAGCAGCAACGCGGCACCGCTCGACAACAGCGAGATCGCGATCAGCTTCTGTTTGATCGGGGTGTCGCGGAAGGAGCGCATCGAGCTCAGTCGCCTCCGCCCTCGTCCTGCACCAACTTCGCGAGCTGGAGCAGCTGGGAGCTGAGATCGAGCCCCGCCCGCAGCACGGCGCCCCGGTTGATCTCGAAGCCCAGGCGCGAGCCGTGCCAGGTGAAGTTGATCATGCCGCCTCGGCGCGCGAAGCCTCGGCGTCGCCGACCGTGAGCATCGGCTGCGCCGACGCCCGCGCGATGACCTGGTCCATCTGTGCGGCCTCGGACCAGCCGACGAAGAGCACGTGACAGCCGCCGACTTCGTCCGAGCTCTCGACCCGCCGGACGACCACCGCTCGCTCGTGCGACGTTCGGCCCCGTACGGCGTCCTCGAGCACCTGCGCCAGGCCGTCCCGCCCGATCACGCACAAGGCGATGGGATCCCCGAGCGCGCCCAGCGCCTCCGGCGGCCACTCGGCGTAGTGGACGAACTTGTAGAGGAAGGCCGACTTCAGGGTCACTTCGGTGGCCTGCGGCTGGCCGTGCGCGGCGGACGCGCACAGCAGCGCCAGCAGCAGCGGGATGCGCCGGCTCCAGCGCGTCCCCTGCTCCGGCCTGCGCCGGGGGGTGGGCTCTTGGGGGCACGACCTCACACCGCCCTCCGACGCTCGCCCGCGGCAGCGCCCCCCTCGCCGCTCAGTAGCGCCACGTCACCTTCCCATAGACGGCGCGCGGCGCGGTGGTGGGCAGGGCCGTGAAGCTGGGCCCGAACTCGTCGTGATCCTTCTGCGCCAGGTTCTGGCCCACCAGGCTGAGCTCGAGCTCCGGCCAGGGACGCCAGCCGAGTCGGGCGTCGAGCCGCGCGTAGTCTTCGACGTCCTGGTTCGCGACCCTGTCCACCCAGTAGAGCGAGGTGTCGAACTCGAATTTCCAGGGCAGGTCCACCAGCGAACGCACGTGGAACTGGTTCGCGGGCGTGTCGTTCTCCTGGCCCTGCGCGGTCGGGTCCGCGCTGTTTCCCTGTTCGATGTCGAGCATCATCAGCGTGTAGCCGGCGCCCAGCCGCCAGAACTCGGCAACCCTCCAGGTGCCGCTGATCTCCAAGCCGTAGCCGCGCGCATCGAGCCGGTTCTCGGCGGAGAACGGGACCGTGACCAGCCCCGGCCCGGGAAAGCCGAAGAGCGGCGCGCGCGGTTCGAGGCTGCGAAGGTCGTCGTAGAGGTTGTAGTAGGCGGCGACGTCGATCGAGACCTGCGTGAGGAGCTGCGCCCGGTAGCCCAGCTCGAAGGCGATCAGGTTCTCGGCGTCGAGGCCGCCGTCTCCGTTCAGCAACAGGAAGTGGGGCGGAGGCGGCGTCGACGGCACGAGCAGCGCGACGTCGTTCTCGGCCCGGGAGGGCGCTCGGACCGCCCGGGACACGGCGGCCCAGATGCTATGCCGCTCCGACGGTGTGAGCAGCGCGCGGGCATTGGGCAGGAACTCGACACGGGTGTAGTCGTTGTACTCGATCTTCGTGCCGAGCGTCAGCGAGAGCAGGTTCTCGACCAGCGAAATCTCGTCCTGCAAGAAGGCGCTGGCCAGCTGGACCGTGCGCTCGTCCGGGTCGAAGCGGACGCCGCTCGAGCTGTCGATTTCGTCCGCGGTGAGCCGATAGCCCGCTCCCCACACCAGGTCGTGTCGGTTCAGAGGGCTGAAGCGGTTCTGGAGTTCCGCGTCGAAGGTGTCGCGGTCCTCTCCGAGCAGATCGCCGTCGCGCTCGGTCCGGTCGTACCAGACCCGCAGCTCCAGGTCCGAGTCCTCGGAGAATTCGCGCGTCCAACGCGCGATCACGTTTCCGCCGCCGATCTCGGTGTCCGACTGGGAGAGGAGGAGGGTGGTGTCCTCGGTCTCGCCGCCGTAGTAGTCGCCCTGCAGCGTCAGGCGATCGGCGTCGGTGGGCTGCCAGTCGACGCGAAAGCCGCCGCGCCCCACGTCCCACTGATCGTTGGCCGGAATGCCGCCCCGGTCGTCGAAATCGTCGCGGTTCAAGTACTTCAGGTAGGCGCGATAGTGGGCCCGCTCTGAGATCTCGCCGCCGTAGCGCAGCCCGGCGTGGACCCGGTCGAGGCTCCCCCCCAGGCCCGAGACCAAGAGGCCCTGCGTCTGCGATGCCTCCTTCGTGATGATGTTGATCACCCCGTTGACCGCGTTCGCGCCCCACAAGGTTCCACCGGGCCCGCGCACCACCTCGATCCGATCGACGTCTTCGAGCAGGAGATCCTGCACGTCCCAGTAGACGCCGGAGAAGAGGGGCGTGTAGACGCTGCGGCCGTCGATCATCACGAGCAGCTTGTTGGCGAACTGCCCGTTGAAGCCGCGGGCCGTGATCGCCCAGGTGCTCGAGTCGATGTTGGCGACGTGCAGGCCGGGCACCATCCGCAGCAGGTCGGGGACGTTCGTCATGCCCGAGCGGCGGATGTCCTCGCTGGTGATCACGGTGACCGCGGCCGGCGCCTCCGACAGCGGCTGGGCGCGTTTGGACACCGTGGTGACCTCGATAGCCATCAGGTCCTCGATGCTGAGGCTGAGGAGATCGACCTCCCCGGCCGCCGCGCTCGCCCGGCCACCTGGCGCCGGCAACAGCGCGACGAGAGCGATTGCGATCCAATGGCGTTGGAACAGGCGGATGAATACTGCCATGATGGCCCCCCTCCTCCGAGGCAGTCGACACGGCTGTTGGATCGGCCGGCCGCGGGCGCGAATGAAGGTGGGCGTTCTAGCGCGCGGGACCTCGCAGAATCGACGGCGCGTGGAGCCAGGTCGCGCGGTCGCACTGGATCGCCGACGCCGCACTCCTGGCCGCCTCGGAGTCGTGTTCCGGCAATCGCTCGGCGCACTGGAGCACGACGCAGTACCACAGCGCGGGCGAGTCGCCGGGGCCGCGCTGCAAGTAGCCGTTCGCGAGATCCACGGCGTCCGCCAGATCGGCAGTCTCCACCGCACTCGCGAAGCGCAGCCAGTCGTGGGACTCGACGGCCAGCACTTCGTCGCGGGCCCTGCACGTGGCGATGTGCTCCGCATAACGCCGGGTCTCGGCACCGCGCGCGTGGCTCCTCAGGTGGATCGCGGCGAGCTCGAACACGATCTGATTCGCGAGAGCGCGGCGAAGCTCGACCGGCACCTGGTCCGGGTCCGACGGACTCCAGGGATGCGGGGTCGGTGCGGCATTCGGCTTGCCCTCGAGCTGGTCCAGCATCGCGAGGCCGATCCGGGTCGCAGACTCCGGGTCGCCATAACGCGCCTCGACATGGACCAGGTTCTGCACGAGCTGGAACCGGTGCCCGTACAGCGCGCCGGCACCGAGCCCGATCTCCAGCTCGCTATCGATCGCGAGCGCCCGGTGGACGAGCTCCCGCGACCGCTCGGGCTGTTCGCAGCGATAGTGGAGATAGGCGAGCGCAGCGCAGTACAGCGACTCGCAGAGCAGGCGGGCCTCGGATTCGCGGAGCGACTGGAGAGACTCCTCTGCGCGCCGGAACTCCCGTCGGGACGAGTCCAGGTCGTCCTTGCGGGCGGCGACCAGCCCCTTTCTCCGGTAGTCCAGGAACGAACGGACCCGCAGCAGCTGGATCAGGTCACAGCGGGCCTCGAGCTGCTCCCGCAGGCGGTCGTCGAAGACGCCGGCCTCCCAGGCCGGGGAATGCGCGCCCATCCCGGCGAGCCCCCGTTGGTAGGCCTCGACGAAGCCGCGCAATACCTCAGGAAATCGCCGTTTCATCGAACCGGGCATCGTCCCCGAGAGCCGGCGGCGAGGGCAATGGGAAAAACTTTTCCCATCTGAAACATTGTGTTCCGCCGTCGATTCTGTGTATAACGCGATTGGTACGGAACCTGCTGCGATTTGGCCGTTTGGTGGTCGGAGCCACTCCAGGAAACGAGGGTGGAATTGAGCGCCCGCTATAGCAGGAGTCTCGGCGTCGAGAGCGCCCCTCTCAATGAGGAGGAGATCCTCTTCCACGCCGAGACGCAGAAGTTCATCATGCTGAACGAGACGGGGCGCTTCCTGTGGAGCCAACTCTCGCAGCCCCACTCGCCGGAGGAGCTCGCCCTGGGCCTCTGCGAGAACTTCAGCAGTGTGACGACCAGCCAGGCGCTTCTCGACGTGGAGAGGATTCTGCAACGACTCGAAGAGCTCGAGTTCGTGGTAGCGGAGGCCGCTTCCGATACACGAGCGTGCTGAACGAGGACGAAGAACGAGGAAGTAGCGAAGGAGGACGGAATGCAGTCGTTCGTCAAAGGTCGACCGTACGAGGCACCGAGCGTGCGGGAGATGTCCGAGGACGAGGTGCTGGCAGCGTTCCAGATGTCCGCTGCGGAGATCAGTGCTGCCATGTGTTGGTGGACCGTAGCGCCGTCGGGCTGCGGCTGAGCCAAACCTGATGGCCGAGGCGAGCGCGGAGTCCGCGAGCCGGACTCCGCGCTCGCCGTGTCTGCGTGATTGGCTGGCGCCGGGTCCGGCGTGAGGTTTCCATGCGCCCCCTCCAGGAGCACGAGAAGAAGATCATTCGCGGCGTCGAGCAGCGGCGCGATCCCGCGCGCGAGGACTGCTTCGAGGTCGTCCAGCTCCATTCCGGCCTGATGGACTTCACCGGAATGGGCGACGCGTCGATGCGACAGCGCCTGCATCGCCACATGCACAACGAGATGCAGAATCTCGAGATCACCGCGCAGACGCTGCTCGATTTCCCCGAAGCCGACTGGGACCTCCGGCTCCAGATGGCCCGGCAGTGCTGGGACGAGTCCCGTCACACGCGGCTCGTCCATCGGCGTCTCGAAGCGCACGGCGGGCACAAGGGCGAGTTCCCGGTGATGAACTACGAATGGGGCGTCGTGTGCCTGATGGACTCCCTCGAAGGCCGTCTGACGCTGCAGAACCGGACCTTCGAAGCGGGTGAGATGGATCTGTTCCGCCAGCTGATGCGCACCTGGACGGAGGCGGGCGATCCGGAAACGGCGGAGATGCTCGACGGCGTGCTCGCCGACGAGGTGGCGCACGTGCGATTCGGCAATCGCTGGCTGAAGCGGGCCAGCAAGGCGAATCCGCGCGTCCTGCTCAAGATCGCCCAGGCGATCACCCATCTCCGGAAGGTGACCGCGGCGCTCGCTCCCGATCCCGGCGAGAAGAACGCAGCGGGAGTCGAGCTCACGGGCTGGAAGCACGTGGAGACCAACACCAACGTCGAGGATCGCGAGCTGGCCGAGTTCGACCGGGAGGAGATCGCTGAGCTCCTGCGCCGTGAAGGCCTCGGCCAGCTGGCCGCGGGAGCAGCATCCGATGCCGCCGGAGTCGATTAGCGCGACCGACGGTCGGCCCGGGCAAGGCGGCCGACTCGAGAGTCGGCCGCTTTGCAGCGAGCCGCAGGCGAGCGAAGGCGGGCCCCTGCACGAGCAGCGCGGGACGGTTCCATTCGAGGTCGCCACCGGAACACCGCAGGCCTGGTGGTTGCGGGCGCCCGAGCTCTTCGAGCGAATCCGGCGACCGCGGCCCCGTGCCACCTGGCGCGGCTCGTATCACCTCGGCGACGCGATCCTGGAGATCGACTCCGACGATCGCTCCGTCGCCGAGAGCCTGCGCGAGCTGTTCGGGGAGTGCGCGGTGGCCGACGCCCAGCGCGGGGGAAACCCGCGCGTGCGGTGCACGCTGCGCTCGCAGCCGGACACGGAGATCGTCGCGATCGACCTGGAAGCGAACGTGCCGATCGACGGCGTCGAGATCGTGTGTAGCCTGCTCGAGCCTCGCCTTGGCAAGTACTGCACCGTGCGGCTTTCCCCGCTCGAGGGCTGGTCGCTCGTCGCGCGGAAGGACTCGGCGGAGCCGCTGGCGGCGATCGCGCCGCAGCGGGCGCTGCTGCGAACGAACGCGCTGCGGCCCAACTTCTTTCGCGACTACGCAGCGTCGGCGGCGCTGCGCAGTCAGACGGGGGTGCTGTTCCTGCACGGCGCCTCCGTGTGCGTGAGCGGAGCCGGCGTACTCCTGGCCGGACGCGCAGGGTCGGGCAAGACCACGCTGGCGCTCACGCTCGCGTCCCGCGGCCACGGTTTGCTCGGTGACGACCTGGCCGCGCTCCGTCAGGAAAGCCTCGAGCTGCTCTCGTTGCGGCGCACCCTGCACATCCGCCGCGGGCCGCGCGGGGCGCTAGTCGAGCAGGCGCTGCGCGACCGCCGCGTCGCGATGGCAGCCTATCCCGATTCGACGCCGCGCGCGGTGGTGGAGGCTCGCGACCTCTTTCCGGCCGATCCGGTCTCGCCGAGCCCGCTGCGCGCGGCGTTCTTCCTGCGCGCGTTCTGCAAGCGCCCGTCTGTCGAGAGCTTCGTTCCCTCGCTCGCGCAGATGGAGCCGCTTCGCCAGCTGCCGGTGCGGCTTCAATGGGGGATCACGCCGGCCCGGCGGCTGCTGCGCTTCGCGCAGGCGGCGCGCTGCCTCGCGCGCGTTCCCTGCTACTTCCTCGACGTCGGTCTCCCCGAGGAGACGGCGGACCTGATCGAGAAGACCGTGGAGGAACTATGAGTCTGAGCGTCAAGGAGAGAGGTACGGCGGTCGCCACGCACCGCCACGTGATGGTGAGGCTGATGGAGACCCTGGCGCGCTGGGTGCCGACGACACCCGAGATGGAAGTCAAGCTGCTGTTCGGCTCGCACATCTGGGACGTGGCGCAGCACGCCGACGCGCTCGGCAAGCGAACCCACGAGCTGCGCATGCCGCTGCAACACAGCCTCCCGCCGATCCAGGGCTACCGGGAGCTGCTGGACGACGTGGACGCGACTAGCGACACCGGGGCTCGGATCGCCGCGTTCTACGACGTGGTGCTTCCCGGCATCGGGGCGCGGCTGCGCGCCTATCTCGAGCTCACCGACGATCTGATGGACGGCCCCACGGTGCGCATCATCGACCGCATCCTCTACGACCATGCCCGGATGATCCGCGAGAGCGAGAAGCTCCGCGCCGAGTTCCCTGCGCTGGGGCCGAAGGCCGAGCCGGTCGCCGAGCTGCGCCGCCGGGAGGTGAGCGTCGGCTATGTCGACGGTGGGGCCCTCGGATGACGGAGGACCGGTGAGTCAGACGCGATACCGCATGATGGAATACCGCGGCCTCGAGCTCCGCGAGGACCCCGCGCGAGAGGACTGCTTCCGAGTCGTTCATCAGCACTACCAGCGCTACATGCCCACCGCCGAGGCGCCCTTCGATCCGACGGGCCGCGAAGGGCTCCACACGCTGATGAACAGCGAGCTCGTGAGTCTCGAGATCGCGGCTCAGTCGCTCGTCGATTTTCCGGATGCGCCCTGGGAGCTGCGGATGACGCTGGCGCGCATCGCGTGGGACGAGACGCGGCACGCCGGCATGTGCCTCGCGCGACTGCGCGCCATCGGCGGCTTCAAGGGTATGTTCCCGATCATCAATCACGAGTTCAACGTGGTCTGCTGCTTCGATTCGCTTGCAGCGCGGCTCACCGTGCAAAACCGCACCTTCGAAGCCGGCTCGTTGGATGGCTTCCCCCACTGGAAGACGTTCTGGGAGAAGCAGGGAGATGCGGAGACCGCGGCGGTCTTCGACACGATCATGTCCGACGAGATGTCACACGCGCGGGTTGGCAGCGAGTGGGTGCGGCGGCTGGTCAAGGAAGATCCGGCCCGCGCGCTCGAGATCGCCCGGGCGATGGCGTTCCTGAAGCGCGCCGTCGAGGTCGGGGAGACCCAGCCTGGCGAGCTGGAGTTCGAAGTGGACTCCACGATGACGAAGCAGCTCCTCGCACTCCGCGAGGACGAGCGCCGCGCTGCCGGCTTTAGCGAGGCCGAGATCGACGAGCTCCGCCGGCGCGACCGGATCGAGCAGGGCGTCGATTCGGGAACCGCGGATCGATGACAGCGCAGGCGCGCACGGAGCTCAGTCCGCGGATCCACGCGCCGCCGCCCGCGCGCGACGAGCGCTTCCACGTGGTGGAGCGCTGGATCGACTGCGCGGCGTTTCCCGACGGCAGCCCCGAGCGCGAGATCGAGTTCCTCCACCGGCAGATGCACGAAGAGGTCAATGCAGTCGAGTCCTCGGCTCGCACGCTGGTCGATTTCCCGGAGGCGGACTGGCAGCTTCGCCTCGATCTGGCGCGCCAGTGCTCCGACGAGTCTCGCCACGCCCGCATGTTCCGGCGGGTGCTGGAACGACGAGGCGGATTCGTCGGGCAGTATCCGGTGCTCTGCTTCCAGTACCGGATCATCGTCGCGATCGACACGCTGATCGGACGCCTGACGGTGCAGAACCGGAGCTTCGAGGCCGGAGGGATCGACGCGATCGAGGACGGGATCGCCGAGGCCCGGCGCGAGGACGAGCAGGATCTGGTCGCGTTGTTCGAGGCTCAGCTCGCCGACGAGGTGGTGCACGTCCGCTTCGCGAACGCCGCGATCGCCGCACTCAACGCGCGCGACCCGAGGCATCTGCTCCGCATGGGCGCGGCCCTGACGCAGGCCGCCCAGGGCTTCCGCGAGGTGATGGGAACCGAGGGCACCGAGGGCGCGCACCGGCGGGTGTCGGGCGAGGCGCGCCGGGAGGCCGGATTCAGCGCCGAAGAGATCCGCCTGGCGGATCAGCTGGCCGAGCGGCTCGTCTCCCGACCGAAGACCGAATCCGCAAAGGCAAGGGACGCGCGTTGACCGGGTCGCGACCCGCCCCGGCGGCAGCGATGAAGCGGCCGTCGACAGCAGCGGTAGCCGCCGCCACCACCTTCCTGCGAGATCACCCGGAGCGGGTCCGGTCGGTCGCGCGCCGGCTCCAGGACTCCGAACGGCTGCTCGAGTCCGTCGTCGGCGGCAGCTCGATGGGCCGCCAGCTTCCCGACGGCGCACCGATCCGCATCCAGCTCTCGCGGCGCGAGACCTACGAGCGCGGCGAGATCGTCGCGTTCTGGAACGACAGACAGATCGTCGTGCACCGAGTGCTCTTCTGCGGTCGCGCCGGACGCCGGCGGGGCATCCTGATCACGCGCGGCGACGCATATCTGTTTCCCGATCTCCCGATCGACCTCGCTTCGGTGCTGGGCACTGTCGTCGCGGTTCGGACGGAGCGCGGCTGGAACCCGCCGGGGGCGCTTCCGCACCGGGGGCTCGTGGAGCGCGCAGTGGCCCGGACCGGACAGGCGATGGCCTCTGCGCTGTGCCGGGTCGACCTCGCGTTCGCCCGGCGCGGCCTGCGTGGGCTCTACTTCTGCGGTCGCACGGCGACGGCGATGCTGCGCCGCGCCCGCTAGGTCCGCTCACCTCGCAGATGCGGCTCGAAGCGCCGGGCCCACAGCTCGATCGCGAGCCAGTTGAAGACGTCGTGAGCCGAGATCGCGCCGGCGTTCGAAGGCTGCTGGCAGAAGGCGGCATAGTGACGGCGCACCGCATCGCGGTCGAGCAGGCCGAGCTCGACGCTGGCGAGGTCTCCGTCGATCAGCCCCTGGATGTGCGGGCGCAGATCGCTCTTGAACCAATCGCCGTACGCATCGCGCCCGGGCTGCGCGACCTTCTGCCAGCAGATCTCCCGCGGCAGGTGGGCGTCGATCGCCTTGCGCAACAGCCACTTGGGGAACCCGTCGCGCAGCTTCCACTGCGGAGCCATCGGCGCGACGAGATCGA
>Ga0184637_10001644_pt1 | contig 14882 bp, 11 predicted proteins | sample PLM3_127_b2_FD_133143 | JGI IMG/M metagenome (GOLD analysis project Ga0184637, IMG submission 133143) | Groundwater sediment microbial communities from an aquifer in East River, Colorado, USA - PLM3_127_b2 | ecosystem: Environmental > Terrestrial > Soil > Riparian zone | place: USA: East River...
GCCGCTGCCGCGAGCCGTTCGATCAGGTCGCCGAGCGACTGCCTGCGCGCGTCGAGGTCGGCCCGAAGGTGCCCTCCCTCGCGCACCCGCATCGCGTCGAGATCCGCGAGCGCCTGCTCCACCGTGGCCTCGACGCTCGCGCCCAGTTGCGCCTCGAGCGCGGGATCGACATCGGCCGGCCGATCCCGGATCGTGACGGCTTGCGGCAGCCGCAGCAGGTCGCCCGGTGTCAGCGTCCCCGAGACCAGCCCGCGCTCACGCGCCTGGTCGAGCGCCGCCGACAGCGCGTTGGCGAACCCGGCATTGAGCTCCACGGTGGGGACCTGCGCCGTCCGAAGCTGCATCGAGATGGCCAGCTCGACGCGGCCGCGCGAGAGCCTCTTCTGCAGCAGCGCGCGGACGCGGGACTCGAGCTCGCCGAGCGACTGCGGGATGCGCAGCTGGATGTCGAGGAAGCGGTGATTGACCGCGCGCACCGTGATGCCGATCGTCGCGCGCTCGTCCTCGTGGGTCAGCGAGGCAAATCCCGTCATGGACTTGATCATAAGAACGCTACACGCTGCGCCACAAAGAACACAAAGGTCACGATGTTGTGGCACGAAGAACCACAAAGAAACACCTTTGAGTTCTTCGTGACACTAACGCGCTGGAGTTTGTTTTCGTGACAAAGAAGCGCGTTAGTGTCACTAGCGTGACAGCGTCCTTTGGGACACAGCGCGGCCAACGCCGCCAATGTGTCATGGTTTGGTTGCGGCGTTGGCCGCGCTGTGTCCTTCGTGGCCAAAGCGTCTTCGTGGCCTTCGTGGTTCATATCTCGATCTCTGAAGGCTCTTCCTGCAGTTGCAGCTCGTAGAGTTTCGCATACGCGCCGCCACGCGCCATCAGCTCATCGTGCGCGCCTGACTCAGCGATGCGGCCGCGCTCGAGCACGACAATCGCATCCGCCCGGCGCACCGTCGACAGCCGGTGGGCGATGACAAACGACGTGCGGTTCCGCATGAGGTTGGACAACGCATCCTGCACCAGCATCTCGGACTCGGCGTCGAGTGACGAGGTCGCCTCGTCCAGGATCAGGATCGGCGAGTCGCGCAGGATTGCCCTGGCGATCGCGATCCGCTGGCGCTGGCCGCCCGACAGGCGCTGGCCCCGCTCGCCAATCATCGCCTCGTAGCCCCGCTCGAGCTGCACGATGAACTCATGGGCGTGCGCCGCGCGCGCCGCCGCCTCGATCTCCTGCGGCGTGGCGTCCGGCCGTCCGTAGGCGATGTTGGCGGCAATCGTGTCGTCAAACAGCACGGTTTCCTGCGTCACGATGCCGATCTGAGACCTGAGCGACCCGAGCGTCACGTCGCGAAGGTCGCGGCCGTCCACGCCGATGGACCCTCCGGTCACGTCGTAGAACCGCGGAATCAAGTTGACCAGCGTCGTCTTGCCGGCGCCGCTGCGCCCGACGATGGCCAGCATCTGGCCCGCGTGGACCGTAAAGCTGACCCCGTCGAGCGTGGCGCGGCCACCGGTGCCGCCGTAGGCGAACTGGACGTCGCGGAACTCGATGCGGTGGCCAAAACGCGGGAGCTCTACGGCGCCTGGCCGCTCCTGCACTTCGTTATGCGAGTCCAGGATCTCGAAGATACGCTCGCCGGCGGCCATCGCCTGCTGGAGATCCGCATTCACCCGGCTGAGCTTCTTCGCCGGCGCATACATCATGAACAACGCGACCATGAAGGCGGTGAACTCGCCTGGAGACAGGCGGCCGGCCACGATCTCCTGGCTGCCGTAGACGAGCGCCGCGACGAAGGCCACCCCACCGATGAACTCCATCAGCGGCGGGAGCATGGAGAGCACGCCCGTGACCTTCATGCTGGTGCGATAGAAATGCTGTGATGCGCGCTCGAACTTGCGGGCCTCGCGCCCCTCGGCGCCGAAGGCCTTGACGATGCGGTGGCCGGCGATCGCCTCGGCGCTGACATGCGACATTTGCTCGAGCGCCTCCTGGCTGCGGCGGGCCGTGCGGCGCACGCGCTGGCCCAGGCGCACCAGCGGATAGACCACGAGCGGCGCTCCCGTCAGGCACACGAGGGCCAGGCGGGCGTCGTAATAAAACAGCAACGCGGCGAACCCGACGAGCGACAGCGATTCGCGCGTGAGATCCCCGATCGTTTCCGACACCGCGCGCTGCACCTGGCCGACATCGTTGGTAATGCGCGACATCAACCGGCCCGTCGTCTGCAGCGAGAAGAACGCGACCGATTGCCCGAGAATGTGGCGGAAGAGCACGTTGCGCAGGTCGCGCACGACCCGCTGCCCGACGTCGGTCATCAGGTAGCCCGACAGATACGCCCCGATGCCCTTGAGCAGGTACACGACGAGAATCGCGGTGGCGATCGGTGCCAGGTTCTCGCGGCTTGGGAGCACCTCGTCGAAGATCGGCTGGATCAGCGCCGCCACCCCCGCCGAAGCGGCGCCGTACAACACCATCGAGGCCAGCGCCGCCACCAGCCGGGGACGGTGCGGGCGCGCGTACTCGAGAAGACGAAAGAAGACGTTGACTCGCTGACCCGCCATCAACGTGCCGCCACCTGAAATCCGTGCGGATGCGTGGAATGCCACCGCCAGGCGTCGCTGACGATCGTCTCGAGTGCCGTCCGCTGCGGCACCCACCCCAGAGCCTCGCGGATGCGCGAGGCCGATGCGTAGAGCACGGCCGGATCCCCGGGACGCCTCGGCGCCGACCGGTGCGGGACGGCGCGGCCGGTGACGCGTTCGACCGCGGCGAGCACCTCGCGCACGGACGAGGGCCGTTCGGTGCCGACGTTATACGTCGCCGACGCGCCTCCCTCCTCGAGGCGATGCAGCGCGCGGAGGTGCGCATCGGCCAGGTCGGTGACGTGCACGTAATCGCGAAGGCACGTGCCGTCCGGCGTGGGATAGTCCTCGCCGAACAGCTCGAAGGGGGCTCCGCCGCCAACGGCGCCGAAGGCGCGCGGGATGGCATGCACCTCGGGCGCGTGGTCCTCCCCCAGTTCGCCCTCCGGGTCGGCGCCGGCCGCATTGAAGTACCGCAGCCGGATGGATCGCATGCCGTACGCATGCTCGAAATGCGGCAGCGCCTGCTCCACCGCGAGCTTCGTCTGGCCGTAGGGATTGATGGGCACGGTGGGATGCGTCTCGTGCAGCGGCACTTCCATCGGCTCGCCGTACACGGCGCACGTGGACGAGAACACGAAAAGGCCGCATGCTTCCGCGGCCATCGCCTCGAGGGTGGCGAGCGCGCCCTTCACGTTGGTGTCGTAGTAGCCCGCCGGATCGCGCATCGATTCGGCAATGACGAGCCGCGCGGCGAAGTGCATCACCGCTGATGCCCGCGTCTCGCGGATCGCGTGGCGCACCTCGTCCACATCACGGACGTCACCTTCGATGAGCGGCGCGCCCAGAGCGGCCTCGCGGTGCCCTGCGGACAAGTTGTCGAAGATCACCACGTGGTGGCCGGCCAGGCGGAGCGCCTTGGCACAATGGCTGCCGATGTAGCCGGCGCCACCCGTGACGAGGATGGTACCGGGCGGTGTCAACTGACGGTGCTTCCCGGAAAACGAACCGCCGGGGTCTGGACTCCGGCCGTTTCAACGTGGGGTCCCCGCCGCGCACGCCTGCGTCGTGGGGTGCGAGCGGAACGGCCCCGGCGCCGTGCGAAGCGCGGCTCCAGTCTGTCAGGCGCGGCCAATGGAGTAATACGTGAACCCGTTCTGTTTCATTTGTTCGGGTGTGAACAGGTTGCGGCCGTCGAAGACGATTGGCGTGCGCATCAGCTTCAGCATCCGGGCGAAATCCGGCCTCCGGAACTCACTCCACTCGGTCACGATCGCGAGGCAGTCCGCGCCCTTGAGCGCGTCGTAGTTGCCGGCCGCGAAGCTGATGCGGTTCCCGAGCAGGCCTTTGGCCACACGCGAGGCTTCCGGGTCATACGCCTGGACCCTGGCGCCCGCCGCGAGGAGCGCCTCGATCAACACCAATGAGGGCGCTTCCCGCATGTCGTCGGTCTTCGGCTTGAACGCGAGCCCCCACACGGCGACGATCTTTCCCTTGAGGCTGCCGAAGTGCGCGCGCATCTTCGAGAAGAGCCGCGTCTTCTGGAGCGCGTTCACCGACTCGACCGCGCGCAGCATCGCGAACTCGTAATTCTTCTTCGCGGCAAAGTGGATCAGCGCCTGCACGTCCTTGGGGAAGCAGCTGCCGCCGTACCCGATGCCCGGAAAGAGAAACGACGATCCGATGCGACGGTCGGCGCCAATCGCCCGGCGCACATGGTCGACGTCGGCTCCGACCAGCTCGCAGACGTTGGCGACTTCGTTCATGAACGAGATCCGCGAGGCCAGCATGGCGTTGGCCGCGTACTTCGTCAGCTCGGCGCTCGCGCAGTCCATCACCATGATCGGCGCACCGGTCCGCGTGAACGGCGCATACAACTCCCGCATGAGCCCCTCGGCTCGAGGGTCCTCGGCTCCGATGACCACGCGATCCGGCTTCATGAAGTCCTCGACCGCCGCCCCCTGCTTCAGAAACTCGGGATTGCTGACCACGCTGAATGGATGCGTGGTCTCGCGACGGACCACTTCGCGGACGCGCCCGCTCGTCCCGACCGGCACGGTGCTCTTGTCGACGATGACCTTGTAGCCGTTCATCGCCTTGGCGATGTCGCGCGCGACGCCCAGCACCTGTTGTACGTCCGCCGACCCGTCTTCCCCCGGCGGCGTGCCGACGGCGATAAAGATGATGGACGAGTCGCGAACGGCTTTCGGCAGCGTGGCGGTAAACGTCAGCCGGTGCTCCAGCCGGTTGCGCCGGACCAGTTCCTCGAGGCCCGGTTCATAGAAGGGCATCTTGCCGCGGCGCAACATCCTGACTTTGGCTTCGTCCTTGTCGATGCACGTGACGTCGTTGCCGCTTTCCGCCAGACACGCGCCGGCGACCAGTCCCACGTACCCCGTGCCGACGACCGAGATCTTCATCTATCCGCCTCCCACGGTCTTTCGCGAATCATTCGCCTCAAGACTGCTGAGGCTATCATAACGGGTCCATGCGCATCCTCGCCGACTACCGGCCCGCTCTACGGCAGCGCACGGGCGTTGGCGAATATCTCCACCAGTTGGTCCGCGCCTATGCGACGGCCCATCCCGGCGAGGTCACGCTGTTCACCAGCTCGTGGAAGGACCGTCCCGCGCCCGGGTTGTCGTCGGAACTCGGCGTCTCGGTCGTGGATCGGCACATCCCTGTACGCGTGCTCAACCTGCTATGGCACCGCGCAGCCTGGCCTCCCGTTGAGGCACTGGCGGGCGACTTCGATGTGGTGCACGCCGCGCACCCGCTCCTGATTCCTGCCCGGCGCGCCGCGAAGGTCATCACGATCCATGACCTCTTTTTCCTGGCCCACCCGGAGCGGACCGCTGCCGAGATTCGACGCGACTATCCCACGCTCGCCGGTCGACACGCGCGACGCGCGGACGCGGTGATTACGTCTACGGAGCATGGCAAGCATCTCGTCAGCGAGCAGCTTGGCGTCCCCGCCGATCGCATCTATGTCTGCCCTCCCGGCGCGCCCGCCTGGCAGACGCTCGGCCGCGGACCGCACGTCCCGCGCGATGGCTACCTGCTGTTCGTCGGCACGCTGGAGCCCCGCAAGAATGTCGGGGCGTTGCTCGACGCCTATGCCCTGCTGCGGAGCCGACGGCCGAACGCCCCGCCGCTGGTGCTCGCCGGCCGCGCCACGAGCGACGCGGCGGGCTGGCTCGCGCGCATCGCGGAGCCGCCGCTCGCGGGACACGTGCGGCATCTCGGGTACGTCGCCGGCGACGATCGCGAGCGTGTGTACGCAGGCGCCAGAGCGCTCGTCCTGCCGTCCCTCGACGAAGGGTTCGGGCTGACGGCACTGGAAGCCATGTCAGCCGGGATCCCTGTGGTGGCCTCCAACCGCGGATCGCTCCCCGAAGTCGTCGGCACCGGGGGACTCCTCGTCGACCCCACCGATGTGGACGGGCTCGCCGGGGCGCTCGAACACCTCGTCTCGGATGACACGTCGGCCGCCGCGTGGGCATCGGCCGGCCTCGCACGATCCCGCGCGTTCACGTGGGCGACAGCGGCCTCTACTCTGCGGCGCGCCTATTCCGATGCCGTCAGACGCCGGCGGGCCAGCTAAGGACTCGTCCGGGAATAACTATGCCATTCTGGACGCCGATGCATCCCGCCTGGCTTCGTTGCTCCTCGTTTGCATACGCCCGGTATGCGCGCTCGTCGCGTCTTGCCAGGCGGGCGCCTCGACGCCCATAACGGCACACTTATTCCCGGACGAATCCTAACCAGAAGCGCGTAGGTCGTAAGTCAAAGGTCGAAAGTCACATCATGTCGTCTTCAGAGTTGGCCTCTTGCCCTTTGCCCTTGGACTTACGAGAGACTCGGTAGATGCGGGTCGCGATTGATGCACGGGAATTGCAGGGCCGGCCGACCGGCGTCGGGCGATATCTCGCGGGCATCCTGGACCAGTGGGCGACCCTGCCGGCGGCCTCGTCACATGATTTCCTGCTGTTCGCGCCCGGTCCGATCGACTCTGCGCTCACACGTGGCGGCCGGGCATCGACAGTCGTGACCGGGGGGAGCGGGACGTGGTGGGAGCAGCGCGCGTTACCGAGGCTCGTCCGGCAGACCAACGCCGACGTCCTCTTCGCGCCCGGCTACACCGCCCCGCTGCTCTGCCGCGCGCCAATCGTCGTCGCCATCCACGACGTGTCGTTTGCCGCGCACCCGGAGTGGTTCACACGGCGAGAGGGGCTGCGCCGCCGGACGTTGACCCGCCTGGCCGCGATGCGGGCTGCGCGCGTCCTCACCATCTCTGAGTTCTCGAAGCGTGAGATTGCCGTCCGGCTGGGCATCAGGGCGGACAAGATCGATGTGATCTATCCGGGAGTTGCTCCTCTTGCCGTGGGGCGAGCCACGGCACCCCACCGCGCAGGCGCGGCGGGGACCCCGGCTTCCGGCTCGCCCGCGCGAACCCAACAGGGTTCGCGCCATACGGTTCTGTATGTGGGTTCCCTTTTCAATCGCCGCCACATTCCGGAGCTCATCGAAGGCTTTGCCAGACTCGCGCGGACGAACACAGACGTACGGCTGGAGATCGTCGGCGACAACCGGACGGGCCCGCGTGTCGACATCGACAGCCTCGCCGCGGCCTCGGGTGCAGGCGACCGCATCGCACTGCGCTCCTACATCCCCGACAGCGAGCTTTCGGAGCTCTACGGCCGCGCGCGCGCCTTTGTGTTCCTGTCCGAATACGAAGGCTTCGGCCTCACGCCGCTCGAGGCGCTGGGCGCCGGCATCCCGATCGTGGTGCTCGATACCCCGGTCGCGCGCGAGATCTACGGGTCCGCGGCGCTGTACGTCGAACGGCCGGAACCGGGACTCATCGAAGCCGCCCTCGAACGCATCCTCGGAGACGAGGCGGAACGGGGACGCATCCTCACGGCGGCCACGGACACGCTGGCTCGCTACTCGTGGCGCACCTGTGCGGAGCAGGTGTTGGACGTTCTCACCACAAACGCATAGGTCAAAAGTCAAAGGCCAAAGGTCAAAGGTCGGAGAGATGATTTGGTTACGTGCTCGAGATGCCACGCCTTTCGATCGTCATCGTCACGTATAACTCGGCGGGCCAGATCGACGCCTGCCTGGCGTCGCTCTCAGCGCATCCCCCGTCGGTCGATCACGAGACGCTGATCGTGGACAATGCCTCGCCCGACGACACGGCGGCGGCGGTACGGCAGCGCTGGCCCGGCGTCCGCGTGATTGACGCGGGCGCCAACGTCGGGTTCGCCACGGCCAACAACATCGGTATCCGCCAGACGGTTGGCGAGCTTGTGCTCCTGCTGAACCCGGACACGGTGGTGCCAGCCGGCGCGATCGATACCCTGGTTGCGTCCCTGGATGCCAGGCCCGATGCCGCGTCCGTGGGACCCCGGCTGATTGATGCGACGGGCCGGGCGGAGTTGTCGTTCGGCGCCATGATCGGCCCGCTGGCGGAGCTCCGCCAGAAGCTGCTGGTCAACGGGAACGACCGCGGCGCGCCGCTCGTCGGCGCGTATGTGGACCGGGTGACGCGCCGTGCGCGCGAGGTGGACTGGGTCAGTGGCGCGTGCCTGCTCGTCCGGCGCGCGGACGCGGAGGCCGTGGGGCTGATCGACGAGCGGTACTTCATGTACGCGGAGGACGCCGATTTCTGCGCCGCCCTGCGGCTTCGCGGGCGGAAGGTCCTCTTTACGCCCGACGCCCAGGTCGTGCACCTCCGGGGGCGGTCGGTGGCGTCCATGCCGCGCGCTACCGAAATGGCCTACCGGCGAAGCCAACTGGCCTTCTATGCGAAGCATCATCCCGGGTGGGTGCCGCTCCTCCGGGCCTATCTGAAGCTGCGGGGCCGGCTGCCCGATATGAGGATCGACCCCCCGGGCCCTAAATGAACCCTTCTGAATTGAACCCTTCTGACCTTTACGTCTGGCATTGCCCTTCCTGCGGCCGTCACGTGCCGCGACGCGTCGAGGCGTGCCGGTGCGGATTCCAACAGCCGGTGACGCCGGCCTCCGTGGAGGCACCCGCCATTGACGCCATTGCGAGTGAGACGCCCCCGGCCGCTGAGCGACGCGGGGCCCACCCCTTGCTGGTTGGCGTGTTCCTGGGTCTGGTGGTGGCCGGGATCGCCCTCTGGTCGCCGTGGCGCGAGGCGCGCGATGACCAGGCGGGCCGGCTAAAGCCGGCCCCTACGGCGCTTCGCACCGAAGGGCCTCCTCAGGAGACCGCAGAAGCAACGCCGTCGGACGTAGGGGCCGGCTTGAGCCGGCCCTTGCTGGACCCGACGGAGGCGCCCGCGTTTGTCGTGACCTCGCCGGCCGCCTCGTCGCTCGAGGATGTCATCGCCCGAGCGCTTCCCGCGGTCGTCTCGGTCCTGGCGGGCTCGGGGCGCGGCACCGGGTTTTTCATCAGACCTGACATCGTGCTCACGAACGCCCATGTCGTCGGGAACCAGTCGTCCGTGCAGCTGATGGCCGGCACCAAGACGTACGCGGCGCGGGTCACCACGGTCTCCGCCGGCAGCGACCTGGCGGTGCTCCAGGTGTACAACGCGGACCCGCTACAGCCGACGCTGCGGCTCGGCTCCGTGAAGGGCCTCCGCGCCGGCCAGGAGGTCGTCGCCATCGGCTCCGCCCTTGGCGTGCTGTCGAACACCGTGACGCGCGGCATTGTCAGCGCGCTCAGGAACACGGGTTCCGTCACGCTCATTCAGACGGACGCCGCCATCAACCCGGGGAACAGCGGCGGCCCGCTGGTCGATCGCGCGGGCGTCGTGATTGGCGTCAACTCGATGCGCATTGCAGGGGCGCAGGGTGGTGAAGGACTGGCATTTGCCGTCGCGATTGATCACGCCACGCAGCTCCTGAGCGGCCAGGCGTCGGCGACGAACGCAACGCCGCTCCAGGGACTGAACCGGATGATGACGGGCGACTCCGCGAGCGGGGACATGCGCGAGCAGGGCGTACAAGCGTATCAACGAGCGCTCGAGTCGGCCGCTCGGCTGGGCGAGGAAATAGACACCTACTGGGATCGCTACGCGAAGAGCTGCGTGACGAGCGCGGCCCGCAGCGGCGACCGCAGCTGGTTCGCCGTCTTCGAGCCCAACGGCCTTCACATCGCCGCGACCTCCGGCTACGACTGCGAGGGCTGGCTGGCGACCGTGCGCGCCAACGCGAATGTCGTCAGGACGGAGGTGACCAGGGCCACCGAGGCGGCCCGGCGCCAGGGCGTCTACCCCGGCGTGATGCGCGATCTGCGGCGGCAGCATCGCATGGAGTGGCAGGGCTGGGAACGGTAACGTTCTGACGCGTGTGGGTGCGATCGCTGCGTTCGATCGCCGGTGCGAAGGCGCTATCACTTGCCGGTGCGATCAGCCCAACATTCGTCGGTGCGATTGCACCAGCATTCGTCAGTGCAATTGCACCAATAATCGCCGGTGGCGATTGCACCGACCCCTGTCAGCACCCATCGCACCGATATAATGGCAGCGCATGAGAGTCGCGATCGATGCGCGAAAACTGCACGATTTCGGCATCGGCACCTATACACGCAACCTGCTGCAGCATCTCGCGCGGATCGATCGCGACAGCGAGTACGTCCTGCTCTGCCACCAACCGGACCTCGGCATCGCCGTGCAGCTCGGCACGAACTTCCGGACGGTCCTCGAACCGTCGCCCAGTTACTCGATCCGGGAGCAGATTCACGTGCCGTGGGTACTGCTTCGCGAGCGGCCCGACGTATTTCATGCCCCGCACTACGTGCTGCCGCCGGCCACGCTCTGCCGGTCGCTCGTCACCATTCACGACTGCATCCATCTCATGTTCCCGCAGTACCTGCCGAACCGCGTGGCGTATGCGTACGCGCGGGCGTCGATGTGGAGCGCCGCGCGCCGCGCGCACCGGATCCTCACGGTGTCCGAGGCCTCCAAGCGCGACATCCTTCACTTCTTCAACGTGCGGCCCGACAAGATCGTCGTCGTCTATAACGCCATCGACGAACGGTTCCGCGTCGCGCCATCGGACGAGGCCGTCGCGCGGGTGCGCGAGCGGTACCAGCTCGATCACGGGTTCGTGCTCTACGCGGGCAACATCAAGCCGCACAAGAACCTGGTGCGGCTCATCGAGGCCTTTGACGGCCTGCGGCGGCGCGGCTTCGACGACCTCACGCTGCTCATCATCGGCGACGAAATCTCCAGGCTTCCCTCGCTGCGCCGCGCGGTGCACAGCCACAAGCTGCACAAGCACGTCCGCTTTCTCGGCTTCCTCCCCGGGGACACGCTGGCCATCCTCTACCGCCTGGCCGCGGTGTTCGTCTTTCCCTCGCTGTACGAGGGCTTCGGACTGCCGCCACTCGAGGCGATGGCCAGCGGCACGCCCGTCGTCACGTCGAACGTCTCGTCGCTGCCCGAGGTGACGGGCGGGGCTGCGGTGCTGGTCGACCCGTACGACGTCGAGTCGATCGTGGACGGAATCGCGCGTGTCTTGAGCAACCCCAAGCTCAGCGAGGAACTGCGCGCGAAAGGCATCGCACGCGCGCGGGAGTTTTCCTGGGAGCGCTCCGTCGCGCGGACGAGAGAGATCTATCAGGAGGTAGGAGGAAGGAGGTAGGAGGAAGGCTCCTTCCTCCTATGAGAACCCTATGAGAACCGCGCTCGTCCACGACTGGCTGACCGGAATGCGCGGCGGCGAGCGGGTACTCGAGGCGCTCTGTGGCCTGTATCCTGACGCTGACATCTTCACCCTGTACCATCGGCGCGGAGCGGTCTCCGCGAACATCGAACGCCACCGCATTACGACCTCATTCGTGCAGCGGCTGCCGCTCGCTGGCTCATATTATCGCCAGTACCTGCCGCTCTTCCCGATGGCGGTTGAGCAGTTCGATCTGGACCCGTACGACCTGGTGATCAGCTCGAGCCACTGCGCGGCCAAAGCGGTCGTCCCTCCGGGCCGGGCGCGGCATCTCTGCTACTGCCATTCGCCGATGCGCTATGCGTGGGATCAGTTCGACGCCTATTTCGGGCCGGTGCGGGCAGGCCGCGTGGCGAGCCGGTGGGTCTACAAGCCGATGCTGGCACGGCTGGCGCGATGGGATGTGTCAACCGCGACGCGCGTGCACCGCTTCGTGGCGAACTCGGCGCACGTTGCGGGCCGGATCCGGCGATACTATAATCGCGTGGCGACGATCGTGTATCCACCCGTTGACACGATCTTCTTCCACCCAGCCCTCGTCACCCCGGGCAGCCACTTTCTCATCGTGTCCGCGCTCGTCCCGTACAAGCGGATCGAGCGTGCGATGGGTGCCTGCGATCGCCTCGGCGTCACGCTCCGTATCGTCGGCGACGGACCGGAGCGCGCCCGGCTGGAGGCACAGGCTGGCCGGCACGTGGAGTTTCTCGGCCGCCTCAGCGACGAAGCGGTCCGGGACGAATACCGCCGGGCGCTCGCGGTCGTATTGCCTGGTGAGGAGGACTTCGGTATCGTGCCAGTCGAAGCGCACGCGTGCGGACGCCCGGTGGTGGCCCTTGGCCGCGGTGGTGCGCTCGAGACGGTGATCGACGGCGAGAACGGCGTGCTCTTCGCGGAACCGGATGTCGACTCGCTGGCGGCGGCGCTCGACCGGGTCGCGCGCCGGCAGTTCGATTCGGCGCGCATCAGCCAGCAGGCACAGCGGTTCTCACGCGATCGTCATGTACAGCAAATGCAGGAGGTGATCGGCGACACGCTCGCCGCGCCCGCTGGAACCCGATGGTAAGACGCTACAACCGCCTGCTCGTCGCCTTCTACGTCATCACGGACGCGGTGCTGGCGATGGGGGCGTTCCTGCTCGGGTACGGCATCCGCTTCGAAAGCGGCCTCATCCCGGTCACGCAGGGCTATCCGCCGATCGAGCAGTACGTCAACCTGCTGCCGTTTGTCGCCGTGCTGACGCCGCTCGCGTTTCAGCTCCAGGGCATCTACCGGCTGCGGCGCGGCCGCTCGCGCGTCGACGATTTCTTTGCTGTCTTCATCGGCAGCATCCTGGCCGTCGTCTGTGGCGTCGCGACGACCCTGTTCGTCCAGGCGTATTACGCGTCGGAAGAGGCGAAGGCCCGCGGCGCCTACGAGGTGTCGCAGCTGGTCTGGGCGCTGTTTCTCGGCCTCACCGTGGTCTTCACGTACGCCTCACGAGAGACGGTCCGGGAGCTGCTGGCGCGCCGCTGGCGCGCCGGCATCGGCCTGAAGCGCATCCTGATCGCCGGCGCCGGCGACCTGGGGCGCATGGTGGCCGACCGCATCCTGCAGCACCGTGAGCTCGGGTACCAGGCCGTAGGGTTCGTCGACGATCGCGCCGGCGGCGACCACATCGGCTACCGCGGACTGCCGCTGCTCGGCACGCTCGCCGAGGTCGGCGACATCGCGCAGCGTGAACGGATCGATCACCTGTATGTCGCGCTACCCCTCGAGGAGCATTCCAAGCTGCTCGGACTCATGGAGCTCACCAGCCGCGAATGTCTCGAGGTCAAGGTCGTCCCGGATCTGCTGCAGTTCATCGCGCTTCGGGCGCGGCTCGAGGACCTGGATGGCCTGCCGATCATCAACGTCAACGACGTGCCCCTGCAGGGCTTCAACGCGTGGGTCAAGCGCGTGATTGACGTGGTGCTCTCGGGCCTCGCCGTCCTGGTGCTCGCCATCCCCTTCGCCATCATTACCGCGCTCGTGAGGTTCACATCCGCCGGCCCGGTCTTCTACCGGCAGGAGCGGATGGGACTCGACGGCAGGGCGTTTACCGTTTACAAGTTCCGGTCGATGTACCTGGGTGCCGAGGACACAACGGGACCGATCTGGGCGCGTGACGACGACCCGAGAGCGACGCCGGTTGGCCGATGGCTCCGCAAGATGGACCTCGATGAGCTGCCGCAGTTCCTGAACGTGTTGAAGGGCGACATGTCGATCGTCGGTCCACGTCCTGAGCGTCCTTACTTCGTCCAGCAGTTCAAGCACCGGATCCCGCAGTACATGCTACGCCACAAGGTCAAAGCGGGCATCACCGGCTGGGCGCAGGTCAACGGCTGGCGGGGCAACACATCGCTCGAGAAGCGGATCGAATACGACCTGTACTACATCGAGAACTGGTCGGTGACGCTGGATCTGAAGATCATGTGGCTCACGCTGGTGCGCGGTTTGATACGAAACCCGGTGTGAATGCTTCGAATTGGGTGCGATTCACACGTAACATTCAAACCAGGTTTCATTGTATGAGAGTCGTCGTAACCGGCGCCGCGGGGTTCATCGGATCGCATCTCTGCGAGGCGCTCCTCGATCGCGGCCACCGCGTCATCGGGATCGACAACCTGCTCACCGGCGACATGGCGAACGTCGCCCACCTGCAGGGCCGGGACCTCGACTTCATCCGGCACGACGTGACTCGTCACATCGACGTCGATGGGCCCGTCGACTTCGTGCTCCACTGGGCGAGCCCGGCAAGCCCCATCGACTACCTCGAGCTTCCGATCCAGACGCTCAAGGTCGGATCGCTCGGCACGCACAACGCGCTCGGCCTGGCACTGGCCAAGCGCGCGGGGTTCATGCTCGCGTCGACCTCCGAGGTGTACGGCGACCCGCTCGAGCACCCGCAGAAGGAAACGTACTGGGGAAACGTCAACCCGATCGGCCCGCGCGGCGTGTACGACGAGGCCAAGCGGTTCGCCGAAGCCATCACGCTGGCCTACCACCGCTCCCACGGCGTCAATACGAAGATCGTGCGCATCTTCAACACGTACGGACCACGGATGCGCCTGCGCGACGGCCGCGCCGTCCCCGCGTTCATGTCGCAGGCGCTGCGCAACGAAGACGTGACCGTCTTCGGCGACGGCACGCAGACGCGGAGCCTCTGCTACGTGACCGATCTGGTCGAGGGCCTGCTGCGACTGATGGAGGCCGACACGAACGACCCGGTGAACATCGGCAATCCGCACGAATTGACGATCGAGGAAATCGCCCGCACGATCATTCGCCTCGTGGGATCAACGAGCCGCATCGTGTACCGGCCCTTGCCGGTCGATGACCCCAAGCAGCGCCGACCGGACATCACCCGCGCCCGTACGCTCCTGAAATGGGAACCGAAGGTGGATCTGGAGGAAGGCCTCTTGAAAACGGTGGATTACTTCAGGCAGAAGGTTGGGTAGCTCGGTGGCTAGGTGGCTAGGTGGCTAGGTAGCTAGGTAGCTAGGTAGCTGGGTAGCTGGGTCTCCAAACAACCCAGCGACCCAGCCACGCAGCCACCCAGCTACCCATTTCAAA
>Ga0184637_10001645_pt1 | contig 14879 bp, 20 predicted proteins | sample PLM3_127_b2_FD_133143 | JGI IMG/M metagenome (GOLD analysis project Ga0184637, IMG submission 133143) | Groundwater sediment microbial communities from an aquifer in East River, Colorado, USA - PLM3_127_b2 | ecosystem: Environmental > Terrestrial > Soil > Riparian zone | place: USA: East River...
CTTGGCGCTTAGGAATGGAGGCTCCGCCGACCTGAGCCAGGGCCTCTACGCACGCCAGCAGAGGGTGCGCTGGGGCTCGATCCGGATCAGCGGGCCCGGCGGGCGCTCGCGGCGGTAGGGCTCGTACTTCTGCGCCAGCGCGTCGAGCGCGCCAGGGGCCTCGGCGGCCGGAACGATCATCGTCCCGCCCAGCACCTGCACCCAGGCCAGCTGGCTCCAGTCGTCGGAGTAGCGATCCACGGTCAGCGCGGCCTGCGGCCTGCGGTGCAGGTAGCGCAGACGGGCGGGCTCCCGATCGGGATCGCGCTTCGGCTTTCGGTCGAGCGCGCTCCAGACGCGCCCCCCGTGGATCGCGAAGGTGACGGGGAGCACGCGGGGGCGGTCACGGTCGTCGAGCAGGCCGAGCCGCGCGACGCGCTCGCGCTCGAGCAGCTCGCGGGCCCAGCCAGGAAGCTCGGCGAGGTTCCCAGTCACCTCCGGACAACGATAGGCGCAGGGCCGCGGCATTTAGGCTGGTCTCGCAGAACCTCGGCGATTCGCATCGCGATAGCTTCGGCCCGTTCGACGCCGTCGCGAGCCTCGGCGCCTTCGAGCACTTCTGCTCTCCGGAGGAGTACCGCGCTGGGCGGCAGGAGCAGGTGTATCGCGGACTCTTCGCCCGGATCGGGAGGGTGCTGCCCGACAAGGGCCGGTTCTTCCTCCAGACGATGGTGTTCGGGCGGAACATGATCCCGGCGGACCGGATCGGCATCAACGCCCCGCGGGAGTCCGACGCGTGGTACCTCGCTCTCATGGGGCGCCAGTTTCCCGGCTCCTTCCTTCCCTATGGCCAAGAGCAGATCGTCCGCAGCGCCGAGCCGCACTTTCGCCTCGTGTCGAGCACGAGCGGCCGACTCGACTACATCGAAACCGTCCGCCAATGGCGGAAGCGGTTCGCGGCGCCGAGCCTCAGGAAGACGCTGCTCAAGCTCCAGCTTCTTCCCCGCTGGCTCACCAGCGCCGATTTCCGGCTCGCGTTCACCTCAGGCGTGAGCGCCAACAGCGCGCTTCGAGCGGGAGCTGCTGGACCACTATCGGCTCGTGTTCGAGAAGACGCGATGAGCGAAAGCGCCGTAGCTGCAGCGGGTCCCGCCGCTCCCAGCGCGGCGAGCTAAAGCGCCGCCGGCGACGCGGCGGGAACCGCGGCGCGCCGCGCGCGGACCTCGGACCAGGTAAGCAGGCGACCGGCCTCCGGGTCGATCACCTTGAGCCGGACCGCGACGGCGCCGTCCCATGCGGTCAGCACCGGGACGTCCCGGAAAATCGGATTCTCGTCATGCGCGCGCTGCAGGTTGTAGTTCGGGACCTTGGCGCTCAAGTGGTGGACGTGGTGGAGGCCGATGTTGCCGGTGAAGAACTGGAAGGGCTGCGGCAGCTTCAGGTAGGAGCTCCCGCGCAGCGCCGCGTCCGCGTAGCCCCAGCTCTCGCCGCTCTTCCAGTAGACGTCCTCGAACTGGTGCTGGACGTAGAAGAGCCACACGCCCGCCGTGCCGGCGAGGATCGCGGTCGGCATCTGGACGAGCAGCCACTCCTGCCAGCCGACGAGCCAGCAGATCGCGCCCAGCAGCACTGCCAGGACGAGGTTGGTGATGACCACGCTCCGCCGCTGGCGCGGGCGCATCGAGCGCGACCACAGACGAGGCCCGAACATCAACGACCACAGCGGCCCGAGCCCGAACATGACGAGCGGGTTGCGGAAGAGACGGTAGCCGAGCCGCTTCCTCCACGGGCTGGCGACGTACTCATCGAAGGTCAGTGTCGGGATGTCGCCGGTGCCGCGCCGGTCGAGATCGCCGGCCGTGCCGTGATGGACGGCGTGGCTGTGGCGCCAGTTCGCGAACGGCTGGAAGAGGAGCAGCCCGCTCAGCCGGCCGACCCAGAGGTTGGCCCGCCGCGAGGGCAGAAACGAGCCGTGGGTGCAGTCGTGGAAGACGATGAAGGTCCGCATCAGGAAACCGGCGGTCGGGATCGCGAGGGCGAAGGTGGCCCAGTAGGTGACCTCGCCGAGGCTGACGTACATGAGCACCGACAGGGCTACGTAGGGCACGACCGAGGTCGCGACGTCGAGCAGGCTCCGGCCCCAGGACGGGCGCTCGTATGGGGCCATCGAGGCGCGCCACACGGGCCGGTTCGAACCGGAACCGGCCTTCGATGCGATCTGTGAGGCGGCGTCGATCACTGCTACCTGGACCCAGGCTACCCCGTGCTCGCCTTCTTCAGCGGGGCGACTAGGCCCGCGGCTCACGGCGGGAAGGAGAAGTGGGCGGCGTGGTCGCCGTGCAGGTGACCGATCTCCCGGCGACCGACTTTGAAGGCGAACTCGCCGCGGCGGCCGGCGCCTGCCTCCACTCCCGGCCAGGAGGTGACCTCCTTGGTGATCTGCTCGCTTGCTGTTCGTGGCTTGGTCATGGGTGGCTGCTCGAAGATCCGAGACTTGGCCCAAGTCATGATGCACCTTCAAGTGGCCTTGAATTCAAGCCAACAAGAGCTTCGGCAGATGCTGCTCGACGAGGTGATGCCCACATACCACTTCCGCGAGGCGCACGCGATCGACGTCCGCGCATCAGGGGAGGCGGTACTTGGCGTGGTGAGGTCGCTTCGCCCAGACGATGTGCGCCTCCTCACCGTTCTCCTGTCGCTCCGGAACCTCCCGGCGCGCCTTCTGGGCCGCCGCTCGCCAGCCTGGTCGAGCGAGAGTCCGCTCCTCGATCAGCTGCTCGCGCGCGGTTTCGTCGTCGTGGCCGAGGAGCCCGATCGCGAGATCGTGGTCGGCGTAATCGGGCACTTTTGGACGCTTGACGCATGGGCTTCGGACCGTGCCGCGCCCTTGGTGAGGGGCGGGCAGGAGTTCGTGGCGTTCGATGCCCCTGGCTACGCGAAGGCTACCGCGAACATCCGAGTTCAGCGCGCTGGCGCTCTCACGAGGGTCACGACGGAAACGAGGATCCAAGCGACCGACTCCGCCGCCAAGCGCAAGTTCGCTCCGTACTGGGCACTCATCCGGCCGGGCAGCGCTCTGATCAGGCGGGACCTCCTGCGCGCGGTGAGGCGGCGCGCCGAGCAGGGCTGAGTCCTGCTGCTTCGCGTGTAAGCGGGAGCACAGCGGTCCTACGGCGAACAAGGGACGGCTACCGCTCAGGTCGTGAGGCGGGCGACGACGTTGAGAACGAACAAGTCTGGGCCGTGCCGCAGTCCAGCCTTAGACGGTGATCGTGCCGGGGGCCTCGCGATTGCCCCGGCAGCTACCACCGCGTGCACGCAACACCGCGTGCACGCGAGCCGCTACAACTTTGTGTCGAGCGCGCGACGAGTTCGCTCATGCAACGGCGCTGATGCCGATGATTTCGACCAACCAGTTCAAGAACGGGACGCACATCGAGGTCGACGAGACGATCTACCGGATCCTCGAGTTCCAGCACGTGAAGCCCGGCAAGGGCGGCGCGTTCGTGCGCACGAGGCTGCGCAAGCTCGACGACGGGACGGTTCACGACAAGACCTTCCGGGCGGGGGAGAAGTTCCGCCCCGTGCACACCGAAGCGCGCCGCATGCAGTATCTCTATGCCGCGGGTGAGGGCCATGTGTTCATGGACAACTCGAGCTACGAGCAGCTCGAGCTTCCCGGCGACGTCGCCGGCGAGACGATGCGCTGGGTGCTCCCCAACGCCGAGGTGGAGGTGCTGTTCGTCGACGAGCGGCCCGCCGGGGTCCAGGTCGCGAGCGCGGTCGAGATGGGGGTCACCTCCACCCAGCCGGGGGTCAAGGGAGACACCGCGTCGGGGGGCGGCACCAAGCCGGCCACGCTCGAGTCCGGGGTCGTGGTCGACGTGCCGCTGTTCGTCAACGAGGGCGACCGCGTGCGCGTCGACACGCGCTCGGGCGAGTACGTCTCGCGGGCATAGGGGGCTTGCCTTGCGCCGCTCCGAGCAGCGCCGCCACGCGGTGTTCGCGCTCTACCAGCGCGAGGTCACCGGGAGTCCCCTGGACGAGCTGCTCGCCGGCGCGAAGCCCTTCACCCGCGAGCTGGCCGAGGGAACCGACCGCCATCGCGAGGAGCTCGACGATGCGATCGCCCGCCACGCTGAGGGCTGGGAGCTGGAGCGGATCGCTCCGCTGGAGCGAAGCATCATGCGGGTTGCCCTATACGAGGCCGCTCATCGCGATGACGTCCCCACCGAGGTGGCGCTCGACGAGGCGGTCGGGCTCGCCCGCGAGTATTGCGGCGCGGACGCGCCCGCGTTCGTGAACGGGGTGCTGGGCGCGGCCGTGCGCGCGGCGGCGGGGGAGGGGTCGGGATCGTGAGCGAGGATCTGGAGCGCATCGCCGAGCGCCTCCACGAGCTGTCCGCTCAGCTCGGCGAGGATTCCGTGGGCGACGAGAGGGCGGAGGAGCTGGCGCGCGAGGCGGCCGAGCTCGCCGCCCAGGCCGGCTCGGAGGCCGAGCGGGCGCTTCGCGACTCGGCGGAGGATGCCGATGAGTAGCGAGCCGGCCGCGGACACGAGAAGCGACGCCCGATCCAGCTACCCCGAGGACCTCCGCGGCCTGGTCGAGGATTACCTCGCAGGAGTGAGCTTCTCCGAGGCGGCGGAGACGGCGGGCCTCGAGGAGGCGATGCGCTACTCGCTTCTCGCCGGCGGCAAGCGGATCCGCCCCGTGCTCGCGCTCGCGACCGCCCGGGCGGCCGGCATCGCCCCCGAGAGCGTGCTTCCAGCGGCAGCCGCAATCGAGCTGATCCACACCTACTCGCTGATCCACGACGACCTTCCGGCGATGGACGACGACGAGCTGCGCCGGGGCCGCCCGACTTCCCACGTCGCCTTCGGAGAGAACGTCGCGATCCTCGCCGGCGACGGCCTGTTCGCAGAGGCCCTGCGTCTGATCTGCGAGCGCCAGGAGGGGCCCGCCGACCGGGTGCTCGGCGCGCTCCGAGAGCTGGCGCGGGCGACCGGCGTCGCGGGGATGGTCGGCGGCCAGTACGTCGACGTGAAGTCAACGCCCGCCGCCTCGGACGCTGCGCGTCCGGGGGCGGCGGGGTTTGTGAAGGACGCCGAGGGCCTGCGGGCCCTGCACGAGCTGAAGACCGGGCGGCTGATCGCGGCGAGCGTACGCATCCCTTTGGTTCTCGCCGCCGTAGATGAACCTGAGACAATTCGATACCGACGCTTCGCGGACGAGCTGGGCGTCCTGTTCCAGATCGTCGACGACATCCTCGACGTGACCGGAAGCGACGAGGAGCTCGGCAAGCCGCGGGGCAGCGACGAGCGTCATGGCAAGCTCACCTATGTCAGCCTCTTCGGGCTCGAGCGGGCGCGCGAGCTGGCGGCCGCTTCCCACTCGAAGGCGCGCGAGGCGCTTGCCGAGATCGCCGGCGAGACGGGCGATCTGGAGCTGATCACGGACTTCATCTACACCCGCCAGTCATGACCCAGGAAGAAAGCCCGCGCCTGCTCGACTCGATCGACGGCCCCGAGGACCTCAAGGAGCGCAGCGACGAGGAGCTCCAGCAGGTCGCCCAGGAGATCCGCGAGCTGATCATCGACGTGATCGGCGAGATTGGCGGCCACTTCGGGGCGAACCTCGGCACCTGCGAGCTGGCGGTCGCGCTCCATAGCCTGCTCGACTCGCCCCGCGACAAGATCCTCTGGGACGTCGGCCACCAGGCCTACCCCCACAAGGTGCTGACCGGCCGGCGCGAGCGCCTCAGCACGATCCGCCAGTACAGCGGGCTGGCCCCGTTCTGCTCGATCGAGGAGTCCGAGCACGACATCATGGGCGCCGGCCACGCATCGACAGCGATCGGCTACGCGGTGGGGATCAAGGAGGCGATGCGCCACGGGGTCGGTGAGAACGGCCGGGTGGTCGCGGTGGTGGGCGACGGCGCGCTGACCGGCGGGGTCGCGTACGAGGCGCTCCACAACGCTGGCGGCCTGCAGACCCCGATCGTGATCGTCCTCAACGACAACGGGATGTCGATCTCGCCGAACGTGGGAGCGGTGTCGCGCTACTTCAACCGCATCCGGCTCAACCCGAAGCTGTACCACGCACGCGAGGGAGTCGAGGAGCGGCTGACGAAGCTGCCGCTCGGGCTCGGCCAGCGAATCGAGCGCCTCGGACCCGAGATCAAGTCGGCGATCAAGGCCTACTGGGCGCCGGGGCTGCTGTTCGAGGAGCTGGATCTCGCCTATACCGGCGTGATAGACGGCCACGACGTCGGCGCGGTGCGGCGCGCGATCGAGAGCGGGCTGCGCGCGGAGCGGCCGGTCGTCGTCCACATCCACACGGTCAAGGGCAAGGGGTTCGCCCCCGCCGAGGATGGCGGCTTGGAGGGGATGGAGAAGTGGCACGCCGCCAAGCCGGGCTCGATCGTGGACGGCAAGCCGGCGCCGAAGAAGCCGGACCCGAAGCCCGTCCCCGTACGGGAGTCCGACTCGCCTGAGTCGATCGCGCCCGAGAAGCTCGAGAAGCCGCCGCCGCCCGCGCCCCCGCAGTACACGGCCGTGTTCGCCGACGCGCTCGTCGCCGAGGCGAAGCGCGATCCGAGGGTGGTCGGGATCACCGCCGCGATGGCCGGCGGCACCGGGCTGAACAAGCTGCTCAAGGAGTGCCCGGAGCAGTATCACGACGTCGGCATCGCCGAGCAGGACGCGGTGCTGTTCGCGGCCGGGCTCGCGCTCCAGGGCGCGAAGCCGGTCGCCGCGATCTACTCGACCTTCCTGCAGCGGGCCTACGACCAGATCGTTCACGACGTCTGCCTCCAGAAGCTGAACGTGGTGTTCGCGATGGACCGCGCGGGCCTGGTCGGCGACGACGGCCCGACCCATCACGGCGCCTTCGACGTCTCCTACCTCCGCTGCCTGCCGAACGTGGTCCTGATGGCGCCTCGCGACGAGGCGATGCTCGTGCACATGGTGCGCACCGCGCTCGCTCACGACGACGGCCCGATCGCGCTCCGCTACCCGCGCGGCACCGCGGCCGGGGTGCCGCTCCCCGAGCGGCCGCGCGAGCTGGAGATCGGCCGAGGCGAGGTGCTGCAGGAGGGCCGGGGGGTGGCGCTGCTCGGTTACGGCTACGGCGTCCAGGTGGCAAACGACGCCGCGGAGCTCCTCGCCGGTCACGACCTGCACGTGACGGTCGCCGACGGCGTGTTCGCGAAGCCGCTCGACGCCGAGCTGGTCGAGCGCCTCGCGGCCGAGCACGAGCTGCTGGTCACGATCGAGGACAACGTCCTGCCGGGCGGTTTCGGCTCCGCGGTGCTCGAGCACCTCGAGGACGCCTTCGCCGAGCGCGATGGGCGGCGGGCGCGCGTGATGCGCGTCGGCCTCCCCGACCGCTACGTCACCCACGGCAAGCCGGCGCTGCTGCGCGAGGAGGTCGGTCTGACCGGGGACGCCGTGGCCGAGCGGGTGACCGCGGCGCTGCGCTCGCCCGCGGACGTGATCGGCTAGACGGCGAGCCGCGGGCGAAGCCGGCGGGCGGCCGCGAGCGCGGCGAGCAGCCGCGGCGCGAAGGCGATCGCGGCGATGTCGAACAGCACGTAGACGCCGGCGATCCCGCTTGGCGGGTTGCCAGACGGAACCGGTGTTCCCGGCACGGCCCCGGCCCAGCTCCACGCGCCGATCGCCGTGCCGTACAGCTCCAGCAGCCCGACCATGATGAACACACCGGCGTACAGCGTCGGGGCGCGGCCGCGCACCAGCACGTAGATCAGCAGGGCGGCGCACAGGGCGCCGAGGACATCGGCGCGGCCGAGGAGCGCGAGCCCGGCGAGCCCCCACGCGCCCGCGACCGCGATCGCCGCCCCCAGGAACGCGCGCCGGTGGCGGCGCACGGGCGCCGACTGGCTGATCCTCAGCCCCGCCAGATAGACGAGCCCGTGGCCCGGGGGCACGAACGCGGGGAGGTTCGACAGCCGGTACTCGTAGGCGCCGATCACGATCGAGCCGAGGATCTCGGCGCAGGTCGCGACGACGACTACGATCACAATGCGGGCTCGCCCCTCGGGGGCCAGCGGGATGCACGCGGCGAGCAGCGCCGCCCAGGTCGCGGCGCCGAGCATCGCCTGCTGGGGGAGGTTGGCGAAGTGGTCGAGCCCGAGGAAGCCGACGATGATCGCCAGCACGGCGGCGGCGAAGGGAAGCGGGCTGGTGAGGACCCTCACGGCAGACATGCGGGGGAAGGCCGGGATCCGGATCACTCCGCGCGCTCGCCTGGCGCTACGCCGCCGGGGTGGGGACTCGGCGACGCGCCGCCGGGTGGCGAGCGCCGGTTGGCGTCGCCGCGGGCGGCTCGGTCAGCGGACGGCTGCACAGCATCTGGTAGACGGCGGTCTGACCGGTCTCGAACCCGTTTCGCGCCGCGCGCAGATACAGACGCCACACGCGGACGCGCTCGGGGCCGGCGAGCCGCTCGGCCTCCTCGAGCCGCTCGTCGAAGCGCGTGATCCAGTGCCGCAGCGTCTCGGCGTAGTCGGTGTGAAGGTCCTCGACGTGCAGCGTCTCGAACCCGGCCCGCTCGAACCCCGCCAGCATCCGCGACAGGTTGAGCAGCTCGCCGTCGGGGAACACGTAGCGGTTCGAGAAGGCGCCGCCGCGATGCACCCCGCTCGTCTGAGGCGGCACCCGGACGATCCCGTGGTTCAGCACCGCGCCGTCGGGCTCCAGCACGCGGGCGATCACGCGCGCGTAGTCGTCGATGTTCGTCTCGCCGACGTGCTCGACCATCCCGATGCTGACCACCGCGTCGAAGCGCTCGCTGCCGAGGGCGCGGTAGTCCTGCACCCGGATCTCCACCCGATCCCCCAGGCCGGCCGCCTCAACGCGCTCCGCGGCAAGCCGGGCCTGGGGCTCGGACAGCGTGATCGCGACCACGGAGACGCCGTGCTCGCGGGCCGCATGGATCGCGAAGCTCCCCCAGCCGCAGCCGATGTCGAGCACGCGCTGGCCCGCCTCGAGGTCGAGCTTGCGGCAGATCAGCTCGAGCTTCGCCTCCTGGGCTTCCTCGAGCGTCTCGGTCCCCTCCTCGAACAGCGCGCAGCTGTACGTCATCGTCTCGTCGAGGAACAGGGCGAAGAACTCATTCGAGACGTCGTAGTGGTGGCGGACTGCCGCCGCGTCGCGGCGCAGCGTGTGGAGGCGCCCGCCGGGTCGAAGCTCGGCGGCAGGGGGCGGGGGAGGCCGGTGCACCCCGGCGGCGCGGAGCGCCGCGGCGGCCAGACGGGCCCGCGCGGCGGGGCCGATCGGGGGTGCCTCCCAGCGGCCGATCAGCGAGATCACGCCGTCGAGGTCGTCGGTCTCGATGTCGCCGTCGACGTACGCGCGGCCGAGCCCGAGCTGGCCGGGGGAGCGCAGCACGTGAGCGATCGCCCGCGGCGAGCGGAAGCGGAGCGTGGGACCGGCCCCGTTGCTGGGCGGCACCCGGCCGCCGTCCCAGAACTCGATCGCGAACGGGCGGTCCGGAAGCGCGCGCCTGATCTCACGGCACAGAGGGGCGGTGCCGGCAGACATACGCGCCCAGCCTACCCGGTGGCGCAGAACTCGCGCAGCGCGCGGGCGAACCGCTCGCTCACGCAGGGCGCTTCAGGGACGGCGATCGTGGATGCCTCGGGGAACGCCACGACGATGTCCTCCCAGGCCGCGTCCGTGAACATCAGGCACCCGTCGTGCTTGGCGAGCAGCAGGGGCCGGTCGAGCTCGCGCAGCGCATCGGCGATCGGAACGTCGTCTCGGGTCACCCGCTCCCATCCGATGGCCATCAGCTCCTTCGGGAACCGCTTCACCATGCTCTCCGCGAGGTCCTCGCCGATCGAGCCGCCGCTTACCTGCGCTATCCCGTACCGCATGAAGGACTTGTAGTCCTGCTGGATCAGCTGCGTGAGCCCCGCCCATACCTCACCGTTGACCGGCGCCCGCTCACCTGCCCTGCGAAACGAAGGGCTCGCGTGGCCGAGCGCGAGGCCCTGGACGGCCTCCGGCCTGGCCGCGGCGATCAGCACAGCCGTGGCGATGCCCCATGCGTCGCCGGCGATGAAGCAGCGCTCCCAACCTCGCCGATCGAGCTCCTCGAGGCCGCGCTCGACGAGCACCTCGCGTGTCATCGACTCCACGTCGCCCGCGGGAAGGCGCTCGTCGCCGACTCCCGGCAGATCGTACGAGGCCACCTCGGCCCACTCGGCGAGCTTCGGCTTGATCGTCCAGGTCAGCTCGGTGAACTCTGGGACGAGCAGGAGGCGCGGGCGGCTCATGGCCGGAGCACCGCGGCACAGAACTCCTGGAGCGCGGGGGCGAAGTCCTCGTCGGCGCTGGGCGCCCTGCCGACCGAGACCGTGCGCGCGTCGGGAAACGCGGCACGAGCGTCCTCGAACCCCTCGTCCGTGAACATCAGGCAGCCCTCGTGCTTGGCGAGCAGCAGGGGCCGGTCGATCTTCGCCAGCAGGTCCCCGATCGGCTCGCGGTGATCCCTGATCATCCTCCACGCCGCGCGCAGGTTCTCCTGCGGCACGCGCTCCACCATCTGCCCCGCCACCCGTTCGTCGTAGGAGCCCTGGGTGAGCTGCGTGATCCCGTGGCGTACGAATGAGGCGAGGTCCTTGCCCATCAGCTGGTCCATGGCGCTCCACAGCTCCCGGTTGATCGGTGCGCGATCGCCGTCCATGTCCCACGAGAGGCAACCGTGTCCGAGGGCCACGCCTCGCACGGCATCGCGGCGCCGATGCGCGATTCGCACCGCGGTCGCGGTCCCGAAGGTGTCTCCGACGACGAAGAAGCTGCCCCAGCTGAGGCGCTCGAGCTCCTCCAGCCCCACGTTGACAAACGCCTCGCGGGTGGCCGCATCCGGCTCGCCCGATCGAATCGGGTCGTAGCTCGCGACCTCCGCCCACGCTTCGAGCTGGGGGCGGATCGTCCATTCGAGCTCGGTCCAGGTGGGGACCAGGAAGAGGCGCGGGCTGCTCACCCGTCAACTGAAGCAAAAAAGAGAGCGCCCCGTTGGGGGACGGGGCGCTCTCGGGTACTAACAGGGAGGAGAGATATGTGTGCTGTTGTCTGTGTGAGGGCGGTCGGGTAACTCAGACGCCGCGAGGGAAGCTGAACCGCGTCGATGCGGTCAGCGCCATCTGTGCGACGCCAACCCCGACCAGAAAGATCGTTGCCACGGCATCGCCGGTCGCGATCCCGATCCCGAGGCCGAGCACGACGGCCGTCAGGGCGAGCGCGTAGTCGAACTCGGCATGCGTGGTGAGCGGGACGACGCGCCGCTCGGAGAACAGCGACAGGGAGAGCCCGAGCAGGACCCCGCCGAGCACGAAGCCCGCGACCACCGCCGCCTGACCGAGGCCGAGCAGAAGAGGGCCGGCCATGATCAGAGGCGCGGCGATCGTCTCGATCCCGGCGTGGATCGAGAGTGGGACGTACCTGAAGATTGAAACGCTCATGATCAAATCCTCCGCGATGCAGGATACGAACGTATGTGCGGTCCGTGTGTGATTTCGCTCACACTGAGTAGAAGCTCCGCGCGCCGGGCGACGCCCCCCCGTCGCGCTACGGTTGACCCCATGTCAAGGCGTCGCCTGGACACGCTTCTCGCCGAGCGGGGGCTCGCCACCTCGCGCACGAGCGCCGCCGCGTCGGTGCGGGCCGGGCACGTCCGCCTCGGCTCCGGGGGCCGGCGCGCCGACAAGCCCGGCCAGCTCGTCGCCGAGGACGTCGAGCTGTCCGTCTCCGAGCGGCCCCGCTACGTCTCGCGGGGGGGCGTCAAGCTGGAGAGTGCGATCCGCGCGCTCGACGTCCCGGTGGAGGGACGCGACTGCCTCGACGTCGGCGCCTCGACGGGCGGCTTCACCGATTGCCTGCTTCAGCACGGCGCCGCGCGCGTGATCGCGCTCGACGTCGCCTACGGGCAGCTCGACTGGGGGCTGCGCCAGGACCCGCGGATCGAGGTCGTGGAGCGGACCAACGCCCGCCACCTCGGCCCCGATGACCTCCCCTACGCGGCGGAGCTGGTGACCGTCGACGTCTCCTTCATCTCCCTGGCCAAGGTGCTACCCGCGATCACCCGCTGCCTCGCCCCGGGCGGTGAGGCGCTCACGCTGGTCAAGCCGCAGTTCGAGCTGGGGCGCGAGCGGGTCGGGAAGGGGGGCGTCGTGCGCGATGCCGCCGCCCGGCGCGAGGCGATCGTCTCGGCGGCGCGCGCCGCCGGCGAGCTCGGCCTCCATGTGCTCGGATTCGCTCGCGCGGGGCTTCCCGGGCCGAAGGGCAACAGGGAGACGTTCATGTGGTGCGCGCTCGACCGCCCGGGAATCGAGGATCTGGAGGCGGCCGCGCACGAGGTCGAGCCATGAGCCGCAGCAGCCGGACCGAGGCTCCGGCGGCCGCCCGCACCGCGGTCCTCTACACACAGTCGCACCCGCCCGGCTCCGACGCGGCGGTGCGTCAGGCCGTCGAGGCCGCCGGTCGCGCGTCGTTCACGCTGGTCGCCGACTCGGAGGAGCTCGCGAAGCACGGGGACGCGGCCTCCGGGGTGCAACAGGCCGACCCGCTACCGGAGCAGCCCGATCTCTGCCTCGTGCTCGGTGGGGACGGGACGATTCTGAAGGCGCTTCGCACCTACGCCGGGACCGACGTTCCCGTGTTCGGGGTCAACTTCGGCACGATCGGCTTCCTCGCCGCCGTGGAGCGCAGCGAGCTCGAGGCGGGGCTCGAGCGGGCCTTCGCCGGCGACTACGAGGTCATGTCCCTGCCGGCGCTCGAGGTCGCCACGGGGGAGGGGAGTCCCGTGGCGCTCAACGACGTCAGCTTCACCCGCCGGCCGCACACCAGCGTCGCCGAGCTCTCCTACCGCGTCGGGGGGCAGGAGGTCGGCCACGTCCGCTGTGACGGCCTGGTGGCCGCGACGCCCGCCGGCTCGACGGGATACAACCTCGCGAACCAGGGGCCGATCCTCGCCTGGGGTGTGAAGGGCTACGTGGTGAGCTTCATCGCCCCGCACACGCTCACGGCACGCGCGCTGGTCGTCGCGCCCGGTGATGTCCTGCACGTTCGCATCGAGAGTGACCGCCACCCGGTCGACGTCGCGGTCGACGGCGCCCCGGTCGGCGAGCTCCCGGGCGGCGAGGAGGCGGAGGTGCGCTTCCGCGACGGCGTCGGGAAGCTCGCCCAGCTCCCGGGCTCGAGCTTCTACCGGCGGATCCGCGAGAAGTTCGGGCGGATCGCCCACTAGCCCGATGCCGGACGAGGGCCCGCCGCCGCTCGATGCGCACCTCCCGGAGGGGCGTGAGCCCGGTCCCCAGAGCCTCAGGCTGAGCGCGAGCAGCCGGCCCTCCGCGCTGCTGCTGCCCGCGATGGCGGCGCTCTTCATCGCCTGCTTCATCGGCATCCCGCTGGCCGTCGTATCGGTCACGGGCTCGCAGGTGGTCATCTACTCGACCGTTGGTGTCCTGACCGTCGTCTTCCTCGTCGGCATGTACCTGCTCGCTCGCCGGCACCGCTCGGCGGCGGCGTGGCACTTCCAGGTGGTCGCCGACCCGCTGGAGCTGCAACGCGGCGAGGAGGTGGAGGCGGAGCTCGAGATCCTCTACCCCGAGGACGTGGCGGAGCGTCTCGAGGTCGGCCTTGTCTGCGTGGAGCGCTACGACCACCCGGTCTCCCGAACGGAGGACGGCAAGACCGTCGTCAGCCGCGAGACCGGGGAGGGCGTGGTGTACGAGAGGTGGATCCCGGCCTGGCGGACCGAGGAGCTGCAGAGCTTCAGACTGCGGGTCCCCCCCGACGCGCCCTACTCGCACGAGGGGGACTGCCTCTCCTTCGCGTGGCGCGTCTCCGCGCGCGAGCCGGCCCGCGGGACCGAGGACGGGACGAGCGACGACCCGATCTGGGTGCTCCCGTGAGGCTGCGCCGCAAGGCGACGCCGGTCGCGGCACAGGGCGCACAGCTCGAGGTGAGGCTGGACCGCGAGCGCTACGCGCCGGGCGAGACCGTGCGGGGCTCGATCGTGGTGGTCGAGGGGCGCGGGCCGGGTGAGATCGCGGTGTCGCTCAACTTCCACGAGCGCAGCACCGAGTACGAGGCCGTCGCGATCGAGACCCCCCGGGTCTCACTCCACAGGGGTGACCTGATCAAGGGGAGCGCGCACCGCTTCGCGATCGCCCTGCCCGAGGACGCCCCGCCCTCCCAGACGACGGTTCACGGGGCGCTGTGGTGGGCCGTCGACGCGAGCGCCGGCGAGCCCGGGGCGTCCCCGGTCGTGAGCAGGCGGATCGAGGTCCAGGCGCCGGCCGGAGCGAGGGTGCCCACCGACGCCGCGCCCGCTTCCCCTACTTCCCCTTCCGCTTCAGCTTGACATCGGTGAACCTGGAGGCGGGCTCACCGCCGGTCGGCGTGTAGATCACCTCCGCGTTCGCGGTCACCCGACCACGCTGCTTCAGCTTCTTCTTCGCCCGCTTGGTCGGCTTCAGCGTCAGGGTGACCGCGCCGGCCCCGGTCGCATCGGCCGTGGTCGGCTTCAGCAGCGGCTTGGGGAGGGGGTATCCGCGCGCGCCGCGTACGAGCCCCGCGTCATTGACGTCGTCCCCCGCCCGCAGCGCGCCGGGACCGGGCACCGTGGCGACGATCGTCGCCTTTCCGTTCTTCTTTGACTTCGGTGTGTCGAGCGTGAACTCGTTGTTCGGCGGATTGCTTTCCGGGGGCGGGTAGCCCGCGTCCGTCACCGCGCCCGGGCTTGCCGCGGGGACCGCGAGCGCGCCGGCGAGAGCCGCCGCGCAGGCGATCAGAGTCAGACGCACCCGACGCTCTAGTCCCTGTACCTGCATTCGATCACCCGTCTCTCGACCCCTTGAGCGTTGAGTGTACGCC
>Ga0184637_10001646_pt1 | contig 14865 bp, 13 predicted proteins | sample PLM3_127_b2_FD_133143 | JGI IMG/M metagenome (GOLD analysis project Ga0184637, IMG submission 133143) | Groundwater sediment microbial communities from an aquifer in East River, Colorado, USA - PLM3_127_b2 | ecosystem: Environmental > Terrestrial > Soil > Riparian zone | place: USA: East River...
CACGATCGCTTCCTTGAGATCCTCCCGGCCCCTCATCCTTCCTTCCTTCCGCGCCTGCTGGTAAGCAAGGTCGAGATAGAGAAGCATGAAGACGCCGGTTTCGGCGTCCACTCCCAGTAGAGCAATCAGTCCCACCCAGACGGCGATCGAAACGTTGTAGTCCAGGAAGTAGATGAAGAGGATGGCGCCCACCGCCGAGAACGGAACCGCCAGCAGGATGATGAGGGTCTTGGCCAGCGAGCCGGTGTTGAAATAGAGGAGCAGGAAGATGATCGCGAGCGTCAGCGGAACCATCACCTTCAGGCGCTCCCGCACCCGCAGCATGTATTCGTACTGCCCGCTCCAGGCGAGCTGGTAGCCGGCGGGAAGCTCGACTCTTTCTTCGACAAGCCTTCTGGCCTCCTCGACGTAGCTTCCCAGGTCTCGCCCCGCCACGTCCACGTAGAGAAACCCCGCCTTGAAGCCTTCTTCGTTCTTGATCATCGGTGGACCCGTGCGGAGGGTGATGGAGGCGAGCTGCTCGAGAGGCACTTGAGCGCCGGTGGGGGCCGGGACCAGAACCCGGCGGAGCTTTACCAGATCGTCCCGGAGCTCCCGGGCATACCGGACGTTAACCGGGTAGCGCTCGCGGCCCTCGACGGTGGTGGTGATGTTCTTGCCGCCGATGGCCGATTCCACGATGTCGTTGACTTCCCCCACCGAGAGGCCGTACCGTGCGGCTTCCTCGCGGTTGACCACGAAGTCCAGGTAGTAGCCTCCGGTCACGCGCTCGAAGAAAGCGCTCCTCGTTCCCGGCACTTCTTGCAGTACTTTTTCCAGCGAAAGCCCAATGCGCTCGATGGTCTGGAGGTCCGGGCCGAGGACCTTGATTCCCACCGGGGTTCGGATGCCCGTGGTGATCATGTCGATGCGGGTGCGCACCGGGAAGAGCCAGGCATTGGCGAAACTGGGGATCTGGACGGTGCGGTCCATCTCCTCGATGAGCTTTTCCCAGCCGAGAGGGGTCTCCTCCGGCCAGATCCGACGCAAGGGAGGCTTCGCGAATTCAGGGGCCCAGCTCGAGTACCACCTCTCCCGGCGGACCTTGCGCCACTCGCTCTCGGGCTTCAGAACCACCGTGGTCTCCACCATGCTGAGCGGCGCGGGATCGGTCGACGTTTCGGCCTTGCCGATCTTCCCGAAGACGCTCTGGACCTCGGGGAACTGCATCAGCAGGCGGTCCTGGATCTGGAGGTACTTCGAGGCCTCGGTCACCGAGATACCGGGGAGGGTGATCGGCATGTAGAGAATGGTTCCCTCGTTCAAGGGCGGCATGAACTCCGAGCCCAGGCCCAGGTAGACCGGGACGGTGAGAGCGACCACCAGCACCGCGGCGAGAAGGACTTTCCAGCGGTTTCTCAGGACGAAGAGGAGAGCCGGATGGTAGAGCGCCATGAGCGCCCGGCTGATCCAGGTCTTCTCTTCGGGCTCGATCTTTCCGATGACCACACGGTTCAAAAGCCTCGATAGCGATAACGGTGGGAACCGAAAAGGATCGAGCCGCGTGAAAAGAAGCCGCACCGCCGGATCCAGCGTGATGGCGAGGACCGCGGCGATGGCCATCGACGCGGTCTTGGTGAAAGCCAGGGGCTTGAATAGCCGGCCCTCCTGAGCCTGAAGCGCAAAGATGGGGATGAAGGAGACGGCGATGACGAGAAGCGCGAAGAAACTGGGACCTCCCACTTCTTTGACGGCATCCACGATGACCCGCCGGTGGTCTCCTCTCCTCCCTTCCGCCTCCCATTTCTCGAGCTTCTTGTGGGTCTGCTCCACGACCACGATGGCGGCATCCACCAGAGTGCCGATCGCAATGGCGATTCCGGAGAGAGACATGATGTTGGAAGTGAGCCCGCTCCAGTACATCGGGATGAAAGAGAGGATGACGGCAATGGGGATGGTGATGATGGGGATGGCCGCGCTCGGCAGGTGGCGAAGGAAGAGAAGAATGACCAGGCTCACGATGATGAGCTCTTCGATGAGCGTGCGGGTGAGGGTCTCGATGGAACGGAGGATCAGATCCGAGCGATCGTACGTCGTGACCGGCTCCACTCCCTCGGGGAAGGATGCTCTCACTTCCTCCAGCTTTGCCTTGACGCTTTCGATCACGTCCAGAGCGTTCTGGCCGTAGCGGACGACGACGATGCCTCCCGTCACCTCTCCTTCACCGTTCAGCTCCGCGACCCCTCGGCGCATGTCCGGCCCCAGCTCGACGCGCGCGACGTTCCTTACCAAAATGGGAGTTCCGTTTCCGTCCGTGCCCACGGCCAGATTGGCGATGTCTTCGATCGAGCGGATGTAGCCGCGGCCTCGCACCAGGTACTCCTTCCCCGTGAGCTCCACGACTCGCCCTCCTACGTCGCTGTTGCTCCTGCGGATCACGTCGATCACCCGATGGAGAGGGATCTGAAACGCAGCGAGACGATTCGGATCGACGTTCACCTGGTACTGCTTGACGAAGCCCCCGACGGTCGCCACCTCGGCCACACCGGGAACGCTTTCGAGCCAGTAGCGGACGTACCAGTCATTGAAGGAGCGAAGCTCGGCCAGGTTGTGCCGACCGCTCCGGTCGACGAGAGCGTACTCGAAGGCCCAGCCGACCCCGATGGCATCGGGTCCGAGGACTGGAGAGACGCCTTCGGGGAGCTTTCCTTGAATCTTGCTCATGTACTCGAGCACCCGGCTTCGTCCCCAATAAATGTCGGTGCCCTCGTCGAAAATGACGTAGACGTATGAAAAGCCGTAGTCGGAGATGCCCCTCACGACCGTTACGTGGGGCGCCGCCAGCATGGCGGAGACGATGGGGTAGGTGATCTGGTCCTCGACGAGGTCGGGACTTCTTCCCGGCCACTCGGTGTAGATGATGACTTGAGGATCGGAAAGATCCGGAAAGGCGTCGAGCGGGACGTTCTGAATGGAATAGATCCCGCCGGCGACGCCGAAGGCGGTCAGCAGAATGATGATGAACTTGTTTTCGGAAGAGAACTCGATGATGCGGTTAATCATCGCCCCTCACCTCGCGGTGATGTTCGTCATCACCGTGCCGATCACCCGGCCGTCCTTGCGCACGGTGATCGTGGTCTCCCACGTCCAGGCCATGGGGATATCGAGCTCACCCGCGTATTCACCGCCACCGACTGGAGACAGGATCGCTTTCGATTCCATGGGGGCCATGGAGCCCATTTGGGGCATGAAAATCCGTAGATCGACCTCGGCATCCGGGATGGGCTGCCCGCTTGCATCCATGAGCTTGACCCGGACCCGGTTCTTCCCCACTTTGGCTGGAGAGGGATCGGTCGTCAGTTGCGCGGTGATCCCCGATGGGCCAGGAGCGCCGGCCATCTCGGGCGCCGAAGGCTGGCCGAGGGAATCGAAGGCTCCTTTGAGGCGGCTTTCAGAATCGAGGATGAAGTTCGCCGCCGTCACGACCCTCTCTCCCTCCTCGAGGCCTTCTTCGATGACGCGGCCCTCCGCGACCTCCGGGCCGGCCTTCACCTGTCTGGGCTCGAAGTAGCCTTCACCCAGATCGACGAACGCGTACTGCTTTTCGCCGGTGTCCATGACCGCATCCTTGGGCACGACGACACGGGGCCTGAGCTCGGTCCTCAGTCGCACATTGACGAACATCTCCGGTCTCAAGCCTGAATCGGGATTCGGGAATTCCATGCGCACCTGCGCCGTGCGCGTCGCCGGCTGAAGAAACGGGTAAACGAAGACCACGCGGCCGCGGAGAGGTTTCGTACCGCTCGCGTAAGGCAACTCGATTTCGGCCACCGCCCCCACTTTCATGAAGGGCAGCTCGTATTCGTAGACGTCAGCGAGCACCCAGACCCGCGACAGGTCGACGATCGTGTAGAGGTCCAGCTCAGGGGTGACGTAGCGGCCGTGATGATAGGCGGCGCGCTCGATGACGATACCTTCTACCGGAGAGTAAATCGCGACCGTACGGGTGACCTTCCCTTCCCGTTCGAGCGCTTCAATCTGAGCCGCGGTCATGTCCCAGAGCTCGAGCCGCCTGCGAGCGCTCTCGAGCAGGCGAAACCCGGGACATCCCTTGAGTCGTCTTCCGCTCTTGTTAAATTGCCTATCGTTCCGCCACGAGGTCGAGGTAGGCTTCTGCCGTGACCGTCGGGATTTGCCGGCGCAGATTCGTGCGAGCTGCGTCATCGAACAGCCCCCACCGTTGTCGTTGGCCGGCGTCAGTTCACGGTCGATCCACTGAGCACCCGCCGAGGAGGCGCCCCGCGGATGGAGCGATCGACACTTTCTCCTGAGACGCTGGCCGCGCAGGGCCTGGGGGACGTAGACCCACTCACCGGCGCCCTCACGCCTGGGATCGACCCATCGACCAACTACGAGCAGCAGGCGGACGGCTCGTACCTACAGGGTCGCGTCTACACCCGCGCGGACAATCCGACCTACGAGCACGCCGAGCGTTTGCTGGCCGCACTCGAGGGCGCCGGCTGTGCGTGCGCCCTGTTCGCGTCCGGCATGGCTGCCGCGACCTCGATCTTCCAGTCGCTGCTCCCCGGAGATCACGTCCTCGTCTCGCGCGTTCTCTACTGGGGTGTCAGGAAATGGCTCGCCGAGTTCGCCCTCGCATGGGGACTCGATGTCGAGTTCGTCGACACGTCGGACCTGTCGGCGGTACAGAAGGCCATCCGTCCCGGTCGCACTCGGCTGCTATGGCTGGAGACGCCGGCCAATCCTATGTGGGAGATCACCGACCTCGAGGCCATCTGCCGCATGGCACGGTCCGCCTGCGTTCGAGTGGCCGTCGACAATACGGTCGCGACACCCGTCCTCACGAGACCCCTGGAGCTCGGCGCCGATCTCGTCGTCCACTCGGCGACCAAGTACCTCAACGGCCACAGCGACGTCCTGGCCGGAGCCGTGCTGACCGCGCGACGCGATCCCTTCTGGGAGCGCATCCGCTCGTGGCGGCGAAACACGGGAGCCGTGCTCGGACCGTTCGAAGCATGGCTCCTTCAGCGCGGCATGCGAACCCTCTTCCTGCGGGTGCAGCGGGCATCCGAGACCGCCCTGCGGATCGCTCGGCACATGGAGGGTCACCCCGCCCTTTCCGCCGTGCTCTACCCGGGCCTCGAGTCGCACCCGGGCCACGAGATCGCAGCGCGCCAGATGCGAGGCGCCTTTGGTGGGATGATGTCGATCCGCTTCGCGGGTGGGGTCGAGCATGCCCTCGCGGCCCGCGCGGCGGTCCGGGTCTTCAAACGCGCCACGTCCCTCGGCGGCACGGAGAGCCTGATCGAGCATCGACGAAGCGTGGAGGGGCCCTCGTCGCCGGTGCCGGACGACCTGTTGCGCTTGTCCGTCGGCCTCGAGGCGCCAGAAGATCTGATCGCGGACCTCGAGGCAGCGCTCGAGGCCGCGAATCCGGGGACATCCCCCGCCCCATCCGAGCGAGTCGGAGGCTAGGAGGTGATATCGGTGAGCGACCTTGTCGCAACCGTTCAAACCGTGCTCGAGCGGAGCGTGATCCCGGCGGTCATCGCACGCGGAGGAGGACTGCGCGTCCTTTCAGTCGAGGGTGGAGTCGCTGTACTCGAGTTCACCGGATCCCCAGGCGCAGTCCTTCCCCTGGTCGCCCGGATCGAGACCCAGCTGAGCGCCGCCGTTCCTGAAGTCAGCCGGGTGCGACTGGTAGCGCCGCCGGGCAATCGTGCGCCGCAGCCAAGCGGGAACGGAATCAGGGAACGGGTCCTGCAGGTCGTCGATTCGGACATCAACTCCGTGATCGCTGCTCATCGCGGCCATGTCGTCGTCGAGGGCGCCGATCAAGGATGGGTTCGCCTCCGCTTCGAGGGCGGATGTCAGGGCTGCAGTATGGCGGAGGTGACGCTCCGGCAGGGTATCGAGCCGACGCTCCGTCAGCGCGTTCCCGATGTTGTAGGAGTCATCGACGTCACCAATCATGCCGCGGGCACCAATCCCTTCTTCTCTGCCGAGAAGCGGTAAGGGCACGTCCACGATCGACTGCCTTGCCTGATTACCTGTGCACCTTGGACTGTATTCAATTGAGTACTATAATAGTGGCATGTCGACTCACCGAGCGTTCAAAGACAAGATTTATGAACAACTTGCGCGGGTCGGCAAGGCAGTATCGAGCCCCAGGCGACTGGAACTCCTGGACTTGCTCGGCCAGGCGCCGCGGACGGTCGAAGAGCTCGCGAAAGAGGCGAACCAGAACGTCGCCAACGCGTCGCAGCATCTCCAGGTCCTTCGTGCCGCGCGGCTCGTGGAAGCGGAGAAGGACGGTCTCTTCGTCACCTACCGGCTCGCGGACCCCGCTGTAGCCGATTTCTATCGACACTTGAGGCTCCTCGCCGAATCCAGGCTCGCCGAGATCGAACGCGTCGTACGGGACCATATCGAAGGTCGAGGGCTGATGGAGGCAATCGACCGAGAGGCGCTTCTCCGGCGCGTCGAGCAGGGCGAAGTGACGGTGCTCGACGTACGGCCGCCCGAAGAGTACGAGGCGGGACACATTCCGGGAGCCGTGTCCGTGCCCTTGAAGGAGCTCGAGAGGCTCCTTCAGCGCTTGCCTCGCGACCAGGAGATCATCGCGTATTGCCGCGGCCCGTACTGCCTGCTCGCCGTTAAGGCCGTCGAGACCCTTCGAGCGCACGGTTACCGCGCGATGCGCCTCGACGATAGTCTTTCCGACTGGCGCGCGCGCGGGCTTCCGGTGGAGACGGGACCGTTTGTCTCGGTTGAGCGATGACGGATTCAGTCCTACTGTACGAACGCTGGGTTCGGCTGGGCGTTTTCGCCGGCACCTTCTTCGTGATGGCTACTTGGGAGCTGGCGCTTCCGAGACGACCTCTCGAAACGAGCAAGCTTCGCCGGTGGCTGCGGAATCTCGGCATCGTCGTTCTCGATACGCTCACGGTGCGGGTCCTCTTTCCCACCGCGGCGGTAGGATTCACCTGGCTCGCGAACGAGCGGGGCTGGGGCCTTCTCCAAGCCGCCGCGCTTCCATATTGGTTGGCGTTCGGGCTCTCCTTCGTGGCGTTCGATTTCATCGTCTATCTGCAGCACGTGGTGTTCCATGCCGTCCCCGCGCTCTGGCGGCTTCACATGGTTCACCATGCCGACCTCGACTTCGACCTGACTACGGGCAATCGCTTTCACCCTCTCGAGATCGTCCTTTCGATGCTCGTCAAGGGTGCTGCCATCGCCGCCCTCGGCCCTCCGGTCCTCTCGGTCCTCGCGTTCGCAGTGATTTTGAACGCGACGGCGATGTTCAATCACGCGAACGTGAAGATGCCTCTCGCCGTTGACCGCGCGCTCCGGTGCCTCGTCGTGACGCCCGACATGCACCGGGTCCATCACTCGACCCTGCCCTTCGAGACCAACAGCAACTTCGGGTTCAACCTTCCCTGGTGGGACCGCCTCCTGGGGACGTATCGGGCGCAGCCGCGGGCGGGTCACACGGAAATGAAGATCGGACTCCGGCAGTTCCGCGATCCGGACCATCTGACCCTGGCCCGAATGCTCGCGCTTCCGTTCACTGGCGACATAGGCGCCTACTCCTTCGGGAGACGGGTTGGCCGAGAAGGGCTCAGGCGGAGAAGGCCCGCGGAGGGGTAGGTTGGACCCGACTGAAGTCTATTCCCCAATCATAGACTCCGTATTCTCCTGGCGCGAGCAAGTGGCGAAAGAGCAAGGTGGACCGCTGCGGCTGGCTGCGTCCGGGGCGAGAGCATGCCCACGAAAGTGGCCGCTGCACCGCCCTGAGCGATTTCCCGCAACTTTTGCCCGAGAATTGCACGGAGTTTGGGAAAAGCTGGGCGATTTACCGACTGACGCGGTGGCACAGATTGTGCTCCATCGGCATGAGAGCTGGTGGCGTGCGCCACGGCCGCATCCGAAGAGCGGGCCTCGTAGCCTAAGTTCGTGGAACGTCAGGGCGGTCGATCCGGCGGACGTGCCCCAGCGATTTATGCCTCGTTCGTGCCGGGGAACACGATGACATCGATCCGAGGAGGACTTATGAAAAATTCCGCCGTCATTCTGGTCGCGTTGGCCATCTCCGTTTGGGCCCAAGCCCAGGACTCAGCTCAGGAACCGGACGAGTCCGTCATGGCCTGCCCAATGATGGGGATGACGTCTCCCACGCGGGAGGGGGGAGGCGGACGAAAAATGATGGGGCGCATGGCGGGGATGTTCTCGCTCTCTCGCGAGGAGATCGCCGCGCTACTCACCGAACACCACCAAACTCTCCAACTTTCCGAAGCGCAGGTCCAGCAAATCGCCGAGCGAATCGAGGCATCTCAAGACGAAAAGACCGAAAAGTCGATGAAAGCCATGATGGAGCGAATGCAGGCTGGAGCGAAGCAGTGCGGCTGCATGGAGGCGAAGGCGAATCGATGACGATGTTCGAGATCACGAGGACGAACGAGCCGTTGATCGCATACGACGTTCTCGACCGGCGGCGCGAGCCGTGGGACGGGAGCTTCGCGGCGAGAGCCGAGGTGCTCGGCGAAGGCCCGAGCGACTGGCCCTGGTGTTTCTGACGAGTTTCGCACTCGGGCAGCTCGCCGCGGAAGAGGTGCGCTTCCGTGCGTAAGCGCCTGAGCTTTTCGCTCGTCGAGCTCTCGGTCGAGCACCCTGTCTGGGTCATGGCCCTCACGGGCCTCCTGAGCCTCGCCGCGCTCACGCAGTTCCCGAAGGTGAAGACCGACACCAACCCGAAGCACATGCTTCCCGAGACCGCCGACGTCCGCCGGTTCAACGACGAGGTGGAGAGGACCTTCGGGCTCTACGAGGACACGATCGTGCTCGGGATCGTGAACGAGACCGGGCTGCTCAACCGGGACACCCTGGAGAGGGTCCACCGGATCACGACCGCGATCCTCCGGCTCAAAGGCGTGGCGGCGAGGGATGTCAAAAGCCTCACGACCGTGGACAACGTCACGGTGGAGGAGGGGACGCTCCGGGCGAGCCCGCTCATGCCCGAGCCGCCCAGGAGCGCGGAGGAGATCGCGCGTCTCCGCGAGGCGCTCCTCGGCAATCCCCTCTTCATCAACCGGATCGTCTCGGCCGACGCGAAGACCACCGCCATCTACGTCCCCCTGGAGAAGGGCGCCAACGGAAAGGCCATCGCGGACAGCATCAGAGAGATCGTGGCGAACGAGAAGGGCGGCGAACGTTACTACGTCGCCGGGGATCCGGTGGCCCGCGACACCTTCGGCGCCGAGATGTTCAAGCTCATGGCGATCTTCGCCCCGATCGCGGGGCTGGTCATGTTCGCCGCGCGTTACCTCATGTTCGGGGACCTGTTCCTCTCCATCGCGCTCATGATGGACGCCATGATCGCCATCCTCTGGAGCATGGGCCTCTTGATCGGGCTCGGGTTCCCCATCCACATCATGAGCTCCATGGCCCCCGTGTTCTTGATGGCCATCGCGACCGACAGCATCCACATCTTCAACGAGTTCTATTTCCGCTTCCGGGAGAGCAAGGACAAGAAAGCCGCCATCCTGGAGACGATGCAGGCGGTCGGGCGGCCCGTGCGTTACACGGCGCTCGCCACCGCTGCGGCCTTCGCCGTCCTTCTCTTCATGAACATCGTGCCGGTCCGCGTCTTCGGCGGGCTCATTGCCTTTGGCACGCTCGTTCTGAGAATCCTGAGCTTCACCTTCATCCCCGCGATGTTCACCTTCGTCAAGGAGGAGAACTTCGAAAGGGCCTCACGAGGGGAAGACATCGCCACGAGCCGGACCTCCCGGCTCCTCGGGCGCCTCGCTTCCCTGGGCGCGCACCACCCCTGGAAGGTCGTGCTGGTCGGGCTCGGCCTCGTGGCCGCCGCGGGGGTCGGCCTGAGCCGGACCGTCGTCGACAACAACATGGTCGAGTGGTTCAAGAGCGACAGCGAGGTGCGGGTCGCGGACAGGGTCTTGAACGCGAACCTGGGCGGGACGTCCCTCGCCTACGTCGTGGCCGCCTTCCCGGAGGACGACTTCATCAAGAACCCCGAGGCGCTCCGAACGATCGAGGGTCTCCAGCGGCATTTGGAGAGGCTTCCCGTGGTCGGGAAGACCTTCTCGGTCGCGGACTACGTCAAGAGGATCAACCGCGTCCTTCACCAGGACGATCCGGCGTACGAGACGATCCCGGACTCCAAGGACGCGGTGGGCCAGTACCTCTTCCTGTTCAGCATGTCGGCCAAACCCTCGGACCTCGACAGCGTGGTCGACTACCCGTTCCGTCAGGCCAACGTCTGGGTGCAGCTCAAGACCTGGGACGCCGAGGCCATGAGGTCCGTGATCCGGGCGGTCTCGGAGTTCAAGGCCGCCGACGCCACGCCCCTCGAGTTCAAACCCGCCGGCATCGCCTACTTCAACCTCGTCTGGAACGACGAGGTGCTCTGGGACATGGTCAGGGGATTCGTCATCTCCCTCGTGGTGGTGTGGGTCATTCTGGCCTTCAACTTCCGCTCTCTTCGATGGGCCGTGGTGGGATACACACCCCTCGTCTTCACCGTCCTTTTGATCTACGGGTGCCTCGGCTTCGCCGGTAAGCACTTCGACATGCCGATCTCGGTCCTGAGCTGCCTGTCGCTGGGCATGGCCGTGGACTTCGCGATCCACTTCGTCAGCCGGTTCCGGTCGAGGCTCTCCGAGGCCCGGCCCGGCCCGGGCGCCCCGGAGCTCGCCTCGCTCACCGAGGCGCTGGTGTGGACCGCGGCCAGGCCGGGCAAGGGGATCGTTCGCAACGCCGTCCTCTTCGCCGCGGCCTTCTCCGTCATGCTGCTGGCGCCGCTCACGCCCTACGTCACCGTGGGCGCTTTCATCATGAGCATGATGTCGCTGTCGGCTCTGATGACGATCCTTTACCTGCCGGCCCTGATCGTTCTCTTGAGGGGCTGGCTGTTCGAGAGAGGTGCCTCATGAGGATTATCCGATTCGTCGCCGCAGCACTCATCGCGGTGTCCGTGGCCGTGCGAGGGGGCGTCCGGGCACAGGGAACCGAGAGCCCGAAGGCGGAAGAAATCATGCGGCGGCTGCAGCAGACCTTCTTCTATGCCGGCCAGGACTTCGCCGCCAAGGTCGGCATGAGGCTCGTGGACAAGACCGGCCACGAGCGTCGCCGAACCCTCACCATGCTCAGGCTCAACGCCAAGGAGGGGCTCAACCAGAAGTACTACACGTACTTCCACGCCCCCGCTGACGTACGGGGGACAGCCTTCCTGGTGTGGAAGTACCCGGACAAGGACGACGACCGCTGGCTCTTCATCCCGGCCATCAAGCTCGTGACCCGCATCGCGGCCAAGGACAACCAGTCGAGCTTCGTGGGCTCGGACTTCACGTATGAAGACATCTCGGGAAGGGACCTGGGCGCGGACGCCTACGAACTCCTGCGAGAGGAAGCCACCGCCGGGCGGGACTGTTACGTGGTTCAGAGCAACCCCAAGGCGGCCTCGGCCTTTTCCCGAAAAGTCTCCTGGATCGACAAGACCTCGTTCCTGCCCGTCAAGGAAGAGTACTACGACGTTCAGAACGAGCTCTTCCGGGTCTTCACGGCGGATGAGGTCCAGGAGATCAAGGGTCATCCGACGGCCGTCCGGCGCACCATGAAAAACCTCAAGACCGGCCACTACACGGAGGTCGTCTTCGAGAACGTGGACTACGACGCTGGACTGGAGGAGGGCCTCTTCTCCGAGCGGTCTCTCCAGACACCGCCCGCGAAGTGGATCCAGTAGGACAAGGTGAGAGTCCGGGGTTGGGCTTGCGCCCTGTGGCTCACCATCCTCCCCTGCGCCCCGGCCGAGGGGGAGGTGATCCTGCACGGCTTCGCCCAGGCGGGTTATGCCGCCCGGATCACCGGCGCCGCGCTTCCGAGCGGCGGCGGCGACTTCCTGGTGGGCGACGAGCGGCTCCAGCTCTCGTTGTCGGGGGCCATCCCCGCAGGGGTCGGCGGCTTCTCGGCCAAGGTCGACTTCTTTCACGATGCCGTGGCCGGCACGACCGGTCTGGACGTTCGGGAGGCGTATCTCGACGTTGGAGGCGGGAAGATCAGGGCGCGGGTGGGACGGCAGATCATCACCTGGGGGACCGGAGACCTCCTCTTCATCAACGACGTCTTCCCCAAGGACTGGACCGCCCTTTTCACCGGCCGGCCGCTGGAGTATCTCAAGGTCGGATCGGACGCGCTGAAGCTCACCGGTCAGGTGGGGCCCGTGGGTTTGGAGGCGGTCGCCGTCCCTTTCTTCGAGCCGGACCGCCTTCCGTCGGCGGAGAGGTTCTTCCTCTACGACCCCTTCCCCCAGGTCACCCGCCGCACATCGGAGGAACCCAGGTCCGACCTCGGGAACACGGAGCTGGCGCTCAAGGTCTCCGGCTCACTCTCCGGCTGGGACCTCGCCCTCTACACGCACCGCGGCTACTACCAGACTCCCATCATGGTCCCCGACGACACGGCCGTCCCGCCGAGCCTCTCGATGCGGTACCCGCGTCGCAACGTGTACGGAGGCTCCGTCCGCGGCGCAGCCTTGGGAGGCGTCGTCAGTCTCGAGGCCGGGTACTACGACTCCCCTGAGGACGGATCCGGCACCGACCCTCTCGTCCCGAACTCCCAGGCTCTCTTTCTCGCCGGCTACCAGAGGCAGCTCACCGCGGATTTCACGGTCGGCCTCCAGTACTACGGCGAGCGGACTCTGCGGTATGACCGCTACCTCTCGAACCTGCCACCGGGGTTCCCGAAGCAGGACGAGCTGCGGCAGATCGCGACGGCGAGACTCACGCGCCTCTTGAAGTACCAGACCTGGAAGCTGTCTCTATTCGGGTATTGGAGTCCGACGGAGGGGGATTTCTATCTGATCCCGGAGGTGTGGCACAGCCTGGCCGACGGGGTGTGGTTCTCCGCGGGGGCCAACGTTTTCGGGGGGAGAAGCGAGACCAGCTTTTTCGGGCAGCTCGACAAGAACGACAACGTCTACGTCAACCTGCGCTATGAATTCTAGGGCTAACGGTCATTTCGGACCAGAATCCGCGCTCGGAGGTTCACCCTTCCGGCGGTCGCTTAGGCTCCATGACGCGCACCTGTTCGTACAAACGCTGGGCCCGGTGCTGGAGCCCGACCTTCTCATAGAGCTTTGCGAGGATACCAGGTAACGCGGTTCCCAGGGCTTGAGTTTGTGGGCGATGTTCAGATTCCGCTCCGCGTCCTGCCGCCAGCGCGGGTTCTCGGATAGGCCGCTTGCCTGCGCCGGGCGGTCCTCGATGACGGATTTCGTCTTCATCCGTCATGAGCAGCGCCGCGGCGGCAACTCCTGTCTTCTCTCCGACACCGGAAGGCTATCCTCCCCTTTATCGCCCGCGAAACCCGCGCGCGACTCCTTTATTTGGGTTGGTCGAGGCACACTTCGAGAACGTCAAGAGTCTCTGGGAGGAGCGTTTCGAGAAGACCCACGGCCGGTGGCGAGGCTTCAGCGACACCGCGATGGCTCGTTACCTCGACTGCGCGTCGCCAGAGTGTGGCTTCGCTAGACTTCGTTATGACACCTGTCATTCCGATCGGTTGCTCCTGTTCTCTTGTCGTCAAAGGAGCATCTGTCCCTCATGTGACGCCAAACGAGCCGCGGCATTCGCCGCCTTCCTCAACGACGATGTGTTCGAAGACGTGCCTCACTCGATGTGGGTTTTACGATCCCCAAGATGCTCAGAATCTACTTCCTCCATCACCGTGAGCTTTTCGGTGAGCTCTCCCGTAGCGCTTACGAGACCCTCAAAGAGCTCATGAGCGCTGCCGCTTTCGAAGAAGAAGGCTTCCGGCCCGGCATGGTCTCGGTCGTGCAAACATTCGGCGAAGCAGCTCGATTTCCCATCCACACGTGCATGCCCTCTGTTCTAGGGGCGGATGCAACGCCCTTGGCCAATGGGTGCCCGTACCCTATCTCGACCATCGGTTGGCAGAAGAGCTCTTCCGTCATCGCGTGCTCCGTTTGCTGAAGAGAGAACAGCTTCTGAGCGACGAGCGCATCGAGCTACCCCTTGTCGTGGACAAGCAGGGGATTCAACATCGATGATTCCGTTCGTATTCCCGCAGGGCAGAGACAAACGCTCGAACACGTCGCTCGCTACATACTTCGCTCGCCGGTGAGCTTATCCAGAATGCAATGGAGCCCAGGCTCTTCTCACGTTCTCTACGCTCCCAAACCCTCACACGACGACCCGAGTGAGCTTTTCCCGCGGTTCGAAAAAATCGACGCGCTCGAGTTTCTCGTTCGCGTCATCACTCAGATCCCTCAGCCCAGACGACATCTGCTCTTCTATTACGGGCACTACGCCAACTTCGTTCGAGGCAGGCTTTGTGGCGTCCGTGGGCTGACTTGATTCGAAGAGTTTTCGAACTCGACCCACTTCTGTGTCCTTGCGGAGAAACGCTGCGCCTCGTCTCTTTCATTACCGAGCCTCGGGGGATCCGAACAATCCTCGAACATCTGAAGCGCAAAGCCAACGGCGACCGAGGCACTCCTCATCCCCCAAAGGTCCCCTCAGCCTGACACCATCGTATCCTTCCACATCGCAGGATCCGTCTGTCCCGTCCCTCACCCCGACTCCTCGCGCGACGGGCGTTTTCATCGTCATCGCCCTTTCCCATCTCGCTCGCCCTTTGCCAATCGTACATCCCACACGGCGCGCCCATTTCTTCGTCCCGCCTCTCACCGCGCCTCGGTCAAAGTTCCTGATATGTATTGAACTGTCAAGCCCCAGCACGCTCCTTATTTCATTCGACCTCCGACACCCATCTGGTCAGGACACGAGCAGCTTCAACCGACGGTGAATCAACCTGATATCCGCG
>Ga0184637_10001648_pt1 | contig 14862 bp, 12 predicted proteins | sample PLM3_127_b2_FD_133143 | JGI IMG/M metagenome (GOLD analysis project Ga0184637, IMG submission 133143) | Groundwater sediment microbial communities from an aquifer in East River, Colorado, USA - PLM3_127_b2 | ecosystem: Environmental > Terrestrial > Soil > Riparian zone | place: USA: East River...
CGGCAAAGGCGAGCTGCAGAGCGCACTCGCGAGCCTTGGGGAATTCATGGCGAAGTACCCCAACGCCAAGACCCACACACCCACCGACCCGAACAACCTGCCCTGGGGATCACCGAAACCGGTCACCCGCGCGCCGTACACGAGCCCCGCGCAGTTCAAGACGAGTCGGCTGTTCGGCGAGCCAGTAAAGGTCGCGCAGGCGGGCAGCCTCTCTGGCATCAGCCTGCCCACTACGGTTCTTCCCAACACGCCGACCTCGGCCGACACCGCGCCCACTGAAGACGTGCAGATCACGCAGGCCATACGCGACCTCGCGGCAAGCCTCGGGAACGCCCCGGTACCCATCTACAACTGGGTACGCAACAACATCCAGTTCATCCCGAGCTACGGCTCCATCCAGGGCTCGGACATGACCTTGCAGACCAAGCGCGGCAACGCCTTCGATACCGCGAGCCTGCTGATCGCCCTCTTGCGCGCCGCGAATGTCCCGGCGCGTTACGTCTACGGCACCATCGAAGTGCCGGCAGACAAGGCCATGAACTGGGTGGGAGGCGTAACCGTGCCCAATGCCGCGCAGAACTTGATGGGACAGGGCGGTATCCCTAACGTCGGCATCGGGGCTGGCGGACGCGTCACCGCCATTCGCCTGGAACACGTTTGGGTGGAGGCCTATGTGGACTACGTGCCTAGTCGCGGCGCAGTGAACCGAGTCCCCGACACTTGGGTGCCTCTGGACGCCAGCTTCAAGCAGTATCAGTTCACCCAAGGGATGGACATCAAGACGAACGTTCCCTTCGACGCACAATCCTTCCTCACCCAGATCCAGCAGGGAGCGATCGTCAATGAGGCCGAGGGCTGGGTGCAGAATGTCAACCAGACGCTCGTGCAGCAGACGCTTACGAGCTACCAGACGCAGGTCACGAATTACGTCAATGCGCAAAACCAAAATGCGACAGTGGGAGATGTACTCGGCACGCAGGCCATCATTCAGGAGAACCGGCCGATCTTGCTCGGGACGCTGCCGTACAGAACCATTGCTACGGGGTCGAGGTTCCAGGCGATTTCGGACAACCTCCGCTGGAAGTTTCGCTATAACGTGTACGCAAGCGATACCGATCGGGCATTCGACAATCCCTTCATCAGCTACGTGCAAAGTACGCCGAGCTTGGCGGGGAAGAAGATCACGCTGTCATTCACTCCAGCCACGCCAGCTGACCAAGCCACCATCAATAGCTTCTTACCTCAACCACACCCGGATGGCAGCCCGATACAGTTGAGCGAACTCCCGCAAAGCTTGCCGGGCTATCTGATTCGTCTGATACCCGAGCTGCGGGTAGACGGACAGATCGTCGCGGCCGGTCAGGCAACTACCATGGGCCTGGAGATGATCCAAAACGCTGCTTACTTCAACAGCGCGACCGGTCAGTGGGAACAGCAGGGTGGCGACAACAATCCCATTGCCGGCGAATACATCGCAACGGCGCTCGATCTGCAAGGTATCAGCCCAGGCCAGACAACCGTACTAAAGGCCAAGCTCGATGCCCTCAAGGTAAAGCTGGATCAGTTTCAGCAGAATCCAAGCGTCCCAGCTCCCGTGCAAGGCTTGACCAAAGAGGATTTGGCAGGGGATCTCATCTATTCCGGCGTGCTCTCTTATTTCGCCGCGATCGATGCGGTGGGTACCCTAACTGCTAGTACCGGAAACATAATAACTCAGCGCATGCCAAGCTTCGGCAACTTCGGTATTGCGGCGCAACCCAGTTTCTTTTTTGGTACTCCGCGCAGCGTATCATTTCCCGGCGTGCAGATGGACATCGACAGAATCATCGCCGCGGAAGTGGCAAAGGACGCCGACAACGCTTCGTTACTGTCGTTTCGCAGAAATATTGGAGGACAATATTCGGCGCATGAACACCTGATTCCGGAGAAACTTATTACTGAACCGGGCAGCCCAAATCCGCCGCGTGGCATGTCCGCAGTGAAGGCAATTGCCGTCGCGGCAAGTGAGGGTCAAAAGATCTATACGCTCAATCAACAAAATCAGAGCATCCACGCCGCGATACTCTCTCAGCTTGCAATCGACTCTTCTGTGAAGCAGGAGATAGCCGATGCTCTTGCTATTGGCAAGGAAGTCACCGTTCCCCAAGGCAACATCAACGCCTTTGGTTTCACAGGCACGGGATATATCAATCTCGACCCAGACACCGGCGCCGGGGCGTACAAAATTTCAGGGGGAGCGAGCGGCGGATTCGGCAGCGACACTTTCTGGGGACGGTATTTGGCGTTCGTCTCCCAGTACATGATCACTCTCGATCCGATCTTCATATTAAGCATACTTTTCCTCCCGGGTTATAAGAGCTGGTTCGGTTTTGCCCCTGTCTTGGGAAGCGGCAATCCTTACACTACGATTATCAACGGATTGTCCCTCTGGTTATATGCGAGGACAGGATTTCTCTTCATCCCCTTTGCAGGTATTCTTGGGCGAATGTTGTGGCCGATCGTTTTCTTCATCGGCATCTATAATTTCACAATTTTGATACAGGGGTTTTTCTACGCACTTGCCTACAATGCTGACCGATCCAATCTTCGTCGGTATCTTGTTGTTCGCAATCGGCTTGGTCTGGTTGCTAGTGTGGTCGGGTAAAGCGGGTCAAACTCGACGCAGCATCCGAAAAAGAGAACCAGTCCAGATCGAACAGCAGATCCTCGCGTCTGGCGAATCGGGGGACTTGACAGCTCCCCAGTTGGCCGATGCGTGGCGGTTTATAGCTCGCTGCTATAGGCTGGACCCAAACCGACTACGACCTTCTGACACGGTGGGATATTTGAATAGTACCGACTATCTTCGCGGAGACTTGGCGTTTCGAATCGAAGTGGAATTGAAGGGAACAGCAGCTATAGCCGACGATACACCGCTGATCGAGTTGGCAAGAGTTATCGCTCGCCAAACTTCGTCCAAGAAACTGACGACGAATTGAGCTGGGCGCTCACCTGGTGCGGTGCAGGCGGTATTCCCGGCTTCGGCGAACAGCCCCGCGATCGTCACCAACCACTACGGACTGGGCCGCGGGATTGTCTTTGCCTACGACCTCGTTGGCACGCTATACAGACCAATCTCGCAATCCCAGGCATTACTACTCCGTTGCTATCGACTATTTTGACCGCATCGTTCGTTGCCGAATCCATCGGCGGGATGACGGTTATAAAGGCCATAAGGCTGTCGATAACGAACCCGTCGTTCCTGCTTGGAAACCTGCGCGCTGCACTCATTACGAGTATGGTCGACTTCATTCTAATGTCGATTGCGTTCGAGATCGGCATCTTAATCGGCTCGCTTATCGGGGCCGCTATTTGCAGGAGGAGCTAGAAAATGCTGTTGCTGCGGTCGTTGTGGCGTCCTCCCAAGCAGCCTCTCGATGGAGACGAGGCCCTCCCGTTCTGGGAAAGCTGCTCGTTCTGGCTTATCTGCTCGGCTGGTTAGCTTTAGGCGTCTCCCTCTATGCGTTTTGGTGGGAGTGGTCCGCGGCGGTGAAGTACACATTGGCGGTTATAGAGGCAATTTTGGCCCCGGACCTTGCCAGCATCAGGAGCGCCTTTCGTGGGGCTCGCTCTTAGGCGACGACTGTAACCCAAAGGCGTACGCCCAGGAGAACGCATCGCCGCGCTACGGGCTCCGAGCGCTCAGGCCCGGGCAAGCTCGAACCGTTTAAGGCATCCTGCGCGATCGAGTCGCGGCGGCGCATCCGGCCGGGATCCTGGCAGGGATTGCAGTGATGGCCATTCCTACCCAGATTCTGGCGCTAGTATTTCTTGGGCCATGGATTGCCGTCGCGATTGGACTTGTGGGACTATTGGCAGGCGGCGCGGTCTTCTTGGGTGATTTTGATCCGTGATGCTCGCTGGATTTCGCGCAATCATGGCGACGATTCTAGTGTTCGGGGCACTTGCCTTTGGCGCAGCGACCGTGATAGCTCCAATCGCACTGGCGCTGTTCTTAATATGGATGGTCGTAATACTCGCTCTTGAGATCATTCTTGCCCTTTATCTGCGACGTGCATCGAGTTAGGCGGACATGTCGAAGATCCAGGATTCTGAGCTCCGCGATGCTGAAAAAGCTCCCAAAACCCAGGAGCGAACCGACAAGAAGAATTACGGGTGGTTTATTGTGAGTGAAATTGTTTTCGGGGTGGCGTTTTGCGTTGCTATCTATTTCTACTATTTTAGATGAGTGAAGGTGGGTTAATATTTCTGATTTCCAAGATGGTGGCAATCAAGAGTCGAGAGTTGCACCAGTAACGGTAAGGGGATCTCTCGCTATACCGCGTGAGACGCGGCTCTATGCGCATGGGTCGGGTCATCGTCGCGAATATCATCATTACCGCCTGATAATTTGGTTTTGGCCCAGGCCTCCGAAGGACGCGGACTACTGGGGGCAGTTCAGGCTCGGTACGACGCATCGATTCGAGTGGCGCAAGGGAGGCTTGGAATTTTATCAGGTCAACATGCAGCCCGTACACGTCAAGATGCGCGAGTATTTCATCGAACAGAAATAGGGACGCAGCCTGACGCGTTGCTTACACAAATGGCCCAATGCCCGCGCTGTCGCACCAAGCAGGACTATCTGAAGTTGCTTTTTCTAGGCGGAAGCAAAACACTTGTTTGCAAGCAATGCGGCGCGTCCTTGCGGCTCAACAGATGGAGACTGCTGCCGATTGCAATCGTAGTAAATGGCGTTGCGGCATTTATCGGTTTGACGATGATCCTATCCAAGGCCTACATGGCCATGTTCATTGTCCTGTGTATTTGGATACTTATTTCGCTGGCGGTATATCCACTCGTCGTCTCTGTTCGCGTATCGAGCGACCAGCGGACATAGCGGTCGAGCGCAGGTGTGGTGCGCGCTAAGGAAGCCAAGTCAGCTGCAAAACTCTGCGCGTAGGGACTACGGTATCGGCCGACCCTATCGCAGGCCCGGTGCCCCAGGTTGCTGCATCCCCTGCAACGGTCCCTGCGCAAGCGGCGCGCCGGGTTGTTGTGACGTTACCGGCACCTGTTGCCCCGCCGGGTTGTAGAAAAACTTCCAATCCGAGTATTTCGCCGCTCCCTCGAAATTCCTGTCGGCAAAGGTAAAGCCCGCGACCTTGATCGGCTTGTCCTCGGAAAGGCTGTATACGCCCATGATTCCGCCGTCCGGCGCCTTGACCAAGCCCCACTCGCTTTTCCCGGTCAGGGGATCGAAGTAGAGCGTTCTCAGGTAGCGTTCGGTGCCGGGTTTGCGCGGGTCTTTCAGCAAATCTTCCAGCGCGCGGGGAAACTGCCTGGGTCCGCTCACGTAGTAGCGCTCGATCGCGCGCCGATACTGGTTGCCCGCGTAGAGCAGTTGCGTTTCCCGCTCGCGCATGAGCGCGGTGTGCCACACCTCTCCGGTCAGCGCGAGGCCCAGGCCCATGAAGGCGATCGCGAAGAGGATGGTGAGGTAGGTGAAGCCCGCTTGACGGCACACCCGGAAGAAAAGCAGATCCTTCGCTTCGCTCAGGATGACAGCTTCGCGCATCGCTACCAGTCCCCGTAGGCCGAACCGTCGCTCGATTTTCCCTGCGCGCCGCTTTTGACGTCGAACACGCCGCCTTTCTGCGGGTCTTCGGGGGCGACGACCACCCAGGTCGCGGCGCTCTCGGTGATCGGATCGATCGGCACTTTGCGCAGGTATTTTTCGGTGGCGCGCGAGTCGAGCGACTCCGGATACTTGCCCTTGTCGCCGTAGTATTTGCCGATCGCGTCGCGCAGCTGGTAGAGATCTTCCTTGAGCACCGCCTCCTTGGATCTTTCCAGACTGCCGAAGTAGCGCGGGATGGCGAGCGTGAGCAGGAGGGCGACGATTGCCAACACCACCATCAGCTCGATCAGAGTAAAACCCTTGTGCGAGCCGGCACTGCGTGGGGGGAAAGTCACTGGATTCCCGCTTGCGCGGGAATGACAAAGCACAGGGGCGCACGTCGGCATCACCACTCCCGGTACGGCTGGCCGTTGATGCCCTTGCCCGCAGCGAGCGAAAACACGTCGAACACGTCCTCTCCTTCCCTGGGATCGTCGGGCGGGCTCGCGTAGCTGCGCTTGCCCCAGGTCGCCGCGGCGGAAAGCGCCGGCTCGGTGTTGAACGGGTCGCGCGGGATGCGCCGCAGGAAGTAGATCTTCTCCTTTTTCGGGCTTCTCTGGTCGTCGATCCCCTCGGCGAGGTCCTCGAGTTTCTTGGGATAGCCCGAGTCCCCGACCGACCTGCGGATGCGGCCTTCGTCCGAGGCCTGCTTGTGGGCGTCGATCGCCTCGCGGATCTGCCGCAGCGTGCGGCGCAGCTCCTGCTCCTTGGTGCGCTGCACGGCGAGCTCGCTCACGGGCAGCGCGACCGAGGCAAGAAGGGCCACGATCGCCACTGTGATGACGAGCTCGATGAGCGTGAAGCCCGAAGCCGTGCTCCTCGATCCGAGCACCACGAGATGCGTCTCCGCTCGCGCTACTGCGGTTGCGCGCCGCCGAACGGCACCATCGTGCCACCGGGCAGCGCTGGCGGAACCGCCGAGGGCGGCAGCGTCGCGGGTGCCGGCGTGGGCGGCGGCGCAAAGGACGGCTGCGCGGGGGCCGAGCCGAGCGGGCCCCCGCCCGCCGAGGCTTCGGTGCCCGCGGCGAACTCCACCGTGCGCGCATCGGGCCGCGCAAGCGTGCGCATCAGCCTCGGAGTGATGAGAAGCACGATCTCGGTCTTGCTGATGCCGTCGCTCGTCGAGGAGAATAAGCGTCCCAATACCGGAAACTCGCCGATCCCAGGAACGCGGGTGGCCGAGCGCCGGTCCTCGTCGCTGATGAGCCCTGCGAGGATCTGCGTTTCTCCGTCGCGCAGGCGCAGCACCGTGCTCGCCTTGCGGGTTCCGATCTGGTAGGTGAGCGTGCCGCTGTTGGGGGTCTGGATCTCCTTGGTGATGCTGCTCACCTCGAGCCCGACCTTGATGCCGACGTCGTCCTCGAGGTAGATCAGGGGCTCGACCTCGAGCTGCAAGCCCACGTCGAGGTAGCTCACCGACTGGGAGACGAAGCCGCCCGCCACCGCGGAGGTCGTGGTGATCACCGGCACGCGTTCGCCGATGTGGATCTTCGCCTTTTCCTTGTTCTTCACGCGGATGCGCGGGTTGGCGAGCAGATTGGTCCTGCCGTCCTGCTGCCGCAGTGAAAACAGGAACAGCGGGTCGGTGAAAGTGAGGCGGACCATGTTCGCGTTGCGCGCGCGCAGCTCGGCGAGGGTGAGCACGCCCGGGGTTCCGCCGGTCGTCCCGCCTGCGCCCGTGCCGCCCCCCACCACGCTTACCGCCGCCGAGCCCGGAAAGCGCGCGCCGAGCTCGAGCAGCCGGTTGTAGCCGATTTCGAGCACCTCGACCTGGAGCATCACCTCCGGCTCGGCGAGATCCTGCGCCGCGATCAGCTTCTCCGCGAGGCGGACGGCGTCGGGAGTGTCCTTCATCACCAGGAGGTTCAGCTTCTCGTCGATGAAGATGTCGCGCGTCTTCAGGATGGTGCGGATGAGGTTCGCCGTCTGCCTGACGTCCGCATTGGCGAGATAAAAGCTCCTGACCACGAGGTCCTGGTACTCGCGCAACTTCTGCGGCGTGTTGGGATAGATGAGCGCCGTGGTCTCGTTGAGGACCTTCTGCGCGAGCTGGTTGGTGGCGAGGATCAGCCGTATGACGTCCTCGACGTGCGCGTCGCGCACGACGACCGTGGTCCTCTGGTCGGCGCGCACGTCCTTGTCGAACAGGAAATTGAGATTCGCCGCGCGCGCGAGGACGTCGAACACCGTGCGCAGGGGCACGTCCTTCAACTCGAGAGAAATCGGTTTGGTTACGGAGCTCCTCAGCTGAAACGAGGCGACCGCGGGCTTCGACATCTTCTCTTCGATCAAGCGCTGCAGCTGCCGTGCCTCGCGCTGCGCCGGGTTCTCCGTGAGCACCGGCGCGAGCGCATCCCGGGCTTCGCGGTATTTCTCCGCCTTGGCGAGCTTGTCCGCTTCGGCGACGAGCGCGCGATGGCGCCGGTCGATCTCGAGTTGCGCCAGGCCCTGCCGAGCCCGGCCGTTGCTCGCGTCGAACTGCAGCACTTGGCGGTAAAGCTCCTCCGCCGCGTCGAACTGGGCGGCTGTCCGCAGGGCCTCGCCTTGCGCGAGCCAATGCGCGGCGGCGAAGTCGCGCTGGCGGAAATACTCGGAGCGGTAAGCGTGATTCTGAGGACTCTCGCGGCTGGCCTTTTCGAGCTGTGCGAGCGCTTCGTCCACGCGGCCCTCGCTCATCAGCCCTCGCGTATCCTTGATCAGCGTGTCGCTGGCGCACGCTGCGGCGAGTGCGCAGGCGGCGAGCGCCGAATAGAAGGTCTTGGAATGGAGTCTCATGGGATTTCGCCCTCGTTCTGGGGACGGAAGTATATCGTCAAGCGTATTTGAGCTTCGAGCTGCGGGTCGGTGACCTTCTTGCGCTCGAACCGCAGCGCATCGAGCGAAGCAATCGGCATCGTTTTTAAGGTGGCGCCGACGAACTGGCGGATTTGCGGATAGGTACCGCGAAGGGGCAGCGTGACGCGGTACAAGACGAGACCCGAAGCGGGTTTCTCGAGCCGGTACTCGCCCTGCATCAATTCGAGTTTCGCCGCGCGCGCGAGGCCGTACACGCGCTCGAGCTCATCGGGAAGTTTCGCAACCGGCGGAAACAGCGCGTAGAAGCGCCGCAGTTCCTCGGCACGGCCGCTGCTGGAGACCGGTTGAAAAGGCGCGCGCGCGCGCAGCTGTTGGGCTGCGGTACGCTGCGCCTCCAGCTCGCGCTCCACCGGCCGGACCGCGGAAAAGTAGAACGGAATGCAGAAGATGAGCACGCCGATGCCGAGCACCCCGGCCGGCCCGAGCGCGTACAAGCCGTCGTGGATGCGCTTCATTGCGCGCTCCTGAACGCCGCCTGCACCCCGAACTGGATCGGGCGCGAAGGGTCTTCCACCTGGACCTGGTGGCTGACCAAATGCACTCCGGAGAGCGCCCGGCTTTGCTCGAGGCGCCGCACGTATCTCAACATCGCCTCGCGGCTTTTTGCCTCGGCCGTGAGGCGCACGCTGCGGCTTTGGGCTTCGGGCTGCATTTGCAGCACGACCACGTCGCCCGCCGCGGCCGACTCGACCGCCTCGATCATCTGCGCCCAGGGCAAGGTGAGCTGGCGCACCGCGGCGTTGATGGTTTTCACTTCCTCGTCGAGCCGTTCTTTGGGCACCGCGCGCGCCAGCCTGCGGTCCGGGTTGAGCAGGCCCTGCGCCGCGTCGAGGGCCGCGAGCTCCTGCCTGGCATCGCGATACCGGAAGGCCATGTCGCCGGCGACGATCAAGGTGACGATCAAGAACGAAACGCCGATCCACCGGGGACGGCGCGGTGGCGCGACGTAATCGAGCTCGAGGCGCGGAGTCATATCGCGCAAAGCGCCATTGCAAAAGGCCCCGCCTCGGCGGCAACGAGGCCCTCGAGGGGGGCGAGCGCAAGACCCCTGAAGGTCCACCCTTGCGCTTCCTCGGTAGCGATTTTCCGGCGCCCAGGCGCGTGAACGTATATCCCGTCTGGCGGCTGGCTGCCGCCTACCCGGTGCCGCTCGCGCTCGAGCAGCTCCGCCCATTGGGTCGGGTCCTCGAAGCTCCCCCGCGCATTGCGCACCGCGGTCCAGCGGCCGCTCTCGACGTGTGCGAGGCAGGCGCGCTCGCGCTCGACCAGCAGGAACCAGGCGCGCGCGTCCTTGACGAGGGGGCGCCAGCGATTGAACGCCGACATCAGGTAAGGTTGAACCGATGCGAGCTTCGCTTTGGCGCCCGCGGGAAACGAGGCGCGGATCGCCTGCACGAGCGCCGAATCGACGGCGCTCGCGATCCGCGCCGAGCCCGCCGGCGCGCGGCTGAGACGCAGGTCCCAGGCCTTGCTTCGTTCGCCGTGCACCTTGGCGAAGCAGTACCGGACGAACGCGGTCTCCTCTTCGGCGTTGCTCAGGCCCTCGCTCCAGGGGATGAGGGTGTAGCGCACGAAGTGGTTGGAGAGCACCACGGTCACCTCGGCCTTTGCGTCCCTTATTTCCGCGGCGATCATCGCGAGCGCGGCGAGCGCGCCCTGCCAGGGCTCGGCGCCGAACGACGGATCGCAGGCGATCGTGCGCTTCTCGCTCACGCGCCGGCGAAACACGCCCTCGATCCGGATGAAGGAGAGAGAATCCGGAGCGAGCGCAATCAGGACCCGGTCGCTAGACAAACGTAACACGGTTGATCTCCTGCAATGTGGTCTCGCCCTTCTTCACCGCCTCGAACGCGGCGTCGCGCAGGAACCGCGTGCCGCTTGCGCGGGCGGCCTCCTTGAGCGCACGCACCGGGGCGCGAGCGGTGATGAGCTCGCGAAGCTCGTCGTTGAGGATCATGAGCTCCGCGATCGCCTTGCGCCCCTTGTAGCCCGAGCCGCGGCATTCGCGGCAGCCGCGCCCGGCGCGAAAGCGAAACGAGCGGCTCTGCTCCTCGCTCAAGCCCGACTCCTTGAGGAGCGCGGCGTCGGGCCGGCTGTCCTCGCCGCAATGCGCGCAGACGAGGCGCAACAGGCGCTGCGCGAGGATCGCGTTCAGCGCGGAGACGAAGCTGTACAGATCGACGTTCATGTGCATGAAGCGGCCGATGACGTCGAACACGTTGTTCGCATGGACCGTGGTGAACACCAGGTGCCCGGTAAGCGCCGACTGCACGGCGATGTTCGCGGTTTCCGGGTCGCGTATCTCGCCCACCATGATCTTGTCAGGGTCGTGGCGCAGGATCGAGCGTAGCCCCCGCGCGAAAGTGAGTCCCTTCTTTTCGTTGACCGGAATCTGCAGCACGCCGGCGAGCTGGTACTCCACCGGGTCTTCGATCGTGACGATCTTGTCCTGGCCGTTGTTGATCTCGGTGATGGCCGCGTAGAGCGTGGTGGTCTTGCCGCTGCCGGTGGGCCCGGTAACGAGCAGCATCCCGTAGGGCTCGTGCGACAGCCGCCGCAGCGTGCGGATGTCGGCCTCATCGAACCCCAGGCTGTCCAGGCTCAGCTGCTGCTGCGTGCTTTCGTAGAGCGCCTGCTTGTCGAGTACGCGCAGCACCGCGTCCTCGCCGTGGATGCTCGGCATGATCGAAACGCGGAAGTCCACCGCACGCCCGCGATCGAGCGCCTTGAAGCGCCCGTCCTGCGGAACGCGTCGCTCGGTGATGTCGAGTTCGGCGAGCACCTTGACCCTGGAGATGGCCTGCTCGGCCTGTTTGTTGTCCTGGATGAACTTGATCTGCGAGAGGATGCCGTCGATGCGGAACTTGATCACCAGCCCCGCGGCGATCGTCTCGAGGTGGATGTCGCTTGCACCGATCATCAGCGCGTCGCGCAGCGTCGAGCGCACCAGGCGAATGACCTCGCTAGCCTCGTCGCTGATCGCCTTGAGCGAGAGATCCTCGATGCCTTGCGTCTCCTCGCCCGCGTCGGCGACTTCGGCGCGCACCGCATCGAGGGCGCGCAGGGTCTCCTCGTGACTTGCAAGAAACGCCACCAGATCGCCCCGGTGCACGAGGCGCCAGTTGAAATCCCGGGCGATGCGTTCTTCCGCCCAGGCCTGCTGCTCGGCGGAAAACGGGTCGTCGGTCGCGAGCACCAGCTCGCCGCCCTCGGCACGCAGGAGCGCACAGCCGCGCTGAGCGCACTCGCTGAAAGGCAGCAAATCGAACGCCGGCGCCGCGCCGCGCAACTCCTCCATGCGCATGACCGAGATCCTGAGCGTGGCGCCCAGCCGGGCGACGAACGCATCCGGGTCGAGCGCCAGCCTCGCTTCGAGGACATCGACGAGCCTGCGGCGCGCCCCGGCTGCGGCGCGGGCCTCCTCGATTTCGCGAGGGCTGATCGATTTCGCCTCGGCGAGACTCACTGAAGGCTCCCGGCAAGCTCGAAGATCGGCATGTACATGAGCACGACGATCGCGCCGATGAAGAGGCCGATCGCGGCCATCAGCAAAGGCTCGAACAGCCGCGTGAACCAGTCGACCCAGCGCGAGATCTCCTCGTCGTGAAACTCGGCAATTCTTTCCATCATCTCGCCCATATTGCCGCTTTTCTCGCCGACCGCGAGCATCCTCAGGGCGATGGTCGTGGTGAGGCCGCTCGCTTCCATCGACTCGGAGGCAGGGCGCCCCTCGCTGATCGCTCGGCTCGCCGACGCCAGCCGAGCGCGCAGCAAGGGATGGAGAAGCTCAGCGCCCATTTGCAGCGCGGCAAGCAGCGGCATGCCGCCCCGCAAGAGCATGCCGATGGTGCGGTAGAAGCGCGCGAGTTGGTACAGCTTCAGGCGCTCGCCGACCGCGGGCAGCCTCCACAGCGCATTTTCGATCCGGGCCTTCACCGAGGTGCTCCGGAGCGCGTACAGGGCCGCGATCACCAGAGCTGCGATTGCGCCGATCACAAGAACCCCATGGCCTTCGACCATCTGGCCCCACGCGAGCAGGAGCTTCGAGAAAACCGGGAGATCGACGCTGCGCTCCTCGTAAATCCGGCTGAAACGCGGCACCACGTAGAGCAGCAGGAACAGGCTCACCAATCCCCCCACGCCGATCAGCAGCGCCGGATAGATCGCCGCGTTGACCAGCCGTTTGCGGATCGACTCGAGCTGGTTCTGGTAGGCGACGAAGCGCCCGAGCGCCGGAGCGAGGTCGCTCGTCCGTTCGCTTGCCTGCACGGTGGCGACGTAAAGAGGCGGGAAAGCCTGCGGAAACTGCTCGATCGCCGCAGACAAAGATTTCCCCTGGCGCAGGATCGCGCAGATGCGCTCGAGCAGGGCGCGGAACTCGCCGCGGCGTTCGCGCTCGGCGAGCGTTTCGATCGCCTCGACCAGGGGGAGTCCCGCCTTGAGCAGCACGAGCAACTCCTGGCTGAACAGCACCAGCGGAAAACGCGCCTGTGCGCCACCCCACGGCGCAGCAAAGCCGCCCCGCGCGCGCACGGTGAGAACGGTGTAGCCGCGGCTCTCGGCTTGCTGGACGGCGCTGGCCCGATCGAGCCCCTGCAGGTCGAGCGATTCGACTCGTCCTTCCGCGCTGACCGCTTTGAGCTCGAAACGCATCGTTGCCCCGGCTAACGGTTGGAGATGTCGGCGTTTTCTCCGGCACCCCCCGGCTGGCCGTCCTTGCCATAGGAGAGGATGTCGTAGTCGCCGCGCTCACCGGGTTGCTTGTACACATAGGGCTTGCCCCAGGGGTCGGGCGGCACGTCTTTGCGCAGATACGGGCCGTTCCACTTGGGCTCGTTCGGCGGCCGGTTGACGAGCGCGGCGAGCCCCAGCTCCGTCGTGGGAAAGCGGCCCGTGTCGAGGCGGTACTGGTCGAGCGCCTTTTCCAGGGCATCGATCTGCGCCTTGGCCGTCGTGACTTCCGACTTTCCGACCTGCCCGAAATAGCGCGGGGCGACGTATCCGACCAGCAGCCCGATGATGACGACGACCACCAGCAATTCCAGGAGCGTAAAGCCGGGCTGGAAAGTCCGCAGGCGCAAATGAAAAAACGAATTCATCGTTGATGGAAAACCTCTCACAGCGCCTCGCCTCAACGGCGATCGCGCGGCTTAAGTAACACTAAGCTCCGGAGCACCCGACTGCATCGATCCGATCCGGCGAGCGAGGGAGAAACCCTGCTTATTGAATTCCTCGATCACGCGCTTTTCAGCGGCAGGGGCGCAGGCGACGAGCAACCCGCCGCTCGTCTGCGGGTCGCTGATGAGCTTGCGCTTCCATTCAGGTGCGCCGGCGGGCATGCGCACTTCGTGCCCGTAGCCTTTCCAGTTGCGATCCGACGCACCGGTCGCCGTGCCCTCTTTCACCCAGTCGAGTGCTTCGGGCAAGACCGGCAGATCGTCGAAGCGCACCTCGGCTCCGAGCTTGGAGCCGCGGCAGATCTCGAGCAGATGCCCGGCGAGCCCGAAGCCGGTGACGTCGGTGAGCGCGTGAACCTCGTCGAGTTCCGCAAGCGCGACGCCGGGCGTGTTGAGCTGGGTGGTCACCTCCACCATCTGCTTGTAGCCTGAAAGCGAGAGTTTGCCTTTCTTGAGCGCCGCCGAAAGGATGCCGACGCCGAGCGGCTTGCCGAGGATGAGCGCGTCGTCGCTCCTCGCGCGATCGTTGCGCTTGACTTTCTTCGGGTGCACCAACCCGAGCGCAACCAGCCCGTAGATCGGCTCGAGCGTGTCGATCGAGTGGCCGCCGGCGATGGGGATTCCGGCCTGAGCGCACACCGACTCGCCGCCCGAGATGATTCTTTGAATGACTTCGACGGGCATTTTTTCGAGCGGCATGCCGACGATCGCGAGCGCGAAAATCGGCTTGCCGCCCATCGCATAGACGTCCGAAAGCGCGTTCGTTGCGGCGATGCGCCCGAAGTCGTACGGGTCATCGACGATGGGCGTGAAGAAATCGGTGGTCGCGACGATCGCCTGCTCGTCGTTAAGGCGATACACGGCCGCGTCGTCGCTCGACTCGATCCCGACGAGCAGATCTTTCGGCAGCCCGCGGATCGGCGTCTTGGAGAGGATTTCCGAGAGGACGGCGGGCGCAATCTTGCAGCCGCAGCCGCCTCCGTGGGAGAACTGGGTCAAGCGGATCAGGTCGGCGGGTGCGTTCATGGATAAAATGTGGCCTTGGATTCAAAACGTTCGGACGCAGTTACGGTAGCACAGCTCGATGCCTTTGACGAGGTCATCGACGTGCGCTCGCCCGCGGAATTCGCGCTCGACCACGTGCCGCAAGCGGTGAACTGCCCCGTGCTCGAC
>Ga0184637_10001649_pt1 | contig 14850 bp, 17 predicted proteins | sample PLM3_127_b2_FD_133143 | JGI IMG/M metagenome (GOLD analysis project Ga0184637, IMG submission 133143) | Groundwater sediment microbial communities from an aquifer in East River, Colorado, USA - PLM3_127_b2 | ecosystem: Environmental > Terrestrial > Soil > Riparian zone | place: USA: East River...
CCTCTGCTCGATCCGCATGCGCTCGCCCGCGTCGCGATGAAAGCTCACGAAATGCGTGACATTGCCGTGGGCGTCATTCAACGGTACCAACACGAACTCATTCCAGAACTGGGTCCCGTCGCTGCGATAGTTGCGCATCAACACGCGGCACGAGGTGCCATCGGCAACGGCCTGGCGCAGCCTCTGTCGCTGCTCCTGCTCGCGATCCTGTCCCTGGAGCTGCCGCAGATCGCGGCCTTTGAGCTCGTGTTCGCTGTAGCCCGTGAGCCGCTCGAAGGCACGATTGGAGAACACCACCGGCCAGCCGTCGGTCCCGCGCTCGCAAACGACGACACCGTCGGGACTCTGCTCGACCAGCCGTTGGAACACCTCCAGCGCTACGCCGGTCATGCGCGCCCCGCATCCAGACTCAGAGCTGGCGGTTCGAAACTGCGCTTGAGCTGCTCGCTGACCTCACACCATCGGACCGATGCCAGCAGGTCGGCGCGGCCGATCGGGCGCTTGCCGTGCAGCCGCATCAGCCGAACCTGCCGGGCGGGTTCGACTGCGTCGCCAAGACCCGCCAGCACCTCGGCGACAGCAGCGCGATTGTTACAGATCGGCAGCACGTCACAGCCCGCGGCAAGCGCGAGCCGGGCTCGCTCCAGGATGCTGCCGGCCGCCGCTGCGCCTGCCATGTTGAGGTCATCCGCAAACACAACGCCGTGAAACTGCAGCTCACCGCGCAGAATGTCCGTGATCCAGCGCGCAGATAGGCTCGCTGGCAGCGCGTCAACCGCCGGGAATGACACGTGCGCGGCCATGATCGCGGTCAAACCCTTGGCGATCAGCCGCCGATAGGGCGTGAGCTCGGCATCCAGGTCGATCAGCGGACGGCGATCGACGGGCAGCGCGAAGTGCGAATCGGCCACCACCGCCCCATGACCGGGGAAGTGCTTGGCCACGGCTGCCATTCCCGCCTCGCGCATGCCGGCAATCCAGGCGCCGGCGAGTGCCGCCACCGCTTCAGGGTCGCGGTGAAAGGCGCGATCGCCGATCACTTCGCTCACGGCGTAATCGAGATCGACCACGGGGGCAAAGCTCAGGTCGACGCCCACGGCGCGCAGCTCGGCGGCGAGCAGCCAGGCGCAGTTGCGTGCCAGTTCGAGGCCTGTCTGCTCATCCATGTCGTACTGGTGACCAATCAGACGCGCGGCGGGAAGCGCCGAGAACGCTCGCCGGAACCGTTGCACGCGCCCGCCCTCATGATCCACCGTCACGATCAGCGGGGGATCGCGCAGCGAATGGATGTCGGCGACCAGCCGCTCGAGCTGCTGCGGATCGGCGTAGTTGCGTGTGAACAGGATGACACTGCCGACGCGCGGATCGACGAGGAGCTCGCGGTCCCCCGCATCGAGCTCGAGACCGGCGATATCCACCATCAAGGGTCCGAGTGACATCTGTTTCTGGCGACTCGTGGCCCTCAACGCTGAAACACGGCCATGGACTCGACGTGGCTGGTGTGCGGGAACATGTCGATGACTCCGGCGCACTCGAGCCGGAATCCCAGCTCGTGCACGAGAATTCCGCTGTCGCGCGCCAGGCTGCCCGCGTGGCAGGAAATATACACGACGCGGGCCGCGCCGGAGCGATCGATGAGCGGCAGAACCTCCCGTGCGCCGGCCCGCGGGGGATCGAGCAGTACACGCGCATAAGGATGCCGCGCCCATGAGAGCTCTGGATCGATTGCAGCCAGGTCGGCGCGGTGAAACTCCGCATTCTCGATGCCATTGGCGCTTGCATTGGCGAGCGCACGCTCGATGAGCCCGGCATCGCCTTCGACACCGACCGCACGCCGGCAGTGTCGCGCGAGTGGCAGCGTGAAGTTGCCGAGGCCGCAGAAAAGATCGAGCACATCCTCCGTGCCCGAAGGTGCCAGCAGTTCGATGGCGCGCCTGACCATGCGCCGATTGAGTTCCGCATTGACCTGCACGAAGTCGGTTGGCCTGAACTTGAGTTCCACATCGAACTCCGGCAACCGGTACACAAGCGGACTCGCTTCACCCAGCGGTGCGGCTGAAGCGATCGCGCCCGGTTGCAGGTAGATCTGCACACCGTGCTCGCCGCCGAAGGCGCGCAATTGCACGAGATCGCGCTCGGTGGGTGGTGACAGGACTCGAAATACGAGCGCCGTGGCGTTGTCTGCGACGGCCACCTCGACCTGTGGAACGCGCTCGCGAATATCCAGGCCCGTGAGCAGGGCACCGAGCGGCTCGATCAGACCGCCGAGAGGCGGCGCCAGAATTTCGCAACGCGCCAGATCAGCAACGAAGGGCATCGAGCGTTCGCGGAATCCTACGACCACACGACCCTTCTTGCCGACGTAACGCGCCCCCAGCCGCGCACGTCGACGGTAGGCCCACGGCGTCGCCACGAGCGGCGGCAGCACGGCGGTCGGCTCGACTCGCGCCGTACGGTGAAGCTCCTCGAGCAGGTGTTGCTGCTTGGCCGCGATCTGCGTTTCGGGGTTGAGATGCTGCAACGAGCATCCTCCGCACACACCAAAATGTGCGCATCGGGGGTCGACGCGTGCGGGCGACGGCCGTTCCAGCGAATCGAGCGTCGCTTCGTCGTAGTTTCGGTGACGCTTCAATCCGCGCACGCTCACCCGTTCGCCGGGCAGCGCTCCCGTGATGAACAGCGCCTTGCCGTCAACGCGGGCGACACCGCGCCCGTCGGGGGAGAGCGAAGTCACTTCGTGGAACACGACCGCCGGGATCGGAACACTCATGGGGTCGGCGGTTCGGACTGCGGCCAAGCGGCGAGATACGCCGCGAAGTGCGCCTTCCCCTGACCCGCAAGGTACTCGCGCGTGCGTCCGACCTCCTGGGCGTACTGTGAAGACGTGAGCCGGCCCCGGATCAGCTCGAAGCGCAGGTAGATCAGGTAGGTGTTGAGAACATCGGTCTCGCAATAGTCGCGAATGCCCGCGAGGTCGCCGTCGCGGTAATGGGTCCACACCTCCTCGCCCCGCATCCCGAGTTTGCCCGGCAGGCCGAGCAGCACCGAGATGTCCTCGAGGCTGGCCCGGCCGCGATTCTGGTAGGCCGACAGCACGTCCATCAGGTCGAGGTGCCGCCAGTGAAAGCGATTGAGGTAGTTGTTCCAGCGGAACGACTGGTTGTCATCGCCCGTCTCCCAGTAGCGGGGCGCCATCACGCCGTGCCTCAACGAGCGATAGTGCAGCACCGGCAGATCGAATCCCGAACCGTTCCACGACACCAGGTCCGGCGTGTATTTCTCGATGCCGTCGAAGAAGCGCTCGATCAGCTCCTTCTCGCCCGACTCGGACTCCCCCAGACTCCAGACCTTGAATGTCTCGCGCGTCCGCATTGCCACCGCGATCGCGACGACCCGGTGCTGTTCGAGCGAGAGAAACTCGGTGCCGTTCTCCTGGCGACGGCGCGTGAACATGATCTGTGCAACCTGGTTGTCCTCCACCCCCTCGAGGCCGTACAGCCGCCGCCCGAGCTCGAGGTCGGGAATCGTCTCGATGTCGAATACGAGGGTATGCATGCGATTCAGGTTCTCTTCAGCAGCACAGCCACCGCCACCACCAGCCCGGCCTCGTCCGTGAGCGTGATATGACTGTCGCCGATCCCGAGCTTCTCGCTCATCTTCTGGCCGCGCTCGGAGTAGATCACCTCCGGTTTACCCCAGCTGTTCTGCACCACGCCGACGTCGCGGATCCACATCCCGTGCGAAAATCCCGTCCCCATCGCCTTGACGATGGCTTCCTTGGCGGCGAAGCGCATGGCGAGGAAGCGTTCCGGCCGCGCGGTGCGCGCGAACTGTGCCTGCTCCGCGGGCAGCAGCAGGCGCTCGACGAAATGCTGGCCGTACTTACGGTATACGCGCTGGATGCGCTCGAGCTCGAGCACGTCGATGCCGATGCCGAAGATCATGCACTGCGTGCTGCCAGCATCAGATGCTTCATTTCGTTCACCGCCGCGGCCAGGCCGTGGAATAAGGCCCGGGCAATGATGGCATGACCGATGTTGAGTTCGACGATTTCCTGAATTGCGGCGACCGGCTGGACGTTGTGAAAGTGCAGGCCGTGACCAGCGTGCACGGTGAGCCCAAGCCCCGCCGCGTGGCGCGCCGCCGCCTGCAAACGATGCAGTTCCGCTGCGCGCTCGCTGCCGTTGGCCTGCGCATACGCGCCCGTATGCAGCTCGACCACCGGAGCACCGGTCCTGCGCGCGGCGTCGAGCTGGCCGTGATCGGGGTCGATGAAGAGAGACGCTCGCATGCCCTGCGACTTGAGACGGGCGCAGGCCTCGGCGATGCGTCCCACCTGTGCGGCCACGTCGAGCCCACCCTCGGTCGTGAGCTCGCTGCGCTTTTCGGGCACCAGGCAGCAGTCCTCCGGCCGAACGCGCTCGGCGATGCCGAGCATCTCGTCGGTCGTGGCCATCTCCAGATTCATGCGAGTCTGGATCACGGCGCGGATCGCATGGAGGTCCTGGTCCTGGATGTGCCGGCGATCCTCGCGCAGATGCAGCGTAATGCTGTCCGCGCCCGCCTGCTCGGCCATCAGGGCGGCATACACCGGGTCCGGATAACGCGTGCCGCGCGCCTGGCGCAGCGTGGCCACGTGGTCGATATTCACTCCCAGCGCGATCCAACCGCTCTTGGTCACGGGCACGCTTTCATCTCCTGCGCACGCAGTGCCGTCATGACCTCGCGGCTCCTCAGGCTGCGGCCGTCGAGGCACGCGGTCAATGCGTCGCGCAGCAGCCGACGCGCATCCTTGAGGCATTGAGCGTCATCGAGTGCTTCGGCAGCCAGCGCGGTCAACGAGCTGCCACGATAGGTCGATGGCGATTCGGCCACTGCCAGCGACGCCCCCCGGTCGGCGCGGAAATGATAGTGACGGTCGGGATCGAGTGCCGCACCGCTCTCCGCATCGCGCCCGAGATCGATCCCGTAACCGATCTCCTCCAGCAGCCGCTTCTCGAAGATGCGCAAGGTTCGCGCTTCGGATGCGGGCGCGCGCAACCCCACAAGCGCTTCGTGATAGCGATCGAAGAGCTGCGGATGGCCATCATGCTTGGCGAGGAGCTTCAAGAGGAGCTCGTTCAGATAGAAGCCGCTCATCAGGCGCGCCGCCGGCAGCCTCGTGGGTGTTCCCTCGAACTCCGCAGTGGTCAGATTTCCCGCTTCGCCGCGCCCCGACCACGACACCAGCAAACGCTGAAACGGTCGTAGCACGGCGCGGAGCTGCGATCGCTCGCTGCGCACACCGCGCGCAAACAAGCTGACGCGCCCGTGCTCGCGCGTAAAGAACTCGAGAATCCGGCTGGTGTCCCGCCACGCCATGTGGTGCAGGAGATAGGCGTGCGCGAGCGCGATGCGACCTCCAGCCTTCATGAGGATTCGTAGCCGAACGACCTGAGCGCCTGTTCGCTGTCGGCCCAGTTTTCCTTGACCTTCACCCACAACTCGAGGTGCACGCTCTTGTGCAGCAGCTCGTTGAGCTCGAGCCGCGCGAGCCGTCCGATCTCCTTCAGTCGCTCGCCACCGGCGCCAATCACAATGGCCTTCTGGCCCGTCCTCTCGACCCACACGACCGCACCGATCAGCACTCGATCGCCCTCTTCCTCGAAGCGCTCGATCTCCACCGTCAATCCATAGGGCAGCTCCTCGCGCAACCGCCACGTGAGTTTCTCGCGGATGATCTCGGCGGCGAGGAAACGTTCGCTGCGGTCGGTCACCTGGTCGGTGGGGAAGAGCGGTGGCGATTCGGGGAGCAGGCGCTCGATCAGTTCCGGGAGTTTGCCGAGGTTGTCGCGCTTCTCGGCTGATACCGGCACGATCGCCTTGAAATCCGCGCGCCGCGAAAGTTCCTCGATGAACGGCAGCAGTCGCGGCTTGTCGTGAACCCGATCCACCTTGTTGACGATCGCCAGCACGGCGCGCCCCGAGCGGCGTACACGCTCGAGTACGCGCTCGTCGTCCTCCGTCCACACCAGTGCTTCGACGACAAAGAGCAGCAGGTCCGCATCATCGAGAGAGCTCAGCGCGGACCGGTTCATGTACTGATTCATCACGCGCCGCGCCTGCGCATGGATACCGGGCGTATCGACAAACACGATCTGCGCCGTCGGACGCGAGAGGATCCCGAGGATGCGGTGACGCGTCGTCTGCGGCTTGGGCGCAACGATGCTCACTTTGGTGCCAATCAGCGCGTTTAGCAGCGTCGACTTGCCCACGTTGGGGCGCCCAACAATAGCCGCGAATCCGCAGCGATGCGGCGCCGGCTGGCTCGTGTTGCGAGCGCCTGCCATCACGATCCCGCCGCCGGCTCGGACGCTGCGATCGCCGCCAGCACTCGTTGCGCCGCTTCCTGCTCGGCGCTGCGCCGGCTCGCCCCCTGACCAGCGCCGCTGACCCCGAGCGCCGCAACCTCACACGTCACCCTGAATCTCTGCATGTGACTCTCGCCTTCGACACCCTCGACGGCATACCGCGGCAACGCCAGGCCGCGTCCCTGAAGATACTCCTGCAGCCGCGTCTTCGGGTCCTTGAGATCCGATTCGCCGACCAGCTCCTCGAGCCGGGGCGCGATCACCGTCTCGATCGCCGAGCGCGCCGCCTCGAAACCGCCATCGAGGTAGATTGCGCCGAATAACGCCTCGAGCGCATCCGCGAGAATCGAGCGGCGCCGGAATCCACCGGTTCTGAGCTCACCGGCGCCCAACCGCAGTTGCTCCCCCAGATCGAGTGCCGCGGCCAGCGCTGCCAGCGACTCGCCGCGCACCAGCCGTGCCCGCAACCGGCTGAGCTCGCCTTCGTCCGCACGCGGATAGCGCCGATACAGCAGATCTGCGACGACGCAATTGAGCACCCCGTCGCCGAGAAACTCGAGACGCTCGTTGTTCACTCCCCCGGCACTGCGATGGGTCAGTGCCGCTTCGATCAGCGCCGGCTCGCGGCACTGATATCCCAGCTCGCGCGCGAGCCACTCGAGGGTGCGCCGGAGCGCGTCGCTCGACATGTTGGCGGGATCGCGCCCCTATTCCAATGTGACCGTCTTCTTGAACTCGGCCATCAAGGACACATTGGCGATGAAGGGCACCGTGTCGTAGTAGTCGACCTCGATGGTGTAGCCGGAGCCCTGCTTGGTGATCCTGATGTCGTCCTTCTTGATGATGCGCACGTCCTCGATGTCGAAGTGGCGCTCGATCGCACTGCGCAGCCAGCGCACTTCAAGGCCGTCACCCGAATACTCATCGCGCACCTGTTCAAGTGTGCGCGCGATTTTCATGTACTCCAGGTAGATGGGCGTCAGCCGGATGCCCGCATACAGCATCATGCCGACCGGTATCAGGATGAAAATCCATCCCAGGAATGTCACACCACGCTCGCGATGACGCATCTTGCCCCCTGTCGCTCGAACGCAATTAGTGGATCGCATCGCCGATGCGGCTCCAGATCGGCCCCTTCGGGCCGTCCCAGTTGAACCAGATCCGGACCGCCTTGCCGACGAGATTGCCCTCGGGCACGAAGCCCACGCCTTCGTAGCGGCTGTCCTGACTGTTGTCGCGATTATCACCCATGAAAAAGAAATGCCCCGCCGGCACGACATAAATGCCCTCGCGGCTGTCGCGGCCCGGCCAATAGAGCACGCGGTGCTCGACCTCGCCGATGCGCTCGATAGCGATCCGGGTGCCGTCGTGCCCGTGGCCCTGGTAGAAGCCGTCGATCTCGACCGGCAGCGGGTTGCCGTTCACGTACACGCGCTTCTCGCGCACTTCGATCGTGTCACCGGGCAGACCCACGAGACGCTTGATGTAGTTGGTCGACTGGTCGGAGGGCTTGCGGAACACGACCACGTCCCCGCGCTGTGGCGAGCCCAGATCGACGATCCGTGTATTCAACACCGGCAATCGCAGGCCATACGCAAACTTGTTGACAAAGATGAAATCGCCGTCGAGCAGCGTCGGCATCATCGAGTCCGAGGGGATGCGGAACGGCTCGAACAGGAAGGAGCGGATCAGCAACACCAGCAGGATCACCGGAAAGAACGAGCGGGCGTATTCCACTGTCACCGGCTCGGTGGCGCCCACCGGACGCTTCGGCTTCAGCACCCATGCGTCGATGGCCCAGATTGCCCCAGTGAGGAAAGTCAGAATGACGAGCAGCAGCGCGAAATCAAATACCATTGATCACCCAAAAAAAATCCGCGCGCAGTATTCTCGATTTTCGCAAGAGCCGCAACAACTTGCGTCACTGTAGCGAGGTCACCGCGGTTCACTTGCGGCCGACCTGCAGGACCGCCAGGAAGGCCTCCTGGGGGATCTCCACCTGGCCAAGCTGCTTCATGCGGCGCTTGCCTTCCTTCTGCTTTTCGAGAAGCTTGCGCTTGCGCGTCACGTCGCCGCCGTAGCACTTGGCCAGCACGTTCTTGCGCAGCGCCTTGACCGTCGCGCGCGCCACGATCTGGCTGCCGATCGCCGCCTGCACCGCCACCTCGAACATCTGTCGCGGGATCAGCTCCTGCATCTTGTCGACCAGCTCGCGGCCGCGGGCGTAGGCGTTGTCGCGGTGGACGATCATCGAGAGCGCATCGACGCGGTCGCCATTGATGAGGATGTCGAGTTTTGCCAGCGGCGCCGCCTGGAAGCGGGTGAACTCGTAGTCGAACGAGGCGTAGCCGCGGCTCGCGGATTTCAGCCGGTCGAAGAAATCGAGCACTACGTCCGCGAGCGGCAATTCGTACTGCAACGAGACCTGGCTGCCCAGGTAAAGCATGCGCTTCTGGACACCGCGCTTCTCGGTGCATAACTGCAGGACCGCGCCTACATGATCCGGCGGCACCAGGATGCTCGCGGTGATGATTGGCTCGCGGATGTCCGCCACGCGATTGCCGGGCGGCAGCTTGGCGGGATTGTCGATGTACTCGACGCTGCCGTCGGTCAGGGCGACCTCGTACACCACCGTCGGAGCGCTGGTCACCAGGTCCAGGTTGTATTCGCGCTCGAGCCGCTCCTGCACGATTTCCATGTGCAACAGCCCAAGGAACCCGCAACGGTAACCGAAGCCGAGCGCCGTCGAGACCTCGGGTTCGTAGTGCAACGCCGAATCGTTGAGCTTGAGTTTCTGCAATGCATCGCGGAACGATTCGTAGTCCTCGGAATTGACCGGAAACAATCCGGCAAACACGCGGGGTTTGATCTGCTTGAAACCCGGCAGCGGCGCTTCGCACGGGCGCGCATCGAGCGTGATCGTGTCGCCGACCGGAGCGCCATCGATCTCCCTGATCCCGGCCATGACAAACCCGACTTCTCCGGCGCTCAGGGTCTCGCGCACCACGGACTTCGGCGTGCGCCGGCCCAGACGATCAACATGGTGGGACCGGCCAGTGGACATCACGCGGATCTTGTCGCCGGTGCGAACCGCCCCGTTGACCACGCGCACCAGCGAAACAACGCCGACGTAGTTGTCGAACCACGAGTCGATGATCAACGCCTGCAACGGAGCCGCGCGATCGCCCTTCGGCGCCGGTATGCGCCGGATGAGTTCTTCCATCAGCTCCGGCACTCCGGCACCGGTCTTGGCGCTGACGTGGACCGCGCTCTTGGCCTCGATGCCGATGATCTCCTCGATCTCGCGGACGACCTTTTCTGGTTCGGCCGATGGCAGGTCGATCTTGTTAATGACCGGGACCACCTCGAGACCCTGCTCGATCGCGGTGTAGCAGTTCGCGACACTCTGCGCTTCAACACCCTGTGCGGCATCGACCACCAGCAGTGCGCCCTCGCACGCGGCGAGCGAGCGCGACACTTCGTACGAGAAGTCGACATGTCCCGGTGTGTCGATGAGATTGAGCTGGTACTCGATGCCGTCAGCGGCTCGGTACTGCAGGGTGACGCTTTGTGCCTTGATGGTGATGCCGCGCTCGCGTTCGAGATCCATCGAGTCGAGCACCTGCTCCTGCATTTCCCGCTCCTCGAGCCCGCCGCAGAGCTGGATGAAGCGATCGGCCAGAGTCGATTTGCCGTGATCGACGTGCGCGATGATCGAAAAGTTGCGGATGTTCTGCATCAGTGGGCGTCAGACAAAGCGCGATTGTAGAGCACCTGGAGCCGGCTGCCGCGTCATTCGCGACGTCAACGCACGAGGGCCGGGGGCCGGTCCTCTCCTGCTGCAGACACGGTCGGTGTAGGTCTGGCGCGAATCCGCTTCCGTCACGGCGGTTACCTGACTACGGGTGAGGGACGTGCCTTTATCGACTGCACCTAACGTGCAGTCGATCGTCCCGAACGCCGGTACACGGACGTACCGGCCGGACTGGTTCACAGGGATGTACTGGCACAAGGGTCGTCCCTGAACGTCAGCCCGGTCCGCACATCCCTGTGCGGCCGTTCGATCGAAACGAGTGCACGTTAAGTGCACTCGTTCAAGCACCGATCGAACCCCGATCGGGGCTGCAGCATCTTCACTCCCCGGCGGCGGCCTTGGAGTGCTAGCTCGACCGCAGCAGCCGTTCGACCTCTGCGGCATCGAATCGGCCGTGACAGACGGGTTCGCCGTCGAGCAGCAGCACGGGCACCTTGAAGCCATAGCGAGACCTGAGCCCTGCATCGCCGTCGACATCGATCAGTTCGATGGCGACGTCCCGGCCGGCGCAGAAGAGTTCGAGTGCGGCCAGCATTTCCTCGCACAGCTCGCAGCCGGCTCGCGTCAGCAAGGTAACCCGCGCGGTCGCGCTCATGCCGCGGCGGAAGGTTGGTCGAACACAGGAAGGTGAGGCTTTGGGTTACCGCGAACGCTCCGCAGTAGCGGACGCGGCATCAGCATCGGGCTTAGTGGAACCAGCGATGAACTGCACCGTCTGCGCGGGTACCTCGCCCACCGCGGTCACCTGGTGACCCCGTACCGTGGTCGAGAAAGCGAATGCCGACCCCACGCGCGACAGCCCGTTCAACGGATCGTGCTGCGGCGATTTGGTCTCGATGAAAACGGAGACGGACGCCAGCCCGTCGGAATAGACAAGGTGTGCTACGGGCGACGTCGAGCCCTCCATCATCTGGCTGTTGGTTGCGGTCAGCCGGAATCCGGGTGGCACCTTGATGGCTCGCCAGAGCCGCGCAAACGAGGCCGTACCCTGCTTGGGCGAGGGTTGCTTCACCCATTGCAGGCCGTCGCTATTCACCTGCGTCTCGACCGCCGACTTCGGAATGCTGTGCGGAAGCGTGATGTTGGCGAACAGGACCTGCTCGACCACGTTGCCCTTTTCGTCGCACAGCTGCGTCTTGAGCGGGAGCGCCGTGCCCTCGTCGATCCACAACCGATAGCCGTATCGATAGGCATCCTTCGGGTTGACCGCAATCACCTGCGTGGTGCGACCAAGCAGTCGCGCCCGCGGCAGCATTTCGAGGCGATAGTTCTCGGTTACCGCCGTATCGAAAGCTGGCAGAGTTCCGAGCAATGCGCCCTGTTCCTGGCGGGTCTCCACCAGCACGCGGTTTTGATCCGGCAGGTAGCAGGTGAGCTCTTCGTCGTTGCGGACGATCTCGCGGCCGCTGCCGTCGAGGGAGACCAGGCGTTCAGACACCTTGCCATTCTCGACCCGGTGAATGATGCGCAGCGTCTCGACTTTGCCGTTGCGTACGTGAAAGAACGTGCCGTCATAGTTGCGGGTGGCGAGCGCCCGGTTCATCCGCTCGAGCCAGGCTCGTGCATCGTCAGCGGCGATCGCCGTGCTCACGACGAGCGCCAGACAGAGACCGGTCAACAGGCGGATTTGCACGGACACTACTGTTGTTCGAGGGTCTGGTCGGCGGCGGTCGGCGGCGGCCTCCGGTCTTCTTCGGGCGCCGCGAGCGGCGTCGCATCTTCCGCGACGATTCCCGAGAGTACATTGCGTCGTCCCAGCGGCGATGAATATTCGCTGTGGGCGACGACGTAGTTCGTCAGGCGCGCGGCGCTCACGAGCGAGCTGGTCGTGGCGGGCGCCGGCACGGTGTAGCTGGGCGATGTCGTGATTGTCGGCTCGCCGATCACGACACTCTGCGGGGCGCTGGCCGCCGCCAGTTGCGGGGCCTGATCGAGCGCCGGATTCTGCAATCGTTGCAAGCCGAACAGCGCCACCGTTGCCACGGCCGCAGCCACCGCAAATCCGGCGATGGGTTTCAACCAGCTCCATTCAATCCGGGTGCGTGTTTCGTCGGCGAGGGGACCATTGGCTTCGACGGCCACGCGTACGCGCTCGGCAAAGGCGCGCGAAGGCCCTTCGGCGGGGCGCGTCCGCAGGCTCTCGCCGATCGCGGAAAAGCGCGCCAGGGTCGCGCGCAGCTCGGCGTTGCCGTCGAGCCGCTTGAACAGCAGCTCGAACTCGTGCATCGGCAGTTCGCCGTCGATGAACGCCGAAAGCTGGTCTCGCAAATACTCGCTCATTGCAGCTCAGTCCTCGGGCCGGCCCAGGCCCCCGTCGAAAATCGGCCGCAGGCGTTTGTCGATTGCCTCGCGCGCGCGGAAGATCCGCGAACGCACCGTGCCCACCGGGCATTCCATCGCCGTGGCAATCTCCTCGTAGCTCATGCCTTCCAGCTCGCGCAACATGATCGCGGTGCGCAGGTCTTCGGGTAGATCCGCAATTGCCGCATTGACCGTCGCGCGGATCTCGTCGGTGAGGAGCAGGCCCTCCGGCGTCTCTGAATCCTTGAGCCGTGCCTGCATGTCGTATTGTTCTGAATCCTGCAAATCGAGGTTGTAGTCCACCGGGCGCCGCTTGCTCGACACCAGCGCATTCTTGGCCGTGTTGATCGCGATGCGGTACAGCCAGGTGTAGAACGCGCTGTCACCGCGAAAGCTCGGCAGGGCGCGATACGCCTTGATGAATGCTTCCTGGGCCACGTCTTCCGCTTCCACCGGGTCACGGACATATCGCATGATCAGCTTGAGAACCTTGTGCTGGTACCTCAACACCAGATAGTCGAACGCCCGGGCCTCACCCCTCTGGCCGCGCTAGACTAGCATCAGGTCGCTGGCCTCGGTGCCCATCTGGGCTTCCACTCCGGTGTCCAAGCCAGCCTGCGCCCCCCCTGTGACCCTGCCCCTTCGGGAAAGTTCGCGTAAGTAGATGCCGCAGTTGGCTGTGACGGGGTTCAAATGCCGGAGGATTGTAGAGGCTGCCGTCCGATTGCGCATGTCGCCGCAGCTTCAGGCGCACGCAGAGCCGGCGATAGGGCTGCGAGCCGACCGTAAACGGCGTCAGGATCGCCCACGAGCGTCGTGATTCGCCTCGCCAGACCAGAAGTGTGACGTGCCCCCAACGTCGGCTCCCGGCTGCCAGTACCGCTGACCGGTCCCACCCGTGGCCATCGCGAAGGCTCCAGGTCCCGTCGGCACGCCAGACGATTCTCGTCAACGCCGCGGCGACACTTCCACACGCCAGGCGGCCGATCGGGAACAGCGCCAGCGCCAAAACTACGGCGGCAAATGGTAGCCAGGGGCGGGGAATTCCTTCCGCCCGCCACAATTCCACAGCGACGGCAAGGAGCCAGCCGCAAATGAGCGCCAGCAGCCCCCACGGCGTCCGCGGCTCAAGCTCGAGGTCCGGTAATGGATTCGATGACACGGCGTGCCGCCGGATCGGCAGGCGCAGCCTGACCAAAGAGATAGGCATGCAACGTCGGATCCGGCAGCTCGAGCAGCATCGCGAATGCCTGCTGCTCGGACAAGTCCGCATTTCGATAGCGGCCATCGAGATAGCGCTCGAGCAGTGCGTCGAGCTCTCTCATCCCGCGGCGGCAGCGCCATGCAAGGCGCCCGTCGCTCACTGCCCTCTTCCCGCAAGTGTCTTCTTGATCTCCGCGATCGCGCGCGCCGGGTTGAGATCCTTCGGGCACGCCTCAGTGCAGTTCATGATGGTGTGGCAGCGATACAGACGGAAGGTGTCGTCGAGCGCATCGAGCCGTTCGTCCGTCGCCTCGTCGCGGCTGTCCACGATCCAGCGGTAGGCCGCCAGCAGCGCAGCCGGCCCGAGGAAGCGGTCGCTGTTCCACCAGTAGCTTGGGCAGCCGGTCGAGCAACAGGCGCACAGGATGCACGCCGAGGGCCGGTCGACTTTTTCCTGCTGTTCCTTGGATTGCAGCCGCTCGCGGTCCGGCGGTGCGGGGGTACGCGTCTGCAGCCACGGGCGGATCGAGGCGTACTGCGCGTAGAACTGTGACAGGTCCGGCACCAGGTCCTTGATCACCGGTAGATGCGGCAGCGGGTAGATGCTCACCTCGCGCCCGAGCTCCTGGCAGGACTTGATGCAGGCGAGTGTATTCAGTCCGTCGATGTTCATCGCGCAGCTGCCGCAGATGCCCTCGCGACAGGAGCGGCGAAACGTCAGCGTCGAATCGACCTCGTCCTTGATCTTGATCAGCACGTCGAGAACCATCGGGCCGCAATCGTCCATGTCGATCTCGAACGCATCGATGCGCGGGTTCTCTCCCGTCTCCGGGTCGAAGCGGTAGATGCGGAAAGTGCGCAGAGCGCGCGCGCCCGCCGACGCCCGGTGCACCCGACCGGGTCGAACGCGTGAGTTCTGCGGCAAACGGAACTGCGACATCGGTTGCTCGAGTGACCTCAGTAGGTACGGGCCTTGGGTGGAATCGGGGCGACCTCGCTCGTCAACGTGTGCAGGTGCACCGGCCGATAGTCGATGCGCACGCGCCCCTGTCCGTCCACCCAGGCGAGCGTGTGCCTGAGCCAGTTCGTGTCATCCCGCTGCGGAAAGTCCTCGCGCGCGTGTGCGCCGCGACTCTCGCGGCGATTCTCGGCGCCATGGATCGTCGCGGCGGCCTGCAGCAG
>Ga0184637_10001650_pt1 | contig 14836 bp, 32 predicted proteins | sample PLM3_127_b2_FD_133143 | JGI IMG/M metagenome (GOLD analysis project Ga0184637, IMG submission 133143) | Groundwater sediment microbial communities from an aquifer in East River, Colorado, USA - PLM3_127_b2 | ecosystem: Environmental > Terrestrial > Soil > Riparian zone | place: USA: East River...
CCCTCCCACATTCCGCCATTCGCCACCGACGTGGCTCAGCCCAGGCGGTAGGTCAAGTGCATGCGCAGGCCTCGACTAGCTCCGGCCTGAACGCGCGGGGTCGGATTCCCTCCCACATTCCGCACATAAACCAAACCCGTGCGGTAGGTCAAAAGCAAAACCGCTAGGCTCAGCCTCCGCCTCCCTGACATGGGCTACGCCCACTCGAACTAGGTCTATTTTTAAGTAATTCTAGATTCAAGTAAAGCAGAGGGTTGTTTCATTCCAGCGCCCTACAAAAGTTCACCACATGGCTATAAAAAAGCAAGGGTGGAAGATCGCCATCCCTATCGGGCAAACCCTTGCTTTTTTATTTAACGCTCATGTGGTAAGGGCTTGTAGTGCGCTTCCATTCCACAATCAAGTGCAGAAGAAGTAACGCCGAAGATCATCGGCAAAAGCTATCTATCGTTCTTTTTCTTTTTTGGCATTGCCCAAAATAGAAAAAGAACCAAAAAGAAAAAAGGCTAGTGTGTGTGTTGTGCGTGCGGTCACAATCAAAAGCGCTTTACAAATCTGTTGGGTTTTGGTGGTGTGTTTGTATTGCATTGTGTATGTTTGTGTGCTAAAATATTAGCATGTTCAAAAATAAATTATCCTTCGTTCGGTTCGTCGCCTGGCAGTTATATCTCTGCTTCTCCGTGCTCGGTTGTGCGGCATTCGGTCTAAAGTCGCAATGGTGTAATCATGTCTAAAGTCTATTTCGGTGGTTCCCGTTCCCTTCCATATCAAAATCAAAACTCTGCTTTACACCAGGTCGTTTCGGCCGTCATAGAGCAGGGTTCATCCGTTCACGTGGGTTGTCAGCTCGGCGCTGATAAAGAAGTTCTTTTGTCGGCCATGTTCCGAAACCCTTTGTCCCTCATGGTTTTCGCAGTTGCGCCCGTTATAGATCAAGCACCCCATCATGTGCTGCAAATCGCATACAAAGGCGCTCATGTTGTCCTCGGCGCTGGCGGCTCGTCGGCCCCCATCCCAGCCCGTTATCTTCTTCGCTCAATCGCAGCCTTTCAGGGTTGTGAAAGTGCAGTTTTCTTTTCGCCCGGTCCCGGTTCTTTGGCAGTGGCTCGTGAGTGCATCAAGTCCGGCTTGCCAGTGTTCGCCTTTGGCGAATATCCCGCCCCCGTCCCTTCATCGGTCGGCTTCTGGGTTGAGTCCTCGTTCGTCGGCTTTGCTTGCTGGCAGTGGCAAGTAACAGTAATGCAAGCAAAATTATTTTAGGGGAATATCATGCAAAAATTCACAGTCAAGCAAATTGAACAAGCCCGAAATTATTGGAAAAACTTGTCAGACGCAACGTTACACGAGTTTCACATTCACTATACCACCGGCAAAGGCAAAGGCATTTATACCAGCGTCGACGAAAACACATCCTACGAGGATTATCTTGTTTTATCTGCCATGCAATCAGCCCGTGAAATCGGCTTGAATAGCTAGTCGTTATCTGCTGGGTGTTCCAGCAGTCGAAGAAAAAGAGAGTTATCAAATGTCAGTCTTATCCATCTACGTCAAAGTTCACAACCGCCTGTATAAGGTCGAGTTGAATTACACCCTAAGCGGTAAATTCATCCTACGCCCCATCACAGGCAAGCCCTACCAAACGCTCACCGCCACCGCCGAGCAGATCAAGCAGTTTTATACCTTCCCGATCGCAGGCAGGCAATCATGAGCGAACCGACCAACATCATACAGGAAGAACAAGACGCAGAACAAAGACTTATAGAAGCCATCGAGAAAGCCCTTGATTTCTCCGAGATATTCGCAGACATCGAACACATTGAGAAAATGATTGAAGGCATGAAATGAAAAAAACAACATTCGATAAGTGTTTTTATAAATGCCCTGGTGCATGGACTGGTCACGCTCCCACAGACACAGAGGGAACAATCACCATTGACCCAGCCCGGATATTAGACGCGGCAAAGCATATAAAACGATATTTCGATATTGTACGAATTGACACCGCAGGCGAGACAACCCACCCCACACTAAAGACGGCTTTGTTTGTGCGAATAATGGTGAAATCATGAATACAAAACAAAAAACCGCAACTTGTCCAGACTGCAAAAAGTCTGTCAAAGTATTTCGAACATCTAACAAAGCCTTATGGTTTTCTTTTCACAGAGCCGACCAAAAAGACGACCTAGGTAGATACATACAATGCAAAGGTTCTTATAAGCCCATCACCGAAGGGACGAAAAAATGACCCGCTTTGACAAACGCTATTGTGACGAGTGCATGGTTACACATTGGCTTGAGACAACCAACCGCCACAAGGACAAGTGCCACGGACCAGACTGCCTCCCCACCAACACGCCCACCCATTACACCCGCTGGAACGCGGGCGGGATTGAATTGCACGAAAAGCATTATCCATTTATGCCAGCAGACCCGGAAGAACACGCGGCCGACTGGTTAGATTTAGGAATATAGGAGAGTTATCAAAATGTACTTCAACAATTGCAACACCCTGGAAGAAGCCAGGATTTTATATAAAGCCCTGGTAAGACAGCACCACCCAGACGCAGGCGGCGACACTCGCACCATGCAAGACATCAATGCAGAGTATTCCCAATTCTGCGCCACGTTCGCAAAACATGAGGGCTACGAACGACAACGCCAGGCACACGCCGAGAACAGAAAGAGCGCGGCAGACTTTCACAATCTGGATGAGGTCGCAGAAGTATTACGCGTCAAGATTGAATTTGCCTTGAACCTTGACGGAGTCGAAGTTGAGTTGATGGGTTTCTGGGTATGGCTAACCGGCAATACCAAAGCCCACAAAGACGCAATCAAAGCAGCCGGGTTTAAATGGGCGAAGAATAAAGAGGCCTGGTTTTTTGCTGGCGTACCATCCTTCAATCGAAAAGAGAAAAGCCTCGATGAAATCCGCTCAATACATGGTAGCCAACAGTTTGCACGCCAGGCACGCAGCGAAACAGCCGGAGTATTATCAGCATGACATACACTCTAAACCTTGATGAGGTTGCAAAGGTTCTAGCCGTCGAATTGACGGCTAGAACAGGCGAGACATTCCGCGCAGTGATCGAAGCAGAACGTAACCCAAATATAGAAAGCCCGCGCGCTTGCTTCCACTTGTGCGAAGATTGGCGCACTCACCGCCTAATGATAAATGCCACCGTACCGCATGGAATGAGAGAGAAAAAGACAGCCGAACGAATGACGGTTGACCCCAGGCGAACAGCCGAAGCCATCGCGCGCGACATTGAAACCCGCTTGCTCACCCACGCACGCGAGCACCTAAAAGAATCGGCAGAGTATGACCGGGAACGGAGACAGGAAATAGCAGAGAAAAATCTACGCTTGAATTTCCTTAGAAAATACCTGCCGCGTGAATATCAGCCGGATAAACTCTGCAATGCTACAAGCATGAGAACGGCGAACGTTTACGCACAAATAACCTACGACAATTTGATTGAACTTGAAATCAGATTGCCACTAAGGCAAGCATTACAAATCCTAGAGATCATGAAAGGACTCTAACCAAATGACCACCCTCGATAACAAAACCCTGCTCGACGATCTACACCCCTCCCGCTTTCTGCAAGTCTCGGACCTGCTCGAACGCTGGAAAGTACAATCCATCACCATGAGCATAGCCCGCATGACCAGCGAAGAAACTATACCTGTTGCATCCGACATTGACCCAGCCACGAAAAAGCCGCGCGTTGTCATGCAGCCCGTCGTTTACTTCACCACCAAGAGCGGCGCAGAATGGAAAGCCGGATACCTACTGGCCGCCAAGATCGACGTACAGAGCCTGAAAGCCGCGACCAGCGCGACGACCGTCGGAGAGTTGATCGGCAAGCGGATTACAATCATTGTCGGCGAGCACAAACGCCAGGCAGTATTGAGGATCTCACCAAGCAAGCCGGAGGAGAAATAAAATGGATGATTTATATGTAGGCGACTTTGTATGTGTGCTCAACATTGCAAAAGGCATTGACTATCTGGCAACAATTTTAGATATAAAAAATGACGGGACCGTCAAGGTTGTTGCAGAAGTATCAGGAAACACATACATTGAGGATATTGAAGACATCGAACTATTCGATGAAACTGACTAACCCACCCCACCCAACGGAGGCCCGCCCACCAGGACGGGCTTTTTGTCGCAAAAAAATCCTTAAGTGCTGACGCACTTCCCTATCGGGTTGTGATCTCAGGCGGATACAGTTATTCATTTGCATTTGTCTGTGTGTTGTTGTTGGCGCTTGGCAGCGCAGAGCAAAGTCAAGTACGCATAATTCGGAAAGCCGTCCAAGTCCCCCTCCCCATCGCTTTTACAGTCCCTTGTTACCGAAAATAACAAGCCCTTCCTTTGACGTGATCCGCCAGGACGACCAAAGGCCCATCCAACCCAAAAGCGCCCAGCCTTGACGTTCCTGTTGACCCAGACGAAAGCCAGGGCATAGGCGCAAACAAAGTTTGCATGCCCTTCCCCGCGCGGCATCTGAAAGCAGGGCGACCCCGCGAGCGGGGCAGGAACAAATCTGTTACTGTTACTCATAATCCCCTTGACAAATCCCCCATCCCGCCTATAATTCCTGCTATGCCGAGAATACAGTTTACGTCCGAGCCGACAACAATTAAGCAAATCTTAACCGATGATATTCAAGAACTGATGAACATACCCAGGAAGCTTATGGCAACCCAAGACAAAACCACATCCGAAGCCGCAAAACAACTCAACATCGCCGAGCGCACCCTTAGAGACTGGATTGAACAAAAGGTAATCTATGCTTACAAACTCAATCCAAAAAGCAAGAGTGTATATCGCGTCCCTCAAACAGAGATCGACCGCATACTTGCAGAACGAAAGAACCCGCCAGGTCAGCCAACAGGAAAACGCTGAAACGGGAATTATGATTTTCCTGCTGGTAATCGTCTTTGTCATTGCAGGATTGAACCCACCATAAACGAAACCGCCCCATGTGTCCGCATGAGGCGATCATCGTAGACCATCCAGTCATAAAGTCTCACTGCACCTTTACAACTGAATAGCTTTAGCCCCGGCGAAAGATGGTGATTAGCCAACTGTTCGCCGGGGAAGTGAGCGCGCAGGGATTCGAACCCTGAACCAATGGCTTAAAAGGCCACTGCATGGCGCTTTCGGAGAGCGTAAAAGGCGCGTGAGACTCATTACTTCGCCTACTGCTATGTAGGCTGGTTTGAAACGGGTGAAATTCCCTACCTCCGAAACTACGACTTATAGTGCCGATCGTAGGCATCCTGCAACTCGTCTACCGCGAACTGACCATAATACCGATAGGTCACTTCGACGTTCTCATGGCCGCCAAGTTGAGCCGCTTGAACAAGGGGCATCTTGTTTGAAAGCACACGGCGAAACCAGCGATGACGCCATTGATGAGGAGAGCAGCGGCCCTTGATCCCCAGGCGGGACTTATAACGATCAATCACTTCACTTACAGAATCAACCTTGAGCGGTCTACCTTTCACAGTCACAAAGACATGATCCGAACCCCGGCGAAAGTTGACTCCATCGGTCAACTCTTCGCCGGGGGAACCCACCGGGCGCACCGCAACCCAGGCGCGCAAGGCAGACAGCGTTTCATCATCCATGACAACCGTCCGTTCCTTCAAGCCCTTCTCAAAGACTTGTAGGCGACGGCAGTAAGGTTCGGGCGCCGTCAGATCCAAGTCCGACATTCGCAACTCGGCCACTCCCCCGCGCCGGGCATTCGTCGAAGAAAAGACAAGCAGCATTGCATAATCACGGACGCTCCATCGTTTGGCTTCTTCAAGAATAAGGGAGGCATGATGATCAGAAATTCCACTCCGACCACGACGCGGCAGACGCGGCAGTGTTACATCTTGTGAAATATCGGCAGACATCAAACCCCGCTTATACAGCCAGCGAAATAAACGACGAGCCGCACGGATGTAACCATGCAGGGTGTCAGGGGATAAACCTTGACGTTCGATACTCTCGCGCCAATCAATCAAATCTGATTCCATCACATCAAACAAAAGACGCGTTTCCCCAAGGAACCGAATAAGCAGCGAAAGCCTGCACCGATACCAACGCTTTGTCTGCTCCGCTTTGCCCTGCAAGGCAATCTTGAGAAACGTGGCAACAGCATTCATGACCGTGACGTGTTGAATTGTCACAGTCGCCAGGACCCCATTCATATTTCACCTCCATAGAAGCTAGTCAGGGTAGGAAACCCCCTACCCTGTGCGATGCCCGCCCACGCCGTGAACGTGGGATCAACAATGACCGCCCGCGCCAGGCGAGAGTTATCAGTTCTTCCAGGCGCGGACAGCAAGCCTATTTTACCAATATAAAGGAGAGTTATCAAATGAAAAAAGTATTAGGCAATATGGCAATCTACATCTTTTCCGCCTTCACCGTCGCAGTATTTGGAATGTTGGTATCCCTCACCTACCAGGCACTACAACGCATATTCCCAAGTTCGTTTGAAAATCAGATCGTCGGACTCGTCCTATTCGACATCGGCGCGATCTGTTGGGCAGTCGCCTTCGTGTTCCTGTGCAAGTCAACCGCACAATACGCAAGCGCAGCCGTCGGATTTCTAGCGGCCTTCATCGGGACACTTGGCATGGTAGCCGCAGAAGTAATCTTGAGCGGGAACCTGATCGAGACAGACCCACAGCAAATAGGCCAATGGCTTGTTTATGGGTTTATCGGAGTGACCGCCCTGCATGTCACCATGATTTACCTATATCACGGAGGCGCGCCGGACATCAAGGAGAAAATAGATGTCGGCATTGCGCGCGGCGAGATCGTCACCGAGGCCATAGCACAGGCAACCAAATCACTTGAGAGCGAAAAGGCAATGCTGGCACAGACTATTACACAAGAGATCGTCGCACAGGTCAAACGGGATTTGAATATTCCAATTCTTGCAGACAAGCAAATGCCCATCATTGCAGAAGATAAGACCATCTACCAGCAGGAAACTACTATCCCTCACTGGACTTGCCTTGTGTGCAATGAATACAACCTGCTCCACACCACACAATGTATCAAATGCGGAGAAGAACGCGGGACCATCCCTGCATGGAAAACCGTAACCGCCCCCAACCCACAATACGCACACCTATATCCGCCAAATGGAGATCGGCAGCATCCAGATCGTGTGTTTGCGAAACTGCCATCAAAAGAGTTAGCACTGCTCAATCAGGCATGGATCGACTACGACAACAGCCGAATGGCAAACCTAACACCCGTCGCACCCCAGGAGGGAGCGACAACCAAAGCCCCTTTTCATTCCCCCAGCGAATAGGACTGGCAATCGGCCAGCCTCCCAAGTTGGCGTTGACCCTATTCTGCCTGCAATGCAAACAAGAAGGCCGCAGGTGGTTATTCGCCAGGGGAAGCCAATGCCCACACCGGTGGGAGCTAGGTTCCCAAGAAAGCGCCGACCTACCCTAACCAAAATCTGTGAGTGTGGATGCGGAGAGAAATTCCGCACCACGTTCCCAGATAAGAAAACGATCAACGCCGCGCATCGAAAGCGCGCATCAAGGAGAACACATGTTCAAAATTCAGGTAAGGGCTACTAATAACAATCAAGCCATTCATGCACCCGCAGAACTCACGAACTGGCATGACCTGGAAAGTATGCCCGAACTCAAAACCAAATGGGAAGCCGACGAGTGGCTAATAGACAACGATGCTTCCAAACTGGAAGCCTTCGGTCTTGAATTTCAAATCATCCCGATCTAACAAAATGTCACGACACGCGCGGTGACAAATCGGCCAATAGGTCACGTTCACGGCGTGACATATTGGCTACAAGAAACCAGTAAAAGGAGAGTTATCAAATGGACAACCGAATCAACATCATGTACTACAGAACCAGGGAGGAATTGCAAAACACACATCCAGACGTGAAGAACTGGACTTGCATACACCACGCACCACGCGGACAGTCCCTAGAGGCAAACGTAGCAGGACTCAAGCAGGCCATGACAAAGCGCGGTAAATGGTTCTCACTCGTCTACCAAATCGGCGACTTCTTCTGGACACCAGCAGAAACCACGCCCAGAGTCGGAGAGCCATCATGAGCGTCAAAGCACAAGCCTTGGTATGGGAAATGGAATGTCCAGCCAAGTGGAACGAAGTCGACTTCAAGCCAAATCACAAATATGTATTGATATGCTATGCAGATAACGCAGATCATAATGGTAAGAATATATGGCCCGCAGTGAAAACCATCGCGAAGAAAACGGGCTACCAGGAAAGAAACGTACAAAATCTTACGCGTGCACTAGAGAAAATGGGCATCCTTGTATTGGATGGAGTGGGACCACGCGGTACAAATAAATGGCGCATCCCCTTCGATGAGGGGGGTGCAAAGATTGCACCGGTGCAAATATTGCAGGGTGCAAAATCCGACAACTCATTGGGTGCAAACTCTTTGGGTGCAAACTCTTTGGGTGCAAAGATTGCACCGGAACTTAATAAACCAGAACCTAACAAAATATATATATCTAATATAGATAGTTTGATTTGGGACGACCTAAAAGCAAAAATCAAACCCGACATAAAGCGAGCATCGTTCCTAACATGGGTCGAACCCACCCAGGCTATCACATGGGACGATCAAACCCTGATCGTTGCCGCATCCAACGACCACGCGCGAGCATGGCTTGATGAAAACCTGAAAGACACAGCGCAGCAGGAACTTGGGAAACTCGTCAGGTTCATCACCTTTGCGCAAGTGGAGGAAGAATGAGATACAAAATCCTGCTGTTCCTTCCCGTCATCCTTGCCTGCATGACCACCGTAGAGCCATTCGTAACCTACCCGGCTCCGATCGACGGGACATCGGCTCCGACGGTGGTTCCAGCCACCTCTACACTCTCAGAGCGTGAAAGCGGGGAGGAGTTCACAATCGAAATCAAACCCCGCTGCGCCACCGTCACAGCCTCCGAAGCCCTGCACATACGAGCCGCGCCAAGCGAGAAGGCCAAGGTCATCGGCTACCTCCACAATGGGGAGCAGGTCACGATCATTCGCTCAGTAGGCGCCTGGTGGAGGATCCAAACCGCTGTAGTGGAAGGATACAGCAAAGCAGAGTATCTAACGGAGGCAGAATGCGAAAGATAAAACCCTTCATCCATCCGGCCACGCCGCCAAAATTAGTATCCGCATTCCGCAAGGCAAAGAACAAAAAGGGAGATGGCTATAAGTGGCACATCCTTGAAGAAAATATAGGCGTGAATGTCAAACTCCTGCACGACCTGATACACTACGGCAAAGAGCCGACCGACCGAACCGAGAACGGCAGATCCACCAGAGTCAAGCTGTTCCTCCCACGCAGAAAGCGAAGGAAGCGCGGAGAACCAGTCAGGCAATACACCGAGCCGCCCGAGGAAATCAAATGGTGGAGATCGTTGAAGAAAGACGCGCGGCGCGCGTATATCCAGAATATCTACCAACTGGACGGAGGCGACCATGGCGATTAACTTTCCTCAAGGCGACTCCAAAGACGACCCATTCGAGAAGCAAGATAAGAAAACTGCCTTTCAACAACTGGAAGAACTATCACTGGAAATGACAGAAGAAACCAGCAATCCATTTGAAGCCTTCGCACAATGGCAGCAGGAACGCCAGGCAATGTCGGAACTATTTTACGAGAACGAGCGACTCGTAAGGGCAGACAAACAAACCAAACTGGTCATTGCCCAGGCAGTGGCTACGATCAATAAGATGGAACTGGAAGCCAACATGTTTATCAAGCCAGCCACACGCGCCAAGATCGAGAAATTCAGGCTGATGTGCAGGAACTTGGCCGATGGTAACTATATACTTGACACACCTGAAAGGAAAACAAGATGATAAAGAGTAGTGAAACCCAGAAGTTTTTATCCGCGCTAAAAAAGGACTTCAATAGTTTATTCAACGTCAAGGACGGCGCGCCGATTGCTGAGTTTTGGGAGGCGTACAATCTCGCAGTCAGTGAAGCCGCCCAACCCAGGCTTGCAGCGGACGCATGCCACGAGTGCGGCGCGAAGTTATTGCATAGCGTGTCTTGTTCCCTCAGCCCGGTTTATCAACGCCGCCACGCCGCTAAAACCTAACCCGTTGGGCAGACGCCCGAAGGAATGAGAAATGGTAACTTTGCTCGATGCTGTAAAAATGGCATATCGAAAACATCACTTAGATGATCCGTCAGTGGGTTGGGATGAATTGAGCGACGTCCTCATGATAGCACTTTGCAATGAAATGGGCGATAAGGGCTTTCAAAGTTGGCTCAATCAAGTATCCGCCCAACAAAACGTGCAGCGGACTGCTTCAAATGTGTGCGAATATTGTGGTCGGTCTGATGGGTCACATGACATATCGAAACACGTTGCCTACATTCGCAGCCGCCACGCCGCTAAAACCTAACCCGTTAGGCAACCACTTATGAAAATCTTAGTTGCGTGTGAGTTCAGCGGTAAAACCAGAGACGCCTTCGCAGCTCTTGGGCATGAAGCGTGGTCGTGTGATTTGTTGCCGACACAGAAGATCATGCAAAAGAATTTACTATGAAAGGAAAAACCATGAAGCCGCCAATCAAACAACGTAAATTGCAGGAACAAATCAAGAAACTTAATTCAGTCGGTGAGTTGATGAGCAATGTATTTTTCAACTGGTCGCAACAAGAGCGATTTACACCAGAAGAACGAAAGATGATGAAGGATTTGCAAAGGCAGTGGGACACCATCCCAAGAAACATTTGATATAAGACACACAAAGGAGTAATAATGCAATCAGCAACCGCAAAGGAGTTCTTGAGAATCAAATTCAAATTCATAATTGCAAAATATGACAAGCAGTTAGGGAAAAAGGGTGAGGAGTTGGCTGAAACATTAGCCAATCATGTAGTTTCTAACTTTCCTGAAATTATGGATTTGATGAAAAACGAGAAATCCAAACAGGCGGCTGATGCAGGAAGGAGAAAGAATGTATAAAATATGGTGTTGGCTATTTGGTCATAAATATCAATTTGTAAAAATCGACGCTGGTGAAGTTCACGCATGTAGTCGCTGCGGAAACACAGAGTTGATAAAGATACACTAGAGCAACCAACAGCCCCGGCCAAAGAAAATCAATGATTTTCTTTGGCCGGGGTGATTTAAGTAACCTTTTCCCAATCCGTTACCTCTTGACAGTAACACACTTTCGGGCGTACATTGCAAGAGCCAGGACACAGCCACCCGATAAACGGGCTGTGTCCGCATTCTTTTTATCGGGTGGCTTCTACCTTACAGGAGAAGCCAATGTCAGAGACATATATCGTCACAAATAAATTCTTATTTGTGCGCGGCAAGCCCGATACAAAGACAGGAGGCACGATCCGCAAGATGAGCCAGGGGGAAGCATTTGACGTAGTAGAGATCATCACTCCAACCAACAATCAAAAATGGGGCAGACTCACGGACGATAACGACGTGACCCAGGAATATGCCTGCTTGCAAATCGGCAACCGATATTTCGCGCGCAAGTCCGTAGCGAACGATACACCCACCGAGCCGCCCGCATTGGCAGTATGGGTGCTATCAATGGATGCATGGGCGCGCTCCAAAGGCTACACCGGACCTATGCCATGAAGGAAAGAAAAGCCGAGTCCAATGCTCCACTAGTTCTATACGTTCAAGCCATCGAGTTTGAGCCGGATTTTCACACGGAACGCCGCAAGTTGACTATCGACATTGAGATCATGGAAAGGGACGTAAGGGAGTTGATCGAGAAGTTCACCATACGTATAAACGGACCCATCAAGGGACCGATCCGCGTGCGCTTCATCGGGCGGCCAGTCTAATGACGCCCACTCCAACCACAGCCGAAGCCGTGATAGACAAGATTGATGAGGCGCTCAAAGACGACAATCTCGAAACACGCCAGGGCTTACGCTTTATGGCAACCGTCATGAAACAAGCCTTGCAAGTGATCGGTGATGTGGCGACCGCTAACGAAACCATCACCACGCGCTTAGGACCAATGGAAGTAGCGCTCAATCAATTCCTACTGGCACAGGAGAAGAAGGAGAAGAGAGCAGATGAAGAACGCACCAAGTGGAGATGGGTGATCATCACCCCAATGATTGCATATGTTGGCGTAGAGATCATCAAATGGATATTCAGGTAACACATGCCGCGCAAAGGAAAGTCAAAACCCACCGGAAGAAAGCCAGGCGGCAAGCCGGGCAACAAAAACGCATTGAAACATGGCTTTTATGCACAACGATTTACACCAGAGCAGAAGGCCAGGCTGGACAAGCAAAAGCCTGTTGATGTTGAAAGCGAGATCAATCTAATCCGCGTGTGCATCAACAATCTACAAAATGAATTGAACTTTGAGCCGCGCTACCTCACGGACGCACAGCAGAACGAGACACGCGACGACCATTATCTAAAGGCAATGAACACACTTTCAAACGCAACCATATCATTGGCGACACTGGTACGAACACAACACCTGATACACGGCAAGACCGGCGACGTGCAGGACTCCATCTTACGCGCGCTCGAAGAACTACGTTTGGAAATGGGCATATGAAAACGCCGGCACCTATCGACATAAATAACGATACTGGCCAACATCGCCAAGAGCGGCGATGCTGCAGTAACGTCAGGAACGGCGATGCGAGATCTAAAACGGAAGGTCGGCTCATGCGCAGGTTCCAGCCTGCTCTTATGAGATAAACCAAATGTCAACACTAGAGCAAACCATCAAGAACATACACAAAACTTTTGACCGCTTCACCGAAAGGGGAGGCGGGATGAAGATGCGTCCCTACCAATTGGAACCGGCCGAAGCGATCATCAATTCCATTCTCAAAAAGCAGGGACTGACATTCGTACTCATCATATCCCGACAGGCAGGCAAGGACGAACTACTCGCCAACCTCATTGCCTACCTGATGAATCTATTTGCTCATCGGGAAGTGGGGATCGTCGTCGCCAATCCCACATACAAACCGCAAACACTCAACTTCATCGTGCGCCTTGAGAACAGACTCAAGGCCAACCTGCTGACCAAATCATTTTGGAAGAAACGCAGTGACTACATGCGCATGATCGGCAGCGCAATCACATCGTTACTCTCCGGCGACAAGGACGCCAATGTAGTGGGAGCCACAGCCAGCCTCCTGCTCGTCATCAACGAAGCCCAGGACATCACACCCGCCAAATATGATCGGGACTTTGCCCCCATGGTTGCCAGCACGAACGCCACCCGAGTCATCGTAGGCACGCAGTGGACAACCAATACACTGCTCGCACGCGAGCAGGACGCCGCGCTCGAACTGCAAAAACAAGACAAGATCAAGCGCGTGTTCGTCTACACGGCCAACGATGTACGAAAGATCAATAAGCCATACGGACAGTTCGTGGATAACGAGATCAAGAAACTTGGCCGTGAGCATCCCTTGGTAAAGACGCAGTATTTTTGCGAACGCATCGACGCTCAGGCCGGCATGTTCAACGCGCGCCGACTGGCACTCATGCAGGGAGATCAACCAGAGCAGACCCAACCCTTTCCCCGGCGAACAGTTGACGAGAATGGTCAACTTTCGCCGAGGCAGGCAGGACACATCTACGCCTTTACGATTGACGTGGCGGGCATGGATGAAGCCATGCTCGAACTCGAAGGGATGCGAAATCCAGGCCGGGACAAGACCACATTATCCATCGTGGACATAGACCTAGAAGGACTGGAAATATTGCAAGCACCGATCTATCGTGTAGTCTTTCGCCTATCTTGGCACGGGAGCAACCATGTAGACGTGTTCGGCGCAGTCTCTTCCCTGATAGGAAATTGGCAGCCACAGTACATCGTGATCGACGCCACAGGCGTAGGAGAGGGCTTGTGGTCCATGTTCGCCAAGAAATACCCGACCCGCACCATTCCAATTAAGTTCACAGCACAGACCAAATCCGAGATCGGCTACGGTTTTATCGCCGCCATCGAGAGCGGAAGATTTAGGGATTGCGCGCGGACGGAAGAAGTAAGACTCCAATACGCCAACTGCCAGAGTGAAATTCTGATCGGCCCAGCCAAGACCATGAGATGGAGCGTGCCAGATGGTACACGCGACCAAGGCGGCCAACTCATCCACGACGATTTTATATCCGCCGATTCAATGGTAGCAGAACTGGACAAACTGGATTGGTACGTTCACAGCGAAACACAGATCATAGAGCAGGCAGACGTATTGCAGGAGATGGATAATGCCTACTAAACCACACTTAATAACAATATCAGGCGAGCGACGAATCGCAAGAATTGTCGTTACTGACGAAAACCTTATCAGAATGATGTTTACAAACTTTGAAGCAAAGATAAAGACAATTCAGGGCTTGCCAGAAGAAGCAGTATTCCTAACAGCAGTAAATGACCCCGCAAAGAGCGAGTGTTGGTTCTTCTTCTACCACCCATCATTTGAAAGTGTGCCATTAGGGAAGGAAATACCGGAGATTCCTTGGAGAGTTTCTAATGCCTACTAAGAAACGCCCCACGGTCGCGCAGCTTCAACGCCAGCTTGCCAATGCAAACGACGCACTGGAAATGGCGCTCTCGATCACAGAACGCGACAACAACTTCTTCACCGGCGGACTATCCAGCCTGTACGAAGGCCGCAGCGCATGGGATCGGAAGAAGATATTTGCCGAGAGTCTGCGCGCGTGGAGAGTCAATCCAACGGCCAGGCGGATCGTGCGATTACAGAGATCATTCATCATGGGCAAAGGATGGAGTATCTCGGTCAAGCCAAAAAAGAAAGGCTTGATACAAAAG
>Ga0184637_10001651_pt1 | contig 14827 bp, 12 predicted proteins | sample PLM3_127_b2_FD_133143 | JGI IMG/M metagenome (GOLD analysis project Ga0184637, IMG submission 133143) | Groundwater sediment microbial communities from an aquifer in East River, Colorado, USA - PLM3_127_b2 | ecosystem: Environmental > Terrestrial > Soil > Riparian zone | place: USA: East River...
AACGTTGACCCGGCTGTCCCTCCTCGCGCGGGCAGGCTGCCGGTTGCATCACGCCGGGCGGCTGATCCGTCTCTCCATATATATAGCCGGCGAGGGTCTTAGCGAGATCTGAAGCCAGCTCCCGCTGCATGACCCGCATCGCTTTTCTCATGGCCTCGCGCTCGGACAGGTGCCCTTCCCTCCCCGCTTTTGAGACCGCGCCGACGACTCGCTGTGTGCCAATCTCCACAATCACGAAATCGCTGCACCAGCGGGCATACTTGAACTGCGGGTCACGGACATCCACATTCCACAACCGAACGGTTCCCTTGACCAACAGTTCCGGCGCGAGCCCCAAATCCTCTCCGCTCGGTGGAGACTGCGCCCCGACCAGACGGCCTGTCACAGGCAACCCCTCCCTGATCAACCCTTCCATGACCGAACGACGGACGGTTTCCGCCTGCTCCCCCGTGACCTGAACCCCTATGACGAGATTCGTCGCCAGGAACTGTTCGAGCTCGGCCGTCAATTCCGCCACCCGGTACGTCGGGGCGACGCCCTGCCCGCTCGGTCGGATCACACGCAGATCGGCATTATAGACTTCACGTAGGACGAGATTTTTGGCCGCGCGTTTGATGTTTCTGACCCGGGTCAGTTTATCCTGGGTCTCCCGGGATTCTCTGATCTCGGTTTCCACCATGCGGTCCAGCTCCGCGATCCGTTCCAGCAGGGCGGCTTCGGACTGAGCCCGGTTCATCCCGGCCAGGGCGTAGTGTTGACCGGTTCGTCGGTCGAACCATGTGTCCAGGATCCCGACATTTTCTAACACCTTGTCGGTGGAGACGCGAGTGACCTGATCGAGGGTGAGTCGCCGTTCCGTGCTAGCCTTACCGCGGTTTTCGAGGACCAGATAGGATTCCCAATCCCTCGCCTGGGCGCTGATCTCGGCCTTGAAGATCTTGGCGACGGCCGCATAGGCTCGCTCAGCAGCGACCGTCCGCGAGTCAGCCTGCCCGAGGCCATGCAGGTACTGACTAGAAGGATATTGCTCGCTGGCTCCATCGATCCAGGACGGTTTCTGGCTCAGACCGAGTCCCGCGCATCCGTCGAGAACCCCGGCCATTCCCAGTACACCGACCAGGACGATCAGGAGAGACCATTTGCGCAGCATCGCCATCTCCTCGGCTGGTACCGTTCCAACTATCTCAACCTACTTGTTGCATATAACGAAACCCAAGTGTCATACAGCACATGTGGAGCGCAATTAGATCTGATAAGTTGGAACGGCACTAGGGCAACACCCGCTCAATAAACAATTTGGTTTCTCCGCCTTGTAGCGCGACGGTACGCATAGACTCCTGCCCGACCCCACCGTCATCACGGCCCAGCGGGCGCACCCGAAGCTCATAGTCGCCCGGCGGTACCCAGAGCCTCGCGATCTGCACCTCATCCGGGAGGGTGCGCCAGCTCCGTTTATCCGCCTCTTCTGAAGCGGCGGCCAGTGTTTTGGCCAACACGCCGACGAGAAGTCCCACCCATGGACCGGCATTCTTTCCTGCCGCTGCCCTCGCCCCTCGACCAGCTCCTTCTGCCAGCGAGTATTTTACTGCCGCTCGCGCCACTGCTTTGACCGCGAGACTGGCAAACCGGTCGGAGAGACTTTTCTCCGCAAGGGCGGTCAGGTTTTGTCCCAATTCCGTCCTGGCGCCGAAGGATCCGCGTGCGCCGGACAGGCTCACCTGCCCGTAAGCCACCTGGGTTTTCTGAGGGACCAGCCTCGGTAGCGCCACGCGCACCACCCGCCCGTTGAGACCGTATAAGACACTCTCTACCGCACGACTGTCTTGATTGCTGGGGCCAACAGCTCCCTTCGTGAGGAGGACCAGTTTGAGCGCATCGAGGCTGATGGGCAGGTCGATGAACAGGTCCTCTTTGCGGGGCGCGCGCCCATTATAGCCGATGACGACGACCTGAGCGAGCTGCTGCTGGTCCGAAACGGGCTGCCAGGTGACGTCGGCGAACTCCCGCCGATAATCCTCGTGCTCCTGGCTCAGGTGCAACGCATCGGTCACCCGGAGCAAGTCTGCGCGAAGCATCGGCGGAATCGGGGTACGGGACCAGGAGCGCGCCCGGCGGTACTCTTCGTAGGCTTTCCGGTAGGCGATAAAGGCATTGTTGACATCGCCCGTCACTTCGTACACAAGTCCGGTGAAGTAACGGGCAAAGGCGTCGTCCCGATACGCATCATTCTCCTGGACCCGGTCGGAGAGCATGTTCAAGCGATGGTCGATTTTTCTCGCCTCCACCGCTGCGTCGTTCCACGCGCCCGTGACCGCGTAGTTGACGGCTTTGAGCACGTTGATCATCACCTGCTCATAGGGGTCGCCTTCATACGTCAATTCTGTGTCGTTGATCAGGAAGGCCTTTGCCTCGGTGCGGAAGCGACGGGTGTATAACCGATCCACCTCTTCCTCCGCCTGCTCGAGGACTGCAGTGCTGTCTTGGTACCGGCCTGCCAGCTGGAGGGTCATGCCTCTGTCCATGCGGTACAACACCTGACTCTTGGTTCCGTACTCTTTTTCAGACTGCTCGAGAATCTGGTCGGCCTTCGCCGTGTCTCTGGCGCGGAGGCTATTCTCCACGAGCATATAGTGGCTGATCTTGGGTCCACACCCTTCCAGCAGCGAGAGCGTGGCGGCCAAGACCAGCAGGGAGGCTGGAAAGACGGCGAAGCGAGGCCCTGTCACCGAGTGCGAAAAGAATAGCGTGGAAGGATTCAACAGAATGCGTGGAGCCTAAAACAGCATTCGTTTGCGTTCGATCACTTTCTTGATTTTCTTTTGTCCGAACCAGGACTTCACATTATTCTCCAAGTCAATCATTTCGAGATCCACTTGGTAGAAGACTGCCTTGACGCCCTGCGACTCATCCAGGACCGTGGAGATATTCCCCTTCAACATATAGTCTGCCCCGATCTCCTTCCCTGGAGCCTTCTGGGTGTCCTCGAGCGCGTGCACAGCTTGTTCGCGGCGTTCCTCGCGAATCTCTTCTCGCTCCCCCTTGCCGGCTACAAATGTCACCTTCTGTGAATTGGTCAGCTCGCGCGAGAGGTCTGTGACAAAGGTCTGGACATTGATGTGTTCGTGGCTGCGGTTCAGGATCGTTCCGACTACCACCACTGGCTGTCTGCTCTTGCTCCGCGTGTAGTTCTCCAGCCAGGGACTCCCCAGCGCTTCCTTGACCATGGTCTCGGCCACCATCCTGGAATCGGTGTCGTTCCACCGCCCGCTCAGGTCTGTAACCACTCCGGAATCGACTCGGGTGACCTTGGTCTCGCTCGCGCAGCCACCGAGTAGTATGGTGCCTGCCAACATAGCCATCGCTGTCCTCTGACCCCACACGGGCCCACGAAGCAGATCCTGCATTACCGCCTCCTTCGGGCATGGAACGCGCGCAAGGCAACGTTCCCAGTCTCTATTTGGTGCCAGCCCGTTTGTCTTCTTCATTTTCGAGTCGGTCGAATAGCCGCTCGGAGTTCTTCCGCACGAAATCCCGAACCTGGCTGTTCAGCTCTTTGGCCTGCATCATGGATTCCTGCATGTCCTTGAGAGACAGTTTCGCGAGGACGTAATAGGTTCCGCTCTTGTCGTCCTTGTACCGATCCACGGGTCGGACTCCGCTTAGCGTCACGGCAGAGAAGGTCTTAATGGCTCGCTCCACGTTCTGCTCTTCGGTGTTCCTGGTGAAATCACCCGCCGTCGTGGAGGCGGCGTAATCCCGCATCAGGTACGCCGTGTAGGTCTCGAAGTTCTTGGCCAACTCAGCGCGTGCCCGGTTCTCGGCCGTATCCCAGGCCAATGGCTCATTCTTCACCCCGACGACAGACCCGACCCCATAAAACGCCTTATCATCTTTGTTGTTCAGCGCGCCGGACCCTTTCTTCACCCAATTCGGCGCTCCGCCGCAGGCGGTCAATCCTACCAGCATGGCGACAGCCAGTCCGCTACCTACGAGTCGAGTAAGAAGACCACTTCTGAAAATCATGCGCGTCCTCCTTTCTTCACAGCCGCTTGAGCGGTCACGCTCCTGTTATCCGTAATTCTTCTGGTCTTTGGGGCGGGCATTGATGCCTTGGCTACCGGTCTCAGTTCACCGCGAGGGGTCGTGATTTATGCTAACATGCGTCCTGGGGACTGTCAACGCAGCAGGAGCCATCCGTTTGACCGGGACCGCGCACTTTGTGTGTGCCGGCACGAGCGGTGTTCAGGGTTGCACAACCCCGGCAGGAAGGAGGACTGGTGGCGGAAGTCAAGGTTCAAGACGGCATCATCAAAGTGATCGAACTGGACGTTCAGGACCCGAGGGCTGCGGCAGTGCTTGCAGAATATCCAGAGGTTCGGTGGGCCGAAGTCACGAGGCGCGCAATTAAGATCGGCCTGGGCTATCTCAAGGGCGGGGCCCAAGACTGATCGCTACTGCTTAGCGGCTGGCCCGGAGCCCTCAGCCTGTTGGATGTAAGCCCTTGCTTTGTCTTCGGTGCCGCCGGTTTCCAAATACCGCTGATACGCCTCAACGGCCTTGTTCTTGTCCTTGATATCTTCTGCGTACAGGTCCCCTAAAGAGAGATACACGTCACTGTACTTTGGATTCACGGCAAGGGCTTGCTGCAAGGCCTTCTCAGCCTCAGCGAATTGGCCTTTCCGCTGGAGTACGAGTCCCAACGTGTAGTGGGAATCTGGATTGGTCGGGGCGTATTTGGTCGCGAGCTGAGCAGCGGCCAACGCTTCCTCGATATTGGACAGCCTATCCAGGTAGAGGAAGCTCTTGAGGACATAGGCGTCCCCGTAAGCGGGGCTGTACTGGATTGCCTTGTTCAGATGGTCGAGCGCGTCTTGCGCCGACTTCTGCTGTTGGAGCAGTGAAAACGCCTCCTCATATTCCTCTTTCGCCGCGGCCATCCGTTCGGCCTCGGTTTTCGGCTCTGGTCTGATCTTGAAGAGGGCTTTCTTTCCCTCTATGAGGATCGTATCGCCATCGCCGTCCAGCCGTGCGAATTGAGGATGCTGTCTATCCCCAGCCGCTTCCTTCACCTGCTGTTTCACGAATGCGCCCAGTTCGCTGGCCATCACCCATCCATTTTTGTCCGTATCGGCGGCTCCCTTCAGGCCGGACAGCAAGGTCTGCACGAACACTCCGTGTCCGTCTTTCCGCGCCAATGATTCTCCCTTGGCGGCAGCCGTCAAGACCTGGACCGCTCGCTTGTCGGTTTCCTCTTCAGGAGACAGGCGTCCTTCAAGGGACAGTTGTTGGGGAGGGGTGACCTCCCACCCAGAGAGGCCGGCATTCAGCAAAAAGAGGGTGTGTTTGGACATCACGCGCCGCGAAAATTCCTTGAGCTGGTCCAGCGTGACGGCCTTGGATACGTTCGTGACCTGCGCATCCCAGGGGACCAGATAGCCAAGATCCTTCCCGTTCATATCGAGTGTGGTTCCGGCATGTCCTGAGAAGAACAGAACCAGCCGGTCATGCCGACCTATTCGACGAGGCAGATAATCGTTCAGGATGTGGTTCAAACGCCGGAAACTTGCGTCCTTGTCGTACAGTTCCACGACTTCGTCGAACCCGAGCTGCCGAAGCGCCTCGGCCATGGCCTTGGCATCCGCGATGGCGCCGCTGAGTTTGGGGGCCACCAGATAGTCGTCGATGCCGACCACCACGCCCCAGGATTTGTAATACAAGCCCTCAGGCCGACCGGTCTGACCAAAAGCAACCGCTGCGGACAGCAGCATCAGTGCTGCTGTCGCGACTCGGATGCCTGACCCTGTCACCAGTCTCATGTGAGACGCACCCACCCGGTAACGTATCTATGTTTCTGACTGGTCAGATCGAATGTCTGTGCTGCTTCCAGCAAGTGGTGCATGCTACTATTCGGCTCTTTTCGCTGTCAAGAATGGTTGGTCGACGGCCGCCAGTCGGGTGCCTACTTCCCTTCGACGTCTGAGCGCAGGCTTGCACATATCGGATAGCTTGATCATAATGAGCGCCCAGGACGGAAACTCGCTCGGCAAGCCATTCCGAGCGATGGTTGATTGAAGGAGTGCTTATGGGACCGTTGGAGGAGAAGGTTGATAGTTTGTTCCGAGTGGATCGGGTCGTGCAGCCCACCGCCGAGACAAAGGCCGCCGCCTATATCCAGGATTACGAAGCAGCTTACAAAAAGTCCATTGCCGACCCGGAGGCCTTCTGGAGCACCGTGGCCAAGGAGTTGGAGTGGTTCACGCCCTGGCAGCGAGTCCTGGAATGGAACTATCCCTGGGCCAAGTGGTTTGTGGGCGCCACCTGTAATATTTCGTACAATTGCCTGGACCGGCAGGTGAAGACCTGGCGCAGGAATAAGGTGGCGGTCATTTGGGTGGGAGAACGGGGGGAAGAACGCATCTTCACCTACGGCGAGCTCTTCCGCCAGGTGTGCCGGTGTGCGAACGCCTTGAAGGCGCTCGGTCTGCGCAAGGGCGACCGCGTCACCATCTATCTGCCGAAGATCCCTGAGCAGATCGTGGCCATGCTGGCTTGCGCCCGACTGGGTGTCATCCACAGCGTCGTCTATTCGGGTTTCAGTGCGCCCGCGTTGGAGAGCCGCATTCAGGACGCGGAATCGCGGGTGGTCATTACAGCCGATGTCGGCTACGATCGGGGCAAGGTCATCAATCTCAAGAGCGTCGTGGATCAGGCGGTTGCCAACTGTCGCTGGGTCGAGAGGGTCGTGGTGGTCAGGCGCGAGCCTTCGAGTCCAGCGCTGTCCGCCCCCAAGGAACTCGACTGGCACGACTGGCTGGACAAGGAGAAAGCGGTCTGTGCAGCCGAACCGCTGGATGCGGAAGCGCCGCTCTATATTCTCTATACCTCCGGCACGACCGGTAAACCCAAAGGCGTGGTGCACGTGCACGGCGGCTACATGGTCGGCACGTACATTACGACGAAGTATGTGTTCGATCTGAAGGAAGAAGATGTGTATTTCTGCGTGGCCGATCCCGGTTGGGTGACGGGCCATAGCTACATCGTCTACGGTCCTCTGCTGAACGGAGCTACGATCCTGACCGCAGAAGGCAAACCGGACTATCCGGATCCCGGACGATGGTGGCACCTGATCGAGCGCTATGGGGTGTCAATCTTTTACACGACGCCGACCGGGATCCGGCTGCTCATGAGGTATGGGGAGGAGTGGCCGAAGAAATATGACCTCTCCACGCTCCGTGTGCTCGGCACCGTCGGCGAGCCGATTAATCCGGAGGCCTGGGAGTGGTACCACCGTGTGACGGGCGGCACGAAACCCATCATGGACACCTGGTGGCAGACCGAGACCGGCATGATCATGGTCACGCCCCTGCCCTGCGTGCCGCTGAAGCCGGGATCGGCGACCCGCCCGTTTCTGGGCGTGGAGGCGGACGTGGTGGATCGAGCGGGCAACAGCCTGCCGGCCAATGCCGGCGGGTTCGCAGTTATCAAGACACCCTGGCCCGCCATGATGCGCACCATTTACAAGGATCCTGACCGGTACCAGGTCTACTGGAACATGATCCCGAACTGTTACACGGCTGGTGATGTCTGCCGGAAGGACGAAGATGGTTACCTCTGGTTCATGGGGCGGGCAGATGACGTCATCAAAGTGGCAGGCAACCGCATCGGCACCGCTGAGGTCGAGAGCGCCTTGGTGAGTCACCCCGCTGTGGCTGAAGCGGCGGTGATCGGCAAACCTCACAAGACGGCCGGCGAGGCAATCAAGGCCTTCGTGATCTTAAAGCAGGGGCAGCAGGAGAGCCACGATCTCATCCAGTCCATGAAGGACCAGGTTTTGAAGGAGTTGGGGAAGATCGCGGTGCCGCACGAGATCGAGGTGGTGCCCTCCCTTCCCAAGACCCGGTCCGGCAAGATTATGCGCCGGGTGCTCAAGGCCAAGGAACTTGGCCAGGACCCTGGAGACATTTCCACTCTTGAGGAGTAACCCTGTGGGTGCGGGAGGGACACTTCCGAGTGAGGCTCCCTCCCGCTCATTATGGAGGCAATGATGCGCGTCGGGACTCTGAGGCTATCAGTGGCATACCCTGCAGTTCTTCTTCTGGCCATGCTGGTTGGCGCCAGCCTGGTTGGAGTTGGAGTCACGTGGTCGGCCGAGAAAGAGAAACCGGCAAAGAAAGAAAAATCGGTTCAGCCGGCGAAGAAGGGTACCCCCTCCAAGGGGGCGACCAAGGCTTCCGGAGCAGCCCCCGAGGCGAAAGCGACTGCGTGCTTCGGGGACGCCCCCAAGATTGAGAGTGTGAAGCCTGATGAGGGGAAGAGCGGCGACAAGGTCACGATCAGAGGGAAGAATTTTGGCACTCCCGGCTGTCTCTCTTCCGTCTCGTTTGGCTCTGGCCTTCCAGCCAAATTTGGGCACGTGAATGAGTCAACGGTAACGGCGACGGTGCCGTCCGGCAAGAAAGGCCTCCACCTGCTCAGTGTGACCACCGCGTCGGGAGAGGATTCGAAGGCGTTTTTTATGAAATAAGCGCGATCGGTCAGAGCAGCCCGCGTTTCTGAAGGTAGTCCCGGTTGATCACAGGAGATTGTTGAGGAGGCAGGTGACCGCGTGCTTGCAGGAGCCGCTCGACGTACTTGCCGATCAGGTCTGACTCCAGGTTCACGGGATCGCCCGGATGTTTGAGGCCCAGTGTCGTGACCTTCGCCGTATGCGGAATGATCGCCACAGTCAAGGACCGTTCACTCACCTCATTGATCGTCAAGCTGATCCCGTCCACTGTGATCGAGCCTTTGGAGACACAGTAGTGCAGCACTTCCTTGGGTGCCTCGATCGTCAGCACGATCGCGTTCCCTTCCTGTCGCCGATCTCGGATTGAACCCACGCCGTCCACGTGGCCAGCGACCAGATGGCCTCCGATCCGTTCGTTGATCCTCATCGCCCGCTCCAGGTTGACCGGCCCGCCGGCTGCCAGCTTGCCGAGCGTCGTGACCGAGAACGTCTCGGGAGACACGTTCACTGAAAACTCTTGATCGTTGCGCGCGACCACGGTCAGGCAGACCCCATCGACGCTCACGCTCGCGCCGACCGCTAAGTCGTCCAGGATCGTGGAAGCCAAAATAGTCAGCCTGGTCCCGCTCGGACTGTGCTCGAGCGCCTTGACGACGCCCATTTCCTCCACGATACCGGTAAACATTACTTGTCCAGCATCCGATCCTTGAAGACCCACACGAAGACGATAATCAACACGACGACGCCGAGCGCTGCCAGCACCCCTACCACAATATCGGACGTTTCGATGTCCAGTTTCACTGGCGCCCTCTCCTGAGTTCCGCTCGGCGATCTTAGCACATCAATGCGCGCAATGCTCGCTGACGCGGGGTTAGCGTTTCACCGCGATCCAGAAGATGACCGCGGCGACCAGTTGGATCGCAGCGATCGCGGCAAAGGCTTCCTGATAGCTCAGGTGAGCGATCAGCAGACCTGCGAGCAACGGCCCACTGGCGTGGCCGATGTCCGAGATCGTGCCTTGCATCCCCATCCCCGCGCCCAGTGTCTTGAGCTCCGAGAGGTCTGCTACCAGGGCGGAGGTTGAGGAAGAGACGACAGCCTCGCCGAATCCGAACCCGGCGGCCAGCGCCAGTAACATCGGGAGCGCGGACGTTGAGGGGATCAGCACAAACGTCCCCGCGCAGATCAGGAGGCCGAGCAGAATGAGGGGACGACGTCCGAACCGGTCTGAGGCTCGTCCCATCACCGGTTTTGAAAGGAATGAGGTGATACCCTGAATCCCGAATAACAGACCCACTTCGCCTGGATTCAATCCAACCGAGATTCCATAGATCGGCAGGAAGGCCATGAGCGCGCCGTTGGCGATCATCTTGGCGGCATCCGTCGCGCTGGTGACGAGCACCCGTGTATTGCCTGAGACTATGTGGACGCCTTTCCACATGTCCGCGAGAACCAGCCCCAGCCCTTTTTTTCCACGTGGTGGAGGCGGATTCAGGCGAAGGCTGAAGAAAACCAGCAAGCCTAGGCAACCGAAAATCCAGCCGGTCACCAAGGTGACCGGAAACCCGGCCGCGTAGACCAACCCTCCCCCCAGAACCGGCCCCAGAAGCGCGCCCGCCTGAGTGGAGGCGGTATACCAGCCCAGCGCCGCGCCGCGTTTTGTCTCATACATTTCCGCCACGGTGGCGAGCGCAGCCGGGGCGAAGATCGCCGTGGCCAGCCCGTGCAGGAACCGCAGGCCAACCAGGGTCTCGAGATCGGAGACGAAGGGATACACAAAGGGCGGAAGACCGAACGCCAGCACGCCGACTCGCAGCAGCAGACGTCGACCATAGATATCCGACAGCGCGCCGGATGGCAGCTTGAGCAGCACACCCGTCAGGGTCGAGACGGAGACGACCAGGCCAATGCTCTCCGGACCGGCGCCTAGAGATTGGGCAAAGAGAGCCAGCACTGGCATCCGCACGAGGTTGTAGCTGAGAAAACAGAAGACGCCGATCCCGCAGAGCAGGAAGAAGCTGCGTGCCTGGGTCATGGGGCCGGACGCGGTGGTTGCGGAGGCAGCAGGCTCAGCGCGGCGGTTCGGGTCCACCAGCGCTTCGAAGAGCGTCCGAAGGAATCGTGGCTCAGGAACCACTTCACGGTTGACCCTCCACCGACAGACTCAGGAGAACCGGAAACAGCATGTGTCGGTCTTGACGCGAGCGGGACTCGCGCAGCAGGGTCTCCACGCTGGGAACCACCGGTCCTTCGTAGCTCAGCCGACCGTCGGTCACCACCGTGATCGGCTTGGAGAGATCGACGAGCCAATGGTTCAGGAACAGACTATAGCGTCTCACCCGCTGCGTGCGCACCTCGACTCGATTGGGCGCCGCAATTTCCGCGTCCAGTTTGGCATAGATGCGGTTGATGATGGTCTCGTCACGGCTGTCGGTCAGGTTCTCCGACAGGGCCGCGATCCGGTCGGTGGCGTCGATGCGCACCCAGCCGAATGGGACCAAGTGGGTAGCGTCGCGCACCACCGTCACCTTCTTGGGAAAAGGTTCGCGGCGACGGGCGCCGAACCAGGCCACGAGCTCGGGGAGTTCTTCTCGTGGAAAGTAATGGCCACCAGCGATGGAGTGAACTCGATCATGCTCCCGATAGACGAACGCGTAGCCGAGCCGCGTTAATTCCTTGGCAATGGAACGGCTCAACTCAACCGGCATCACCTGATCCTTCAGACCATGGATCAGATAGATCGGCGTGTGCCGCAGGTTTTCCAGGAACGGATACAGGACGCGATCCAAGCCGCTCGCCATTGGCGAGAGTCCGGCGAACCGGGAGGCATGATGGCTTCCGATGATCCAGGCCCCGATTCCTCCGTTCGACATGCCGGTCAGAAAAATCCGATCCGGATCGATGCGGTAGCGAGCCTGGACTGCACGAATGGTGGCGAGCACCAATTCCTCTGCCTGACGAGTCCACCAAGCACCTTGGGCGAAGGTCGGGCAAGCCAGGATATAGTCATCGCCCAACCGTGCCTGCCAGCGCTCCAGATAGGCGTCGCCCGTGAAGCCGGCGCCGTGCAAGCAGATGACCAGCGCATAGTCTTTCGTGGGACGGTACGACAGGGGAACGTACAGTCCGTACCGGTAGCTGTGGTTTCTGACACGAATAGGAACCCCGGCCTGCATCCCCACCGGACGTGCGCCATAGGGAAGTCCGGCTCTGATGATCGTCTCCACCCTTGTGGGATCTGCCTGGGGGTTCTTAAGAATTTCGGTCAGCACTTGCTTGGCATGATCTGCGTCTTCTGTCTCGAGAAATTCATGGACGAGCCGCGAGAGAGGCCGAGGATCCGTCTCGGACGACACGGCCCCCGCGTCAGCGCGAAGGGACAGGACACAGACCGCGTAGAGGGTCAGGATTGCAGCCCCTGTGGCAAGACATCCAGAGGCGGTGAAGCAAGACGGAAGATCGTTGCTGAGTGAATAGGAGCTTCGCTTGTGCAGGGCGACGTGCACCGCAGCACCGTACCATCTTTATCGCGGGCCTGTCAAAACAGCGAGGGACAAGGCTCAGAAGCCAGCGCGATGTGGCTGCTGGCGAGAAGGCTCTGTGCGCCTCATGCTCACTTCATGTGCCTGGCAGGCTGTCTCGTCCGCAGGGTCCCTTCCAGGAGCAGATCGCTTCCGAGCCGTCGAACGTGGATATCTGCAATCGGTAGGGTCTCCGCCAACCGTCGAGGCGAAGGTCCACCCATGACTCCTTTCGCGTCCTGTCCGCCCAAGAGCCTGGGGGCGACATAGAACAGAATCCTGTTGACCAGTCCTCCCCGCAAGGCCGCGGCATTCAGTTCACTTCCCCCTTCGATCATTGCGCTGGTGATGCCCATTTGTCCCAAGCGGGACAGACAGGCTCGTAAGGACACGCGCCCGTCTTGAAGCGGAAGGACCAGCACCGTGACGCCTTGTGCCCGCAGTCGCTCAATGCGACGCTGGGGCGCCTTCACGGTGGTGGCGACGACCGTGCCGGCTCTGCCGCCGGAGCGGCCACTGGCTCCGCCAGCCGGCGACAATACCTTGGCCGTCGCTGGGATACGGGCGGTACTGTCCAGGATCACGCGGAGCGGTTGACGATCGGGACGAGTTCCGGACCGACTCGATCCGAGTCTGACCGTGAGTTGTGGATCGTCACGGAGCACTGTTCCTAGACCCACAATCACCGCGTCTATCCGCCTCCGAAGGCCATGCACATGTCGCCTGGCCGCGTCCCCGGTGATCCAACGAGACTCTCCACTTGCCGTGGCGATCTTGCCGTCCAATGTCATCGCGGCTTTCACCACCACGAACGGCCGGCCGGTGCGCATCCAGTGGCAATAGATTTCATTGAGGCGCTCCGCTTCCTCGCGAAGGCAGTCCACGGTGACCGTGACACCGGCTTGTCGAAGCTGCCGGAGGCCGCGTCCGCAGACCTGAGGATTCGGGTCTCGCATCGCGACGACCACCCGTCGGATACCCGACGCAATGATAGAGGGAACGCAGGGGGAAGTGCGCTTGCGGCGATGACAGCAGGGCTCAAGCGTCACGTAAAGGGTTGCGCCCTTAGCTCGATCACCGGCCGACTGAAGGGCAAGTACTTCAGCGTGCGGGGCGCCGGCCCGCCGGTGGTACCCCTGCCCGATGATCCGGTTTCGCGCCACCACCACGGCGCCCACCATTGGGTTGGGGCTGGTAAGTCCACGCCCCTTGGCGGCCAGGCGAAGCGCCAGCGCCATATACTGGTTGTCCAGGACTCTGTCTGTCACCGGACCTGACGAGAGCGGCCTGTATGGCCTCGACGGTGAGATGTCTGCCTGCGAGGGACTGTTCGGCCGGCCGACCGTGCCGATCGCTGTTTGGATGGCTTGCCGGTAGTCTTCTGGGTGTCAGCCCCAGTCAGCGCGGCCTGCGCTGCCGCAAGTCGCGCAATCGGCACACGGTACGGCGAGCAGCTGACGTAGTCCAGGCCCAGTTGATGACAAAACTCCACGGAACTTGGGTCCCCTCCATGCTCTCCGCAGATACCAAGCTTGAGTTCAGGGCGAGCCTGCCGTCCTTCAGTGATCGCCATCCGCATCATGGCTCCCACCCCCTCACGATCCAAGACGGCAAAGGGGTCGGCTTCGAGAATGTTCTCCGTCTTGTAGATGCCGACGAATTTGGCGGCATCATCCCGAGAAAAGCCGAAAGTGGTCTGGGTGAGATCGTTGGTCCCAAAGGAGAAGAATTCGGCTTCCTCTGCAATGCGTTTCGCCGTCACAGCAGCTCTCGGCAGTTCGATCATCGTCCCCACGAGGTACGAGAGTTTGGCGCCGCAACGCTTCATTGTCTCCTCCGCAACCTCTCGGATGAGATCCTTCTGCGCCTTCATTTCGCTGACCATGCCGACCAGCGGGATCATGATTTCCGGGACGATCTTCTTGCCCTCCCGAGCGACTTCACAGGCAGCCTCGATGATCGCCCGGGTCTGCATCCGCGTGATCTCCGGCATGGTGATGCCAAGCCGGCAGCCTCGGAGCCCAAGCATGGGGTTGAATTCGTGCAGTTCTTCGACCCTCGCAAGCAGGCGCCTCTTTTCTTCGATAATCCCCGGATTCCCGCTGGTCAGCTCGAGGCGCGCAATTTCGACCATGAGGTCTTCGCGTTTGGGTAGAAATTCGTGCAGCGGAGGATCCAAGAGACGGATCGTCACTGGAAATCCCTTCATCTCTCGATATAGTCCAATGAAGTCCTGCTTTTGCAGGGGAAGCAACTGAGCCAGGTAACGCTCCCGGTCTTCGCGCGTGCGAGCCAGGATCATCTGTTGCATGATCGGAATACGATCCTCAGCGAAGAACATATGCTCGGTGCGACAGAGGCCGATGCCCTCCGCCCCGAACCCTCGAGCGATTTTCGCCTGGTCCGGGATGTCGGCATTGGCCCGTACTTTCAGTCGTCGAATCTCGTCCGCCCAGGACATCAACGTGGAAAAGAACCGGTATTTCTCCGACTTGCGCGCATCCATCTTGCCCTGAACGACCTGGATGACCTCGGATTCCACCACCGGAATGTCGCCCTTGTACACATTGCCGGTCGAGCCGTTGATGGAGAGGTAATCGCCTTCTTTAAAGACCAGCGAGCCGATCCTGACGGTCGTGGCGTTTTCCACCTCCACCGCCTCGCAGCCTGCGACGCAGACCTTCCCCATCTGTCGAGCGACCACCGCCGCGTGAGAGGTCATCCCCCCTCGGGCGGTCAAGAAGCCGAGCGAGGCGTGCATCCCATGAATATCGTCCGGGCTGGTCTCCTGCCGGACAAG
>Ga0184637_10001653_pt1 | contig 14823 bp, 12 predicted proteins | sample PLM3_127_b2_FD_133143 | JGI IMG/M metagenome (GOLD analysis project Ga0184637, IMG submission 133143) | Groundwater sediment microbial communities from an aquifer in East River, Colorado, USA - PLM3_127_b2 | ecosystem: Environmental > Terrestrial > Soil > Riparian zone | place: USA: East River...
AGCGGAAGAGCGAGAAGCTGAACGGGAGGAAACCCAGCTGATGGGCGGCCCCGAACTCGGTCCAGGAGCCGAAGCGCGCGTAGTTGTAGACGCCCAGCCAGAAGATCGTGAAGGCGACCGGCGCACCGATCCAGACCAGGCGGAGGGCCGCTTCGCGGCGCCGAGACGAAGCTCCCCAGCAGGACAGCCATGCGGTGAGCGGGACCAGCGCTGCGACCGCAAACACCAGACTGATGCGACACGCGAGCGCGGCGCCCCACGCGCAGCCCGCCAGGGACCCGAGCACGAGCTGGTGTCGCCGGGATCCGGCGCCCCCGATCGCGAGCAAGCCCATCAGCAAGCCCGCGAGCAGGAAGAACTGTCCGCCCTCGATCGCGGCCTCGTAGACGGCCACGCGACCGAGTCCGTACAAGTACGGGTTGGCGAGGCCGAAGACCGCGACGGCCGGGGCCGCCAGCCAGGGGTGCAGCCGGGGGAAGAGCCACCGGAGCGAGAGCGCCAGGATGGCCAGGCCCACCACCAGACGGCCCAGCACGAAGGCCAGGACCAGCAGGCCGTCTCCGACCTCCAGCTCGCGTCCCGCGACCGATTTGACCGCCGCAGCCAGCAGGGCCGGGAGCGGGCCCCAGTACAGGTAGTAGCGGCCATCGTGAAGCGTGGCGTCCCATACCCACAGCTTCGAGTTGGCGGGATCGTAGGGATCGGCTTTGGCAAGCAGCCTGGGCGACGGCTGGATGCCCAGATACAGGTGTCCGTCCAGGAAGGCATCCGCGAGGATCGTGAAGTACCGCGACTGCGACGCGATCCGGGTACCGGTTCCCGCGGAGATGAAGAAGAGATAGCTGGCGGCGATCGCGACGAACAGGAGGCCCAGCAGCGGCCAGTGCGTACGCGCCGCGAGCGGCGAGCGCGCCTGCGCGGGATGATCGGTGCAGCCCAAAGCGCTCCAGGATACGCAGACTCAGAAGTGAAAGTCGAGCTTCAGCCTCCCGCTGTGCGCGGTGTAGCCGCTGCCGAGATCCGCCTCGTAGCCCAGCCGCAGGTTCGCCCAGCGTCCCAGCGCGAGGCCGACGCCTGCGAAGGGCGTGGCGTAGAAATCCACCGCCGCGTCCGAGGTGAGGAAGTTCGTGAAGGCGGAGCCGGCATCGAGGTAGAAGATGCCGCAGTGAACGCCGAGCTTCAGGCCGTTCTTCAGGATCAGCTGATCCAGCTCGGTGTCGAAGTCGTAGCCCTGGATGTCGTCGATCGGCAGGCCGCGGTAGTAGACCAGCTGGTTGGCCAGGCTGAGCTCGAGCCTGCCGAGCTGGAGCGCGAGGCTGTTCACGCCGCCGCCGCCGATCATCAGGCCGCCGGCGGCGAGGTCGATCGAGGCCCCCGCGGCGCTCTGGACGAAGGGCGTGATCGCCCAGTAGAGGTGCGAGGCCTGGTCGGGGCGCAGGATCGCGATCGGCAGGCCCAGCTCGATCCCGAGGTCGTACGAATTGGCGGACTGATAGCTGCGGTACTGGCCCATCAGCGCCAGCGAGAGCCCCACGTGCTTGCCGAAGTGGCCGGCCAGCGTGAGCGCGCCGTCGACGGTGTAGAGGTCGTCGAAGTGATCGACGTCGACGACGCCGCCTCCTCCCTCGGCGCGCAGCTGGAAGGCGCCCCAGCGGGCCACCTCTTCCGGCTGGTGGCCCAGGCGAGATCGGCTGGTGTCGAGGCCGAACCGGCGGAACGCGCCGGACGCGGCCAGCGCGGTGGTCGCGCGGGGGTTGCCGTCGAGCAGGGCGAGCTTGCTGTGGGCGTTGGTCTGCTCGAGGAACCTGGCCCACTCGCGCGCGCCGCCCTTCTGGAGGTAGTCCTCGATCTGCTGCTGCAGATCGTCGGGCGAGGCGGCGGTGAAGGGAACCACCAGGCCAGTCGAGGGGATCATGAGCGTGGCCTGGCTTCCGAAATTCGTGACGGCGAGCACGAGGGCGTTCGACATCTCGAGATAGCGCAGGGTCGCGTTGTAGGCGGCCTGCCCGATCAGGCCGCTGAAGTCTCCCTGCTGGAGCAGGAAGTCCTCGCCCAGCGAGGTGAAGTCGTTGCTGGAGGCGCTGATCGAGAGCGCCGGGATGTCGATCTGGATCAGGTCTTCGGCGCGGCCGCGCGATGCCGCGGCGAGCGCCAGCGCCGCCACCCAGCCGGCCACGCGAACGCCATGCCTCATCGAGGTCCCTCCCGGGATCCATATCGGCAGACACGGCTGCCGGCTGTCGCGCTCGGCTCCGGGCGGCGGAGGGCGCACTCTCCGGCTTCCAGTAATCTCGGCGCCGTGACCACCCGGCCGGCCCTGCTCGCTCTCGCGCTGGTCGCGTGTCTCGCCTGCCGCGGCGACGAGCCCGCCCCCGGAGCCATCCAGGGACCGCGCCGACCCGACGCCCGCCGCCACGCGCTGGCCGATGCGGAAGCCGGGGCGGGCCGCGCCCTCGCGGCCCGCGCGGACGCGGCGGCCGGCAAGCGCATCCTGTTCGGCGATCTCCACGTGCACACCACGTACTCGATCGACGCCTTCATCTACGCCCTGCCGATTTTTGCCGGCGAGGGCGCGCACCCGCCGGCCGACGCCTGCGATTTCGCCCGCTACTGCTCGCAGCTCGACTTCTTCTCGCTCAACGACCACGCCGAGGCGCTCACCCCCTCGATGTGGGCCACCAGCAAGCAGAGCCTGCGCGAGTGCAACCAGCGCGCCGGCGACGCGGCGGACCCCGACCTGGTGGCCTTCGTGGGCTGGGAGTGGACACAGGTCGGCCGCACGCCGGAAACCCACTATGGACACAAGAACGTGATGTTCCCGGGCCTCGCCGAGGACGAGCTGCCGAGGCGGCCGATCAGCGCGCTCGAACACGACGTGATGGATCGCGCCAAGGGCCTCTGGTTCCTGCCCGGCCTTCAGGTGCTGCGCTACCTGGGGCTGCGCGAGTACGCGGACTTCCTCTGGCGCGTGCAACAGCTCGCCGCCCTCCCGAGCTGCGAAGTCGGACGCGATACCCGCGAGCTCCCGGACGACTGCCGCGAGAACGCCCCCACCCCCGGCGAGCTGTTCGAGAAGCTCGCGCAGTGGGGCTTCGACACGATCGTGATCCCGCACGGCCTCGCCTGGGGCGTGCACGCGCCGCAGGGCGGAAACCTGGGCGCTCAGCTGGCCGGCGCCCAGCACGACCCCGAGCGCCAGATCCTGCTCGAGACCTTCTCGGGCCACGGCAACAGCGAGGAGTTTCGCGATGTCCCTGAATACGAGCAGGACGCGGTCGGTGAGCGCATCTGTCCCGAGCCGAGCGCCGAGTACCTGCCCTGCTGCTGGCGGGCCGGCGAGCTGATCCGCGAGCGCTGCGGCGACCTCCCGGCGGAAGAGTGCGAGCGCCGGGTCCAGGAGGCACAGCGCCTGGTCATGCAGGCAGGCACCAAGCCGCACTGGGTGGTCCCCGACGCCAGCCAGGAGGACTGGCTCGACTGCGACCAGTGCCGCGACTGCTTCAAGCCCGCACTCACGATACGGCCCGGGATGAGCGCGCAGTACGGCGCCGCCCTCTCGAACTTCGACGAGCTGGACGCGGACGGCAGGCCCCTTCGGTTTCGCTGGGGCTTCATCGCTTCGAGCGACAACCACAGCGGCCGCGCCGGCCCCGGCTACAAGGAGTTCGCCCGCCTCGAGATGAGCGACGCCCGCGGCGCCGCCTCCGAAGCGATCGCCCGCCGGATCAGCCGGATCGCGAGAGGCAGCCCGGAAGATCCGCAGCGCGCCACCGCGGTCGTCCCCGCCCCGCCCGGCTTCCGGGAGTTGTTCGACATCGAACGTGGCGCCAGCTTCATGTACCCGGGCGGCCTGGTCGCCGTGCACTCCGAAGGTCGTGATCGCCGCGCGATCTGGAACGCGCTGAAACGGCGCGAGGTCTACGCCACCAGCGGTCCCCGCATCCTGCTGTGGTTCGATCTGCTGGGCGGCCCGGGCGGCCCCGCCCCGATGGGCAGCCAGGTCGCCCTCGACCAGGCCCCGCGCTTCCAGGTCCGCGCCATCGGCTCCTTCCTCCAGCAGGATGGCTGCCCGGAGGAGAGCGAGCAGGCCCTCTCTTCCGAGCGGCTGGCTTATCTGTGCCATGGCCAGTGCTACCACCCGGGCGAGCAGCGCCACCGCATCAACCGCATCGAGGTGGTGCGGATCCGGCCTCAGGCCCGCCGCGGCGAAGCGGTGGCCCCCCTGATCGAAGATCCCTGGCGCAGCTTCGACTGCCCCCCGGACCCCGCCGGCTGCTCACTCGAGTTTGACGACCCGGAGTTTGCCACCTCGGACCACGACGCCGTCTACTACGCGCGCGCGCTCCAGGAGCCGACTCCGGCCGTGAACGGCGCGAATCTGCGCACCGAGTTCGACGCCGAGGGCCGTGCGATCCGGGTCACGCCTTGTTATGGCGACCCGCGCACGCCGACCGACGACGACTGTCTGGCGCCCGTCGCCGAACGCGCCTGGTCGTCCCCCATCTACATCGATCACCCGCGTCTCTGATATTCTGCGCTCGAGAATGAGCCGGGCAGACCGCGAGCCGGAGCCGAAGCCGCAGGACGAGCAGTCGCTGCTGCTGCGCCTGCGGGCCGGCGACCAGGCGGCCTTCGCCGAGCTGGTGCAAGCGAACGCGGGCCGGCTGCTCGCGGTGGCCCGTCGCATGCTGCGCTCGGAGGACGACGCGCGCGACGCCCTCCAGGACGCCTTCCTCCAGGCGTTCCGCGCGATCGGCCGCTTCGAGGGCGGCGCGCGCCTCTCGACCTGGCTGCACCGGATCGTGATCAACACCTGCTTGATGAAGCTGCGCACCCGCGGCCGCAAGCCGGAGGAATCGATCGAGGTTCTGCTGCCGAAGTTCTATTCCGACGGCCACCGGATCGACCCGGGGCCGCCCTGGCGCACGGAGATCCCGGATCCGGTGGAGAGCCGCGAGGTACGAACGCTGGTGCGCGCGAGCATCGACCGGCTTCCGGAGATCTATCGCAGCGTGCTCCTGCTGCGCGACATCGAGGAGCTCAGCACGGAGGAGACGGCGCTGCTGCTCGACATCAAGGCCAATACGGTGAAGGTGCGCCTCCACCGCGCGCGGCAGGCACTGCGCGCGCTGCTCGGCCCCCACTTCACTGGCGAGGCCGCATGACGGCGCGCAAGCTCAGCTGCCGCGAGCTGATCGAGTTTCTCGCCGAGTATCTCGACGACGAGCTGGCGCCGGAAGAGCGCGCGGAGTTCGAGACCCATCTCTCCGTGTGTCCCTACTGCGTCGACTACCTCGCGACCTATCGCAAGACGATCCACCTCGGCAAGCAGGCGCTCGCGGCGGAGGCCGAGATCCTGGAGGAGGTCCCCGCGGAGCTGGTCGGCGCGATCCTCGCCGCGCGGTCCCGGAGCGCACCGGGGTAACCGGCGACCGGTGGCCGGCATCGGACCTCGTGGATCGGAGCCTCCCTTGCTCACCTGTCGCGAGCTGATCGACTTCCTGTCGGCGTTTCTGGACGGCGAGCTCGCACCCGAGCCGCGCGCCGCCTTCGAGACCCATCTCTCCGTCTGCCCCCGCTGCGTCGACTATCTCGCCAGCTACCGCGAGACGATCCGCCTCGGTAAAAAGGCCTGCGAGCCGGACGCCGCCCTCCCCGCGGACGTCCCCTCCGAGCTCGTCGACGCCATCCTCGCCGCCCGCCGCAGCTGACGACGCAGCGCACTCGCGAAGATCCGGGTCGCTGGCACGCGAGGTTGATATAGTCGCGCGCCGTGTGCGGTCTGGTGGGCATCCTGCGTCGCGACGGCGAGCCGGCCGATGCGCGCAGCATCGACCGCATGCTCACGCCGATGCTGCACCGCGGACCCGACGGCCGGGGCAGCTGGGCCGAGAACGAGGTCGCCCTCGGGCACGTTCGCCTCAGCATCCTCGACCTGAGCGAGCGCGCGAGCCAGCCGATCGCGGCGGCCGGCGGCCAGGGCGTGCTGGTCTACAACGGCGAGGTCTACAACTTCCGCGCGCTGCGCTCCGAGCTGGAGCGCGAAGGGGCCGTCTTCGCGAGCAGCGGCGATACGGAGGTGGTGCTCCAGGCCCTGGTGCGCTGGGGCCCGGAGCGCGCGATTCCCCGCTTCAACGGCATGTTCGCCCTCGCCTACTTCGACCGGCGCACGCGCGAGCTCTGGCTGGCGCGGGATCGGTTCGGCATCAAGCCGCTCTATCTGACCGAGCGCGCGGGCGAGCTGCTCTTCGCCTCCGAGCCCCAGGCGCTGCTGGCGCACCCGGCCATGACATGCCGGCCGGACCGGCTCGCGATCGGGTCGTTCGTGCTGCGCGGGCGCCAGGAGGCGCGCCTGACCTTCTTCGAGGGCGTCGAGGCGATCGAGCCGGGGAGCTGGTGGCGTGTCCGCGCGGGCAGCCCGCAGCGCCACCGCTACTTCCACGTGCTCGACGACCTTGACGTGGAGCGTCTGCTCGCCGCGGACCCCCGCGATGCGGTCCCCCGCTTCGAGGAGCTCCTCGACGAGAGCGTGCGGCTCCATCTCGCCAGCGACGTGCCGCTCGCCACGATCTGTAGCGGCGGCGTCGATTCGAGCCTGATTGCGGCTTGCGCGAGTCGGCACCTGAAGGACTTGCATTGCTACGTCGCGGACGATTCCTCCGAGCAGGGCGAGGGAGTCGCCGCGCAGCGGGTGGCCGACCACCTCGGCGTGCATCTCACGCACGTGCCCATGGATCGCGAGCGCCACCTGCGGCACTGGCCCGAGGCGGTCTGGTTCGAGGGGCATCCGCTCTATAGCCGCAGCAGTGTCGCGCTGCTCGTCCTGGGACGCGCGTGCCGCGCGGACGGCGTCAAGGTGCTCCTCAACGGCGAGGGATCCGACGAGCTGTTCGGCGGCTACCGCTCACAACGGGAGGCCTACCGCGCGTGGGGCTGGCGGGCTCGCCTCGCGCGCGGGCTCGAGCCTTCCCGATCCAGGCGCCGACGGAGTCTTCAGCGCCTGCGCTCCGAGCGCTTCATGGGCCTCCCGAGGCTGGATGCCCTCGGCTCCCACGGGCTCGCCGTCGTCGACGGCGACGGCGAGCTGCGGCGCCGCGCGCTGCGGGCGAAGCTGGCGCCGGTCCGCTCCGCTGCCGACCGCGCCTTCCTGGTCCGCTGCCTGGACGACCTCTACTTCACCCTCGACCCGCTGCTGCGTCGCCACGACCGGATGGCGATGGCCGCCTCCATCGAGATGCGGGTTCCCTTTCTCGAGAACGGCATCATCGATTTCGGCATCCACCTCCCGCGCCGCGCAAAACTGCGGCGCGGCCAGAGCAAATGGGTCGTGAAGCAGGCTGCCGAGAAGCTCCTCCCCGCCGAGATCGTCCACGCCCGCAAGCGCGCCTTCCCGATGCCCGGGGCGTTCGACGTCGGCAGCGAGGCGCTGCTCGCCGGCGGCGCCGCGGGCGAGCTGCTGCACTGGACCGACCGCACGCAGCAGACCCTGATTTCCCTCGCGCGCGGGCGCGAGGGCCTGCGCTTCGTGCTGGTGGGTCTCGAGCTGTGGGGACGGCTCTACCTGCGCGGCGAAAAGCCCGACGCGCTGGCGAGCGAGCTGCTCTCGACCTCCGCCGCCGCCAGCTCCACCTCGAAGCAGCTGCCCCCTCCCTCGCGCGGCAGATAGCGCGCGTCTCCTCCGTGGTGCCGCGCGATCTGGCGCACCAGCGCGAGGCCCAGGCCGGCTCCGCCCTCCAAGAGGCCCGCGGGCCGATACCAGGGCTCGAAGATGCGCTCCCGCTCGGCCGCGGGGACACCCGGCCCGCGGTCCTCCACGCGCAGCCGCACCCTGCCACCCGGGGAGGATCGCACGCTCGCCTCGACGGCTGACCCGGCTGCGTGTCGCCGCGCGTTCTCGAGCAGGTTGCGCACCAGGCGGCGCAGCATGCGGGCATCGCCGCGTACGCGCACCGGTTCGCCGCCCGCCGTCGCATCGGTTCGGGCCGCCTCCTCCGCCACCAGCGCCAACAGGTCGATCTCCTCGGGGCGGTCCACCTGCACCTGCGCCTCGAGCCGGCTCGCGAGCAGGATCTCGCCGATCAGTTCATCGAGCTCGGCGATGTCCATCTCGACGCGCTCGCGCAGCTCGGGACGGGCGTCGCCCGCCAGCAGCTCGACCGCCATGCGCATGCGCGCGAGCGGCGAGCGCAGCTCGTGGGAGGCGCTCGCGAGCAGCCCCCGCTGCGCGTTCACCAGGCTCTCGATGCGCGTCGCCGCACGGTTGAAGCTGCGCGCGAGGGCGGCGACCTCGTCGCTGCCCTCGACGCTCGCGCGCGCCCGCAGGTCGCCCGCGCCGAGCTCCTCGACTTCCGCGCGCAGCTTCTCGAGCCGTCGCGTGATGCGCCGCGCGACCGGGTAGGCGCCCACGCCGATCGCCGCCGCCAGGGCCGCGATCACCAGCAGCCAGCCGAGACCGTGGTCGCCATGCAGTCGCCGCCCCACCAGCCAGCGCCCGTCAGGGAGCCGCAGCGCGACCGCGGGGGGCCCGCCGCGTGAGTGCAGGAGTCCGCTCTCGCGCTGACCCTCCGGCAGTGCGGGCAGGGCCTCGCCCACGGAGGCGAGCCGTTCGCCGCCCGGACCGCGCAGCTCGACGTCGGCGGAGAAGTCGCTCGCGAGCTTCTGGAGCGCCTGTTCGAGCTCGGCCCGCGGCGCACCGGGGCCCGGGAGCAGCTCGGCGAAGACACCGGCGACGCCGTCGAGGAAGCGACGCTCCTCGGCGTCGGGATGCGCGAGCCACCACACGAGCGACGCGATCACGGCGAAGAGCACGAGGATCGCGAGGAAGGCGAGGTAGATCTGGAGATAGAGCCGGCGCATCAGGCCTCCGGACGCTCTTCCGGGCTACGCGCGAAGACGTAGCCCACGCCGCGCACGGTGAGCACGCGCCGCGGGTGACCGGGATCGTCCTCGATCGCTGCCCGGATCCTGGAGATGTGGACGTCGATGCTGCGGTCGAACGCCTCCAGCGACTCCCCGCGCACCAGCTCCATCAGACGCTCCCGCGAGAGCACGCGCCCGGCGTTCTGTGCCAGGACCCAGAGCAGCTCGAACTGGTGGCTGGTGAGCGCGCGCGGCTCGCCGTCGAGCTTGAGGCTGCGCGCATCGCGGTCGATCTCGAGGCGCCCGAAGCGCAGGCATGCCCCGCGCGCGGGGGCGGCGCGCCGGCGCAGGATCGCGCGCAGACGCGCCAGCAGCTCGCGCGGGCTAAAAGGTTTTGCGAGGTAGTCGTCGGCGCCGAGCTCGAGCCCGACGATCCGGTCGGTCTCCTCGCCGCGCGCGGTGAGCATCAGGATCGGGAGGTCTGATCCTGCCCTCACCCGGCGGCAGACCTCGAAGCCGTCGAGATCGGGGAGCATGACGTCGAGGACGAGCGCGTCGATCCCGCCACGCGCGGCGCGCGCAAGACCGCTGGCGCCGTCGCGGCAGGCCGTCACTTCGAGACCCGCCTCGCCGAGATACTCCGCGAGCATGGCGGCGAGCCGCTCGTCGTCCTCGATCAGCAGAATGCGCTCGGCCATGGCGGCGGTCCGGCGGGCACCCCGGCCCGCCGCCCAGCCTACTCCAGGTTTCTAGTGGTGGAAGCGCGAGGCGAATTCGAGCAGCTCCGCCCGCTGTGCGGGCGTGAGCGCCTCGGCGACGTCGGCGAGCGAGGCAACCAGCGTGCGCGACGCCTGGTCGGCCAGCCCGAGCTCCTGCGCGCGCAGGCTCTCGAGCGCCGCACGGTCGATCGTCTCCTGCGCCAGCAGCAGGGCGAGCGCCTGGTGATGGGCGCGGTGCTGGTCGGCCAGCGGGGCGAGCGCACCCACCGATGCCCCCACGATCTCGCGCACGCGCGTCTGCTGCTCCTCGCTCGCGTCGACCGAGCGCAGCAACCACTCGGCGGCGAGCTCGGCGTGCTCGCGCGCGGCCTCGCGGTCCGCGAAGCCGTGGCGGTGCGGGCCATGATCGCGGCCAAAAAAGGCCTGCATCGCGCGCGCTTCGCCGGTGCCTCCGACCGCGATCGCGCTCGCGATCGCCGCGGCCAGGCTGGCGGCGGCGACGCCCAGCCAGAAGACGCGCCGGCGCGCCCTGCGCTCCCCGATCGGCTCCGGTCCGAACTCGTCTTGATCCATCTCGCTCATGCGGTCTCCTTTGGGTGGGCCATCTGCCGGCCCGCGACCTGCCCCAGCAGGTCCGACGGGCCGGAGAACTGGCGAATGCAGCGAATCAGCACGTCCGGCAGCCTAGGCCGGGCGTTTTTCCACCGTGTGAGCGGCAGGTGAAGTTGTGTAAATTCCGTCGCCGTCCCGAGGAGGCTTGCCCCCCCAGCGTCGGCCGTGATTCAATGCGAGATCACCCCGAAGGAGTCGATCGATGAAGTCCGCGATCCTGTACGCGCTCAACAAGGACCTCGAGATCCGCGACGACGTCGAGCTGACGGAGCTCAAGGCGGGAGAGGTCCAGATCAAGCTGGTCGCGAGCGGCGTCTGCCACTCGGACGTCTCGGCCCAGAACGGCACGATCCCGACCGGTCTGCCGGTGGTGCTGGGCCACGAGGGCGCGGGCATCGTGAAGGCCGTGGGCCCCGGCGTCACCGAGGTGAAGCCCGGCGACCACGCGATCATCTCCTTCACGCCCGCTTGCCGGAGGTGCAAGCCGTGTCTGCGCGGTCAGGCGAATCTGTGTGCGACGATGATGCAGATGACGCTGACGCCGCACTTCGTCGTCGATGGGAAGACCATCGGGGGAATGGCCGGTTGCGGCACCTTCTCAGACGAGATGATCGTGCCCGAGAACGCGGTGATCCCCGTGGACGCATCGATCCCGCTCAACGTCGCGGCGCTGATCGGTTGCGGCGTGATGACGGGCGTGGGCGCTGCGATCAACACGGCCCAGATCAAGCCTGGCTCGTCGGTGATCATCTTCGGCGCCGGCGGCGTGGGCATCGCCGCGATCCAGGGCGCGCGCATCGCGGGCGCTTCCGAGATCGTGGCCGTGGACAAGGTGGATTCGAAGCTCGAGCTGGCGCTCAAGTTCGGCGCCACGCACGCGATCAAGCCCGAGGCGGTCGACAGCACCAAGGCGTCGGTCACCGGCGGCGAGGGCTTCGACTACGCCATCGAATGCGTCGGTCATCCTGCCCTGATCCGGCAGAGCTTCGACGTGACGCGCCGGGGCGGCACGGCCGTGATCGTGGGCGTCGGGCGCCTGACGGAGCCCGTGCAGTTCAACGCGTTCGAGCTGTTCTACCACGAGAAGAACCTGAAGGGGTCGATGTTCGGCAGCGCGAACGTGCGGCTCGACTTCGACCGCCTGCTGCGCCTCTGGAAGTACGGCAAGCTCGATCTCGAGGGCATGATCAGCCGCCGCATCAAGCTCGGCGAGGTCAACGACGCCTTCCGAGCCATGCAGCAGGGCGAGGTGATCCGCTCGGTGATCGAGTACAGCTGAGCCGGAGGCGCGCGCCGCGCCGCGACCGATGACGGACGAGCTGCGCGCGGTGGGGGAGCGCTTCGCGATCCCGGGACGCTTCCGGGACGCGCTGCCCCTCGGCCGCGGTCACATCCACGAGACCTTCGTCGCGAGCTGGGTGAGCGGCGGCGCCGCCGTACGCTACGTCCACCAGCGGATCAACACCCGCGTCTTCCCGGATCCGGCCCTGGTGATGAGCAACCTCGCGCGCGTGACGGGGCATCTGCGCGCGGCCCTCGCGCGCCGCGGCGTGCGCGATCTCGAGCGCCGCGTGCTGACTCTCGTGCCTGCCCGCGACGGCGAACCGCTCTGGATCGCTCCCGACGGGAGCGTCTGGCGGACCTTCCTGCTGATCGAAGGCACCGTCACCCGCGAGACGATCGCCGGGCCCGCGGAAGCCTTCCAGGCGGCGCGCGCCTTCGCGGCGTTCGCGGGATTGCTCTCGGATCTGCCGGCGCCTTCTCTCGCCGTCACGATCCCGGGGTTTCACGATCTGGGCAAACGCTTCGCCGACTTCGAGGCGGCCGTGGCCAACGATCCCTTCGGCCGCGCCGCCCGCGTGCGCGGCGAGATCGAGGCGACTCGCGCATCCTACGCTGAGTTGCGTCGCCTGCTCGCGGCGGCCGATCCAGGAGCGGCGCCGCGCCGCGTGATGCACCACGACTGCAAGCTGAACAACCTGCTGCTCGACGCCGAAACCGGCGAGGCGCTCTGCGTGATCGACCTCGACACCGCGATGGAAGGGTCCGTGCTGTCAGACTTCGGCGAGCTGGTGCGCACCGCGACCTGCCGCAGCCCCGAGGACGAACCCCGGCTCGAGGCGATCGCGTTCGATCTTCGGCTCTTCGAGGCGCTCGCGAAGGGTTATGTCGCGGGCGCCGCCGATTGGCTCAGCCAGCCGGAGGGCCGGCTGCTGCCGCTCGCCGGGCCCACGCTCGGGCTGATGAATGCGATCCGATTCCTCGCCGATTTCGTATCAGGCGACGTCTATTTCCGCGTCCACCGCGAGGACCAGAATCTGGACCGCCATCGCGCTCAGCTCCGTCTCGCGACCCTCATGCTCGAGCAGCTCCCGGAAGCGCACAGCATCGTCGCAGCCGCGATCGCGGAGGCGGCGATCGGTCAGTCTGAGTGAACTCCGCTCGCCTGCGGCTCGCTGCGCGCTTCGCTTGCCAGCGCCGCGCGCGGGAAGACCTGCGGCTGGTGGAAATCAGCAGCCGGGCCGGGCACGGGATGGTGGGCGAAGTAGCTGCCGCCCGCGATCGCGAAGGCGTTCAGCGCGCACAGGTCTGCCGGGACGAGCGCGAGGGGCAGCCGCAGCGTGGCGTGCCAGCGCTCGGCGTCCTCGCGAAAAGAAACCGGCGGCGCGAGTCCTGCGTGCTCGTTCGCCCGGCGGCGCGGCGCGTCGAACTCCAGCACCAGGAAGTGACCAGCTGCGCCCAGCTCGACCTCGAGGTAGCCGCCGCCTGCTCCGGCCAGGAAGCACTCGACCACGTCGTACTCCCAGAGGTTCGCGACCCGCGTCCCCGGCGGCGCGGTGGGCAGCCGCGCTGGATGCTGGCGCTCGAAGCTCGCGCCGATCTCGAGCCCGTCCGGCGCCAGGGCGAGCCAGAGCGCACCGCGGCGGCGCGGATCGGGACAGCGGGTGCCGTCCCAGTGGCGCTCGATCGGGAGCCTGAGCTGCGCCGGCGCGTTCGGGATCACGAGCATGCGCAAAGAGCTTCGAGCACTCGACGCCGCCAGTAAAGCCCGATCCGACATTGCTGGCCTTCGGGGGATGCGGCGGGGGGTGGGCGGAGGCGAAATCAAGCGCAGCCGGCCCGCGCTAGGCTCTCCCTTCCTCGACGTCACCGACGTGAGCTCTGGCACACGCTCGCGAGAAGAGAACCGGCGAGCCATTCGCCGCAGCCCACCCCCCGCCGCATCCCTCCTCGCTACTGGAATGTCGGATCCGGGTAAACCCCTCGCTGGCAGTTCGCCTTCCTCCGTTCTAGGGTCGGCGCCTCCCATGGGCCCGACGCGACGCGAGATCTCCACCCTGGTGCGGCTGGCCGTCCCGGTCGTCGGAACGCAGGTCCTCGCCATGACGATGGGCGTGGTCGACACGATCATGCTCGGCAGCGTCGGACCCCACGCGCTCGCCGCCGCCGGGCTGGGCGCCGCCTGCATCTGGGGCACCCTGGTCGTGGCGGACGGCCTCGTGCGCGGGATCGATCCGATCGTCGCGCAGGCGCACGGCGCGCGCGACGGTGAGCGCGCCGCGCTCGCGCTGCAACGCGGTGTGGTGATCGCCGTGGGCGTCAGCTTCCCGCTCGCGGTGCTGTGGCTCTTCACCGAGGAATTCCTGCTCGCCACCGGTCAGAACGCCGAGCTGGCGGCGCTCGCGCAGTCCTACGTGCTGGTGCAGATCCCGAGCATCGTCTGCCACATGGTCTACATGGCCCTGCGTGGCTACCTCCAGGGCCGCGGGATCATGAACCCGGCGCTCTGGGTGATGGTCTTCGCGAACATCGTCCACATCTTCGGCAACTGGGTGTTGATCTTCGGCCACCTGGGCGCGCCCGCCCTCGGCGTGGTCGGCGCCGGGATCGCGACCAGCCTGACGCGCGCGCTCGCGCTCGCGCTGCTGATCTGGATGACACTCGGGCTGCGCCTGCACGAGGGAGCCTGGCGGCCGTGGAGCCGCCAGGCGTTCTCGCCCACCGGGCTGCGGCGGGTGTTCGCGCTCGGCTTGCCGGTCGGGCTGCAGGTGGGCCTCGAGGTCTGGGCCTTCCAGATCGCCACGCTGATGGCCGGAAGGCTCGGCGTGCACGAGCTCGCCGGGCACCAGATCGTGCTCAACATGGCCTCGCTGACCTTCATGGTGCCGCTCGGAATCGCGATCGGCGCCTCCACGCGGGTGGGCAACCTGATCGGCGCCGGCCTGAGCGAGCAGGTGCAGCGCGCGGCCTGGGTCGCCTTCGGGCTGGGCGCCGGCGCGATGGCGCTCTTCGGCGCCGTGATGATCGGGCTGCGCGACCAGCTGCCGCGGGTCTACTCCGGAGACCCGCAGGTGATCGCCGTCTGCGCCTTCCTGCTCCCGATCGCAGCGGCCTTCCAGGTCTTCGACGGCACGCAAGTGGTCGGCTGCGGGATCCTGCGCGGCATGGGGCGCACGCGCGCGCCCGCGCTGGTGACACTGGTGGGCTACTACGCGATCGCGCTGCCGTCCGCCTGGTGGCTCGGCTTCGAGCGCGGCCTCGGGCTGGCGGGCATCTGGTGGGGACTCTGCCTCGGTCTGGTGGTGGTAGCCTTGGCCCTGCTGGTGTGGGTCCGCCGAAGCGGGAGCGGCGA
>Ga0184637_10001654_pt1 | contig 14817 bp, 13 predicted proteins | sample PLM3_127_b2_FD_133143 | JGI IMG/M metagenome (GOLD analysis project Ga0184637, IMG submission 133143) | Groundwater sediment microbial communities from an aquifer in East River, Colorado, USA - PLM3_127_b2 | ecosystem: Environmental > Terrestrial > Soil > Riparian zone | place: USA: East River...
GCGAGTCAAACTCCAGGTGGCGCGGCTGTGGCATCGCACTTTGTGCCGCCGCAGCCAGACTCATCACCTGCCCTGGCGTCGAATGCATCGCGTGATCGCGCATTGGCTTCCTGTCCCACGCATATGTCACCCTTACCCAAACCAGCGTCTGATCGTCACGACCCAAGGCAGGAGCCGTATGCGGTAGCTCCGCACGTACGGATCTGTGGAGGGGGTGCTGGGTGACTGTCATCCCTACTCCGACTGTTGAAGTCTTCTTGATCCGCGGCGCGCTCTACACGCGCTGCGTGATGCGCCGCGCGCTGACGACCTCGCCGTGCACGAAGCGTTCGTGGTTGTCTTCCACGTCGCGCAGGTCGTAGAGGTAGTTGACCATCAGGCCGAGCGATTGCTTGATCCCCTTGCGAGAGAGGTCCGCAGCCCAGTTCAAGCGCTCGAGTCGCGCGCCGTTGCCGAGATGGAACTTCGCGACCGGGTCTCCGCGCGGTGTGACCGATTCATGCGCCAGGTAGAAGCTCGCCAGCGTGAGCAGCGCCTCGCGGACCGGCTCGGGGGCGGTGTCCGGCGCGAAGCCGGTGGCGAGCGCCGCCAGGTCGTCGCCATGATGCCTGGCAAGCAGCGCGTGCGCTTGCTGCAGGCGATCGGCCAGACGCGGCCTGAGGCCGTCGCCGCCGGTGATCCGGGCGCGGCTCTTGAGCAGCCAGTCGCCCAGACCCGGGATCGGCGACAAGGTGCAGAAGCTGCGCAGTTGCGGGAACTCCGATCGCAGTTGTTCGGCCACCCGCTTGATCAGGAAGTTGCCGAGCGACACCCCGCGCAGCCCGGGCTGGCAGTTGCTGATCGAGTAGAAGGCAGCGACCTTGAAGTCGCGCTCGACGAGCGCCGGCGACTGCTTGTCGATCAGCGCAGCGATCGCGTTGGGCATCGCCGGCAGCAGCGCCACCTCGACGAAGATGAGCGGCTCGCCCGGCAGCTGCGGATGAAAGAACGCGAAGCAACGGCGGTCGGGTTGCAGGCGCCGCCGCAGGTCGGCCCAGCCGTCGATCTCATGTACCGCTTCGTGGTGGATGATCTTTTCGAGCAGCGCCGCGCTGGAGCGCCAGTCGACTTGCTCCATCTGCAGGAATCCAGCGTTGAACCACGAGCCCAGCAGGTGGAGGAAGTCGGCTTCGACGGCGGCGAGCTCAGGCTGCGTGCGCAGCGCGCCCAGCAACGTGCGCCGCATCGCGACGATCAGTTCGGTGCCACCGCTCGCGCGGCTCAGGCGGCGCAGCAGCTCCTGGCGCGGCGGCTCGACGGCCGCGCTGAGATCGATCAGGTGCGAGGCATTCGGCTCGCTTGCGTAGAGTTCAGCGGCCGCGAGCACGCGCAGGGGGTCCGGTGCGAACCTCTCGTCGAGCACCTGAAAGAACTCGAGCCAGGCTTCCGGCGCGAGGCGCCCGAGGTCGGCGAGCACCTCGCCGGCGATCGCCACGCTGTTGGCTTCTCCACGCTCGGACAGCAGCCGCTCGCAGCCGCGGATGACGCGTTCGAGCTGGCGCGCCCGCACGCGAGGCGCGACCTCGACAGCTGGCGCGCTGGCCGCGCGTGAGCGGGTCGAGCGTTGCATGCCGGGCAGCGTGAACATCGTGCGTGCGCCTCAGTGCGGCGCCTCGGTGGCGGCGGAATCGAGTGCCGGCGCGGCCTCGGTTGGGCGCGGCTTTGCGTCGAGCTGCTCCTTCGCGCGCAAGGCCTGCAGCGCGGCGAGCTGCGCCATCAGATGGTCGTGCATGATCGTCGAGGCGGCCTGCGCGTCGCGGCGTGCGAAGGCCTGCATCAGCGCGCGATGCTCTGCGATCGATGCTTCCATGCGGCCGGGCCAGTTGAGTTGTCGGCCGCGCAGCAAGCGCATGAACTTGCGCAGCTCCCTCGTCGCGCGGCCGAGCCACGGATTGCCGGCAAGCTCTTGCACGCGCGAATGAAAGACGTGGTTGGCGCGGTAGTAGCCCTCAGTGTCTGCGATGGCGGCGCAACGCTCGAGTTCGTCGTGCAGCACTTGCAAGCCGCGCAGGTCGGCGTCGCTCGCGCGTTGCACGGCTTCGAGCGCGCAGCGGCCCTCCAGCAGCGCCATCACCGGGAAGAGTTGCGCCGCATCGTCTTCCGACACCTCGGCAACCTGGCAGCCGCGGCCGGGATGCGCGGTCACGAGACCTTCGACCGCCAGCACCTTCAGTGCTTCACGCAGTGGCGTGCGGCTGATGCCCCATTCGCGCGCGAGCGCGAGTTCGTCGATCCAGCTTCCCGCGCTCAGCCGGCGTTCGAAGATCAGTGCGCGCAGCCGAGACGCTACCTCTTCATGCAGCGATGGGGGCCGGATGGCTTTGGAGGCAGGGGTTGAGGTGGACATCGTGCGGCTGCGCTGGCGATGCCACGAAGCATACACGTGATTCTGTAATTACGCAATTATTGTTGAACGCACTTTGTATGCGCGAGAGTGTGCGCACACAACAAATGGACAGAACGGCCTCGTCAATGTGCCACGCTCTCGGATTCGAGAGCGCGCTGCACTTCGGCCTGCCACGGCAACGCGTGCACGATCCCGTTCAGGTGGGGCGCGGCCTGCATCGGCGTCAGCACCTGGCCGTAGACGTCGAGCAACCACAGATTGGTGATCAACGCCAACGGGTCGGCCAGCGTCACCACCCCTTCGGGGATCTGCACCCAGTCCCAAGCCATGCCGGCCGGCCCGCTGGGCGCGGTCATGCCCCAGACGGTGTGACCGCAGCAGTGCCGGTCGCCGTCGCCATGGCTCAATACGCGCGTCCCGAAATGCACGAGTTGCAACTGCGCTGCGCTGGTTGCCTGCCACAATATCGGGGGCCACGAAACCACTCGCCAAGCTTCGGTCAACGATGAAGGAACCACTCGCGTGCCTTCGCAGTGAGAGTCGATGCTCGAAGTGTGAAGTGCTGTTTTCGATCTGCCATCTGTAAACCTTTACAGGGTGCTTTCGACGATCGAGGGATTGACAGGGTCATGCTGCAAGGCGGGTTCATGTCGGTGATGGAGGTTCGCAGCCAGGACGAACTTCGCTGCGAGGTCGTGCGCTTTGCCAACGACCTGGGGTTCGAAAAGGTGACGGCGACAGCAGTGATCGACCATCCGCTGGCCGAATCGGAATTCATCGCTGTCGACAACACGCCAGCGGCCTACCGCGCATCCTTCGAAGACGCACAGAACTGCCACCGCGATCCGGTGCTGCAGCACTGCAAGCGCGCCAGCGTGCCGATCATCTGGGACCAGCACACGTACACGTCCTGTGGACTCGGCGACAAGTGGGAAGCGCAGGCGCACTACGGTTATCGGACCGGTATCGCGTTGGCTCTGCACCTGCCGGACGGCAAGCATTTCGTGCTCGGGGTCGATCGCGATCAACCGGTGCCTGCGCACAAGGGCGAACTGACACGCGTCGTCGCCGATCTGCAGTTGTTCGCCGTGCTGGCGCAGGACGCCGCGCTGCGCATCCTCGTGCCCGCGACGTCGCACGTCGAGTCGCCGGCGCTCACGCCGCGCGAGCTCGAGTGCCTGCGCTGGACGATGGACGGCAAGACGGCCTGGGAGATCGGCTCGATCCTCGGCATCGTCGAGCGCACCGTGGTGTTGCACGTCAACAGCGCGATGCACAAGCTCGACTGCGTCAGCAAGCACCAGGCGGTGGTGAAGGCGCTGCGCCTCGGGCTCATACGCTGAGGTCTTCGACGCGCCGCGCGCTGCCATAGTTTGAAGGCCCGCGCAAGCTGTAAGAGCTTACAGTTACGCGGCGCGAGGGTGACTGCTGGAATCGGACGAGTGCACAGAGTCGTGTGCACCACACCGAACAGGAGCACACCATGCAGAAAGCCGTCAAGCCGAGCAGCCGGATTCAACCATCGCGCAAGCCCTCTGCGCCCGTCGCCAAGACCTCGCAGGTTCAAACCGGTCCGCAACCGCTCGATGAGCAGCAGCTGCGCCAGGTCGCCGGCGGTGGTGGGCTGCCGAACAAAGGCTGGTGAGCCCAGACCGCGTCGGGCAATCGTCGAATTTCAGTTCTACATGGGGCTCTGCCGAGCTCCTCGTTTTTTCGTGGCATGTGACGTCGTTGGGACGCGCGGCTTCGAAGCGCCGAGGCCTGCCTCCATGAAGGCAGGCCCGGCGCGCTTGTACTTCCAGAGTCGGCCATGAGCGGCCTGTTTCGCACCGAGGTCCTGGAGCATCGCCAGCATGCGTGGCTGGGCGGGATCCAGCTGATTCGCCCGCTCTCGCTCAACGTGTTGACGGTGTTCGTGCTGATCGTCGCCGGCATCGTGGCCGCGTACCTGTCGGTCGGCCAGTACACGCGCAAGGCGCGCCTTTCGGGATACCTCGTGCCCGACCGCGGCGTAATTCGGCTGCTGCCGAGCCAGGCGGGCACGGTCGTCGAACGGCACGCCGTCGAAGGACAATCCGTGCGCAGCGGCGACGTGCTCTTCGTGCTGTCGGTCGACCGGGCAACGCTTGCCGGTGACACCGAGAGCGCGGTCAAGGACAGCTTGGATGCGCGCCAGCGCAGCTTGCGAAGCGCTGCGCAACAGCAGTCGCAGTTGCTGCAGGCACAGCGTGCGGGCCATGAGCAGCGACTCGCGGACATGCGTCGCGAGCTCGCGCAGATGGCCGCCGAAGCGGCGCTGCATCGCGAGCGTCTTGCGTTGGCGCAGCAAGGCCTCGCCCGCCTGGAATCATTGCGCGCCGACAACTTCGTGTCGTACGCCCAAGTGCAGACCAAGAACGAAGAACTGTTGGGCCTGCGCGCGCAAGCGCAGGCGCTCGAGCGACAACGCGCCGCGCAACTGCGCGAAATCGGCACGCTCGAGGCGCAACTGCGCGAGCTGCCGTTGCGCGCGCTCGCACAACAGGGCGAGATCGAGCGCAACCTCGCGCTGCTGTCGCAAGAGAGCGCCGAGAGCGAAGCACGCCGGCGCATCGTCGTGCGCGCGCCGCATGACGGCGTGCTGGCGGCGGTGCTGGCCGAGCCCGGACAAACCGTTTCGCAGAGCTCGGCCCTGGCGAGCCTAGTGCCTGCGCACGCGCAATTGCAGGCCCATCTGTATGCGCCGTCGAGCGCGGTCGGTTTCCTGCGGCCGGAACAGTCGGTGCTGCTGCGCTACCAGGCGTATCCGTACCAGAAGTTCGGCCATCACCTCGGCCGCGTCATGCAGGTGTCGCGCGCGCCGCTGCAGGCCAGCGAGCTGGCGGCGTTGCCGCTCGCCGGTGCGCTCGGCGGCAGCGGCTCGGGCGAGCCGTTGTATCGAATCACCGTGGCGCTGGAGCGCCAGGTGGTGCAGGCCTACGGCGAGCCGCAATCGCTGACGCCGGGCATGCAGCTGGACGCCGATGTGTTGCTCGACCGGCGAAGGCTGATCGAGTGGATCTTCGAGCCGGTGCTCAGCGTGGCCGGGCGGGTGTGAGGTCATGCTCGATCGCCTTCATCTCGGACTCGGCGGTCGTCGCCTTCCACTGATACTGCAGACGGAAGCGGCCGAATGCGGATTGGCGTGCCTGGCGATGGTGGCCGCGCATCATGGGCTGTGCACTGACCTGCCGACGCTGCGTCAGCGCTTCTCGTTGTCGCTGAAGGGCGCGACGCTCGCGGACCTGGCGCGCATGGCCGGGCCGCTGAACCTGAATCCGCGCGCGCTCCGGCTGGAGATGGAGCATCTGCCGCAATTGCAGCTGCCTTGCGTGCTGCATTGGGACTTGACCCATTTCGTCGTGCTGAAGGCGCTCAAGCGCGGCACTGCGGTGATTCACGATCCGGCGCGCGGTGTGCGTCACCTGCCGCTCGACGAGGTGTCGCGCCACTTCACCGGCGTGGCACTCGAGCTGTTGCCGACCACCGACTTCAAGCCGCGCACCGAACGTCAGGCGGTGTCGCTGCGACAGCTGCTCGGCCGAGTGACCGGGCTCAAGCGATCGCTGCTGCAGATCTTCGTGCTCGCGCTCGCGCTCGAGGCCTTCATGCTGCTCGCGCCGTTCTTCATGCAGTGGGTCGTCGACGGTGTGCTGGTCAGTGCCGACCGCGACCTGCTGGTGACTCTCGGGCTCGGATTCGGCCTGCTGGTGCTGATCCAGGTCGCGACCGGTGCGATCCGCTCGTGGGCCGTGCTGTACCTGGCGAGCACGCTGAACCTGCAGTGGTTGTCGAATGTGTTCGCGCACCTGATGCGCCTGCCGGTTGCGTGGTTCGAAAAGCGGCACCAAGGCGACGTGATGTCGCGTTTCGGCGCGGTGCGCCGCATTCAGGAGACGCTGACCACGAACTTCATGGAAGTCGTGCTCGACGGGCTGCTGGTCATCGCGACGCTCGCGATGATGTGGATCTACAGCCCCCTGCTGAGCGCCATCGCATTGCTCGGCGTGGCGGTTTATGCGTTGTTGCGTTGGGCGTTCTTCCAACCGCTGCGCGAAGCGACCGAGGAGGCCATCGTCCACGACGCGAAAGCGCAGACCCATTTCCTCGAGTCGTTGCGCGGCGTGCAGGCGATCAAGCTGTTCAGTCGCCAGCAGGACCGTCAGGCGCGCTTCATGAACCTGATCGTCGATGCAATGAACGCCGACATCGCGACCAAGAAGCTCGGCATCAGCTTCGGCGTCTTCAACAAGCTGGTGTTCGGTCTGGAGCGCGTCGCGGTGATCTGGGTCGGCGCGCTGCTCGTGATGGATCGCAGCTTTTCGGTCGGCATGCTGTTCGCGTTCCTCGCGTACAAGGAACAGTTCGCGCTGCGCATCAGCGGGCTCATCGACAAGGTGGTCGAGTTGAAGATGCTCAGGCTGCAAGGCGAGCGCTTGGCCGATATCGTGCTGACGACGCCCGAAGCCGAAAGCAGCGTGCGGCCGGCAGTCGTGCCGTTGCAGCCGAAGATCGAATTGCGTGGCGTGACCTTCAAATATTCGGACGCCGAACCGCCGGTCCTCGCCGACTGCAGCTTGATGGTCGAACCCGGCGAGGCGGTCGCCATCGTCGGCCCCTCGGGCTGCGGCAAGACGACGCTGCTGAAGATCATGCTCGGCATCCACGCGCCCGAGCGCGGCGAGATCCTGGTGGGCGACGTGAACCTGCGGCACCTCGGTCTCGCCGCATGGCGCAAGATGATCGGCACGGTGATGCAGGACGACCAGCTGTTCGCCGGTTCGATCACCGACAACATCGCGTTCTTCGATGGCGACCCCGACATGGCGTGGGTGCGCGAATGCGCGAAGCTGGCGGCTGTGGATGACGAGATCCAAGCGCTGCCGATGGGCTACGACACGCTGGTGGGCGACATGGGGGCCAGCCTTTCCGGCGGACAGAAGCAGCGCATTCTGCTGGCGCGGGCGCTGTACAAGCGGCCGAAGATTCTTTTCCTCGACGAAGCCACGAGCGCGCTCGACGTTGAGCGCGAACGCCTGGTGAATCAGGCGATCAAGCATCTGCAGCTCACGCGCGTGATCGTTGCGCACCGGCCCGAAACGATCGCTTCGGCCACCCGTGTCGTGGTGCTGAGTGAAGGGCGCGTGGCCCAGGACCTGCGCGCCCTCGCAGGCAACGCGGCGGGCGCGGTCGTCGCCTGAGCGACGCGCGCCGTGCGACGGCGCATTCGTTGCAGACCCTGTCGACGACGCCGCGTGCGCCGCCACCTAAAATTCGGGGTCGCCCCTCTGGGGCGCAAGACTCTCGATGCGCTATCCCAAACCCTTTGATGTGATCGTGGTCGGCGGTGGACACGCCGGCACCGAAGCAGCGCTTGCAGCCGCCCGCATGGGCTGCAGCACGTTGCTGCTCACGCACAACATAGAAACGCTGGGGCAGATGAGCTGCAACCCGTCCATCGGCGGGATCGGCAAGGGACATCTGGTCAAGGAAGTCGATGCGCTCGGCGGCGCGATGGCGGCCGCCACCGACGAAGCGGGCATTCAGTTCCGGATCCTGAACGGCTCGAAGGGTCCGGCCGTGCGTGCCACGCGCGCGCAAGCCGATCGGGTGCTCTACAAGGCCGCCATCCGGCGCCGCCTCGAGAACCAGCCGAACCTGTGGCTGTTCCAGCAGGCCGTCGATGATCTCATTGTCGAAGGTGGCCGTATTACCTGCGCTGTGACGCAAGTGGGTATTCGCTTTCATGCCAAGACAGTGGTGCTTACGGCGGGCACCTTTCTCGACGGCCGCATCCATGTTGGGTTGCAGAATCACAGCGCGGGCCGTGCCGGCGACCCCCCGGCAATCAGCCTGTCCGCGCGGCTGAAGGAACTGAAGCTGCCGCAGGGTCGACTGAAAACCGGCACGCCGCCGCGCATCGATGGTCGTTCGATCGACTACGCCAAACTCATCGAACAACCGGGCGATCTGGATCCGATTCCGGTGTTCAGCTTCCTCGGCCACGCCTCGCAGCATCCGCGTCAGGTGCCGTGCTGGATCACGCATACGACCGAACAGACGCACGAGATCATCCGTGGCGGGTTCGATCGCAGCCCGATGTTCACCGGCGTGATCGAAGGCATCGGCCCGCGCTACTGCCCGAGCATCGAGGACAAGGTGAATCGCTTCGCCGACAAGCCGAGCCACCAGATCTTTCTGGAGCCCGAGGGCTTGTGCACAAATGAGGTGTATCCCAATGGCATTTCGACGTCGCTGCCGTTCGACGTCCAACTGGCCGCCGTGCGCTCCATGCCGGGCCTGGAAGAAGCACATATCCTGCGACCCGGCTACGCGATCGAATACGACTATTTCGATCCGCGCGAACTGCGCGCGAATTTCGAGACGAAGGCTATCGGAGGGCTTTTCTTCGCCGGACAGATCAACGGCACCACCGGTTATGAAGAGGCGGCCGCTCAGGGCCTTTTCGCCGGCATCAACGCGGCCCTGCAGGTGCAAGGCCGCGATGCATGGTTGCCGCGCCGCGACGAAGCCTACCTCGGCGTGCTGGTCGACGACCTGATCACCAAGGGCGTCAGCGAGCCGTACCGCATGTTCACCAGCCGCGCTGAGTTTCGCTTGCAGCTGCGCGAGGACAACGCCGATCTGCGCCTGACGCCAGCCGGACGCGAACTGGGGATCGTCGACGCCGTACGCTGGGATGCCTTCAGCCGCAAACGCGAGGCCTTGGCTCGGCATGTCGAGCAGCTCAGGTCGACGTGGGTTCATCCGGGCATCGTCCCCCCTGGAGAAAGCGAGCGGCTGCTCGGCAAGGGTCTGGAGCGGGAATACAGCTTGGCCGACCTGCTTCGAAGGCCGGGCGTCGGCCATGACCAGATTGCGGCACTGGCCGCCATTTGCCGACCCGACGTGGATGTTTCACGTGAAACACTGCGCGCGTCGCTTGGGATGACCGTCGCCGACGCCGTGATCGAACAAGCCGAAATCAGCTTGCGGTATGCCGGCTACATCGACAAGCAGCATGAGGAAGTCGAACGCGCAGCCCGCTTCGAGCAGCTGCGGCTTCCGCTGGACCTGGATTACGCGACCATCCCGGCCCTTTCATTCGAGGTGCGCCAAAAGCTTGCCCAGCACCGGCCCGAAACCCTCGGTCAGGCGTCGCGCATCTCCGGAGTGACGCCAGCGGCCATCTCGCTGTTGCTCATCCACTTGAAGAAAGGCCGTTTCAACGGTCTGGCGAAGGGCACGGCCATCGACGGCGACGCGCGCCCTGATGCGCTCCGCTGAGTTGTCATCCGCGCTGCGAGACGGCGCGGCCGAACTCGAATGCCCGCTGAGCGAAGCGCAGGCGGATGCGTTGCTCGCTTATCTCGCGCTGATGCTCAAGTGGAATCGCGTCTACAACTTGACCGCGGTGCGGGAACCCGCACAAATGCTGACTCAGCATCTGCTCGACAGCTTGTCGGTCGTTGAGCCGCTGCGGCGCCGACTCGGGGACCGCCCGCCGCGTCTGCTCGATGTGGGTAGCGGCGCCGGTTTGCCCGGGATCGTGCTCGCCGTCATGCTGCCGGAACTCGATGTGACCTGTGTCGATGCGGTTTCGAAGAAGGCCGGTTTCATACGACAGGCCGCTGCGGAACTCGAGCTACGCAACCTGCACGCTCGACACGCCCGCGTTGAAGCGCTCGATGCGGGCCCGTTCGAGGTGATCACTTCCCGTGCCTTTTCGTCGCTGGCCGATCTGGTTCGCCTCACCCGCGATCACCTGGCGGCCGGCGGTACATGGTTGGCGATGAAGGGCAAGACACCAGCCGACGAAATCGCGGCGCTACCTGACGACGTGAATGTGTTTCACGTGGAACCGTTGCGGGTGCCGGGCATGGGCGCGGAGCGTTGTCTGGTCTGGATGCGCCTGCAAGCGCCGAACCACTGAAGCGATGCCGCGCAATCCGTTTCGGCACGGTGCGAAAGCCGGCGATTCTGCGATACCCTTCAAACCCTGGCCGGTTGCTTGCGCGAGTTGCGGCCGACCTGCCAGCCCCGCCGATGTCGAGTCGCGGGGCGACCCGACCGGAGAACTCCCATGCTGGGTATTGCTGACTACGGCGCTTTTTGTGCCGCCATCATCGTCTTTTTGGCGCTGCCGGGTCCGGGCACCTTTGCCTTGCTCACGTCAACCGGTAAGGGAGGCTTCAGGGCGGGTGCGGCGGCCACGCTCGGCGTGATCGCCGGAGACCAGGTGTTGATGTGGTGTGCAGTGGCCGGCGTTGCCGCGCTGCTGGCCGCGCACCCGGGCTGGTTTCGGGCCGTTCAGTACGCCGGCGCCGCATACCTTGGCTGGATCGGGTTGAAGTTGGTTTTTGCGAAAGAGGGCGCGAGCTCGCCGGTTCGCATCGAGCCGCGTCATTACGCGCGGCAGGCTTTCGGCATCACGCTGCTCAACCCGAAAGCGATCGTCTTCTACATGGCTTTCTTTCCGCTTTTTATCGACCCCGCGACGCATCGCGGCATGGTCACGTTCGGCGCGATGGCGATCACGATCGCGGTGCTGACGGCGCTGTACTGTCTGTGCCTGTGCGCCTTCGCGCAAGCAGTCAGCGAGAAGATCAAGACGCATCGAAGGCTCGCTCGCGGGCTTGAGCGCCTGGCGGGTGGATTCCTGCTCGGGTTCGGCATCAAACTCGGTACGCAATAAACCAGCGCCATGGCTCGAATTTTCTGTATCGCGAACCAAAAGGGCGGAGTCGGCAAGACCACGACCACCGTCAACCTGGCCGCAGGCCTCGCCCAGGTGAGTCAGCGCGTGCTTGTCGTGGATATGGACCCTCAAGGCAACGCTACCATGGGTTCTGGTGTTGATAAGCGCTCACTTACACTGAGTGTGTACGACGTCTTGCTTGAATCGGCGACGGTGATTGAAGCGCGTCAGCGCAGCCCCAAGGGAGGGTATGACGTGCTTCCCGCTAACCGCGAGTTGGCCGGTGCGGAAGTCGAGTTGGTGGACCTCGAGCGCCGCGACAAGCGGCTCAAGGGTGCTTTGTCGGCGGTCTACGACGACTATGACTTCGTGCTGATCGATTGTCCCCCCTCGCTGAGCCTGCTCACGCTCAACGGCTTGTGCAGCGCCCATGGCGTGGTGGTGCCGATGCAATGCGAGTACTTTGCGCTCGAGGGGCTCAGCGATCTCGTCAACACGATCAAACAAGTGCACGCCAACTTGAATGCGGACCTTCAGATCATCGGCCTGTTGCGTGTCATGTACGACCCGCGCATCACCTTGCAGCAGCAGGTGAGCGAGCAGCTGAAAACGCATTTCGGCGACAAGGTTTTCGACAGCATCATTCCGCGCAATGTCCGCTTGGCCGAGGCCCCGAGTTACGGTGTACCGGGCGTGGTGTTCGACCCCGCGTCCAAGGGCGCCCAGGCCTTCGGCGAGTTCGCCAAGGAGATGGTGCAACGGATCGAGGCGATGTGATCGGACGTGAGCTTGCACTACGAAGGCATTTCGACGGTGATGTCGCGCATCGAAGACGCCGGGCTGAACGCCAGCGCGCCGTCACAGCAGCGCTTGATCGATGGCTGGCTACTGCGCTTTTCGCCGGGCAAGGCGCGGCGCGCACGCTGTGTCAACGCCGTCGCCCCGGGACGCCTGCCGGTGGCGCACAAACTGGCGCTGTGCGAGGCGGTGTATGCCGAAGTCGGACTGCCGCTGATCGTTCGGATCACGCCATTCAGCGAACCGCCCGAACTCGATCGGTCGCTGGCCGATGCCGGCATGCGATCGATCAGCGAGACGCGAGTGATGGTGCTGCCCGATCTTTCATGCATCGACGCACGCGCGCTGCCACGCGATGTCACGCTTCAGCGTCTGGGCCATGATGCCTTTGCGCAGACCGTCGGCCAGCTGCGAGGCTCGTCGCTGGCGCAGCGTCAGGCGCATGCGCAGCGACTCATTCACGCCCCGGTGCCGTTCAGCGGTCAGGCGCTCAAACGCGGCGGCGAGGTGGTGGGTTACGCCCAGATGGCGATCGAGGGAGACCTAGTCGGCTTGTACGACGTCTACACCGTGCCGGCTCATCGAGACCGAGGTTTGGCCGGCCTGCTGTGCGAGCACTTGCTCGCGCTGGCACGAAGCCAGGGCGCGCGCGTGGCCTATCTGCAGGTGGAGGACAACGAGCCCGCGCTTGCGTTGTACCGAAGACTCGGTTTTGCCGATGCCTACGGCTACCACTACCGTACGCGCGACGCTTCGGCTTCCTGAATGAGCAACGCCTTGCTTGTCGCACCGCCAACTACGAGCGCAGCAACCTGCCGCGCAATCTCTCTTCAGCTCGCGAATAACCACGATCACCATGGTCACCAAGAAACCGAAAGGGCTCGGTCTCGGGCTCGAAGCATTGCTCGGCCCGAAGGTCCAGGAGGCGCCGGCGTCGGACGGCGATGCGACGCCACGCACGCTAAAGCTCGATCAGATCCACTCGGGCCGGTACCAGCCGCGCACGCGCATGGACGAGGGCGCGCTGTTCGAACTGGCCGAAAGCATCAAGAGCCAAGGTGTGATGCAGCCGGTGCTGGTGCGTCCGGTGGCCGGCAATCGCTACGAAATCATCGCCGGCGAGCGCCGGGTTCGGGCCGCAAAACTCGCGGGCCTCGACGAGGTGCCGGTGCTCGTGAAGGCAGTGCCCGATGAAGCGGCCGCAGTCATGGCGTTGATCGAGAACATTCAACGCGAAGATCTCAACCCCCTCGAAGAAGCGCAAGGGTTGCAGCGACTGACACAAGAATTCGGGCTCACTCACGAGCAAGCGGCGCAAGCGGTGGGACGCTCGCGCAGCGCGGCCAGCAACTTGCTGCGCCTGCTCAACCTTGCAGAGCCGGTGCAGCAAATGCTGATGGCCGGCGAGATCGACATGGGACATGCGCGCGCGCTGCTCACGCTGGATCGCGCGCACCAGATCACCGGCGCAAGCCAGATCAACGCCAAGAAGCTCAGTGTGCGCGAGGCCGAGAAGCTCGTCGCTCGCATCGGCGCCGGCCTCGTGAACGGGCGGCCCGCGCCGTTGCCGCGCCCAAAACCGGAGAAGTCCCGTGATGTGCTGCGATTGGAAGAAGAGCTGTCCGACCTTCTCACAGCACAAGTCGACGTTCGCATGAGCAAGCGCGCCCGAGGTGGCGAGCGCGGCGGAGAAGTGGCCGTCTCGTTCGGATCGCTTGACGAACTCGACGGACTGATCGACAAGCTGCGACGCGCCCGCTAAGCGCGAAAGAGCTCGATGAGGTCCCGCATCACCGCGGGGACGATCGCGGCGCAACAACACGACCAATTGCGTCAGTGTGTGCGCAGCCCGACAGTGCTCTCCCCTCATCTGGGGAGGACGCAGTCGATGGCCCCTTCAGTTCTCGGGCGGAACTTTGCACAATGGGGCATGCTCTTTGCAAGGGGGCATTCAACCCAATTGGCCAACGGTACGTTATTTGCTGACAATAGCGTTGAAGGTAAGCTCTCGGAACAAGGCGGCGATGATGCGGTTTTCTCCGCACATCTCCCAAGACGAAGACCAGCGAAGCGTGATCGAACGATGTGCTGATTGAAGGAAAGCTCTGATGGAGCCCCGCGACCGAGGGACGGGACTTCATCAGAACTTCCCAGGCGGTGAAGGGACTGATCCCCCGTTGCCGCCTTCCTGAGGCCAGGAGGTCAGCATGGATGTGATCAGTAGTTTCGCCGCGCGATATGAGCGCACTCGTGAGGAAGAGCTCTCGCTCGAAGACTACCTCGCCGAGTGCAAGCGCAACCTCCTGGCCTACGCCACCGCCGCTGAGCGCATGCTCAAGGCCATCGGCGAGCCGCAGCAGATCGACACGCGCAACGAGCCGCGGATGTCGCGCCTGTTCGCCAACAAGGTCATCAAGGTCTACCCGGCCTTTGCCGAGTTCTACGGCATGGAAGACTCCATCGAGCAGGTGGTGTCGTACTTCCGCCATGCCGCGCAAGGGCTCGAAGAAAGAAAGCAGATCCTCTATCTGCTCGGCCCGGTGGGCGGCGGCAAGAGCTCGATCGCCGAGCGGCTCAAGCAGTTGATGCAGGACGTGCCGTTCTATGCGATCAAGGGTTCGCCGGTGAACGAATCACCGCTGGGCCTGTTCGACGCGTTGGAAGACGGCCCGATCCTCGAGAAGGAATACGGCATCCCGATCCGCTACCTGAACCGCATTCTTTCGCCGTGGGCCGTCAAGCGGCTCGAGGAGTTCGGCGGCGACATCCGCCAGTTCAAGGTCGTCAAGCGCTATCCGTCGATCCTCAAGCAGATCGCCGTCTCGAAGACCGAGCCGGGCGACGAGAACAACCAGGACATCAGCTCGCTGACCGGCAAGGTCGACATTCGCAAGCTCGAAACCTTTGCGCAGGACGA
>Ga0184637_10001655_pt1 | contig 14805 bp, 19 predicted proteins | sample PLM3_127_b2_FD_133143 | JGI IMG/M metagenome (GOLD analysis project Ga0184637, IMG submission 133143) | Groundwater sediment microbial communities from an aquifer in East River, Colorado, USA - PLM3_127_b2 | ecosystem: Environmental > Terrestrial > Soil > Riparian zone | place: USA: East River...
CATTCTCATTTAGCCTCCTCCTTCGGATCACACTCGCAGCGCCAGCGACCAAAGCCGCAAGATGCGTGCCCGCAGCAGCCCTGATGCATCTCACTTAGAATAGTCCCGCAAACGGCACAGGTGGTCCGGGAGATCGTGTGCATCCTCCCGTCCGCGCTCCTTTCAGAGCCAACGAAGGTTAGCCGCCCCCTAACCAGTTCCCCCATCAAGCTACGCCCGTAGCCATCATCTTCTCCAGCCGGACCGCCCGCGCCCCGACCTGCGTCGCCCAGAGGCTCTGGTGCATCGAGGTTACGGCCCCGGGCCAGTCGCTAATCGCTACGGCCGCGATGAGGCGCACGAACTTCGCGAGCGTCGTCTGGCCCATGTTGAAGGCCATGTTCACGAGGACCCGGTAACGGACCGGCTCCACATTAGGATCAAGGGTCGGGAAGAGGTTCGTCACGATGTCCTTCGCGACGGCGATGTCCGCGTCCAGTAGGGCGTAGATCTCACGGGCCGTCAGAACCGACATCCTCGTGGTCGCCCCGAGGAAGTGCCCGACCCCGATCGTCCAGTTCCCGAGCGAGTCCTTGTAGGCCTTCTCGCGGTACCCCTCGTCCCGAACGATCTCCTTGACGAGAAGCTCGTCGCTAGCGAGCGACCTCCCGAGGAGCGCGTTGATGCTAGCGAGGTGCTCGATGATCGCGACGTTCTTGGTGATCAGCTCCTTCGTGAGGGCCGTCGTCACGCTGCCACCTCCGGCTCCATGAAGCCAACCGAGACCGTGACCTCCGTCCCTTCCTCACGCTCGCCAGACAGGAAGGGCGCGAGCGCCTTCGTCACCATGTCGGCCAGGGACTTGCCTTGGTACGAGCGACCGAACTTACCATCCACGACAAGTGCTCCCTCCCAGTTACCCTCGACCTTCTTCGCAGCCACTGTTACAATCACTTAGACCTCCACGTACGAATCCGATGACAGTTAGAACAGAGGAGCACGCACTTCGCGATCTCTGCCATGACTCTTTCACGATTAGCACTAATACGGGAACCGATACTGAAAGACTTCTTCCCACGCACGTGGTGAAACTCCATGACACACGGTGGATACATCTGCCCACAGTCGGCACAGGGTTTGTTTTTCTGCTCATGAAGCCAGAGTACAGCTTTAGTGCGCCGCGCACGAGTCCATTGTCGATGCTTTTCTCGATTCCCTGGGACACTAATCCATTTCTGGTAGTGTTCTCTCCTCCTTTCCACCATACCGGCCATTAAGTTGCCTCCTAGATTGAACTTCCGCCTGCTTCACAATCGCGACCACGTCCACAATCTTCTTGTACCTCAGCGCCCCGAAGACGTGCCCCGGGTCGAACTCCCTGACCCACTCGTCCCCGTCCATGATCGCTAGGTGGCGAGCTACGATGACGCCCACGATCGTCTGCTCGTACTTGGGCCACCAGCTCTGCGTCGTCAGTCCGCGCCGGCGAGCCTTCCGGAGCACGTAGTGCCTCGCGCACCGGGTCCCGATGAAGGGAGGGAACGAGCACTCGTCGCACTTACTCCGTGGCATCCTCTATCCTCGGCATGACCCCTCCTGCCTCTTTCAACTTTATACCGGCACGTGCGTCTCTCTCAGCAAAAGCCTCAGGGTGTGCTCGGCGAGCCATAACCATATTCCCAGATGGATCGGTGATCTCCAGATTCCACATAGCATTGTTCTGCTTATCCCCATCCCGGTGATGGACAATCTCGCCTTCCTCTATCGGTCCCCAGAACACATCTGCAACCCACCGATGAACCAGAACTAGTTTGAAGACATCACGGCCATCTTCCGTCTTCTCTCCCGTCTTATGGTTGAAACAAGGATACCCCATAGACTGAAGGCTAAGTTTTCTGATGCGATGTGTCTTCGCATTCCTAACTTTTCCCAATGAAGAAACTTCCCATCGAGCATCGGGCCCGGAACGCCATTCTTCCGGGCAAAGAGCCACTCTATCATCTAGCTCTGACCGGAACAGTGAGTACTCAATCAGTGTCATCGCGCACCAAGCAACAGAGGCTAGATGAAGTTCCCCACTCTCTAGGTCGTGATCTTCCCCCTTTCTCCAGGCTTGTAGATGACGTTCTAGCGCGCCAAGGACACGGGACCAACGGAGCCCTTTCCGGTAGTTATTATCTCCGTATTTCTGCGCTCCATGTGTGTAAATGCGAGCGAGGTGTTCCAACGCAAAGGGCGGGATCAACTCGTACCGCAACTTACTGGTATCGTCTTTCCTCCCCTGCTCTTCCACACGACGCACGCTGTCCTTAACTTCAAACATATCCGCCACGGGCACCTCCTTATTTTTCGTTACGAGATCACCGAAGATCGCCTGGAACTGGGCCTCCGTGTATTTGGGCTTCGTAGCAGAGAGACCGGCCTCAATGTCCTTCTCGTACGCTTTGGCGAAGGCCCTGTTCGCACGTTCGTCCTGTTCTGATGGCTCGAAGGCCGTGTCGATCTTGAGGGTATACTTCAGGTCAAGGTTGTCCTCGAAGAAGTCCCACCACCTGATCTTACTCACACGACACCCCCTGGCTAAACATCCAGGTAGAGGAGAATCCGTACGGGATCGTGACCGTCAGGGTCGAAGGGATGAGCGCATTGAAGAGCGCCTGCTCGTCCGTGAAGACGCCCGTCGCGAAACGGTACATCACATCGTAGCGAGTCGGCTCGCCCGGCATGAGTATCCAAACGGGTTTCTTCTGTCCGAGAAGATAACCAGCCTCAAGGTGCCCGGACTTTCCGGCAGGCAGAAGTAACACCCCTCCCTCCGCGCGATCAAGGTGAGACCGGTCGTACTCGAAGACGTGATTCGCCGCGTACCCTTCGAGCGCCTGCGCATAGTTGTGTCCCCTCGCCTTCTCGTACTCCATCCAGTGGTCATCCGCACGCGGACCAGCGCAGAACCAATCGTCAAATATTTCATGGTTCTGTGCGCGTAGCCTCGCTGCAAGTAGTGGTACTTCCGGATTCCGCAAACTGCCGATGAGGTACAGCTTCATGGCTTCTCCATCAGGTCACGGAACAGCTCAGGCGCCGAGCCCCAGAGGCGCTCCAGTATCTCGCGAGCGAGCGCACGAATCTCCTGATCCGCGTGGGGACTGTTCCGCTTCTGGATGAACTCGCGCCACGCACGCGCGTTCCCAGTCACCGCGATCTTCGTCTCGGTCGCCTCCGTCAGGACTGACCTCGCGAGCCCTCGCTTGGCCTTTCGCTCAAGAGTCTGAGTAGAATCAGTCACCTCGGTCTCCTCCACGATCCTCGCGTACAGCGAACGGGTGCGCGCTTGGAGGAGGAGCCACTCGTCACCCAGGGGCGTGTCTACCAGCGCGGGCGGCATCACGGGAGACACGTCCGAGTGGTCAACGTACCGCTGCGAGAGTTGCGAGTACGAGAGGTGCCGGTGCCGGACCAGCTCGTGCGTGAGCGAGCGCGAGACGCCCGTGATGATGAAGGTCCAGTTCGCGTGCTCCAGGACCGAGAAGTGCTTCGACTTGATGATGTTGTCGATGAACTGCTCCGTCGTCTTGCGCCCCTTCCCGTACGACATGTAGCATAGGCGGCCGCACATCTCCACGAGGGACTCCGCGTCAGCGGGCGGATCCACGCGGATAGCTTCACCCTCGGGGAGATCCTCCATCGCGATGAAGCGGGAGTACTCAGCCCAGTTGACCTTCGGCGTTGCTATCATGTACACGTTCAAGCTGTCACCTCCGCGACGTATGGCTTGACCACGGGCAGTACTCTCGATCGCTTCTTCGTTCGAGTGCGGTGACAGTTGGCGCAAACAAGATCGCACTTATTGACCTCTTCGAGCACTGCTTCTTTTGCTGCCTTATGGCAGAGCATCGTAACTCCCATCCGCTTAGTACCACGTACGTGGTCAAAGTCCATGCACTCAGGAGAGAACATACCACCACAATCCATGCACGGTTTGTCCTTCAATAGGTCGAGCCACTGCTGCCGCCGATTCCATGCGGCTCGGTTCAACTTTCTACGCGTTGCCTTGCCTTTTCCAGTTGCATTATACCGAGCGTCCCTCGCTCTCCCTTCTGTGCTTGCATTATACTTAGCGTCCGCTGGTGTGTATGACATCTCCCCTCCACGGGAGCAGCTTGCTCCACGGTTCTCCTGGGCCACCAGCTTCTATTTCAACAGGGATATAGAATTCGGGGCGGACACAATCAAACGGTCGCTGCATGACTCCCTTCATCTTAGTAGCGACCTCACTAACGTGATCAACGGGTACACAAACCAACACAGAGTCATGAACAGTAGTCACCATCCGGCCTCCAGCTTGCCGGGCGAGCTGGGCGACCGGCTTCAGGACGCACCAGAGGATGTCGGCTACCGTGCTCTGCGGGATGAAGTCCACCGCCGCAGGGGCACTGCCGTCGTGAAAGAACCGGATTCGGCCGAAGGGGTTCTTCACGAACTTTTGAGTATTACACAGGGTGATGATGTAGTTCTTGTACGCGGTCGCGTCCGCATAGTGGCCCCACATCTGCTCCGAGATTCGCTGGCACTCGGCCGGCGACACGTACAGGTGCTCCTGCGCGTAGATCATCTCGGACTGCTTCGAGGGCGACGCTAGGTACTGGGACGCGTAGACGACGTTCTTCGCGACCTTCCGCGTGATCCCGAACCGGCCCGCGTTCTTCTGGTGCATGTCGCCCTGAAGGTCATTCAGTAGGCGCGCGTCACCAGACATCCCCGCAAGCACGTACAGCTCGGCCGACTTGAAGTCCGCCTGCACGAAGCACATGTTGTCCCGGTCGGGCACGTACAGGTCCCGCATCTTCTTCGGCTGATTCTGGATGTTCGGCCGGTAGGAGGCGAGGCGCCCGGTCGAGGTGTTCCCCTTGTTGTCCATCTTCTTGCCGCCCCGGTCGTCGTCCTTCGAGACGGGCATGTACTGAGGGTGGATGAAGGCCTCCTCGTTCTCCATCGCGGGCGTCACGTAGGTCCCGTAGAGCTTGCTCGTCTCCCTGATCGCGAGGAGCAGGTCGAAGATCCTCGGCACCGCGCGCGAGTCCTGCTGCCACGGCTGGGCGAAGTTCGCGCTCCCCTTCTGCGCCTGCACAAAGGCCTTCAGTCGCAAGAGGGACAGCTCGTTAACTGTGATCCCGTCCTTCTTCGTCCTCTCGGTCGGGAGGCCCCACTCGGAGTAGAGGAGCTTCTGGAGCCGAGGGTTCGAGAGGGGGTTCACGTCCGGGAAGAGGCGCGACCATAGCTTCAATAGCCGCAACAGCTTACGCTGTAGGCGGCCGCCCAGCTCCATCGCGCGGGCACGATTCAGGCGGAGCCCACCCTCGGTCAAGAGGGTCAGCTCCGGGATCGTCGCCATCACGCCGGGGCCCGGGTGCCCTCCCTGGCCCATGTAGAGGTCCCAGCACCCGAGCTGCTTCATCGCGTTAATCTCCTGGACCGCGAGCCAGTACGTGACGAGAGCGTCCTTCGCCGAGTACTTGCGCGGGTCCAGCTCCGAGAGCTTGCGCCACTTCCAGGGGGTCAGGTCGAGGTACACGGACGCGATCCGGCCGAGGCCCTTGTGCAGGTCCGGCTGTAGCACGACCGAGCCGAACATCGTGTCGAAGACCTGCTCGTCGAGGACCCGCTGCGAGATCGGGACCCCGTTCATCATGAGGCGCGGGATGTCGAAGGGCGAGTTGTGAATCGCGTAGATCCGCTTCGGTAGCGCAAAGACGCGCCCGATGAAGTCGCGAGTCTCCTGGCTCCACTCTAGCGAGGCGGTCGCCTTACCGTCCGAGAGCGAGACGAGGTCGATGACCTCATTGTCTATCCCGTGCGTCTCGATGTCGATCGAGATGACCTCGCCCCAGACGTGCTCGTAAAGGTCCTCCGTGACCTCCAGGGGAAAGATGAAGCCGGGGGCACGCTGGGACCACCGGGTCTCGTAGTACTCCAGGTCCCTGTCCAGTTCTACGAGCGTGCCTGTGACGGCACGGCGTGCACGGCAGAGATCCTCCTTTAGAGCCGGCTTCACTGCAAACTGTCCCATACGGACGAACTCCAGGTCGAAGGTCGGGATCACGACGCCCTCGAACGCTGCCAAGAGGCACGGGCGCGGACGCTTGACCCACTTCATCTTCGGGTCCCCCGGCTGCGCGTTCGTGACCTTGCTAGCGCGCTTGTACTCTCCGACCTTCTCCCAGGACTCCTCGATCGCATCCTCGAAGAGGTCCCTCCTGATCAGGAAGCCACGAGTGTCCTCGATCAGGGTCTTGTCGGACCTAGACGATCTGATGCCCGTCACGGCCTCCAGGCACATAGGGCCCATAGGGACCACCACGAGTGGAGTGGACGCCTGTATCTCGGCAACGAAGCGGTCCCTCGCTGCGCGGACCTGCGCCTTCAGTGGACCGCTAGATCCATGCGGAGCCTCGTCGAGCATGTAGACGACCCGCACGTCAGTCTTCTGGATCCCGGCCCCGAGGCACCACTTCCACATCTGGTTCATCATCCGCACACTAGGTGCCGACTCCATCACGATCAGGTATGAAGCATCCACCCTACCGTACGCCTTGGCTTCTCTCATCCAATGCCTCCTGCATCCGTTCGTTACGCCGTTCCTTCGCTGGCGACATTGAAGCTAGGCCCCCGATGCCCCCTAGCGTCAGCGGGTCGATTTCCACATGTAGCCACCAGAGCAACGACGGCTGTTCTACTCGTCCCCAGTCTGCACGTACCTTGCGTAGGATCTCCCGGGCAACCGCGAGTGTTAGGATCCTCTTCCCCATCACTCTGTTACAATGAGGGCAGAGGGGTACGCAGCCCCCCACATTCACATTCGGTACACGATGACCCAGCTCCAAGCACCTCTTCCATTGAGATCCCAAGAAGCGAAACCAGGGCCCCGAGATCCGGTAAACATTTCGAATGTCGCCCCGTATCCCACAGATGTGACACCTAGTCATGGGATCCAGGAGAACCCTTGCCCATTCGATGAGATCTATAGGTCCCTTCCACCCATGCTTGGCACTAAGGTTACTTACCTTCCGTGGGACGCTGCGTGCACGCCGCTCGTCCGCTCGCTTGTTACTAGCACGCCGCTTTTCAGTATGCCGGCGCCGCGCATCCCGCGCGCGCTCCTTCGTACCACACCGTTCACAATACTGTCCCCCTGGAAGCGGCTGATTCGGACAGTACCACCCCTTCCCGTTCTTACGACTACACCTCCTCGGCTCCTCCATCCTCTACTCCCCTCGTCAAGGCCTCGTCGAACTGGCGGAGGATCTGGTCCCTGGCAACGCCCAGGACGAGCGTCCTCAGGTCAGAGACGGTAGCAGCGTCGAGCGGAAACTCCAGACCGTCAACGTACGCGACCGACCTGATCAGGTCGATGCCCTGGACCTTGCTGAAGTCCGGCAAGCGCGTCATCTCAACGACCCTCGCTTGGACGGGCAAGTTGTCCCAGCGCGCCAGGAACTCGAGCGCCGTCATACGGTCAGGATTCAGATTGACCGTCGCCGACTGCGTGGTGGTGATCGGGCCGTGAACCGACTGTCCCGCAGCGATGGCCTCTTCGAGAGTACCGTAGATCGTGCCCTCCTCCTTCTGCGCGCCCGGGATTAGGCCCAGCTTGCGGGCCTCCTCGTCGAGCGCGGCCCGCTCCTCGGGCGACAGGGGCGGAAGCTCCGGGACCGACTGGCCCATGGCGGCCGAGCGGACGGTGGGCTCGGGGCCAGCCGAAACTGGCCCCGCTCCACGACGCCCGCCCATCTCGTTCAGCCGGCGAATCTCCTCGATCTCGTTGGTCCAGTTGTTCTCCGGGAAGGATGCAGGCGGGTTCAGTGACATCTAGGCCTCCACTTCGATCTCGTCCGGCAGGAACGAGTCAACGCCGTCGCGGGTCTCCATGACGGGCAAGCCCTCTTCGTCCACGACGGGCTGCTTGGTGTCCTTGTCACGCTGCTGCTTCTCGACCTGGGTGATGTTCACGACGACGAGCTTGCCAACGAGCTGACTCGCGTTCCCGGTACCGGGCGCGCCCTTCTCAGGGAATAGCTGCCGTAGGAGCGTGCCCTTCAGGCCCTTGATCCGGTTACCCTGCGCGTCGCGCGGAGCGAAGCCGGTAGCCTGAACGAGCGTGTCGAGGACCGCGTCGGTGCCCGCGTTCATCTTCCCGTGCCCTTCGGAGATATTCTCGCCGACGTTCTTGTAGAAGTGGAAGAATACGCGGCGGCCATTGTTAGCCTCCGACTGGCGCACGAGCGTACCGAGGACCACGTCGAGCAAGCCCTTAGCGGTGACGGTCCGGTACGCGTGCGTGATCGTGACCGACTCGGTGAAGCGCGAGTACTTGTTCCCTTTGCTCGACTTCGTAACGGTCCCGGGCGGTAGCGTCAGGGGGCTGTTGTCGAAGCCACGCATCAGGTCGTCGGCAGCATCGGTCGCTGCGGCCGAGGTATCGACGAAGTCGGGAACAGCAGGCATCTGGTTGCTCATGTTACTCGCTCTCCTTGTTGAAGTGGTACACCGTGTCGTACTTCTTCCAGTAGCTGGTCGGGTCCTGTTCGAGCGATACGCGCGCGAGTGGGTTCGGGCCAGTTTCGTTCTCGGTCTTAACCTTACTGATGAACTTCCCGTCGCCCTCGCCAATCGCGACGACAACGTCCCTCGGGGACTCCTCGCCCGGCACCAGGATCTGCTCCCGGATCACGCGGAGCACGGTCGAGAACTGGGCCGGCAAGTACTCGGTCATGGCGCGTCCCGGGTGAGCGGGGCCGCCAATCGCGTGCACGTTCTCGATGATCTTCACGTCCTCGTGGCACAGGAAGATGATGTGCATGTCCTTCTGCTTGTCGAAGAGCATGTCGAGGAATCCCTTCGAGAGGGAGTCCACGGCCTGATAGTCGCCACGGTTCGGGATCGCTTGGCCGCCCTTCCCGGGAATCCCGATGATGTAGTGCTTCTCCCGGTCCATGGAGCCGCTGTTCGCAGAGTAGGTGATCGCGTCCATCGCAACCTTCGTGTACGTGTCCACGACGAGCGTCTTGATCTCGGGATCAACCGCAGAGAAGTTGGTCATGCAGAACTCCATGAACATAGCGGTCGGGTTGACCACGTTTTCCGGATTGAACACGATGACGCGCTCGCGCTTCTTGCGACTGATCGAGTCGAGCAGGTAGCTGTTCTTGTCGGCCGCGTAGTACGCGATCTTGCCGAACCGCTCCGTGAGCGAGAGCCCGAAGCGAGTCTTCCCGATCCCGGCGCGCCCGTAGATGATGATCCGCTCGACTGTCTTCTGCGAGATCTCGTGTCCCCGCATGACGCGGAGTGTCTGTACTGCTGGTGCCATCAGTTACCTCCCTTAAATGCCGTATCCAACGCGTGCTCGATGTCCTTCGTCTCCAGCGCCGAGTCTTCTCCGCGAAGCGAGTTCGCGTAGGTGATCGCGCGCCGGACGCTCTCTCGTGTGCAGCCCACCTCTTGCAGCTTCTTGGCCGTGTGGAACATCGTCTTGTGGCGACCGGGCTCCTCTTGCCCGTGCAGCAGGTACGTCTGTGCGGTTAGGGTCAGCGAAGAGAAGGCCTTCTGCCACGATAGGCCCGGCCTCGACACCGTTACCGGTGGCGCCGCCGTCACCTCCTTCGGAGTCCCGACTGTCAGCAGGGTTTCCAGGCCCCGGAAGACGTGACCCGTACGGACGATGAAGTTCGCTTGCCGACCCGTCTTCTGGTTCACGGTCCCCGGGCACCTCATCGGCCGGCAAAGGTCCGCGACGCTCGTGTCTACGCGGCACCCGTGGACGAGACCGAGCCGCTCGTCGAGCTTCTTGAGCCAGTACCCGTTGACGGCCCGCGCGACCCTCGGGTGAACATTTTCCCCTGAGTCGTCCAGTGGTACATCCTGTAGACGGATCCATGCCTGCCGGCCACGGCCCGAGTCGATCGTGATCGGGGGGTACATTGAGAAGTCGCGACCGACCCACGCGCCGAGCCAGAGCAACGCCTCATCGAGCGCAGCTTGCGCGTTGTACTCGTCCGAGATCGGGTCCACGTCGAGCAGGAAGTAGGACCAGTGCGTCACGTCCTTTGCAAAGTGCCGGACGCCCGCGACCCCCTCGCGGCACGGGTTCGGGCACACGTAAATCGAGTGCTCGCGCGACCCCCAGTAGCGGGCGAAGTTCTCCATCTCCAGGCGAGTCCGGGCAGAGTCTCCCATGATGAACCCCTCGTGGGGCTTCGCCATCATCCTGATGACGGTCTCGGGCGGGTGCGGGAGGATGTCCCAGAGTTCTTGGAATACGTCCCAGAGCTGCACGTTATTCCTCGCGTCGTGCGTCATTGTCAACGTACAGCTCCTCCCTATCCTTGAAGTACCTGTCATCAGACAGCTCGACCTCGCTGATCAGGACACGGAAGTACGGGTCGATCGAGTTCCCGCTGAAGCCCCCGTTCTGCTCCTCATTCGGTGCCGGGTACGTCCCGTAGCTCCGGTACGCCTGCTCGGTCTCGATCATGTCGAGTACGTGCTGGTACATCGCGCCCATCACCTCCCGGTGCAGGTACCCGTTCAGGTTCACCGACATCGGGTGCTGCCAGAACATCTCCTCGGCCGTCTTCGTCTTCTCGTTCGACTTGCCCACGTTCGTCCGGTACTTGAGCTTCCGCACGAGGTTGAAGAGGGTCCCACCGTAAGGCAGACCCGGGTACTCCCGGGAAAGCGATTCTGCGTACAGGTGCTCGTGGTAGTGCCGTTTCGCAAGCTGCACGTAGACCCCGAAGTTGAGTGACGCGGCCAGTCCACGATTCTGGCAGTGCCAGACGGAGCCCATACAAGTGACGACCCGGTCCGGGCGCCCCTTCCAGAGAATCCCCGGGTACTGGCTCAGTAGCAGCTCAAATGGCTCCTCGACTTCGAGTGTGCCCTCGACCGGGTACTGGTCCCGCCAGAGCGGCAAGGCCTCCTGTAAGTCCACCACCTGCTGGATCGCCTTCGCCGTGTACTCGCGCTCGACATCTGTGAGCGCCTGCCCGGCCTCGATGTGCTCCCTGATCCAGTGGTCCGCCACTTCGACGAGTGGCTTCCCGCTCCGAAAATGACCCTCGAAGATCTGGTGGAGCAGCTTCCCGGCCGTCAGCGCGGGCCCCTCGTTCCGGGGGACACGGTTCAGGACCCACTTGCAGACCCACCGGTATCGGCACTGCATATAGTCCTGGATGCTCGACACGTTCACGGCGTACGGCTCACTTGAGATCATCATCGAGGTCCCCTCGGGCTGCGATAATATGATCCTTGGCGCTGGTGAGCAGTCCGTAACTGTCGTCATTCGCAACGAGCATCTCGTCCACCAACTTCTGTGCTTGCGCCAACAAACAGTCCGCCTCTTCCCACAAGTTATCCGGGTACGGCTGCATCAGTTCCCCTTTGCTAGGTAGCCAACATACCCGGTCTTCTCTAGTGCGTCAGCCAAGCGACCGAACCAAGGCAAGACGTATTCTCCGTCCTTGTTCTTCGTCGACGATCCGTAGGCACTGGCCGTTCCGACCATCGCAGCGTACAGGTCATCAGCGCGGACAGTGACGTACTGGTTATCCGATTCCATGGTCCTCCCTTACTCCTCGAAAGCACTCGGTTGCGTTGGCGAATCGAAGTCGGGCCCCTGCATCGCCTGCTCGAAGGCGTCCGCCGCGCTGTCGGCGCCAGCGATGACCGGCTCTCCCCCAGTGCTGGCGACCCGGGCGGGACGCGGCTGCTGCCCGGCCGGCACCGGTGCCGGCATCGAACCCACGTTGAGTTCTAGGGCAGCCTTCACGAGGTGCCGGGGCGCCGCGTCCGTAGCAGCGAACTGGGCCTGGGCCCGCTCCTCAAGCGTCCCCTCTACCCTATCCTTTTCCATGGGCGTTGTCAAGCCCTCTTTCTCCATCCAATCGAGGGCGGCGTCCTCGGTAACCTTCAGCTCCGGGTCGAGGGGCGGCGCGACCTCGACGCCCTGCTGGAGCCGCTGCGGGTCCGGAAGCACGATCGTCGTCTTCTTCTGGAGCACGATCCCGACTCGACCGAGAGAAGCAGGCAAGATAGCCGCGATGCGCCACCCCTCGGCGCTGTTCACCATCTCGGAGAGAACCTCGCCCGCATTCAATGCCTGACCCTTCTTGGTCCTCATCCCGTGCTGACCCAAGGACAGCTCGCTCGTGAAGAACTCGTCGAGCGTGACGGCCCACTTGGGGCCCTCGGGCGTATTGACGAACTGCGCCTTCGGGTACAGGTGCGCGAGGTTGTAGTCGAGGTTGTATTCGGACCAGTCCACGTCGGTGCCCTTGAAGGTGCCCGCAGGCTCCTGCTCCTTCCGCTGATCCTGCCGCTGCGCGGCTTGAACTTCGGGGACAGCCTCGCTACCGGAAGCGGTCTTGACGCCCTTGTCCTGGGCGAACTGCTGCATGATCGCCTCCAGCTCCTTCAGCTTCTCGGCCGGGACGCCCCGGAGCGCCGCCGGTACTTCCGGGGTGACTTCCGGGGTCTCGTTAGGCTCGTTCATCTTCTTCCTCCTCTTTCGTGTACTCGATGAGTGAAACGGTCAACATTCCTCGGTGCCATGAGATGAAGTCCTCGCCACGGTCGTTGTAGTCCCCCAGCCTGAGGCAGGCCACCGCCGTCTGCCACTGGTCCTCTTGCGCGAAGATGTTCAGCGCGGCCGGTGAGTCGGAGTCGTCGTCCTCGGTGATATTCAGGTGCCACGGGTAGTCGGCTGGCAGTTGGGAGACCAAGCGGATGGCGAACTCGATCGCTTCGTACGTCATCTCGCGGATCACGGGACCGCCTCGCGCCCCTTGAGTATCCCGTCCGGCTCGAAGCGGCGAGGGGGCCACGCGTGCGTGTAGTCCTTGAAGGTCGGCGTGTTCTGGTGCAGCTCGAAACCAGTCGCGATCAGGCCCTGCGCAAGCGACTCGCCCTGGAACGTGTCGTCGCATTCGAACCAAACATCGCTCCCCTGCCCAGCGTACGCGGCGAACTCGGACAGCTCACACGCCTCCGACATCGTCGGGGCGACCTCGGGTGGGATCACGCCGTAGTTCGCCCGCATGTGTCCCTCCGCCTGCTCCAGGTGGAGCCAGAAGGTAGGGGACGTTTCCCATATGATCCCGCTGGACCGGTGGAAGTGCCACAGGGACTCGCTGACCCTGAAGCACCAGAGCTGCCAGACGGGCCGCGTGAGGGTCCAGACCCGGTCGGCCCACGAGTACGAATCGTACGCCTCCAGGTTCGTCCGGATCCATACCTGATCGCCCGCGTACTCCAGCCCGTAGTGGCCCAGCTTCTTCTTGTCGTTCGGTACGAGCGGGCAGTGCCCGTCGAGCGGCTCCACCTGCGGCGCGGACCAGAGGATCCCCCGGTACGGCGTCATGACGCGCCCGATGATGACGCGGGGCCCGCCCCGCGCGATGACCTCGCGCATCGTGTCGAAGGCGCGCGGCAGGAAGATGTCGTCGTCGTCCTGCATGATGACCCAGTCGCCCTTGACGTTCTGGATTCCCCAGTTGTTCTGGCTGTGGCCCCAGTCGCGCGTCTGCGCGGTCGCGACGTACCGGAAGGGGGCCCCCATCATCTCGACGATCGCGGCGGTAGGCTTGTGGAAACCGTCGCCAACGATGAGGATGTCGTCGCCCGGCTCTAGGCCCTGCGCCTTGATCGAGTTCAGGGTCCGGAGGAGCGAGCGGCGGCCCGGCGTCGGGATCACTACCCCGAGCGTAGGGCGGCTCACCGCTTCCCCCACTCGCGGATCGTATCGATGATGTTGCCGACCTCGGCTTCCGTGAGCCACCAGCCGCACGGCACGTTCAGGTGCGACTCGTCATAATCGTCGAGCCCCTCCAGGTACCCGGACGGGTACCGGTACCCGTCGTGCTTGTCGTTCCGCGTATGGACCTGCGAGCACATGATGCCCCTCTCGGTGAGGTACCCCTGCAAGCCGTCACGGTACCCGGGAACTAGGATTGGGAAGACCCAGTAGTTCGAGGAGTGATCGAGTGGTGGGAGCTTGAAGCGGCGCCCGTCGTTCAGGGCCTCGTGCAGTGTGCGCGCGTTCTTCCGGTGCAGGCTCACGAGGTGAGGGAGCGCGGGAAGATTCCCGAGCCCGATCGCCGCGTTGATGTCGTTCATGTGCCACTTCATCCCGGGGATCAGGATATTCTGCGCGCACCGGAAGTCCTTGCTGGAGGTCCGGTCGAGCCCGTACCAGCGCAACAGGCGGAGGGACGCGCGGACGGCCGGGGCCGCGTGGGCGACGCTGCCCCCATCGCCGCAGGTCAGGTGCTTGATGGGCCCGTAGCTGGAGCAGATGAAGTCCCCGTGCTCCTCGCCCGGGGTAAAGAGGGGCCCGTGGGCGGCGTCCTGGATGATCGGGATCCCGGGGGCCACCGCACGGAGAAAGGAGTAGTCGGCGCGGCGACCGGTCCAGTCAACGGCGATGATCGCGCGCGTCCGGGGCGTCACCTGTTCGGCGACCGACGCGGGATCGATGTTGCCCGTCTCGCGGTCCACGTCGGACCAGACGGGCCGGGCGCCCAGGTGCACGATGGGCGCGTTCGTGGCGGTGCACGTGAGAGGCGACGTGATGACCTCGTCGCCCGGACCAACGCCCAGGTGCGTCAAGGACAGCTCGATCGCGGACGTGCACGAGTTCGTCGCAACGGCCGGGAGGGGGAGGATCCCTTCCAAGGCACGCTCGAACTCGTCCACCTGCTCGCCCTGGCCAACGTAGCCGGACCGTAGCACGCTCGACACCCGCTTCTGGGCGTCGGGCTGCATCGCGAC
>Ga0184637_10001656_pt1 | contig 14805 bp, 16 predicted proteins | sample PLM3_127_b2_FD_133143 | JGI IMG/M metagenome (GOLD analysis project Ga0184637, IMG submission 133143) | Groundwater sediment microbial communities from an aquifer in East River, Colorado, USA - PLM3_127_b2 | ecosystem: Environmental > Terrestrial > Soil > Riparian zone | place: USA: East River...
CGCGTGCGGGAAATCCAGAATCCGGACGGCTTGCGGAACGTGCCAATCCACAAACTTCTGCAACCACTCCGCTCCGTCCACGACCGCGCACACGGTCTGGGCGGTGAAGGTCCCACGCCGGCAAAACTCCACTTCCGCAAGACGACGGAATTCTTCGGCGGTATCCAGCCGTGAGAAGTACGACACTTCTCGTGCGTGCACGTCACCACCGAGGGTGTGCTCAACCTTGCCTATGGCGAGGGTCTTAACCTCGGCCCATCCTTCGTCGACCAGGTGCACCATGGCGCCATCTGCGCTTACCTGCTGCACCTCCGCGCCCACGACCTCGGGTCGCTGCCCTCGTTCGAACTCCACGACTTCCGCCTCCTCCATCTCTTGGAGGACCGCTCCCGCCCGCTCGGTCACCGCCCGGGCGGTTTCCTCACCGATCCCTACCTGAGTGAAGAAGCTGAGCACCTCCGGCACCCGCTCGAAGGGCAACTCCGTTCCCAACCGGGCTATTGCCTCGACCAAATACGGAGAGAATGCGCTCCCGCTCAGGCCAAGCTCCCTATCCAGGGGGAAAATGCCCGGCGCCACAGGCCGGGCAGACCACATACCGCCGCCGGAGCTGCACCGGGCGATTGCCCCGCACGGTCACCGTGCGCTCCCGCGTCCCACGCGCTTCCATGGGTTGCCCGCAGGTTGGACACCGCGGTCGTTCGGATCCGTCGGTCGCCTCGGCCGCGGCTTTCATCGCGATCTCTTGTTCGATCAGCTCGGCCCGGAGCGTACTCAAACGCTCCTCCACCGCCGCTTCGATCTCGGCAAACGTCGCGCGCGAATGCGCATGTCGCCAGACCTCCATTTCACGGAAGACCTTCGCGCCCAGTTCGTGCCGCCCTGACACCGTGTGTTCGTCCGCCACTCCCAGCCACCTCGCCATCAATCGTGACTGGAAGTCACTCTATGCACGTTCACCACGCATCGCGCCTGGTTCCGCGTCGCAGTCGCCTCTCAACTCATCTACCGCCGTCCGCCCCGGTCGCCGGGCGCTCAGCGCACTAACTTCGGGGACACCCCACGAAGCCTGGGGTCTGGGGCGGAGCCCCAGTGTCGGTGTAGAGTTCAATCCGAACGATCTGGAAGGGCACGTGCGCGATTTCGGTAGTCGGAGGCTGACTGATGGCGAGTCCCGCGACGCGAGCTCCGTCCGTTCGCCCGGGTGGAATCGACTGGCCCGAGCGATGGCGGGCGATGGTCGAGGCCCGCGAGGCTGTCGGCCCCGGCCAGTTTCGGGCCGGGGGCAGCCGCTGGGAGGGACGCGCCGAGCGCTTCGCCCGACTGACGCGGTCGCTTGACGCGGCGGCCGACCCGTTCGTAAAGGCGCTCAGAGAGACGCTTCGCCCGAGCGATGCTGTGCTGGACGTGGGCGCCGGGGCCGGCCGCTACAGCATGCCCATCGCCTCTGAAGTAGCTCGCGTCACGGCGGTCGAGCCCGGGACCAGCATGCGTGCCAGCTTCGAGCAGGAAGCCGAGAGACGAGGTCTTACGAACATCACGCTTGTCGCGAGCAGCTGGGAGGATGCCGAGGTGGAGACGCACGACGTCGCCTACGTCGCGAACGTCCTCTACTTCGTGTCCGATGCCGTCGCGTTCATCGATAAGCTGGACCAGCATGCTCGTCGAGCGTGCTTCATCCTCCATCGCGCGGAGGAGCGCGCAGCCGGGCTGCTCCCATTGTGGGAGGAGATCTGGGGCCACCCACGGCCACCGGAACCGGGCGCGGTCGACCTCTACAATCTGCTCTTCGCGATCGGCGTCAGGGCGAACCTGCGCCTGGCGCCTCGGCCCGCGCCGGTCCGATTCGAGACGTCCGAGGATGCGATGCGGGAGGCCCGGCAGTCGCTGGAGCTAGGAGGGGAGGACAGGTCGTACGACGACCGGATCGCGGCGTTCCTTCGGAACGTGGTCAACAAGCGCGATGGACTGTGGGAGCTCCCGCCCGGCCCGCAGATGGCGATCATCTCATGGGAGAAAGCCTGAGCGCTCGACTCCCGGATCGACGCTGGAGGAGGTGAGCCGCCATGAAATTCGCTCACATGTCCCACATCTGGCGGAAACCCAATATGTCGCCCGGTGAGCGCTACGCCCAGCTCTGGCGCGAACTAGAGCTGTGCGACACGTTGGGGTTTGACTACGCCTTCGCCGTCGAGCACCACGTCGATCCGAAGGAGAGCCTCAGCCCGTCGCCTCCTCTCTACGTGGCATCGGCCGCCGCGCACACGAAGGCGATGCGACTCGGCGCCATGGGTTGGACCGTCCCCCTGTACGACCCGCTGCGCGTCGTGGAGGAGGTCGTCGCGCTCGATCACCTAACGAATGGCCGCCTCGAGGTCGGGCTCGTATCGGGGGCGCTCCCCGCGCATTTCATTCCATACAAGGCAGACTTCGAAACTCGCCGGGAGCGTGCGGTCGAGGGCTACGAGCTCCTGAAGGCTGCCTGCGCCAGCCCGAGCGGCTTCAGCTTCAAGGGGCCGTTCCACGAGTACACCGACGTGGCGCTGCAGATGGGCCCCTGCCAGCAGCCGCACCCGCCGGTGTGGTTCGAGACCCGCCACCCGCCAACTCTAGACTATCTCGCCCGGGAGGGCATCAACACTGGATACGTGCACTACGTTCCCCGCGATGAGATGGCTACGTTTTATCGAGCCTACCTGGACCGGTGGCGGGAGGCGGGCCACAAGCAGCGAGCGCTCATCAACTATTGGATCCTCGTCTACGTCGACGAGACCGACGATAAGGCGTGGGAGGTGGCCGGGCCAAGCTGGGTCTACACGTATCAGAACATCGCCACGCTCGATAATCTCATCGAGTCACGTATGCGGCGCGGCGAGCTCGCGGGCGCAGAGCTACTCAAGCACTTCACGGACCCACCCTACATGCGGGACCACGATATCGGGCTTATCGGCTCGCCCGAGACGGTGGCGGCGAAGCTCCGCAAGTACGCCGAGGAGGGGCTCTTCAACACGCTGCTCGGCGAGTTCAACTTCGGCTTCCTGGCCGAAGACGAGGTCATGCGATCGATCCGCTTGTTCGGGGAGGAGGTCATCCCTCGGCTGCGTGACTTCGAGCCCTATTAACGTGGGCGATCTTTCCGAAGTCGAGCTTTGGATCCTGCGCTACATGAATCAGGCGGGAAGTGCGACCCGACAAACCGCCGCGGAGATTGCGCCAAACGTCGGCTTATCGGTCGAAGCCACCACCGACCGACTGAACGAGCTCGAATGGGTCGGGTACGTCGAAGACCATGGGACTACTGATGGCGCCGATTTAGCGTTCACTTTGACGACCGACGGTATAGAGGCGGCCAGCAGCTAGGTGGCAGGACCAACGCCCGTCGCGCCCTCTCGACCTCCCAGCTCAAGGCCAAGCCGATAGAGGCACAGGCCCGAGCGGCCCTCGGTAGCGGCACCCTGCCGCTACCAGCGGACGCCTGAAAAGACCATCTCGTCGAGCGCGTCGAAGTAGCGCTGCCGCAAAGATAGGCCGAGTCTCACACCGCGCCGCACGAGCCGCTGCAACTCGACGGTGGTCGCGTGGCGTTCCAGCATCCGGGCGGGCTGGGAGCCGTGCTCGGCCTCATCCTCGATGATCCGCCGGTAGGGGACCTTTATCCACTCCGGCACGGCGTTACTCTCGAGCGCTCGTTGGATCAGATGCGCTGCCACGGCTTCGCCCGCCAGCTGAAATGCCGCCAGTCGTTCGGCTGTCGTTTCGAGGTTCTGCATGGTGTGGAAGAGCGCCACCTGCTCCGGTGGTGGCCCGTAAGCCATCGGGTCGGCCCCCATTCCCTCGATCCGCTGCAGCAACAGCTGAGCGTGCCCGAGCTCCTCGTGGCAGGAATCCGCGAGATGACGCTTCACCTCGAAGTCGCTCGTGGTGGAGAGCCAGGCGCCAAACACCTCCGCCGCCCGGAGCTCGTTGTACAGGCGACTCTGCATAACGAGAACGCGCTGTTCGTCCGTGGTGAGAGGGACGTAGCTGTAGCTGGGCATATGCGAGTCGAGCTGAGCGCAGAAGTCGTGGATCAGCTGGCGCTGTTGTCGAATGAAGAGCGCGGGGTCTATGGGCAGAGCCGAAGTGGCTTCTACCATTGCAGCTATGCGCTCGGCGGTGGCGGCGGCTTCCGGACAGCTACGATCGCGCGAGCAACCATGTGGCCTCGGGGACCTGCCTTGCCGACGACGATTGCCTGATCACCGCGCTGGAGATCCGCGAAGTCGGCCTTGCGCGTATTCAGGCGCACGGCGGTGGCGGGTCGGACGGCGACGACGATCGGCCGTTCGCCAGACTCAACCATGAGGGCGAGGCGGTCGTCCCGAATCGCTACGACGGCGCCTCTCACAACATGGCGACGCGGTGGAGCGACGGCCTCGGGAGGATCCTCGGGGATGGAAGCGGGAGCCGGGATCGCCGGCGCGGGCTCCGGCGGAGGCGCCGTCGCCGCCCCTGCCACGGCCGCGGACACGACAGCGACGACGGCAACGGTCACCAGTAGCCCGCCCAGGGCGAGCCGCCGGAGCCGAGCGAGCATCCGTTACGGCCCGGCGCGGCGCGCGAAGCGAATCGAAGGGCTCAGTGCGAGCCGTAGGGCCACCACGACCGTAGCGAGTGAGGCTCCGATCAATCCGGCGAGAGGCCACGGCGTCAGCTCGAGGGCGACGAACAGCAGGTCGGACGGCTCGTCAGTCAGGAGCTCGAGGTCGGCGAGGACGTCGACGAGCGCAAGAGCGCCAGAGAGCTGAAGGTGTTGGCCGATGCTGAAGGAGATCGACGTCGCGAGCAGGACTGAAGCTGCGAGGAGCAGGTAACCCAGTAGATGGCGGCGGCGTGCACGTGTCTGGGCGCCGGCAAGGACGCGGCTGTGGAGATCGGGGGGCGGCGCGGCCGGCTCGAGACGGGCGAACAGCATGTCGACGTCGTCAACGTCGCTGGGATACATGCGCTCCTCCCTCCCCTACGGCCCGCTCGTCCTGAGCCTGTCGAAGGACGAATCCTGGTTCGACCAGCTCACCATAAGGGGCCCCTAGAGCTCCGCCCAGCCTGAGCCACCGGCGGGCCTAACCATATCACGCTCTCCGTAGGCATCCCGTTTCAAATCCGCTTCCGAAGGTAGACCCGTAAGGCCGACTTCGCGCGCTGAAAGAGCGTCTTAGCGGTATTTTCGGGCATACCAAGCGAACGGCCGATCTCCGCGAAGGTTAGCTCTCCCACGTAGCGCATCACGACGACCTCTCGTGAGCGGAGCGGCAGCGAGCCAATGGCCTCCTGCAGGACCTGTTGGAGCTCTTCACGCTCGTACAGGTCGGACGGCAGCGGCGCGACGTCGACCGGATCGATCTGCGGCGCCTCGGACTCGGTACGTTCGAGGCTCGACAACGGGATCGTCCGTCGCTTGCGGAGCAGATCGATGCACTTGTTTCGGGCCACTTGATAGAGCCACGGCCGGAGCGATGCGTCTGGGCGCGACGGAGGAAATGATTCGAATGCCTGGATGAAGGTCTGTTGTGCCGCGTCCTCGGCGTCTGCCGGGTCGCCCAGAAGACGCAGCGCGAAGTTGTAAATGGAGCGACTGTACCGGTCGAGGAGTGCCTCGAACGCGGCGGCGTCACCTTCCCGGAAGCGTCGGGCCAGCTCCTCATCCGGGAGACTCGTGTACTCCATTCGTCCCCTGGGCGCGGATTATAGGAAGAAAGTACTAGCCTGGTTTGAAACGTTCTGCACAGACGGCGCGTCATTGTGACAGTAAGCTGTCCCGACAACGGAGGGTTAGCGCATGCAACAGCTCACAGAGCGACGGCGAATCGCACACTTGCTGCGGCGCGCCGGCTTCGGCGCCACCGCGGACGAGATGGCGACGTACTCCCAGCTGGGCTTCGAGGCTTCTGTCCAGCGGCTGGTGGACTATCAGAACGTGTCCAACGATCGGGTCGAGGGGCAGATTGCAACGATGGAAGGGCAGCTCGACATGACGAGGCTGCCATCGATCCAGACGATCTGGCTGCACCGCATCCTCAACACCGCCCGCCCGCTGGAAGAGCGGATGGCCCTCTTCTGGCACAACCACTTCGCGACGGCGAACTCCAAGGTCGGCAATCCCCAGCTGATGTATGCGCAGAACCAGATGTTCCGGGCCAGCGCCCTGGGGAACTTCCAGGACATGCTGTACGCCGTCTCGCGGGACCCGGCGATGCTTCGCTGGTTGGACAGCAACTCGAACCGAAAGGCAAGCCCGAACGAGAACTACGCGCGGGAGCTCATGGAGCTCTTCTCGATGGGCGTCGGCAACTACACCGAGCAGGACGTGCGCGAGTCGGCGCGGGCGTTCACGGGCTGGTTCTTCGACCGCAACCAGGGATTCGTCTTCAATCGAAACCAGCACGATTTCAACCAGAAGACGTTTCTCGGCCGAACCGGCGCCTGGGACGGGGATGACGTCGTCAACATCATCCTCGAGCAGCCGGTAACCGCCGAGTTCATGGCTCGCAATGTCTTCACCTTCTTTGTCCACGATCATCCGACACCGTCGACCGTCGCTCGGCTGGCGGACGTATTCCGCGGCAGCGGCTATAGCGCGCGGGAGCTGATGCGCTCCGTCCTGATGAGCCCCGAGTTCTCGTCCGACGAGGCCTACCACGCGGTGGTGAAGAGTCCCATCGACTACCTCGTGAGCATGATGAAGTCGATTGGCATCAACGAGTACTCGCGCGAGGCCCCCGGACAGCTGAACCGCATGGGCATGGCGCTCTACAACCCGCCCGACGTGTCCGGCTGGAACTGGGGGACCGACTGGATCGGAGCCGCGACGCTCCTCGAGCGGTACAACACGGCGAACGCCGTCAGCACGGCGCGCGGCGACAACGCCCGCTTTGGCCTGGACCCGGTGGGAGTGATCCAGAAGCTCGGCGCTCGCACCCCCGCACAAATCGTCGACGGCCTGCTGGACATGTTCGTCGATAGCGACGTTCCTCGGCCGACACGTGACCAGCTCATCGCCTACATGACGCGCGGCTACAGCGGGGCGCCCGAGGCATTCACCCAGGATGCCGCGCGCGTCGATCGCACGGTGCGCGGGGTAGCGCACCTCATCATGTCGACGCCGATCTATCAGATGGCTTGATTCTTTCGACGGTGGCGATGCCACGGTCGGAAAGGGGAAACGAAAGATGTTGACACGAAGACAATTCCTCGGGCGCAGCGCGGCCGCGGTGGCCGGCTCGGCCATCCTGCCGTCATTCCTGGCCCGCGCCGCGCTTGCTGCTCAGCAAGGCGGCTCGCTTGGGCGCTACGGTGGCGACAGCATCCTGGTCGTCATTCAGATGAGCGGCGGCAACGATGGGCTGAACACTGTGGTGCCGTACGGTTTGGACGGCTACTACCAGGCGAGGCCCAACCTCGCCATCAAAGAGACAGACGTACTGCCACTGACGGACCAGCTCGGGCTCCACCCGGCGATGGGGAAGATCCAGGAGCTGTACCAGGCCGGCCAGGTCGCGATCGTGCAGGGCGTGGGCTACGCGAATCCGATCCTCTCCCACTTCCGGGCAATGGACATCTGGCAGACTGCTGCCCCGGACAGCTACGAGTCTCGTGGCTGGCTCTCGAACTTCATGGCCTCGACCCCACTCGACGACGGGAATCCGATCTTCGCCGCCAGCGTGACCGGCGAGCTCGTACGCGCCCTTTATGGAAACAACGTCTCGGTCCCCACGATTGCCAGCATGGGGGCGTATCAGTTCCGCACCGACGCTCGCTACGCGACCGATCGTGGGAACCAGCTCGGGTACGCGAACTGGGTCAACGGGCAGGACTACAGCGCGAGCCCGGCCCAGGCGCATATCGCCCGTACCGGAACCACCGCGATCGCGTCTTCCGAGGGGGTGCAGGCGGCGGCCAGTGGCTACAGCAGCCCGGTGCAGTACCCGAACTTTCCGCTGGCGAACAGCCTCAAAACGGTGGCGCAACTCATGGGCGGAGAGCTTGGCACCCGCATCTACTACGTGACGTTCGGTGGGTTCGACACTCACTCAGCGCAGGCCAACAACCACGCGCGCTTGCTCGGGGGCTTCTCCGACTCGGTCAGCGCCTTCCTGGCGGACGCTGCGCAGATGGGGAAGGCGGATCGCCTGCTGCTGATGAGCTTCTCGGAGTTCGGTCGCCGGGTCCAACAGAACGGCAGCGCCGGGACGGACCACGGGACCGCAGGCCCGATGTTCCTCATCGGCCCCCGCGTGAAGGGCGGCATCTACGCCGACCATCCGAGCCTGACAACCCTGGAAGACAGTCGCAACCTGCGCTACGGCGTCGACTTCCGCGCGGTGTACGGGACGACGCTGGACGGCTGGTTGGGAACAGACCACTCGCTCGCGCTCGGGACGCGCTACGAGAACGTCGGCTTTATCTAGGCTCGTCGTCCGCTCATGGTGAGCCTGTCGAACCGCGGGGCGGGGCCCTTCGACAGGCTCAGGGCGAGCGGACGAACTCTAGGCGACGCCTGCCAGGGCTTCGGCGAGGACGGCCTCGTGCGCTTCACCCAGCGGAACCAATGGCTCCTGGGCTTCGATCATCGTGGTGAGCGCCTGAAAGCCCCCGATGTGGGCGCGCAGCATCTCGATGACGAGCGCCTGACGGTCGATGAGCGGCTGAAGGTCAGGGTTCGCGGTCATGGGTACCATGCCGCAGTCTAGCAGCGACCTATGGGCGCAAGACCCCTCCCGGAAGCACAATGGAATCACGATTATGACAAGGGGCTGGGGGACCGGCTGTGTTAACCCCCCGAGATTTGCCCCCGGATCTGGCCGCCGGGATTCTGCGCGTTGTGGATGTTGGCGTACGTGTTGCCGGCTCGCATCGCGGTCAGGACCGCGTTCAGGTCGCCGGCCGCGACGCCAAGATCGGGAAGTGCCATGACGTCCGCCGGCGTGATCGTGCCGCTCACACTGCCGGACGCCGGGCAGGCAGGCTTTCCTCCGGCGCCGCAGAAGGGGATAACGACCGGTCCATTGGCGCCGCGGGGGCCGATGTGGATGTGGGCCGCCGCGGGGTCGCCGCCCTCCAGGGTACGGTAGCTCAGCGTAAAGAGCATGGTGCCGGCGTCAACGAGCGTCAGCTCGAGTTCGCCCGTGGCGCCCGTGGTGACAGGAGGGTTCTCTTCCGCGCCTACCAGCGCCGCGGTAAAACGAGCGCCGGCGATTCCGCCCTCCCCGGCCGAGATGGGGAGCGTCCCAACCAGCAAGGCAAGCATCGCGACAAGGGCTATGGGCACCGACAGATACGGGGTCACACCTTTGATGCTGCGCGTCATGGCACGCCTCTCCTCCTGAGTATTCGCAAAAGGAGGTCCCGGCAGGGATCGTGGTCTGATAGCCAGTATAGCCGCGAAGGGCACGCCAACGGAATAGAAGACGCGGAGAGACGAAAAGAGCGCCCTGGCTAGATGCGCCTTAGCTCGTCGATGACGCGCTCCGGCCGGACGCTGAGCATGCACTGATGGATGGGAAGCAGGCAGTCCGCGTTGCGAAAGCGGTTCTCCTCGCAAAACGGGCAGGGCTCCTCGGGATCGAGGATCGAGAGCGTTGGCTTCGCCGCCACCCAGATGCGTCGCGGGCTGGCCCCGAACAGCGCGATCGTGGGGACTCCCACGGCCGTGGCGATGTGCATCAGCCCGTTGTCGATCGTGATGAAAGCGCGGGCGCGGGCGAGGGCTCCCGCGACCTGCGGCAGAGTGAGCGCCCCACGAAGATCCAGCACGCCGCGCGTGACGAGCGCTGCGTCGGAGCGGGCAGCATGGTACCGATCGTCCCTGGCCAGGGGCGCTCCGAGTAGCCCTACCTCGTGGCCCCGGGACTGGAGCCACTCCGCCAGCGCGATCCAGTGGTCGCGGGGCCACGATCGCGCACTACGACTGGCGCCGGTGGAGAGGAGGATCCGCGGTGTTGAGAAGGGTGGCGCTTCGGACGGTACCTCGACACGGGTGTAGTCTGTCTCGACTCGAGCGAGCCGGCAATAGATCTCTCCTATGAACTGGCTGTCCAGCTCCGGGTACCTCTCGAGAAGGTCTGGTCGATTCCAGATCTCGTGCCGCAAACGGTCGATTCCGCGCTCCGGAGGCGGGTTCTCGGCGCCGGGGGCGCCGTGAACCGCAACAAGATAGTGGGGACGAAGAAGCTCGACAGCTTGCTCCGCCCGAGGGTCAGCCTCGAGGTTGATCACGAGAACGTACGGCCCCGCGGCAGCCCTGCGCTCCTCCGCGAAGGGCGGCAGGTCCTGAAGAGCGCGTGGATTTCCGAACAGAGAATAGCGGGCGTCGATGAGCGGGCTCGCCTCCTCGATCTCGCGCGTACCCTCCCCACCGAAATAGTCGAGGGTGAGATCTGGGAAGCGCTCGCGCAGGCCCCGCATGAGGGGAGTGGCCACGACGAAGTCGCCGATGTGGTCGCAGAACACGACCGCGACGTGAGGCGCCGGGCCGAGATCCTCTCCCCAGTAGGGCAGGGCCCTGGCTATGGCGCCCACTCCCACTGGTAGGAGCTCCACGTGCTCGAGTGCTGCCCGCTCGAGTTGGGACGCGGCCGCGCATTGCGCAGCGAACGGTGAATGGCTACGGCTTCCGGGTTGTAGTAGAGCGGCAACGCGGGCATGTCGTCGGCGTAGACCTTCGCTAACTGGACGAGCAAGCCTTCCGTCTCGGCGAGAGTGAAGCTGCGTTCGAGCTGCCCGAGCAGCCCATCCGCCTGGGGGTTCGCCCAGCCCGCGAGGTTGTCGCCGATGTAGCGGTTTTCCGCTTTCGGAATGTATTGCGAGTGCCAGCGGCGGAACAGCGTGCCGATCGACGTGCCACCGCCCTGCTGCGTCACGCCGAGGAAGGTGGCCCGCTCCTGCGCGTTGCTCGCCACGCTCTCTGCCACGTTCTCGATGTTCGTTCGAATGCCGATGTCGCTCCAGTAGTTTGCGACGGCGCCCTGGATTCGCTGGTGCTCCCGGTCGCTTGCGGATACGCGGTAGCCGAGCTCAAAGCGCTCGCCGGCAGCGTTGGCGAGCACGCCGTCGCTCCCCCGCTGCCAGCCGGCCTGTTCCATGAGGCCGAGCGACCGGCGAGGATCGAAGCCGTACTTCGCGATCTGGGAGTCCGCCGCCGTGAAGCCGGGCTCGCTCGGATGCAATAGGCTGTGGGCGATATGGGCCTGGCCCTTGAAGAACGTCGCGTTCAGCTCTTCGCGGTCGATGGCCAGCAGCAGCGCCTGGCGGACGCGCGCGTCGCGAAACAGCGGATTGTCGGGCTTGACGATGAGGCGCTGCAGTGAGACCGGCGTGAAATGGACCTTGCCTTCACCGGCCCCCTCCCAGCGCTCCTGCGCGATCGTGCCGTCCTCGAAGGTAAGCCCGTAGGGCGCGCCGAGCTGGATGGTGCCCGCCAGTAGCCGGGTGAGGATCGCCTCTGAGCTCTCGACCTGGTGCATCACGATAGTTCCGACCTTCGGCCGTCCGAGGAAAAAGTCGTCGAACGGTTTGAAGACCAGGGTCTCGTCGGGGTTCCAGCGGTCGAGTCTGTAGGGACCGAGTCCGACGAATTCGTGGAGGAAGAACCCGTTGGAGAACATGCGCTCTCCCTCGCCAGACTCCCAAAGCGGTCGGACGATGTGCTCCGGATAGATGAAGATGTCCGACAGGGTCATGATGTGGGCCTGGTTGTTCGTGACCCTCCAATGCATCACGACAGTGTGGTCGTCGGGCAGCTCCATCGCGGTGACGTTCGTGTGGATCGGCCGACGCACCGTCGGCAGGGACCGGTCGTTCACGAACTCCCAGCTGAACCGCACGTCCTTTGAGGTGAACGGCTGGCCGTCGTGCCATTTCACGTTCTTGCGTAGGTGCCACGTCATGGTCATCGTGCCGTCGTTGTTCACGACCCAGGTCCCATCAGCGATGGAGGGGACCCGCTCTGCGAGCACGGGGATGACGTTGTAGTCGTGGTCGTATTGGGTCAGAGGACAATGGCAGATGGACCGCATTTCGGGCTGATGGTGGTGCGTAATGCCTTCGACGTCGGTGATGCCTTTGGCGACGCCCGTCGTAGCGATGTTTACCGTAGCCAACGCCGAGGAGTTGGCCACTACGCTCAGCCCGCCGGGCCCCGTCTGGGTAGGCGCGCCCAGCGGCGCGCAGCCGAAGGCCGCCAAGCCGGCGACTGCCGCTGCCGAGCCGCCGATGAACTGCCGTCGGGTGACGCGAGTTGGTCGCCTCATCGAGCCTGCCTCGGCTTCATCTCCGAATCGACGCCATGATACGCTACGAAGTTGGTCGGGGAATGTGACTCTGATGACTGTTGCGTACCTGCTACCGGGTTGCCGCCTGACGTTGCGACCAAGCCGCCCTCGACTTTGGACGACGTGCCTGGCTGTCATGCTCTTCGAAGTTGACAGTTGGCTTTTGGAAACAGTTGTTCTACCATTCGCGTGGCATCGAATTGGCAATGCACGGAGCCCAGTTTGGCCGCTGCAGACCCACACCCGAGCTCGCGTGAGCCCGCCTGGACCTCCTGGTCAGGACTTACACGCCTCTACTTAGCGGACTGCCTGGAGTGGCTGAAGCAGGCTCCCGAAAACTCGGTTCACGCCGTCGTCACAGACCCGCCTTACGGAATGCTCGAGTACACCGCGGACCAGATGAAAAAGCTGCGGAGCGGGCGTGGCGGTGTGTGGAGGATCCCGCCTTCGATCGGCGGACATCGCAGACATCCCCTGCCACGGTTCACCGTGCTTGATGATCGGGACATGTCAGCGCTGTACGGATTCTTTCGCAACTGGGGTGAAAGCCTCCTGCCCGTCCTCGTTCCAGGTGCTCACGTTCTCGTCGCGACGAGTCCGCTTTTCAATCATGTGGTCTCACAGGCCCTGGTGGACTGCAAGTTCGAGAAGCGCGGCGAGATAGTTCGCCTAACGCAGACGCTGCGAGGCGGAGACCGACCCAAGAACGCGGAAGCTGAGTTCTCCGACGTCTCGGTCATGCCGAGGTCACGGTGGGAGCCCTGGGTCGTTTTGCGCAAACCGTGCGAAGGAACCGTTGCTCAAAACCTACGGAAGTGGAAGACGGGAGGATTCCGACGCCTGTCAGCAGCCAAGCCTTTCGGCGACGTGGTGGTGAGCGCGCCGACGCGGCGGGAAGAACGAGCGATCGCCCCACACCCCAGCTTGAAGCCTCAGGCGTTTATGCGACAGCTAGTTCGCGCTGCTCTCCCGCTGAGCGAGGGAGTAATCCTGGATCCGTTCGCGGGAAGCGGGTCGACACTTGCAGCGTGTGAGGCAATGGGCTCGAAAGGAATAGGTGTCGAGAACGACCCGCTGTACGTGGAGATGGCGGCCGACGCTATTCCTCGGCTATTTCGGTCTCCGTCGCGATCACCCGCCTTCTGGGAACAGGCCGCGGCTTACAGTTTGGATCTAGGTACTCAGGACTAGCTTCAATCACGATCGCCGCGCGTCGAAATCCTTCCCGATCTAGACGCACCCGGTTCGCTCTCCTATCATCCTCGAAATGAATGCCACCGTCGGCATTCGTGCCAGCGGACAACGGCCATCCCGACCTGATACCGCACGGCCGGTACGTGAATGACGCTGTAAACGCAGGCGAGGACGGAGTCGAGCCGCCGATGAATTGGCGGCGCGTTTTTGGGATGGGGGTGCGACCGCACCCCCATCCCCAGAGCGTAGACGAGACTACTCGGGGGAAGGATCGCCGATCTGGGTACTCTGCGTCCCCTCGTCCCTGCCTCTCGCGTCCCTTTCAGGATCGAGGATGTTGCCCGCCCCGACGATCGGCACCATCTGGAGGGTCCAGGAGCCGTCGACGAGCGAGTAAACGTACAGGGTGTGGGTGCCAGGACTGAGGTCCATGGGATACCAGGGCACCTCGAAACCATTGGCGCCGCTGCCGGGGGTGCGCGCCTCCATGGAACCGATGCCCTGCCCGCGGGCGGCCGGCCCATCCAGGTAGACGTCAACCCGGGACCCGGTAGTCCAGCCGCCGATGCCGACCATCTGGCCATTGCTCACCAGAGTGTTGGGAGCTGGCATATCGACGCCCAACGTCGCGGCAGGGGCTAAGGCGACGAGCGGCTCATTGTCCATGGCAGCCACCTGTAGAGTTGGAACAAGGATGACGACGATGGCGGCCAGAACGAGCGTGAGGCGCAGGGAACGAACGAGGTGCTTGGGCAAAGTTACACTCCTAACTTAGATTTTCGCCTCGCATCCGGGGTCGCTCTTCCGCAGGCTGAGAGCGCAGCCACTGCGAGGTTCATTTCAGCCTAGGCGCGCCCCGCCAGGACAAGCTGTGTCGAACGTCACGCGCTAGAGGTGAACCGGGTCACTAACGGCTTATGTCTTGTGACTGGCGTGTGCGGCTGTTACCATCCTTCACCGCCCCCTGATGCCGTCTCGACGTTCAGCCAGAAAAGTGTGAGGAGACCTCTATGACTGACGCCATGGTGGAGCGATTCCGCGGCATGTCCACCGCGAATGTCTCTGACGCGCTCGACCGTTTGCGTATGCCGGGTAGCTGCTTTGGCATCAGCCCATTGCAGAACGGCCAGCGAATGATCGGACGCGCGTACACCATCCAGTACGTACCGGCCGGGAGCCCGCCAGGCACCGTCGGGGACTACATCGACGACGTCGAGCAGGGCCAGGTCATCGTGCTGGACAACCAGGGCCGGCGCGACTGCACCGTCTGGGGGGACATCCTCACGGCGGTCGCCCACAACCG
>Ga0184637_10001658_pt1 | contig 14799 bp, 16 predicted proteins | sample PLM3_127_b2_FD_133143 | JGI IMG/M metagenome (GOLD analysis project Ga0184637, IMG submission 133143) | Groundwater sediment microbial communities from an aquifer in East River, Colorado, USA - PLM3_127_b2 | ecosystem: Environmental > Terrestrial > Soil > Riparian zone | place: USA: East River...
ACGGGCGGCGTCGGCCGCGAGCATGCGATTCGACCACACGGTGAGCGACGAGCGCGCGAGCAGGCGCCGGACTTCGGAGCGGGCGATCTTGATGGGGCCCGCGGCCAGCGGGTCGGGCTCCCGGGCGAAAGCGCCCAGGGTGGCGAGGCCGATCAGGAGCGGCCAGGCGCACGCGAGGCGCATCCGCCACTCGCGGCGTGGAATGGTCAGCGTGTAGCGCCAGGCGACGTCGTAGTGCCCGAGCGCCATCTCCAGCAGACCTTCCAGCAGAGGGCGGGCGGATCGCGTTCGCGCGGGATCGAGTAGATCGCGTGGTCTGAGCCCACGGGCGGCCAGTTCGTCAGCGGGAAGGTAGCAGCGGCCGGCCCGGAGGTCGCGCGCGACGTCGCGCAGGACGTTCGTCAGCTGCAGCGCCTTGCCGAAGCGCACGCCCTGGGCGCTCATGCGCGGCCGATCCCAGTCCGCCAACGTCCGGCGATGAGTCACGTGGAGGGCCGTCCAGAACTCGCCCACGCACCCCGCCACCAGGTAGGTGTAGTGGTCCAGGTCGGCGCGGGTGGCGAGCGCGGCCAGGTGCGCTGCGTCTTCGCCCGGGAACTGCTCGAGGTCGAAGATCTGTCCCGCCGTGATGGTCGCGAGCACTCGCCGGACCTCCACGCCGTCTGCTCCGCGGAGCGCGTCCAGGCGCGCGATGGCCTCGCCGATCCGCTCGAGCAGCCGCCGCTCGGCCGGCTCCGCCTGGCCCGGCACGCAGGCTGCCGTGACGACGGTGACGTCGACGGGCTCTCCCATGTAGGCGCGCCGGAGCGTCTGCAAATGCCGAAGCCGATCCACCCGCGGGAGGAGCCGCGTGTCGGCCACGGTGTCGGTGGCGCGGGCGAGGAGGTAGGCGAGCCCGACGGGCTCGCGCAGGTCGCGCGACAGGATGGTGAGCGACAGGTAGAAGCTGCGGCTGACGTCGCGGAGGAGGCCCCCGAGTAGCTCGTCGGGGCCCCGCCTCCTCGTGCTCCGACTAGTCGTAGTCGTAAGGGCGGCGTGGCGGGTCGGGCGAGTCCTTCGCCTTCTTGAGGCCCTCTTGGAACTTCCGGTCCAGGAGCCGGCCCTTCTGGGCTTCGGCCTCCATGCCTTGACGGAACCGCTCCTCGCGCTCCGCGGACCTCGACCCGAGCTTGCTGAAGGCGTCGCCGAGGTTCTCCGTCTCCCGCTTGCGCGGCGGCTCCTCGTGGGAGATCACTGCTCCCAGCTCCGCGTCGAGCGTGAGCTTGGCCTGGCAGCAGGGGCAGGTCACCGTGAAGCTTCGGCTCGCCATGCGCGCATTGTACCGGAACTCGCCGGGGATCGAGGAGCGCCCCGGGTTGCCCGGGGCGCGACGAGCGTTGGGGGGTATGGGGGGCGCCCGGAGCCCCCCATCCAACTAGATCGCGAGGTACTGGTGGCGGATCGATTCGTCCTCGCGGAACTCGCGCGCGCTGCCCTGGTAGCGGATGTGGCCCTTCTCGAGGACGTAGACGCGATCGGCGAGATCTAGGGAGAAGTCCACGTTTTGTTCGGCGAGGAGAATGGTGAGGCCGTCCTCCTTGAGCCGCGCGATTTGCTCCTTCAGGTGGTCGACCACCAGCGGGGCCAGCCCCTCCGAGGGCTCGTCGAGCAGCAGGAGGTGCGGGTTGCCCATGAGGGTGCGGGCGATGGTCAGCATCTGCTGCTCGCCGCCGGAGAGGAAGCCGCCCTGACGGTCCCGCAGCTCGCGGAGCTTGGGGAAGAGGTCGTAGACGCGCTCGATCGTCCAGCCCCCATCCCGCCCGCCCCGCGTGGCCACGTCGAGGTTCTCCCACACCGTCAACTCCGCGAAGATGCGGCGATCCTCCGGCACGAAGCCGATTCCGAGATGGGCCACCTGATAGGCGGCCTGGCCTTGAATCTCCCGTCCTCTCCATATCACCCGGCCGCGGGCCGGCGGGGTGAGGCCGATGATGCTGCGCATGGTCGTGGTCTTGCCCACGCCGTTTCGTCCCAGCAGGCACACGCACTCCCCCTCGCCGACCGCGAGCGACACCCCGAAGAGCACCTGCGACAGTCCGTAGGCGGTGTGGATCTCCTCGACGACGAGGATGGGAGCACTCATCGGTGCTTCTCGCCCAGGTACACCCGACGCACCTCCGGGTCACGGCGAACCTCGTCGGGCGTCCCGTCGGCGATGACCCGGCCCTGGTGCAGCACGGTGATCCGCCGCGAGATCGAGAACACCACCTCCATGTCGTGCTCGGTGAAGAGCAGGGTCAGGCGCCGCTCGTGGGTGAGCCGCTCGATGAGCGCGATCGATTCGCGCGTCTCGGTCGCCGACATCCCCGCCGTGGGCTCGTCCAGCAGGAGGATCTCCGGCTCCAGGGCCAGCGCGATCCCCAGCTCGAGCTGCTTCTGGCCGCCGTGGGAGAGGAATCCCGAGATCTCCTCCGCCTGGCCGAGGAGGCCGACGGCGTCCAGCAAGGTCTCCGTCTCCTCGCGGTACAGGCGCGCCACTGGTGTCAACAGGTTCCAGCCGCGGCCGCGATGGGAGACGAACGCCGCCTGGATGTTCTCGAACACCGTGAGGCGGGGGAAGATGTTGGTCCGCTGGAACGACCGCCCCATGCCCAGACGGCAGAGGTCGTGTGGCGCGATCCCGGTCACGTCGCGGCCCTTGAAGACGACCTGGCCGGCATCGGCCGGCAGGTGGCCCGTGATCAGGTTGAAGAGCGTCGTCTTCCCCGCGCCGTTCGGGCCGATGATGGAGCTGATCGACCCCTGCGCGACGGTGAAGCTCACGTCGCCCACGGCCTGAAAGCCGGCGAAGCTCTTGCTGAGTCCGCGGACCTCAAGCATGGCGCCGCCGTCGGTCGAGACGCCGCCAGAGGTCGGACAGCGCCCCCACGATACCTCCGGGAAAGACGAAGAGGAGGAGGACGAGGATGACGCCGAGCACGAGGGGCCAGTACTCGGTGTAGGAGACGATCTGCTGGTTGAGCCAGAGCAGCACGAGCGCGCCGACGGCCGGTCCGTAGAACGTCCCCATCCCCCCGAGGAGCGTCATGATCAGCACCTCGGACGACTTGGTCCAGTAGGCGAAGTCGGGGAAGACGCCCCGGTTGAAGATCCCGAAGATGCCGCCGGCGAGTCCGGCGAATCCCCCGGCGAGCACGAAGGCCGCCAACTCGTAGCGGCGGACGTTGACACCGATGAACTCTGCCCGCTCGGCGTTCTCCCGGATGGTGGTCAGCATCCGGCCGAAGGGGGAGTGCACGATGCGCCGGAGCAGCCAGAGGCACACGCCGACGAGAATCAGGCTCGTGAAGTAGTAGTAGTCGGAGGTGCGATAGCCGCCGACGAAGGGCAGGATCGTGGCCACCCGATCCACCCAGTCGAAGCTCGGGTAGGGGATCTCCGGCATGCCTTGCTCGCCCCCGGTGACCTCGTTCCACTTGAAGCAGATGGCCCACACGATCTGGGCGAAGGCCAAGGTCAGCATGGCGAAGTAGATCCGCGTGAGACGCACGCAGAAGAAGCCGAAGACGAGCGCGCAGGCTCCGGCGAACACCCCCGCCGCGGGGAAGGCCAGAAGAAACGGCAGGCCGAGCTTCTTCATGAGGATCCCCGTGGTGTAGGCGCCGATCCCGAAGTAGGCGGCGTGGCCGAAGGACACGAGCCCCGTGTAGCCCACCAGGAGGTTGAGGCTGGTCGCGAAGAGGGCCCAGATGATCACATCGTTGGCCAGGAACGTGTAGAAGCGCGAGGCCAGGGCGGGCACGCTGAAGGCGGCCAGGAAGACCAGCAAGGCCCACGGCACGCGACGCATCATCGGAGAGGGCGCCCGAGCAGGCCCCACGGGCGGACGATGAGGACGGCCGCCATGAGGGCAAAGACCGAGAAGATGGAGAAGCGCGGGAAGAAGAGGATGCCGAAGGACAGCACCTGCCCGTAGATTATGGCGCCGAGGAAGGTGCCCCAGAAGGATCCCAGCCCGCCGATGACCACCACCACGAAAGCCTCCACGATGACCTCGGTGTCCATGCCGGGAACGATCGCCCGCATGGGGCTGATGAGGGCCCCGCCCAGCCCGCCCAGGAACGAGGCGAGGACGAACACCCACATGTAGAGCGCGTCGACGTTCACGCCCAGGGCGCCCAAGGTCTCACGATCGAGGGCGGCGGCCCGGATGAAGCGCCCCATGCGCGTGCGCTGGAGCACGAACCAGAAGGCCAGGGCGATGGCGGGTCCGAGCAGAAGGATGAACAGGTTGTAGAACGGGATGGTCGCACCGAAGAGCGAGAAGGAGCCGGTGAGTCCGGGCGGCCGGCTGAGCGACTTCTGCTGCGTGCCCCAGATGATCTTGGCGACGTCGCTCAGGATCAGCACGAGGGCATAGGTGAAGAGCAACTGGTACAGCTCTTCTTTCCCGTACAGGTGGCGGAAGAGGAGGCGCTCGACCACGCCGCCCAGCGCGGCGATGGCCAGGGCGGCCCCCAGCGCAGCCACCCAGAACGTGCCGGGTCCCGGCCCCAGCCACTGCACGAACTGATACGCGGAATACGCGCCCAGCATGTAGAAGGTCCCATGAGCGAAGTTCAGGACGCGCAGGACGCCGAAGATCAGCGACAGCCCCGCGGCGATGAGGAACAGAAACATCGCGGCGGTGAGGCCGCTCAGCGACTGGGCAAAGACGAACGACAAGTCAGGCACGTGTGATCACGATACCGTGGTCGGGCGCCACGTGAACTGGGGGGCCATTGGGGGGGCGCCTCGCCCCCCCCAATCTTCCTAATCCATGAACCTCGTGGGGTCGACGTAGGTGACGGGCTTCATGATGGGGAAGGGGTACTGCGCGTCTTTCACCGTCTTGCCGTAGAGCTGACCGCGGTTGGCCTGGTGATCCTTCTCGCGGATCGTGAGTGGCCCCACCGGCGTCTCCACCGTCAGGCCGAGGAGAGCCTTGGCCACCTTGTCGGAGTCCGTGCTCCCGGCCTTCTTGATGGCCTCGGCGAGGAACTGCATGCCGATGTACCCCTGAATGGCCCAGGACGATGGGTATTCCTCCTTGGTGAACTTCGCCAGGCGGGCCGTGTAGTCGCGGTGGGCGGGGGACGCGGTGTCCCAGTAGAAGGCGTCGTACGAGTTGCCCCAGATCCCCACCGGATAGTCCGGCCCCATGGCCTTCGTCGTTTCCGGCGAGCCCGCCTCCCCGAGGCCGATGAAGTTGGACTTGATGGCGTCGAAGTACCCCAGAGCTCTGGCCTGCTTGGAGAACGTCACGAAGAAGCCGCCCCAGATCGAGGAGACCACCGCCTCGGGCTTCTTCGCCATCTGGGCGTTGATGAACGGGTTGTAGTCCTGCTCGCCGAGCTTGGGCCACTGCTGGTCCACGATCTGCACGCTCGGCTTCAGCTTCTTGATGTGCTCGACGAAGGCGCGGGTGACGTCCTGGCCGTACGCGTAGTCGAAGGCGATGGTGCCCACGCGCGTCACCGGCCACTTGGCCACGATCTCCGCCGCGCTCCGCCCTTCCATGGTCGTGGTGGCGGCCACGCGAAAGACGTACGGGTGAAGCTTGTCCTGCGCCGTGAGCTGGTCGGTTTTCGGGATGGGCGCGATGAAGACGATCTTGTTCTCCTTGGCCACCACGGAGACCGCGGGCCCCTCGGCCGAGGTCAGGGTGCCGACGAGGAAGTCCACGTTCTCCTTGAGGATTAGCTCGCGGGACACGCGGACCGCTTCGTTCGCGTCCGCCTTCGAGTCGCGGGTCAGGAGCTCGAGCTTGCGGCCGAGGACGCCGCCCTTCGCGTTGATCTCCTCGATAAACATGAGGGCGCCCTTGGTGGCCGGCTCACCGAAGAGCGCGGGGGGGCCGGACAGGGGCATGGGCATTCCGACCTTGATCGGCTTCTGTGCGTACGCGATCCGGGGGGTGGCGGCCAGAGTTGCCCCCGCCATCACGAGGAAGCTGCGCCGTTGCATGCGGTTCTCCTTCTTTAAGATGGGCACGGGCACCCGGGCTGTCGCCCGCCCGTGCCCCGCCGGAATGCTGCGTGGGGTGCTTGATCGCGCTGGGTGTGCGTCCCGACACTGCTCAGAAGACCGGCAGCCCGGGGACGTCGCGGCGGAGGCGGTAGAGCGACGTCGATGCGGTGATGAAGAGAGAGCGGTAGTCGTCGTCGCCCCAGGCGAAGTTCGCCGTGTGCTCGGGGACCTCGATGACTTCCCGCAGGTTCGCCCCGGGATCGAAGACGTGAATACCGCCCGGGCCGCAGCAGTAGACGTGGCCGGCGGAGTCGATCTTCATCCCATCGGGCGCGCCGGGCTTGTCTCCCTTGGTCTCGGCCCACAGGCGCCCGTTGGTGAGAGTGCCCGTGGGTGTCACCTCGAAGATCCGGATGTGCTTGCGCGCGGTGTCGTTGATGAAGAGGCGCTGTCCGTCCAGGGAAAAGCACAGGCCGTTGGGCCGGTCGAAGTCGTCCACGAGGAGCTGCGCGCGTTGCGGATCGGAGCCGACCCGGTACACGCCCTGGAAGGGCAGCTCCCGGGATCGCTCCACGCCGTAGAACTTCGCCCGTCCATACGGGGGATCGGTGAAGTAGATGCTCCCGTCGCTCCGGCAGACGATGTCGTTCGGGCTGTTGAGCTGCTTGCCATCGTAGTGGGTGGCGATGGGAACGACGCGTCCGTCCGATTCCGTGCGGCTCACCTGGCTGCTGGCGTGCTCGCACGTCAGCAGCCGGCCCTGGCGGTCGTAGGTGAGCCCGTTGGACATGTGGCACGGCTTGCGGAAGGTCGCGAACCCGTCCTTCGCCGACCAGCGCCGCAGGTGATCGCCGGGCATGTCACTGAAGAGGAGGAACTTGCCGGTCGGGTGCCACACCGGGCCCTCGGTGAAGAGGAATCCGGTGCCGAGCTTCTCGAACCGGTGGCTCACCTCTTGACGGGCTGCCCCGGCGATCCGGCCGCGTACCAGTCGGCCGGCGGAACGTCCTCGAAGACGACCCACACGGCCTCGCGCGGCACCTTGCAGACCTCGTGAATCGCCTCGGTCACGCGCTTGGCCAACTCGTCCTTGCGCTCCTTCCCGTGTCCCTCGTACAGCCGGATATTGACGAATGGCATGGCTCGTTCCTCCGGGCGCGGTGATATTTCTCGGGTGGGCCAGACGTTACCATGCTCGTACAATGCCGGCAATGGCCGAGCTGACCAACGAGTTCTCGTGGTCCCGGAGCCGCGACGGCAGTTTCCACGAATGTCGTCGGAGGTACTTCTACCAGTACTACGGTGCGTGGGGCGGGTGGGAAGCGACCGCGCCCGAGGAGGTGCGGCGCCTCTACATCCTCAAGCAGCTCGCCACCCGCCAGATGTGGGCGGGACGGACCGTGCACGAGGCCATCGAGATGGCCCTGCACGTCTTCCGGGAGGGGCGGGAGATCCCGGTCGAGCCCTTCATCGCCGACCTCATCGAGCGGATGCGGGGTGAATGGCGGCAGTCGAAGGCCGGGCGCTACCACGAAGTCCCCAAGAGTCCAGCGCTCTTCGAGCACGAGTACTCCGTCGATCTCAAGCCCGAGGCCTGGCAGGCCCTCATCCGCAACGTCGCCACCTGCCTCCGCAACTTCTTTCGATTGCCGCTCCTGGCCACCATCCGCCGATCCGAGCGCGAGCACTGGTCCATCGAGCACTGGTCCAAGACCTTCGAGTTCGAGGGCACGCCGGTCTGGATGGCGCCGGACTTCGGATTCTGGACGGACGAGGGACGCCTGGCCCTGGTGGACTGGAAGACGGGCGCCTCGGATCCCGATGACACGGCGTTCCAGCTTGGCTGCTATGCCCTCTACGCCAACGAGGTCCTGAGCGTCCCGCCGGCCAAGGTCGACCTCTACGAGGCGAACCTGCGTGAGCCGCTGGTCACGCCCCTCACGTGGAGCGACGAACGACTGGGGGCGATCAAGGAGCGGCTCCGTCTGTCCGTCCGCTCGATGAAGGCCTACCTGGCCGATCCGGAGGCGAACCGCGCGGCGGTGGAAGACTTTGAGCGGGCCGAGGATCTCCGGATCTGCCGCTGGTGCAACTTTCGCGCGGTGTGCCGGCCGGAGATGCAAGGGACCTAGGTCGGGTCGTCGAGGGAAGCTTCTGGACAGTGATTTCGACTTGGTGAAGTTTACAGCTGGCCCCTAGCCTGCTGCGCCGTCGCCTAACTCCGAGCTGGACCGGACCGCTCGTTCGCGTGAGCTCGCGGCGGCCGGTCACCTCCGGCGTTCTCCGACTTCGCCATCGTGCAGGTACTCACCCGCGGCGGCCCCATCAACACCACGCACTTCTTGGCCACCCTCGCCTACCAGGTCGGCTTGACGGGCGGCAAACTCGGCCAGGGCCATCTCGCTGTTCATGTTCCCCATACTGGCCGCCGTGGTGTTCATGCAGCTCCGCTACATCCGGAAGGAGTGAGATGGTCACCGGCGTTCGCAGCCGCGCGGCGAGAAACTAGTCGACGACGTTCGGCTACGCGAACATTCTCCCCTTCGTCTTCTTCGCGCTGTTCCCTTGCTCTACATGCCCATCGTGATGATCTGCGTCTCCTTCCTGGACTACTGCGTCTCCGGCCTCACCGCCGGCGCCGTCAAGGGATAGCAGCGTCCGACTCACCGCGATTGGTGCGCGGGCCTTGGCCCGCGCCATGGTGTCCCACCCCGTGCGAATGGAAAAGGGTCCGGGCCCCTTCAACTCAACGGACCCCGGGAGGCCCCCTTCGACCGTTACGCGAAGAGGTCCAGAGGCGCGCGCGGCGTCCAGCCCGGGAAGATCGACGCCGCGGGCGCGACACGAAGGTGGCGCCTCGCCACCTCGATGAAGAGGCTGCGGAAGTCGGTGGTCACCGCGAGGTCGCGCCCCTCGAAGCGTTGGTCGACGCGGAGCCCGGGCCAGCGCCCATAGACGCGCCCGCCCCGCACGCTGCCGCCCATGACGAGCATGGCGGTGGCGTGGCCGTGGTCGGTGCCGCGATTGCCGTTCTCGCCGATGGTGCGGCCGAACTCCGACATGGTGAGGACGACGACGTCCGCCATGCGGTCGCCGAGGTCGCGGGCAAAGGCGGCGAGCGTCGTGGCGAAGTCCTGGAGCCGGACGGCGAGCTGCCCTCGCTCGTTCCCCTGGCCGACGTGCGTGTCCCAGCCGCCGACGTCGGTGAACGCGATTTCCAGACCGACGTCGGCGCGGATGAGCTGCCCGATCTGACGCATCGCCTCGCCGAAGCGGGTGCGCGGGTACTGCGCGCCATGGGCCGGCGCCAGGCCGGCGGCTCCCGCCGTCCGCACGGCCTTGACCGCGTGGAAGGTGTCGCGGCCGGTGCCGTGGAGGAGATCGCGCACGCCCTGCTCGTAGAGCGCCTCGAAGCCGCGCGGCGCGGCTGCTGAAGTGGCCGCTCGGACGTCGAAGTCCCGAACGCTTTGCATGGCGATGGCGCCGCGGTCGCCGCGCAGCGACCGGGGCAGCGCGGCGCCCAGGGCGACCGCGCGCAGCGGCGAGCCCGCGTCGGGTAGGGTGCCCAGTGCGCGCGCTAGCCAGCCATCGGGTGTCGTCTTCACTCCCGGCGTCCCGGACTCCATGTAGTCCTGGGCGTCGAAGTGCGAGCGGCTCACGTCCGGAGAGCCGCAGGCGTGGACGACGGCCAGGGCACGATCGGTCCAGAGCGGCATCAGGGGAGCGAGAGCCGGGTGCAGGGCAAAGAACCCGTCGAGATCGAGGGCGCGCTCGGTGTCCCCCCGCCGCGGGGGCTGGATGGCGATGGCGGGGCGGGCGCTCGCGTGGGCGGGATCTCCGTAAGGGGGGATCATGGCGAGGCCGTCGACCGCTCCGCGCTGGAAGACGGCGACGAGCACGCGCCGTCTTCCCTCCGCGGCGCGCGCCGTGCGGACGAGAAGCATCGGCGCCGCGGTCGTGGCGAGCAAGGCGCACGCCCCGCCCTTCACGAAGACGCGCCGGGTCAAGATCTCGGATCTCATCGTCGCTGGAATTCCGGCGAGCCCAGCACGAGTGCCGTCAGCAGCCCAACGTCCGTGTCCGCAGGGCCACGGTCGTCGGCGGTCTTCCGGACGACCCGGGCGTCTTCGAGCTGGGCGGCGAGAACCGCCCGCGTCCCGGCCGTCGCCTGCCCGAGCAGCACCGTTCCAAGCAGGTGGTCGAGTACGTCGTCGGGGCGCGTGCGGTCGGCCCCGCGCACGAGTGCGACGGGGTCGACGCGCACCCCGTCGAGGCGGTTCCCGCTCAGATGGAGTGCGAAGTTCAGCCGGGCCAGGAGCGCGCCCGGGTTGATCCAGGGCTCGGCGCGGTCGGGATATCCGGTCGGCGGTTCCGCCTGGTAGAGGCGCTCCCCGATCGTGCCGACGGCACGCGCCAGCGCCTCCGCCCCGCGCGTATCGACGGTCCCGCCCAGGGCCCGCACCGAGCTGGCCACGAACTCGAAGGGCTTCTTGATCTTCGCCCGCCGCGCGCTCGCGGCGTAGAACTCCGGGGCGGTGAGGATCGTCCGCAGCATGGCTCGGATGTCACCATCGGTGCGCTGGTAGACCGCGGCCACCCGCGCCACGAGGGCCGGGGGTGGGTCGTCGGCGACGAAGCGCCGTGTCAGCTTGGTGGCGATGAAGCGCGCGGTGGACGGGTGCCGCGTGAGGATGTCGATCACGCGCTCGCCGTCGGCCTGTCCCCCGCCGGCGGGCAGGCGATGCCCGAGCACGGTCTTCGGGCCAATGTCGTGCATGGCGGGGCGGAACGTGAAGCGACCCTGCTCGCGCGGCCGGTCGATGGTCCAGCCGGTAAACGCCCGCGCCACCTCCCTGACGTCCCCTTGCGTGTAGCCGCCGTCGACGCCGAGGGTGTGCAGCTCCATCAGCTCGCGCGCGTAGTTCTCGTTGAGGCCCGCCGTACGGCCCTGGTTCGGCCCCTGAGGGATCACGAAATCCGCGCGTGTGCTCGCCCAGTTGTCGAGGTACCAGAGCATGGCGGGATGAGCGGCCGTGGCGCGGACGAGATCGCGGAACGTCGCGAGCGCGTGCGGGCGGATAGCGTCGCGCTCGTAGGCGGTGACGTACCAGCGCACGACACCCTTGTCCGCCGAGACGTTGAAGTGGTTGAACCAGAAGTCGACCATCACCTCCTGGAGCTGACGGTCGCTCATGACGGCGCGGGCCAGCTTCGCCGCAGCAAGCTCGGAGACGATGCGGGCTGGGCGCCGCTCCGGCGGGGTCATGGTCGCCGGCTCCTGCTGGCTCATCTCGCCGGCTCGCGCGCGGTCGAGTAGGGCAGGATCGGGACGCGGGTACTGCTGCAGCAGCTCGGCGATGGAAAGGCTCAGGGTGGGAAGCGCTCCCACGACTTCTGCGGCTGGTGCGTAGTCGATCCGCGCGGGATGGAGCTGCTGTTCGAGATAGGCCGGACCGCCGATGCTCCGGACCCGTTCCAGATCACCCGGCCGCGGTCCGAAGGTGATGCGGCTCAACAGGTGCGTGATCGCGGCATCCGAAGTCGGCGCGCTCGTGGGCGCTGACGATACCGCCGGCGCCGCGGGAACGGGGCGAGTCGGCGCGAGTCCACAGGAGCTCAAGGCGAAGGGAATCGCGATCAGAAGGAGGGGGCGGGCGATCAGTCCCGCACGCATGGTCGCCTCACCGCGAAGGTGGTGGAGGGGGAGGCGGTGATGCGCCGGGGTTGAGCCCCGGCGGGAACCGTCGCGGCGGTCGCGGGGCGGCGCCCGGAGTGCCCTGGAAGCCCTGAGCACCGCCCGGATTCTCCGCCGGGGGCGGAAGCTGGCGCAGGCGTTCCTGGACCTGTTGCCGCTCTTCGGGCGTCATCTGCTGGAAGCGCTCGCGGATGCGCTGGCGCTCCTCCGGAGGCAGGCGCTGCCAGCGCTCCTGGTTCTCGATGATGCGCTGTTGCTGGTCGGGCGGAAGCGCCTGGAACTGCCGGAACCGGTTCATGATCTGATCGCGCCGTTCCGGCGGCAGTTGCTGGAAGCGCTGGTAAGCGTCCTGTAGCTCGCGGCGCCGCGCCTCGGGAAGGTCGTTCCAGCGCTGGAAGTCCTCGAGGATGCGCTGGCGCTCCTGAGGCGACATACCCCGGAATTGCTGCGCGCCGCCCGGGGCCTGTGCTCCCGGCGGAGGTGGCGGGAGCCCTGGCGCAGGCTGTCCCCACGCGACCTCTAACATCCCCGAGACGAGGAGGCCCAGCAACGGCCCGACCCACGCCGCCCAGCGCCGCGTCATAGAGACGTGGGGGGCCCCGACATGGCCCCCCACACCCCCCTGCGCTCGTCGCGCCCCGGGGAACCCGGGGCGCTCCTCGATGTTCCGACATGCTGTGCTCGGGACGCCCCGGCGCCGTCGAGACAGGGCACGCTCGGAGCGCCGAGGCGCAGTCGGGACGCTCCTCGATGTTCCGACATGCTCCTAGCTTTCGCGGCGCCCCGCCGGGCTCTCCAGGCTTCTCAGAATGTCGAAGTCCTCGAGGAGATCCAGGCGCTCGACGAGCCGATAGTTGCGCAGCAGTTCGAGCTTCGGAGCGATGGCCGCCTCCTCGAAGACCATGACGGTCCCGCGCTCCGGCCGGAAGCCTCCGTGCACGGCCAGGAAGAGGAGCACGGCCGTGAGCCCCGCCGAGAGCGCCAGGGGAACGGGCCAGTGCCACCAGGCGCGCGCGGCTGCCCGTTCCTGACGGGCCTCGAGCTTCTGGCGTAGCTCGGCCCCGTAACGAGCCCAGTGGACGGTGGGAGGCTCCGGCACGCTGCTCCGGAGCGCGTCGAGCGCGCCACGGACGTCGTCCCGCGTGGCCCGGCACGCCGCGCACGACTCCAGGTGGCGCGCCACGCGGTCGTAGGCTGGTCCCACCAGCTCGCCTCGCACGAATGCGATCAGCTCGGTCTCTGGATGCTGCATGTCAGTCCTTCCTCATCGTCTTCCTGAGCGCCTGCAGCGCGCGGTGCAGGTGGACACGCACCGTGGCCTCCGAGCACTTCATCACCGCCGCGATCTCCGGCGTGGGCAACTCCTCCTGAACTTGAAGGATCAGGGCCGCCCGCTGTTGCGGCGAGAGTGTCTCCACGGCCTTCCAGAGTTGCCTCGCCAGCTGCTCGCGCGCGAGCCCGGCAACGGGGTCGACGCCGGGCGCCGGCTGCTGCTCCACGACGGACTCGAAGGTGCCGTCCTCACGCTCAACCGGCGCCGCCGTCAGATGCCACCAGCGGCGGCGACGGCGCGCGTCCAGGCACAGGTTCACCAGGATGCGGTAAAACCACGTCGAGAAGCGCGCCGTGCCCCGGAAGCTCCCCGCGACCTCGTAGAGACGGATGAAGACCTCCTGCGACAGGTCCCGCGCCTCCTCGGCGTCGCGGAGGATGGACCAGGCCAGGCGGTAGGCGCGCTGCCGGTAGCGCTCGACCAGCGTCTCGAACGCCTCCCGATCACGCTGGGCCACGCGCCGACACAACGCCTCATCGCTCGTCTCCACCCGCGAGCTGTCCCTCGTCCGCCCATCGTCCCAGACCGCGTCGGCGTGACGCAAGCTGACGGCCTCGACCATGCCGGCTCGGGGCCTGCCTCACCCGGCTCCGGCCACCCCTGACCATGGGCGCGCCGGGAGGTCTTCGACAACGTTTTCACCGTGATGCGACTGATGCTGGGCATGTGCCACGCCCGTTAGACGGGATGTGTTCGGGGCCCGTTTACCCTGCGGCGGACCTGTCAGGACAGCGGGGTGCTACTCGCTGGACGCGGCCGGCGCCATGATGGCCGAGCGCTGGATGTCGTCGTAGCGGATCTTGGAGACATCGAATGCCTCGAGGCTCTCGCGCAGCCTCTTGAACGTCTGCTCGAACGACGGCAGGGTCTTGCGGGCCCGGGTCAGGGGGGTCGTGCGCGCCAGCAGGTAGTTCTTCACGTAGGGGTGGTTGATGCCCCGCTTCTTGACCCTGGCGACCACCGCCGTCAGCACCTCGTCGGCGCCGCGGACGAGCCCCGCCCGCTCCTCGCGCTCCTCGAGTCCCTTGCGCAAGGTGGCCTTCAGAAACTTGTCGACCCGGCGGAGGATGGGCGCGAAGGCGCCGCCCGCGAAGCGTTTGTTGGTCTCGTAGAGCAGTCCGAGAGTGATGAAGTGGGCGGACTCGAACTGGAAGGCCCAGGCCTCCTCCGACGAGGTCGGGTGCTCCTCGGCGAGGGCCCGATACATCCGGATGACCTCCAGCGACTTCTCCTTGAGGTTGTGCGCCTTCTCGGTGTTCAGCGGAAGAATCTGGTAGCCGACCTCCGGCTCCACCACGAGGATAGCGGGAACCAGCTCTGCCTTCAGCTTTTGGAGGGCGGTCCGCCGATGGTTGCCATTCGGCGTCCAGTACACCCCCGGCCGCGGCGAGACCACGACGACGGGGTCGATGAACCGGTCGAGCTTCTTGACCGCCTCGGTGAGCCGCTTCACATGGGTGGGCGAGAGATCGCGCTGATAGGGGCTCGCCTCGACCTTGGCCGCGGGCAACAGGCAGAAGATCTGCCAGTGATCGCCCACCGGCTCCTGATAGAGGGTGAGGGCCTGGCCGCCGTCCCGTTCCACCTGGGCCGCCAGCTCCTGCGCGTCCTTCGAGGGTGTGGGCGCAGCCGCCATGTTATGCCTCCTGACCTTGGATGGTCGCGAACGGTATCGCGCTCGCGCGCGGTGTCACGCCGCCGCGCCCTCCGACCGCATCAGCCGCCGGGCGAGGAGATCGCGCACGCTGCCATAGATACCCGAGGGCAAGAAGATGATGAACAG
>Ga0184637_10001659_pt1 | contig 14789 bp, 12 predicted proteins | sample PLM3_127_b2_FD_133143 | JGI IMG/M metagenome (GOLD analysis project Ga0184637, IMG submission 133143) | Groundwater sediment microbial communities from an aquifer in East River, Colorado, USA - PLM3_127_b2 | ecosystem: Environmental > Terrestrial > Soil > Riparian zone | place: USA: East River...
AGCAGCTCCTGATCGAAATCGTGCACGGTTTTCCGGGACATGGGTTCGACCCTCCGATTGGCCAATCCAGAGCATACCCGATATGACACAGACCGGTGGTGCGTCTACCGCCCTGTTTCGATCACCCACGGACCCTTCTCTCGGCCACAGCATGGAGGACTATGGTCTGTCCGACCGCCAGTCGACGGCGCCTTCCGTGCGCTGATCTCAGGCGTTCTTGATCGACTTCCAATGGCTCAGCCGCTCTGCAATCAGCTCCGCGCGTTTCCGATCGTCGCGTCCGTCTAGGCCCAAAACAAGTGCATTCCGAGTCGTGGCTGCGCTCGTGTGTACTGGGCCACCGATTTCCGGGGCATTCTCCTGAACCCTGACCCTGTTGTTACAGTGGATGTTATGCTGCGCGGGTGTTCTCTCCCGCGGTTGAATTGCAGGGAGGCGCAGGATGATGTCCCGTCACTTCTCACCGGCCGCTGCACTGCCGAAGGGTTGGAGCCAGCACACGAGATCGGCCCTGATCCATGCCGTGTCCCTGGCAGCAGCGGCCTGGACTCTCACCCGCATCCGGGCGGCTACGAGCCGAAGCCAACGGCGGCGCTTGCAGGTAGAACTCGACCGCGCCAGCACCGAGATCGCGCTTCTCAAGGAAGAGTTGGAGATCAAGGACGCTCGCTTGAGCCGGCTATCCTCGCGTCGCCGCCTTCACTACACGGCTATCCAGCGCATGCGCATTCTCCAGCTCAAGGCTGCCCGTGGCTGGTCCCGGCAGCAAGCGGCCCAGATCTTCCTGCTCGACGAGCAGACGCTATGCTCGTGGCTGCGGCGGGTTGACGAAGAGGGCGCGGGCGCGCTGGTTAGGGTCGCTGAGCCGGTGAACAAGTTCCCGGACTTCATCCGCTATCTTGTGAAGCAACTGAAGGTACTTCTACCCGCCATGGGGAAGGTTCGCATCGCGCAGATCCTGGCACGAGCCGGCCTGCATCTGGGGGCGACAACAGTCGGGCGGATCCTAAGAGAGCCAGAGCCGGTTCCCGAGGCGGCGGTTGCTCGAGGCGAGCTGGAGATCGTCGAGACGCAGGTAGTGACGACCAAGCATCCTGGTGAGATCTGGCACCTCGATCTCACCACCGTGCCGACTGCGGCGGGATTCTGGATCCCCTGGCTCCCGTTCGCCTGGCCCCAGTCGTGGCCGTTCTGTTGGTGGGTGGCCGTGGTGGTCGATCACTTCTCACGCGCCGTGGTTGGATTCGCCGTCTTCTTTCGTCATCCGACATCGGTCGAAGTCCAGCGATCACTCGGTCGGGCGGTTCGGCGGAGCGGTCGCCCGCCCCGGTACATCATCACCGACAAGGGCCGCCAGTTCCGGTGCGCGTCCTTCCAACGATGGTGCGGCCGTCGTGGCATCCGTCCGCGCTTCGGCGCAGTCGGCAAGTACGGCAGCCTGGCCGTCGTCGAGAGGTTCATGCGCTCGCTGAAAACGGAGTGCACGCGGAAGATGCTCGTTCCCGTCCGCCTGGAAGCGATGCGACAGGAGATCGCCTTGTACATCATGTGGCACAATCGATACCGACCGAGTCAGGCACACGGTGGCCGGACACCGTGGGAAGTTCACACCGGGCTTCCACCAGCGAACGCGGGTCCACGGTTCGAACCTCGAGCGAGTTGGCCGTCGGAAGCTGCCTGCGCGTGGCCGCAGGCGGCGATCCGCGGCCGGCGTGGCACGAAGCTCGCTCTCGTTGTCGGCTACCTGGAGGGCAGGAGACATCTACCGGTCATCGAGCTTCAGGAAGCCGCGTGATCCAGGGATCCTTGCCGACGTCTAGACATCGACGGACTTAGCGAGATTGTTTGCGTTGCGATGCAGGCGTGGCATATTCGCCCCCGCTGCCTCCAGGATCGGCTTGCGGTCCAACGGCAAGTGATGTTCGATGGGAGTGGCTGCGGCTCCAAACGAGCGTGCTGAGAACGCCGGACTACTTCACCCGTTGCGGTTCCTCCGAGTCGGGCATTCATGACCCGGTCGGCCGTCCGTATCTCGCTCCTGCCCTTGAACCATTGGACCATGTTGTTGTTCACCCGGAGGCGGGAGATGCCGAAACCGGCGACGACGAGCAGCGCCAAGCCCACGAGGGCGATCGGCTTCGCGCGATCGGCGCAAAAAGCCCCGAGCCTGAGCAGGCGGGATCCGGTGGGGCGCTGCTCCCCCCGAGCGTCGATCCGGAGCGCGGGAATCCGCTCCGCCCGGACCAGCATCAGGATGGCGGGCACCAGCGTGAAGCTCATGAGGAGAATCACGAGCGTCCCGAATCCGACCAGGAGACCGAAGACCTTGACTGGAACGATGCTCGCCGAGGCGAGCGACGCGAACCCGAACGCCGTGGTGAGATCGGAGTAGAAGACCGGCCTCGCGACGCGGGCCATCGCGTCGAGGACGGCTCGGCGTCGGTCGCCGATCTCTCCGAATCGGAAGACGAACTCGTTCAGGATGTGGACGCTGTCTGTGGCGATCGCCATCAAGAACACCGGGCTCATGGAACTCATGATGTGGACCGGAAAGCCGAGCCCGATGAAGAGTCCCATCGCCCAGATGATGCTCACCATCGCCACGGCCATATTCGCCACGATGAAGAGGCCGCTTCGGAACATGAACCAGAGCGCGACGCACATCACGAGTCCGGCGATAGGCGAAAAGAGTCCCATCTGCCGGAACATCTCGGACCCGAAGGTGTCGCGGGCGACGGGGTCTCCCGCCAAGTGGAAACGGTCGTCCCCTGCCTCCTGAGGCAAAAGGGCACGTATGGCCGAGGCGATCTCTCTCCCGTTTGCGCTCGCCTCAATCGGGACATGGATCGCCGTGGCCGTGCCATCCGAAGCGATGATCCGGTTGACGAAGAGGGGATTCGCCAGGAGGGCGACGCGCAAGGCGTTGCGGGCCTCCGGAGACTGTGGAACCGTTTCAACCGCCGGCCGGACGACCAGAGTGCCATCCTGAACCGTGATGTTGTCGATCGTCGTCAGGCTCATGACGTCGCGGGTGATGACGCCTGGCATCTCCTGGATGCGGCGGGTGAGGTCGGCGATCCGTTCCAGCGTCCGTGGGTTGACGACGCCGGTCTCGTTGACGATGCCCAGGACGATGACGTCCGGGTGAAGCGCAAAGTCCCTCTCCACCTGGTCGTTGTATTGCCGCACCGGGGAGGTGGAGGGCAGCATGTGCTTCGGGTCCGTGTCGACTTGGACTCCAGGAAAGCGCGAGGCGAACGCGAGCGTGATAGCAGCCGTCAGGCCGATTACGATCCACGGGTGGGCGACTGAGAATGCGGTCAGACGGTTCAGCGGTTTCCCGATCATCTCATCCCTCGGCTCCCTGGCCGGGCGCGGCAGTGAGTTGGATCTCCGCCGTGAAGGGCTGCGCTCCGGCATGGCCGGCGGCGCCGGCCGCGAGGAGAGCAGCGGCGAGGACGAAGCAGGCTGCTCGGCGTTGCGACATCGCCATGGACCTCCGATCGAGACTTGTCAGCGGTATGTCATCTTGATCTGGCCCCATGTGCTGCCCTCGACCCCGGTCGGCAGCGCCGTGCGGTCACTGATGCCATACCACTCCGCAACCTGCGTTGTAGACATGGTGAAGGACGAGGAAGCCCGATCGTGCGTCGCCCTCGCGACCACGGTGGGCGTGCCGTCGATCCAGGTCGTGAGGACGAGGTTCGCGAGGTCCATGCCAAGGGCGGCCATGACGGCGGGATCGTAGTGAATCGTGAGGTTGAGGGGGCTGCGGAAGAGGCCAAGAGGTGTCATGTGCCCTGGCATCATCTTCTGACCGTGCTCGTCGCCGATCTCGCAGTGCACGGCTACGCCGCAGTACCGGGACATGGGGGCCGGCATGCTGTCGGGGGGCACCGTGCGCCAGGAGCAGTAAAGGGAGTCGGGGCTCATCATTCCGTGGTGACAGGAGGCAGGAAACTCAAGGGTGCAAAGGGTGTCGCCCTGGGCATGAACCATGGTGCCCATCGGCGCGTCTCGGTGAATCCAGGCGGTGCCGTGGGCATGGTTCTGGGCGATGGCCGAGACAGGGATGAGGGCCAAGACGGTGACCAAAGCAAGTCGAGATAGCAATCGGTCCATCATCGGACTCCTTCAAGCGGCCGCGTTGTTACTGCGCGCTGCTGATTCTCCTGAGCACCCCCGCTGCCCGGCGCTCTTGACCGTCATCTGGGCCTTGGCCAGCAGATAGAGCCACTTGCGTGCCGAGCTCCGGCGACTCTTATGTTGCCCAGTCCAACGCGCGTTCAGGTCAAGAGTTGTGCGCTTTGGGAAGACCAGACAGAGGCCGAGCCCGGATCCGTCGGCTGCGGTAAGGAGGACGGAGTGGCAGCCGAGCCCGATACGTGCTGCCAGGTTGTCATCTTCCCGAGATAGGGACCGCCAGCATCTCGCGGCAACACCCCCCCAGGGTGCTCTCCGGGGTACCTTTCGCCCTTCACATGTGGCAGGAATAATCAAATAATCATACGATTACTACAGGACTCCAATGTCGGGGCGTAAGTTCAAGGACAGCATCTACAAGCAGTTCTCCCTGGTGGGGCGGGCTCTCGCCAGTCCGCGGCGGCTCGAGGTGCTCGAGGTCCTGGCCCAGGGGGAGCGGAGCGTGGAAGCTCTCGCGCGGGAGGTCGCCCAGCCTCTGGCCAACACCTCGCACCATCTACAGGTGCTCAGGGAAGCGCGTCTCGTCGAGGCGCGGAGGGAAGGACACCACGTCTACTACGAGCTGGCGGACGCGGAGGTGTTCAAGCTCATCCGGATCGTCGCGCGGTAGCGGAAAGTCGCCTCGCGGAAGTGGAGCGGATCGTCCGGAAGTATCTGTCGGCGCGCGATGAGCTCGAGCCCATATCGCAGCATGAGCTCCTGGATCGCGTTCGCGCCGGGACCGTCATTGTGCTCGACGTTCGTCCGGCGGAGGAATACCGAGCGGGCCACATCCCGGTGGCGAAGTCCATTCCTGTTGAAGACGTGCATCAAGCCACGGTGGTGGCATGCCTGCTCGGAGCACGGAAAAATAAGGGGTTAGGGCGAGGCGGTCGGGACCGCCCCTGGACTGGCGGTCAACATGGCTGGGCGCCCCCTTACGGCCAGACAGAATGGCGTCCAGCCCGAAAGGCGACAGGCATGTCAGGCCGATGGCTCTAGCGGTCTTCGGCCCCTCGGGTCGAACAGGCCATGTCTGACCCCGCGCTTCGTGCGCCAAGCAGCCTACGTCATGGAATGACGCGAGCGAGCGAAGGCACCGGCTCGAGACGCGCGGTGAAGTGGCGAAGGAACGGGGCTTGATAGACCAGTCTCAGACCACGAACGGATTCACGGCGCCTCCAGACCTCCAGAATCGCTTCGACGACGTAGTCCACGTGTGATTGAGTGTACACACGGCGCGGAATACACAGGCGGACCAGCTCCATCGGAGCGGCATGCTCCGTGCCATCTGAGTCGCGTTTTCCGAACATCAGCGTGCCGATTTCCACCGAACGGATGCCTGCCTCGAGGTAGAGCTCGTCGGCAAGCGCCACGCCCGGGAATTCAAGCACCGGGATGTGCGGCAGCATGGCTTTTGCGTCGATGTAGATCGCATGCCCGCCCGGCGGCTGCACGATAGGCACCCCCTCCCGGGCCAGGTGATTGCCCAGATAGGCGGTGGAGATGATGCGATAGTTCAGGTAGTCCTCTTCAAGGGCTTCGTTCAATCCTACGGCGATCGCCTCGAGGTCTCGCCCCGCCAGGCCGCCGTAGGTCGGGAATCCTTCGGTGAGAATGAGCAGATCCTTTTCCTGTTGCGCGATGGCATCGTCATTAGTGCACAGGAATCCACCGATATTCGCCAGTCCGTCCTTCTTGGCCGACATGGTGCAACCATCGGCGTAGGAGAACATCTCACGGGCAATTTCCCGGGGGGTCTTGTCGGAATAGCCGGACTCCCGCAGTTTGATGAAATAGCAGTTCTCAGCGAAGCGACAGGCGTCGATATAGAGCGGGATCCGGTTCCGCGAACAGATGGACTTCACCTCGCGGATGTTGGCCATCGAAACCGGCTGACCGCCCCAGGAGTTGTTGGTGACGGTCAGCATGACCAACGGGATACGCTTCGCACCCACGCGCTCGATGGTCTGAGCCAGCCGGGCGGAGTCCATGTTGCCCTTGAATGGATGAGGATTCGGCGGTTCGAGCGCTTCCGGGATCGGAAGATCCAGCGCTTCGGCGCCAGAAAACTCGCAGTTGGCGCGGGTGGTGTCGAAGTGGGTGTTGTTGGGCACCACATCGCCCTTCTTGCACATCACGGTGAATAGGATGCGCTCAGCGGCTCGGCCCTGATGTGTAGGGATGACGTGCTTGAAGCCGAAGATGGACTGCACCGAGGCGCGGAAGCGCTCGAAGCTGGGCGAGCCCGCGTAGGATTCGTCGCCACGCATCATCGCCGCCCACTGTTCGGTGGACATCGCCCCCGTGCCCGAATCGGTGAGCAGGTCAATCAGAATATCCTGGGACCCGATCAAAAAGAGATTGTAGCCTGCCGCTTCAAGCAGCTTCTGCCGCTCGTCGCGGGTGGTCTTGCGAATGGGCTCAACGCTCTTGATGCGAAACGGCTCGATGATGGTCCTCATAGCGACAGCATACTACGCGAGCATGCGGACTCTAAGTCGCGACGCAGGCGGCATACCCTGGACAGAATGTCCACCGGGCTCGGAGAGCCGCTTCCGTCCGCCGGACTCCCCCTCACCAAGGGCATCTCACCAGGCGAAGTTCCTGTCGGGACTTCGAGATACGCGTCACGTCCGCTCCGACTTCGGACGAGGCGGCCGGCGGCGTTTGGACCTTTTCTTGCGTTCGGGATTGGGTGTTTGGTTCCCGCCAGAGTGCGGCATCGACCCTGGCCGCCCAATCATGCGCGCCGGGCGAACTCCGGAAGACCGCACCGGACGGAGGTCTCGGGGCCGCGCTGGGGCGGTTCCGAGCCCGGGGAGTGAGCCGACCCATGCACGCCGTCGCCGTGTCACCGCCCCTCACCGCTCTTCAAGCGGCGCGCCCCCTGCGCCTCGGACCCCGCCGCGCGCTCTATGTGCCGATCGCCGACGTGCTCGCGGAGCACGGCTTCCCTGGGGTTGAGCCCGCGCCCGAGCTCGTCGCCGACCTCGAGCGCTTCGACCTCGCCTATCGCTCGCTGGCCAGCGTGCTCTACAACTTCGTCCCCACCTCCGGGCATCCCGGCGGCTCGATTTCGTCGGGGCGCTTCGTTGCATCCCTCCTCTTCACCGCGCTCGAGGCCGATCCCGCGGAACCCGATGCGCCGGAGAACGACCTGGCCGTCTACGCCGCCGGACACAAGGCGCTCGGTCTCTACGCGATGTGGGCGCTCCGCAACGAGCTGTTGCACGCCGGCGCCTCCGACCTCTTGCCATCCGACGAAAGGTTGCAGCTCCGCCTCGAGGACCTGCTCGGGTTCCGCCGCAACCCCACCCACGAGACGCCGCTCTTCAAGAGCCTCCGGGCAAGAGCCCTCGACGGGCATCCCACTCCGGCCACTCCCGGAGTGCCGATCGCCACCGGCGCTTCGGGGGTCGGGGTTCCGGCGGCGCTCGGGCTCGCGCTCGCGGCGATCGATCTCTACGGGCCGGAGGCCGCCCCGCGGGTGCATATCATCGAAGGCGAGGGCGGCATGACGCCGGGCCGGGTCTCGGAGGCGCTCGCAACCGCATCCACGGCGGGACTCTCGAACGCCATCTTGCACGTCGACTGGAACCAGGCCTCGATCGACTCCGACCATGTTTGCCGCGAAGGCATAGAAGCCGGCGAATACGTGCAGTGGACGCCCGGGGAACTCGCTTACCTGCACGACTGGAATGTGCTCGAGGTGGCGGACGGCCGCGATCATCGCCAGATCCTCGCCGCGCTCGCGCTCGCGCGGACGATCACCAACGGGCAGCCGACGGCGATCGTCTATCGCACCACGAAGGGCTGGCGCTACGGGATCGAGGGCCGCGCCTCCCACGGGGCGGGGCACAAGTTCTGTTCCGACGGCTACTACGCCTCGCTCGAGGAGTGCGAACAGGCGTTCGACGTCCGTTTCCCGCGCCACCAGGGGGAAACGAGCCCCGCCGCGGTCGAGCGCACCTATTGGGACACGCTCCTCGTCTTCCGCCAGCTCTTCGCCCGCGCGGAGTTCCCCCGGCGGCTGGCGGCGCGCGTGCGCGCGAACCGGGACGCGCTCGTGAGGCGGAGGCCCGTCCCGCGCCGCGACCGTCCCACGCTCGAGCCGATTTACCGTTACCCGGAGGGCCGGCTGAGCCCGACGCGCATCCCCGAGGAGCTCGTCTTGAAGCCGGGCTCCGAGACCACCCTCCGGGGCGCACTCGGCGACGCGCTCGGCACCATCAACCGGCTCACGAAAGGAGGCGTTATCGCCGCCGCCGCCGACCTCCTCGGCTCGACCAGCATCTCGAACCTCGGAAAGGGCTTCCCGGCGGGCTTCTACCACGCGACCAAGAACCCCGGGGCGCGGCTCATTGCTTGCGGCGGGATCTGCGAAGATGCAATGGGGGCTTTCATGTGCGGGCTGTCTTCCGCTGGCTCGCACATCGGCGTGAGCTCATCCTATGCCGCCTTCATCGCCGCGCTCGAGCATGTCGCGGCCCGGCTGCACGGGATCGGCCAGCAGGCGCGGCGGGACCGCGACGGCGAGCCCTTCCGCACCTTCGTCATGGTCTGCGCGCATGCCGGGCTCAAGACCGGCGAGGACGGCCCGACCCATGCCGATCCGCAGGCCTTGCAGCTACTCCAAGAAAACTTCCCGCCGGGGCTGTGCATCACGCTCACGCCCTGGGAGCCGCAAGAGATCTGGCCGCTCCTTGCCGCCGGACTCATGGCGCGGCCGGCGGTGCTCGCCCCCTTCGTGACCCGGCCGAACGAGAAGGTGCCCGATCGCGAGGCGCTCGGGCTCCCGCCGGCGTCGGCCGCGGCGCAGGGAATCTACGCGCTCGCGACCGCCGATCCCGCGGCTGACGACTATCAAGGCTCCCTGGTCATACAGGAGAGCGGCGTCGCTTATGCCTTCGTGGACGAGGCGTTGCCGAGGCTCCGGGCCGACGGGATGCGGATGAACATCTATCTGGTCACGAGCCCCGGGCTCTTCGACCTCCTGCCTGAAGCCGAGCGCCGGCGGATCTTTCCGCCCGAGCGCGCGGCCGAGGCGATGGGGATCACGGGTTTCACCCTCGCGACTCTCTATCGCTGGGTGACTTCGGAGGAGGGCCGGGCGATGTCCCTCCACGCCTTCTCGCGGGGCCGCTACCCGGGAAGCGGGCAGGCGAGACAGGTGCTCGTCGAGTGTGGCCTCGACGGCGAGGCGCAGTACACCGCGATCAAGCGCTACGCCGAAACCTTCTCCACCCGGCGGAGCCGCACGTCACGAACATCGTCGCCCTACAACAGGGTCTAGCCCTCCCCGCCGCTGTTCGGCGGCGCGGTCCTGGGTTCAGGGCGCGGCCCGAGCCCCAGGTGCCAAAGCATGCCGCGGGCCGCGCGGCGGCCGGCGCCCATGGCCAGGATGACGGTGGCCGCGCCCGTCACAATGTCGCCTCCGGCGAAGACCCCGGGCACAGAGCTCATCCCGGTGACCTCGTCCGCCTCGATGTAACCCCATCGATTGGTCTTCAACCCGGGCGTGCTCTGGGCGATGACGGGATTAGCGGTGGTCCCGAGGGCGTAAACGACCATGTCGACGTCGAGCCGATACTCGGTCCCCGGCTTGGGGATGGGACGGCGACGACCGGTATCGTCCGGCTCGCCCAATTCCATTTCGATCACTTCCATGCCTGTGACCCAACCGTGTTCATTCCCCAGGATGCGGACCGGATTGGTCAGCCATTTGCAGATGACTCCTTCCTCGATGGCATGGTGAAGTTCCTCGGCGCGCGCCGGGGATTCGGTGATGCTGCGCCGATAGACCAGATAGACTCTCTCTGAGCCCATCCGCAGCGACACGCGCGCGGCATCCATGGCCGTGTTTCCCGCTCCGATGATGGCGACGCGCTTTCCCATCCCCACCGGTGTGTCGTAGAGCGGCTGGCGGAACCCCTGCATCAGGTTGATGCGGGTGAGGAGCTCGTTCGCTGAGACGACGCCGTTGTAGGCCTCCCCCGGGATTCCCATGAACTTGGGGCTTCCGGCGCCGGTGCCGATGAACACCGCGTCACATCCCATCTCGCCCATGAGCTGCGGTATGGTGAACACCTTGCCGATGACACGGTCCAGTTCGAACTTGACGCCCATCTTCTCCAGGGCTGCGATCTCGATATCGATGATATCGTTGGGCAGACGGAATTCCGGAATCCCGTACTTGAGAACTCCGCCTGAGACGTGGAGGGCCTCGTAGATGGTCACCTCGACGCCGGCTTTCACCAGATCGCCGGCGCAGGCCAGCCCGGCGGGCCCCGACCCGATGATCGCCGCCTTCTTTCCGGACGGCTTCACGAGCGGAGGTCGGTCCCAACCACGGCCAACGGCGAAGTCGGCCACAAAGCGTTCAAGCCGGCCGACGGCCACCGGCTCGAGCTTGTTGCCCACGACACAGGTCGCTTCGCACTGCACCTCCTGCGGGCAGACGCGACCGCAAACCGCCGGTAGCGGGTTGGCGTCTTTGAGGATCAGGTAGGATTCCCTGATGTCTTTGCGGGCGAGCGCAGCGATGAACTCGGGGATATTGATCTCGACTGGGCAACCCGTAACGCACTTCGGTTTCTTGCAGTAGAGGCACCTGTCCGCCTCCGCCAGCGCCATCTCCAGATTGAAACCCAGCGCGACTTCATCGAAGTTCCTTACCCTGACTTCGGGAGCCTGCTCGGGCATGGCGGTGCGGCGGGGAGCCACGGTCCGAATGCTCTTGACCTTCCGCGAGGCCTTCAGGCGTGGTGGAGGATCGGGTGCGGGGAGGTCGGCGATGGCCGGGCGCGGGCGCGACGGGTCCGGCGCTGGATTGGCGCCTCCCTGCCCCCAGGCCGCCGGCCTCTTCCGCTCCTCCTGATAGCGGTGCATGGATTCCTGCTCTTCGTGCTCGAAGCGCTTTTGCCGCAACATCAGCTCGTCGAAGTTAACCGCATGGCCGTCAAAATCCGGTCCATCGACGCATGCGAACCTCATTTTCCCGCCCACGGTGACGCGGCACGATCCGCACATCCCGGTCCCGTCCACCATGATCGAGTTCAGGCTGACCATCGTGCGGATACCGTGCGGCCGTGTCAGCTCGGCGCAAGCCTTCATCATCGGCAAGGGGCCGATGGAGATGACTTCCTCGATATCCGAATGGTCTTTCAAAACCTGCTCCAGAACTACCGTCGCCAACCCCTTGGTTCCATAAGAGCCGTCGTCCGTAGCCACCCGGAATTCGTCCGAGTACGCCGAGAAGCGATCAGCCCAGAACATCAGGTTTTCGCTACGAAAGCCGATGATCGAAATCGTGTATGACCCGAGTTCTTTGTGCCGCCGAAGTTGCGGAAACACCGGGGCCACCCCGAGTCCTCCACCGACCAGGACCACCTTCTTGCGCCTCTCGAGATGCGACGGGGCTCCCAGCGGTCCAATGAAGTCGAGCACCGACTCGCCCTCGTTCATGTCCATCATCTGATGAGTGGTCTTGCCGACGGCCTGGACTACAATCGTCACCGTTCCCTTCTCACGATCATAGTCCGCAACGGTCAGAGGAATGCGTTCTCCGGTCTCGTCGATACGGACCATGACGAAGTGACCCGGCTTGCAAGCCCGGGCTACTTCAGGCGCCAGGACTTCCCAGAGGAATGTTACCGGCCCGCATTGGGCTCGCTTCAATACCGTATACATGATAAATGTGTTGGCGCCCGGCCTATACGGCCCATGGAGTGGCCGCAGCGGCTTCCTGATCCTCGATCAATTCCTCCATCTTGCGCTTCATTTGTGACATCTCTTCCGCCGAAAGCAGCTGCTGCGCCATCGGAAAGACAATTCCGTTCTCTTTCCGAATGTGCCGGCGAAGGAGATCGACGGCCGCGAGCCCGATCTCGCCGGTGCCAGGTGAGAACGGGATCTGGCTGATCGCGAACTTGAGCTTCGAAAGCAGCTTCGAAAACTCCCGGTGTTCGGAGCGCAATGCCGCCGCCGGACCAGGTGGCGGGAGAGCCACCTCCAGAGCCGGGAACAGGCTCTCCTCCTCGCGCTGGTTATGAGCTCGAACTTCCTCGTCCAAGAATTCGACCGCCCTCTGAACGGCAACGAGAGCTTCCGGGGCCGCCAGGTCATGGAGCGCCCCCTCGAGGCGGTCCAGGACGGCAAGCGCCTCGTCATGCTCCCTGCGGAGCTGGAGAATCGGGTTGTCCATGGGTACCGGCATCGTGACTCCTCCCTTTGCGGCCTGGTCAACGGCGCTCACCAGGAGATGCATTGCAAGAACAGATCCATGAAACGGGCCCGGCATTCGCTTGCCCGCAGTCGTATCTGGTTGCTAGGAGAAAAGCTGCAGAGTTTTTCGGAATCCCAATCCAAGGCTGGATCCCAAGGCCGCGGACGACTCGCCATTCTGTCTTCTTCGCGAGAGCGGCTCTGACACAAAGTCGCGCGGGCTTAGCCGCTCAGACAGCAGCGCCCCGCACGACTGGCTCGCCAGCAGCCGAAGATGGTGGCACGTAGATTGCCGCAATCCATCAATCAGTATGGGTATCCGCTCTTCCATGGATGCCCTCTGCAAGGCTCCTGGATTGCGTGGAAAGCCGGGCGCCAAGCTGGTGCTGGTGCACCGGGACTGGTATCGTAGCGAGCGGTGTCTTGCGAGGGTTGAGGTCAGGGGAGGCTTACGAGGCTCGATGATCCCAAAGTCGGCCGCGGAGGCAATGAAGTGATCGCAGAAGAGCCGCGCATACTCGAACGGCATGATTTCCAACGGCTCCTGGATGCACTGGCCGCCCACGGCTACCGCGTCGTGGGGCCGACGATCCGCGACGGTGCGATCATCTATGACGAGATCGCCTCCGAGTCCGACCTTCCCATCGGCTGGACGGACGAGCAGGACGGAGGCAAGTACCGTCTGAAGCGCCGGGCTGACCAAGCGCTTTTTGGCTATGTGGTTGGACCACAGTCCTGGAAGAAGTTCTTGTTCCCGGCCAAGCTCCTTCTGTGGAGGGCGAAGCGAACCGGCGACGCATTCGCCATCGTCGAGGAGCCCCGGGGCGATGTGCCTCTCGCTTGCCTCGGTGTGCGGTCATGCGAGCTTCACGCCATCGCTGTCCAGGACAAAGTCTTCCTCGAGACCGACCCGGTCTATCGCACCCGGCGTGAGGCGCTCTTTCTCGTGGCGGTGAACTGCGGGCAAGCCGGCGGGACGTGCTTTTGCCTTTCGATGAAGACGGGACCCCGGGCCAGAGCAGGTTTCGATCTGGCTCTGACCGAAGTCCTCGACGGCGAGCGGCACTACTTCGTGGTGGAAGTCGGCTCGGAGCGTGGGGCCGAGATCCTCGAGCAGGTGCCGCACCGGGCGGCGGTGGCTGAAGAGGCGGCGGAGACCGCACTCGCCGAGGAGCGCGCCTCCCGGCAGATGGGGCGCAGCCTGGAGACGGCCGGCATCAAGGAGCTCCTCTATCGGAACTACGAGAACCCGCGCTGGGACCAGGTGGCCGGACGCTGCCTCAGCTGCGCCAACTGCACCCTGGTCTGCCCCACCTGCTTCTGCAGCACCGTGGAGGAGGTCACCGACCTCACCGGGGACCATGCCGAGCGCTGGCGCTCGTGGGACTCGTGCTTCACCATGGACTTCTCTCTTCTCCACGGCGGGAGCGTGCGGGCGTCGACCCGATCCCGCTATCGGCAGTGGCTGACCCACAAGCTGGGCACATGGATCGACCAGTTCGGCACGTCGGGCTGCGTGGGGTGCGGCAGATGCATCACCTGGTGCCCGGTGGCAATCGACATCACCGAGGAGGTGCGGGCGATTCGCGAGAGCGAGAAAAGACCTGAGGATCACGAACATGGAGACGCTCGATGACCTGCTCGCCAAGCATCACTTTTTCCAGGGACTCAATGCGGAGGACCTGAAGTTCCTCGCCGGCTGCGCCTCGAATGTCCACTTCGACGCCGGCCAGTACCTGCTCCGGGAGGGAGAAGAGGCGGAGCGCTTCTATGCGATCCGTGACGGGACGGTGGCGGTCGAGATCCACGTGCCGGACCGCGGTCCGGTGGTGGTCCAGACGATCGGACCGGGGGAGATTCTGGGCTGGTCCTGGCTGTTCCCCCCGTTCCGCTGGCAGTTCGATGCCCGGGCGCGCGGGGAGGTGCGCGCCACCGTGTTCGATGGAGCGTGCGTCCGGAAGAAGTGTGACACGAACCCGGCGCTCGGCTACGAAATGATGAAACGTTTGGCCTACCTTGTCTCGCAGCGCCTCGAGGCGACGCGGGTCCAGCTTCTCGATCTCTATGGCTCTGCTCGCTCCTAATCCTTCCGGCGCCGCGCGCGCGCTGAGCATCACGAGCGCTCCCAGCATCACGACCGCGCCCAACATCGCGAACGCATCGATCACCCCGAGCGCGCCGAGCATCCCCAACGCCCGGAGCGCCGCGCTCATGGTCCCGCGCCTATTCCAGGTTCGGCGCGTCCGGCGAGAGCTGCACGACACCTGGACCCTCGAACTCGACCCGGCCGACGGCTCGCCGATGGCGCCCTTCTCGGCCGGGCAGTTCAACATGCTCTACCTGTTCGGGATCGGCGAGATCCCGATCTCGATCAGCGGCCA
>Ga0184637_10001660_pt1 | contig 14788 bp, 15 predicted proteins | sample PLM3_127_b2_FD_133143 | JGI IMG/M metagenome (GOLD analysis project Ga0184637, IMG submission 133143) | Groundwater sediment microbial communities from an aquifer in East River, Colorado, USA - PLM3_127_b2 | ecosystem: Environmental > Terrestrial > Soil > Riparian zone | place: USA: East River...
AATATGATTGACTACAATGCAACACGCTTTGAAACTGTTCTAAAGGATATGGATGCGGTCATTGATACTGTAGGAGGTGACTTACCTGAACGGTCCTTGCAGGTAATCCGTCCCGGCGGCATATTTGTGACGATTGCCGCACGGCTGGCTGAGGATGCAGGCAAGGCGCAGAATATACGAGCTGTAGGCGCAGGGCGCGCTTCTGCGGATAAGTTGAAACAAGTTTCAGAGCTAATAGAGGCGAAACAGCTCAAGCCGGTGACTGGTGCGCTCTTCCCATTGGCTGAAGCTCGTCAGGCACATGAACTGAGTCAAGGCGGGCATGGCCGCGGGCGTATCATCCTGCAAATCGGAAATGGCAAATCTAGTTAATAGAGGCAAGTTTTAATTTCAAAGGTGAGAAACTGGAGAAAGTAAATATGGAGTAATGTCGTCTATTTATATAGACAGTGATCGGTACATAAGCTGTCAGAAAGAGAAGAGAAATGGATCAAACACAAACGGCAGATAAGACAGAATTTTCCATACATCCTGGGACCAGGATTGGGTATGTTTCTTTGAATGTTGCAAACCTTGAGAACCAGCTGGCGTTCTATCAACAGGCGCTCGGTTTTCACCTGCACTGGCGCGACGGAAACAAAGCCGGCCTCGGCGCGGGCGATGCGGATCTGCTTCAACTGGTGGAGCAACCGGACTATAAGCGTTATCAACGCGTAACCGGACTCTATCACTTTGCGGTTCTATTCCCGGACCGTCGCGAGCTGGCGCGTGCAATCGCGCGTCTATTCGTCTTGAAGTATCCAAACTCCCCCACTGACCATATCATGACCAAAACAACTTATCTCGATGATATGGAAGGCAACGGAATTGAGCTATACACCGAGTCTCCAGAAGATGGCACCTGGACGATGTCCAACGGGACATTTGAAACCCGCCGTGCAGACGGCTCATGGAGTGACGGGCGCGAACCTTTGGATGTGGACGCACTGTTGAGTCATCTCAAAGAGGATGATCGCATTGATGTACCCATCCCAACCGAGACACGCATTGGGCATGTCCATTTACATGTGCGTGACATAGATGAGGCTGTAGATTTCTATCATGGAGTCATCGGTTTTGATGTGATGGGCGTGGCAAAATCCTTCCGCGCGGCATTTGTCTCGGCAGGCGGGTATCATCATCATATTGGGCTCAACACCTGGCAAGGCGAGGGCGCGCCGCCTCCGCCGGCAGATGCGCTGGGACTGCGTCACTTTACAGTGGAGCTGCCAGATCAAAAGGCGCTGGATGAAGTGATCACACGCCTGGACAACGCGGGAGTTCCCGCCAATCAAACAGAAGATGGTCTGCTTTTGCAGGACCCCTCTCAAAACGGCGTATTACTGACAGTTGCAAATAAAAAATAATAAAACAACTTGTTGAAAAAACATCTGAAGTCCAGTATGGATTTCGGATGTTTTTATTTGAAGCGCAGCGAATGCAACAGAAACGGAAGCAGGCGTCGGCGGCGGGAGAAGCGCAAGTCATCAAAAAAGGGTAGGGCAAGCCCTTATTGACAGCGTTTCAGGTCACCAACATAATTACGACCTACTCACTTATTTTTAACTACCGTAAATTCCATATTAACCGAGAGACAGGAGAAAAATCTTATGTTACCAATCGGTGATGATGATAGTGCCCGCAGACTTACTCCAGTGGTCACCTACGTTCTGATCGCCTTGAACGCGCTGGTCTTCTTTTTGGAGCTCAGCAGCGGAGATGCTTTTATTACGCGCTGGGCTTTCGTACCTACGCGCTTCCTTGCAGATCCTGTTGGAGATTTTCCAACGCTTTTCGCGTCCATGTTCATGCATGCTAGTTGGGTTCATCTTTTAGGCAACATGCTGTACTTGTGGATTTTTGGCGATAACGTAGAAGACCGCCTAGGACATGGCATGTACACTGTCTTTTACATTCTGTGCGGACTTGCCGCAACCTTCGCACAATTGGCTTTTAACACTGGATCGAACATTCCCAACCTGGGAGCCTCAGGAGCGATTGCCGGCGTATTAGGCGCCTACATTATGATGTTCCCGCGCACACGAGTCAGTGTGCTAATGGGACGCCAAGTCGTTCCAATGTCGGCGCTGGTCGTCATCGGGTTTTGGATTGTCATTCAGATCTTTAGTGGCATCGGCTCGTTCACTGCTTCCTCCCAGACCGAAGGCGGTGGCGTGGCTTATATGGCGCACATTGGTGGGTTCGTTGCGGGAGTGATACTCACTTTTCTGCTCGGTGGAGCGAGAAGGGCCTTACCTTCCTCCACATCCTATCGATAGGAAGCCGTATCACAAATCAAATTTTGAAAACTTAACAAGGAGAATCTTATGAACATGAAAAATAGTGACGTAATGACAAAAGATCTGGTCTATAGTTCGCCAGGCGATATGGTATCTGATGTAGCACAGTTGATGAAAAAAGAGGATATTGGTCCAGTTCTTATTGTCGATGATAACGGCCAGGGTAAAAGGCTCGTTGGCATCGTGACCGACCGCGATCTGGCTATAAAGGTGGTAGGCGAAGGGCGCGATCCACAAAAAACAAAAGTGGAAGATGTGATGACGACGAAAGTTATCACCTGCCGCGCTGACGATGATGTGGAAAATGCCATGAAGGCAATGGCTCAATATCAATTGCGACGCATTCCTGTCCTGGATGATCACGATCGGCTCGTGGGGATCATCTCCCAGGCAGATGTCGCCACACGGGTGAATGAGCCAGAAAAAACTGCTGAAGTAGTCAAAGAAATTTCACAGTCCTGACATAAAGAAAAAAACGTTTCAAGTCTCTTCTGAACAGGATGAGGCTCTTACAGACATCCGAAGTCTACTGTTAAAACTTCGGATGTCATTATTATTTTCCTGCCAAAATGTTTTTCCTCTTGACTCTACCCCTTGGGGAGATTGTATACTGCCAGCATGAACGAGCGAAAGGATCTGCTCTCCATTGGCGTTTTTGCCAACATGACCCGCCTCTCGATCAAGGCTCTGCGGCTTTACGATCAATTGGAGATTCTCCAGCCGCGTCACGTCGACCCGCAATCTGGTTACCGTTACTATGAGCCTGATCAACTCTCGAGCGCGCGCATGATCCGGAACATGCGCGATATGGACATGCCGCTTGCCACCATCCGGCGGGTGCTGGCGGTATTGACAGTTTCACAGGCGCAAGCCGAATTGCTGGTACGCCAGTATTTGGACTTGCGTGAGAGGCAACTGGAGCAAATCAAAGTGCAGGCTCGTCACTTCACCCAACAATTAAAACCGGAGGCAAATACGATGAGTCTCGAAGTCACTGTAAGGGATATTCCCACCCAACAGATCATCAGCATCACCTGTCACCACACCGTGGACGGCTTGGGCAAACAGGAAGAAAAAGATATTGGTGCGTTATTTTCATTGGCAAACGATTATGGCGCACGCACGGCCGGAGCACCGTTCGGCATCTACCACGGTCCTGTTACTGAGCAGGAAGACGGTCCTGTTGAGACCTGTGTTGCAGTCAATGGAAAGATCGAAGGCAGGGACAATATCGAAGTCAAGCAGTTAGAAGGTGGCAAGGCAGCCTGTGTTGTCATCACTGGCGAACAATGTCACTATCCCGAACTACTTGCCGCTTACGATGCCGCCGCCGACTGGATCCAAAAGAACGGCTACGAAACGACCCAGCCGCCGCGTGAAATCTGGTACACAGGGCCCAGTCCTGATGCGAAGTGGGAGATCGTCTGGTTATTTAAATGAATAACTCAACTTGTGTGGCTTCCATGCGCAAGCCACTCTTCAAATAAAATATCGCCCAAGGAGTACAAATGACAACCATTGGCAAACCCAAAATAGATACGCGACCCAAACAAGTCTACATGGGCATTCGAACCATTGCGCCATTCAAAGGCATGTCCAAAGTGATCGACAGGATCAGCAAGGAGATGAATGCCTGGGTCAACGGACACAACATCAAAACGTCGGGTCCACCATTTTTGCGCTTCCATGTCATTGACATGCGTGGGTTCATGGACATCTCATTCGGTGTTCCCGTCAGTAAAGCATTGCCCGATGACGGCGACATCAAAGCCGATGTGATTCCGGCAGGACGGTATGCAAGTCTTATTTACTCAGGCGGGGGCATCTCAGCGAACAGAGCCTTAATCGAATGGGTACGTGCTCAGGGCATGGACTTCAATCGCTGGGATACCGAACAGGGCGATAATTTCCGTGGGCGCTACGAAACGTATCTGACGGATCCCAACGTGGAACCCCGCAAGTCAAAATGGAAAATAGAGGTTGCAATCAAACTGGCGGACAAATAACTGACGGTAATGGAGATCAAAAAAAATTTAGAACAATAAGGCCTCGCGAATGCGAGGTCTTATTCTTTTACTTCACCGCTTTCACTACATTCCGTCCACTCACTCCACTGACTCCCCCGCCGCCGTGGACACCGCTTCCGCAGAGATACAGTCCATCAATCGGCGTCTTGTGATTCGACCAGCCTGGAATCGGACGCATGAACAGGAACTGGTCAAGCATGAGCTGACCGTGGTTGAGGTCGCCTTCGGTCAGGCCGTAAGTTTCTTCCAAGTCTTTTGGCGTGATGATCTTTGTATTTACGATTGACGATTTCAGATTGGGGAAATATTCGGCAAGTGTATTAATTGTAATATTTTCAATTACATCTCGTTTTTCATTCCACAACTCTGGAGTGCGACGGCTTGCCGTCGCATTTGCAGGAGCAAGCTCCTGCACTCCAGATTTAAGTTCATACGGCGCAAACTGGAAGTGGATGCTCACCACGTTGCCTGCCGTCGTCACTTCAAGATATGGCTTCTCAGAGATCTCGCCGTATTTCGCTGCATCGTAGGCATGTTCGAGATATTTTAGAGTTGGCGCGAGGACAATTGTCCCTTCGGGAATGCCGTGATCGCCATGCGTGAGCAAATGGACCTTCGCCACCGACCCACGCATTTTGATGGATTGTGTGTGCCAGACAAATTCTGGAGGCAGTTCCATTGCGCCAACAAGTTTGAGTAAAGTGTGTTTCGGGTCTGCGGAGGAGAGGATCATGTTCGCAGGAATCTCTTCGCCATTTGCCAGCATCACACTTTTCGCCACTTGATTTTCAACACAGATTTTTGTTACCTCAGCTTGAGTTCTGATTTCACCACCAAAGGATTTCAGGGCATTGGCTAAACCTGATGTGATCTCTCCAGCCTTGCCCACATTACCGTGTGACAGCCCACCGCGATTCAGCCAGTTGTGCAGCAAGGTGTAACCCGCACCCGCAGACATGACTCCCAGCGTCACGCCGTGAATGGCAACCGAAGCAACTGCTGCTTTGAGTTGTTCAGATTCGAACCATTCCTCCAAGAATTCAATCGCAGTCATTGGTAACAAGCGGATTAGGTTGACCATGTCCCTGCGGCCCATCATTCGCAAGTCGAGTCCCATTTCGAGCAGGCCGTATCCTTCACTTGTGCTATAACCTTTTGGTAAACGCGGCATGATCGTTGAATAAGCAACATCAAGAAATTCGGCAGCTTTATTCATAAAGGCAACGAACTCGGGCCATTTCGCCGCATCCCTTTCGGAGAAGCGTTTGATAGACTCAGCTGCCTTGACGGGATCAAAGTCGAGGACGAGATGATCAGAACCAGCAGGCAATGAAATAAACGCTGGCCTCGCGCTGAGCGGAGCCGTAGGCGAAGTCGAAGCGCTGCTTGGTAGCGAGAGTTTCAAATCCTTGATGATGTCGGGACGCAGAGTCCCGCCCGCCCAAACGGAGTCCACAGTAAAACCTTGGCCAAACGATTCGGTCACAACCGAACCGCCCACGATGGAGCGACGTTCGAGGACCAAAACTTTTTTGCCCTGCTTAGCAAGATACGCCGCGGCGACAAGTCCATTGTGCCCCGCGCCGATGATGATGGTGTCGTAATGATTTGTCATGAATTATTCCTTGTCCCAGATTTCAACTGAGGTATTAAATGCCGCTTCTATAACATCGCCTTGTGAAAATAACTTCATGAAACCTTCCACAGAGTTCTTCTTTGTGTTTTCACCTGCATCTTTCATCAAAAAGACTCGTTCGCCAAAATCTCCAATTTCTTGAACACACCATTCATATCCGTAATATGCTAATGCGAGCGGGTTAATATCGATCCCTCCATATCCATTAAAGAAAAAATGCTCTTCGCTTGTTTCAACTGTATCTTCTCCTACTACAAACATTAGATCGCGCTCTTTTGGAGCAAGTAATGCATCGTCCCAGTCAACAATGAACATAGCTTGTTCTTCATTTATCAAAATATTAGCTGTGTGAATGTCTGCGTGGCAGAGAACAAATTCCAAATCAGCCTGTTGGAGGCGCTTTCCTAGAAATTCAGTTCGCTCAACGAGAGTACGGATTGTTTCATTATTTTCTTTCCAGAAAATTGCCAGTTGCTTTTGGTAAGGATCATCATAGTTTAGCGTGTTGACCTGCTTGTTCAACTCTTTGGTTATGCTACTCCATTTTGGAATAAAAGACTCTCGCTTAACATATTGCAAAATATATGTAGTAAGTTCAGTTGAATGAATTTGTTTCAGCGTAGAACCAAATTCTGTCCATTGAGAATTTGACATGCCAACTTTCATTGCTTCATTCCCCATGATGAATGGGTAAAGGATTAAAGCAAATCCATCCATCTGTACACTCAGTTCCTGCGTCTGCGTTGGTAAGGGGGCGATCACCTGCTCAACCCCATTGTCTTTCAGATATCTCGGCACAAAAAGCCCTGCCTGATTTGAGATTTCTTTCCTTATTTTTAGAAAATAGGAATTACCATCTTTTGCTTCAACATGGTATGAAAATGCGGACGAGTCGTTTCCAATTGGCAGGAATTCGATGTCACTTACTTGAATCGAATAGTTATCGTGTAAAGCAATGATTATTCTCTCGTCCTTAATGTCAGGCTTTTCAATCATGCGAGCTTTCTCAAAGAGCAGACCAAGCTCCATTCAGACGACGCGTCTCCCTCTCCTGTAGGAGAGGGATGTCCGAAGGACAGGGTGAGGTCGCACTGCCCCGCGCCGATGATAAGGGTGTCGTAGTGATTGGGCATATTTACTCCACAGATTGTTTTCGAAAAGGATTTAAAGAAATCGGTAAATAGCGCGATAGTTGAACAATTAAAGTTCCAATTCCAACAAGAAATATTCCTGCGATTTGTTTTGCGGTTAATGGTTCATTTAGAAACAACCATGCAAGGATTGCAATTTGAGGCATCATGGTGCTGTTGATAACGCTGGACTCGGTCGCTGTTAGTTCCTGAAGAGAAGCATTCCATAATGGGAATGCAAATGCCGTATTCACAATTGCAAGCCAGCCGATCATGAGCCAATGGTTCAGGGTAATCTGCCCTAATCCTTGCATGAAAATCCCGGTAGCAAGCAATAGCAAGCCGCCAACTCCCATACTGATCGTGGTCACAATAATTGGAGATAAGCCGCTCCGATGGTTGATTCGCCTGCCCAGCAGGGAGGAGATCGAAGTGGCTGCCACGCCAATGATGGCGACAGTCAAACCAATTATTTGTGAGGTAGGTAAGCTTACAGGGTAAAAGTAGACCAATATGCCTGTGGCTGAGAGAAATATACCGGTCCATTGATATTTTGTGGGCGATTCGGAGCCAAATGAATTGCTGATCAGGGCAACCAGGATTGGCGACAGGTTCAACAGCAAGGTCAGGGTGGCAGCAGGCAGGTATGCCAGGCTGACAAATTGTGCTCCCTGTGTTAATGCATAGAAAACCACACCCAAAATTGTGAGCTGAGCGAAGTTAAAAGAAGAAATATTACGCAGTTCCATTCGATGATTTTGTTTTAGCAAAATCAAGGGCATAAGGCAGAAAAACGCAAGTGTGTAACGCAGCCCTGCAAAGGTAACTGGGGGCAAATTTTCTCTAATGCCTATCTTAATGAGCACCCAGGAGGTAGACCAGAGAAAAGCTACAAACAAGGCTTGCCCTACTGCCTTAAGATGAGATTTTGATTCGGTATTTTTTTCCAAGTTCATCATTATTGTTTATTACTCAAAGGACAGACCAAACTTCATTCGACAGAGTCAACCCTCGGCCAGGAAAGTAGCGGTTCTTGGTCTCAATACGTCCCTTTAAAGCCATGCGGGACTACTCGACCACCGAATCTCTAGTCTCCAATCTCCATTTCTCTAATTCTCAAATTACCGCTTACTAATTACCATCTTTAAGTATTTCCTTTGCCGCTAGCATCCCCGCCGCGCCCATCACTCCACCGCCTGGATGTGCGCCCGCCGCGCCGAAGTAGTAGCCTTTGAGCGGGGTGCGGAAGTCTGCCCATTGCGGGGTGGGACGCAGGAAGAAGATCTGGTGCAGCAACAGTTCGCCGTGGAAGATGTTGCCGCCTGTAATGCCCGCGATGGCTTCGATGTCCTTCGGCGTGATGACCTGCATGCCCACAATGCATTTGCGGATGTTCGGCGCGTACTGCTCAATGGTCGCGATGACCGCTTCGCCCAATTCGTTTCGCTTCGCGTCATTCCACCCGCCCTCAAGATCATACGGCGCATATTGCACAAAGCAAGACATTACGTGCTGTCCAGGCGGCGCCATATCGGGGTCGATCATGGATGGGAAGATCATGTCGAGATAAGGACGCTTCGAAATCTGCCCATACTTGGCGTCGTCGTAGGCGCGCTCGATGTAATCAATGCTCGGGCTGATGGACACCGCGCCGCGATGTAAGGGCGAGTCATGACTCGCCCCTACGCGATATGGCAACGCCGTGAAGTTGGGCAGTTCGCTTAACGCGATATTGACCTTACCCGACGAGCCGCGCGTGCGAAAGTTTTGAATCGACGTGACAAAATCATCGGGGAAATATTTGCCCTCCACGAATTGGAGAAACGTACGCTTCGGGTCTGCGGCAGACATCACGACTTTGGATTGAAGTTCATCGCCGTTTTCGAGAGTGACTCCAACAGCGCGTCCATTCTTGACGATTACCTGCTTCACTGAACAATTGACTCTGATCTCCACTCCAAGCGCTACCGCCGCGTTGTGTATGGAGCCACTGACTCCACCAGAGCCGTTCTTGGCAAAGCCCCAGGCACGGAACGCGCCGTCAATTTCGCCCATATAGTGATGGAGCAACACATACGCCGTCCCAGGCGAGCGCGGACCGAGGAACGTGCCGATGATCCCGCTGGCGGCTTTTGTGCCTTTCAACGCGTCGGTCTCGAACCACTCTTCGAGCAGATCCGCGGATGATTGCGTGGCGAGTTTGGCTATGGTGTACAGTTCTTTTTCTTTGAGACTCGCCGCGTATTGACCGACCTTAAGCAAGCCAAGCATGTCCCGCATGCTCAAGGAAGTTGGGTCTGGCGGAATCAAGTTGATGATGGGCTTGATTGCCTTCGCTGCTCGTGCCATGACGCGGGCGTATTCATCGTAGGCTTCCGCATCCTTCGGTGAGTGACGATAAATTTCGCGGCGGGTTAGGTCATGATCGTCCCATGCGGCGAGATAGTCATTGTTTTCTGTTGGCGTGAATGTGCTTGGCAATGGCAGGATCTTGAGTCCGTGCCTGGGCAATTCCAGGTCACGGATGATCTCCGGGCGCAAGAGACTCACCACATACGAAAACTCGGTGAACTTGTACCCAGGGAAGATCTCCTCCGTCACCGCCGCCCCACCGACGATATGTCTGCGCTCGAGCACCACAACCTTCTTGCCTGCCCGCGCCAGATATGCCGCGGCGACCAGTCCATTATGCCCGCCGCCAATAATGATCGCGTCGTATTGATTTTGTGTCATAAATAATTCCTTTTCATATGTCATTGCGAATGATGGTCGAGTAGCCTGAAGGACGTATCAAGACCAAGTAAAGCAATCTTCTTGCAGTAGCGGTATCAATTAACCCCTTACTACGCAATTCAGTCCACTCCTCCTTACGCACGATGCTAATACATGTTGTTCGCTTTTCAGGGAATCGAACTCACCAATTAGCCGGGCTCTGAGTTCATCTAACATTATCGGAACATAATTTGGTAGGCGACTGTACTTAAGATACAGCCAAACTTTGTCAACGGGATTGAGTTCTGGCGCATAGGAAGGAAATTGCTCAACAACTAGCTGGTCATATCGCTCAAGATATTGGTTTATTGGTTTAGAGCAGTGGATAGGGATCGCATCCCAGAGAATGGTAATTGGTCCAGAAATTTTGTGTTGAATCTTGTCCATGAATTGAACAACAGAATCACTGCGGAAGTTAGCATTATTGGAGAGAAGGTTGTAATAAAAATATGGGCGTTTCTCTTTAGGGCTAATAGTGACCGCACCAATCGCCGAGATTCTACCGTGAGGATCGGAGGCTTTGATGATCGGTGTTTGCCCACGAGGAGCAAATGTGCGACGGATGTTTGGAGACAGCAAAAACCCAGACTCATCTATAAAGACTAGATATGCTCCTCTTTTCTCTGCTTCTTTTAGAATTCGAGGAAAATCTTCCACCTTCCAGCGTGCGATCTCAATATCATTACGTTCTCTAAGTTGCTGAATTGGTCGTTGCACTGACCACTTTAGGTATTTTGTTAATACAAACCATACGTAGTTGTGGGAAAATTCGATGCTGAAGTGTCTACGAATGACCTCAGCGACTCGTTTGGAAGTCCACAGTTCATTATGCCATCCGTGAGCAGTCGCTCCCCGCAAAAGCAAACCGCGAAGAATTTCCAGTTGATCATCTGATAGCTTCCGCGGGCGACCAGCTATTGGTTTAAATTTGAGGCTACCGCCATCACGATATATCTTGTACCATTTATGAATAGTTCCAGCTGATATCCCAAGTATACGAGCAATTAAACTTGACGGCTCGCCTTTTTCCATCAATTCGACAGTGCGACGACGTTGAAATTCCCGTGCAGTCTCTTTCTTGTGCATTAAAAAATTCCTTACCGTACAAACCTTCTAACTTTCAAACGTGCTAACGTTTCTTCCACTCAGGCTCATAAAACGGAAGTTTCACCACCTTCGCAGGCGCGTGCTGGCGGTGATGCTCGACCGTGATCTCCATTCTCACATTTGTCCCAATCTCATAATACGGTTTTTGCAAATGCGCCAGCGCGATATACTTCTTCAATAATGGTGACCATGTGGATGTGGACGCATATCCAACCTGCACATTGCCAACAAAGATAGGCAAACTCCCGCGCACTGCCATGCCAGGGATTTGCGGCGGCAAGCCAACATCCTTGAACAACTGCTCCATCCCCTCCCAATCCACTTCGAGTCCCATCAACTTCCACAGCGAGCCTTCCTGCTTCTCGCGTTCCAGCGCGCGGCGTCCCACGAAATAACCAGGCTTGTCGAGCGCCACGGTCCAGTCGAGTCCCAGCTCAAACGGCGACGACTTCTGCGGCTTGATCCAGGCGTGGCTCGTGGATGTGTAATCCACTTCGATCATGAACAGACCTGCCTCCACGCGCGCCATGTCCATCGCAAGGATGCCTACAGGCATGATGCCATAATCGGCGCCTGCGTCCATCAGGGAATCCCAGATCGTAAGCGCGTCTTTCGCATCCATCCAGATCTCGAACCCCAGATCGCCTGTATATCCTGTTCGCGAAATCGTGACAGGGATTCCATCCACTTTGTTCTGCATGAGGCGGAAATACTTCAATCCGTCCACGGGATCGTCAACAACCTTATTCAGGATTTTCCTTGAATTGGGCCCTTGAAAACTCAAAGCCGCCACATTGTCAGTGACCTCTGTGATCTCCACATCCAAACCAACTGAATTCATCGAAAGCCATCGCAATGACGGGTCCGCGGACGTCATGCGATATGTCCCCTCATCGAGACGGCTGATCGTGCCATCGTCGATCATCTTGCCTTCGTCGTCGCACCAGCCCGTGTAATAGACTTGTCCCACTTTCAATTTGTCCATATCGCGGGTGACGACACGGTTCAACAAACGACTCGCGTCCTTGCCTTTTATGATGTACTTCATCAACGGCGTCACATCGATCAACGCCGCTGAATTGCGAATCGCCCAATACTCGCGGTCAAGAGTCAACTCATACGAGCCTGCCACCAAATATCCCGCCCACCGCCGCCAGTTTTGCGGCAGGCAGAGCTTCGATGTCCGTTCGTGGAATGGAGTATGTCGGAGTTGGAGCATAAGTTCCTTTCGGTTTTGAATCGTGAAGCATAAAAAGAGTTCAATGTTTCATGACATTATACAGTGGCTAAATGAAATGACAGAGACAATAATATATGAGATAATGATCAAAGAAATCGACCTAGAGCTAGATTGAAATTAGACGAATAGTAGAAGGAAAGATTGCCATGTATTGTTCGTCATGTGGTAAACAAATTCCAGATGAAAGCACGTTTTGCATGCACTGTGGAAAGCGCATATCTAAACATCGCCGAGTCAGTGAAAACCCGCCAATAGCTATTGAAAAAATCTATCTTACTAAGGAAGGACCAACCGATGTCAAGTCAAAAGGCGGATTTTTCAGCAATGCAGTAATTGGACGAGGATTTTCAGTTTCGGTTTCTCTCATTGACTCATCCAACAAATCGACAATATCTGATGGAGAACTTATCATAGGATTGATAGTGGCACTCCATGATTTGCATAAACAATTAGGTGCCAATCCACGAGCGTTACAAGAAGCTAAACAGAAAGCACTGTTGTATAAAGAAATTATAGTGAAGAAAGTAGACTTCACCTGGGAAACATTAAAATATGCTAGCGGTAATGAAGAAGTATTATGTTACAGATACACACAGCTTACTCCGCTCGTATACTTTGCTACATCAAATGAGAGGGTTTATCTTCATGTATGGTTTAGAACACCAGATGGAAAATTGTTTTATAAGACTGGAGATTGGGTTAAATGGGAATGATATTTCCGCAATATATATCTAATTCCATAAACACGACTCAAAACATCCGTGAAATGAACCTCCATCAGATGGACTTATTTCTTGTTACCTTTTTCGCCGCTGTGGTAATTTCTTGTTTATTCGAATACTCCGCTGGCGCGAAGAAGACCAGCAATGTCAACTCTTTCTCAATCGAGTGGAAGCGATGCTCTACATTCTTCGCCACATACACAATCGAACCGGCCTGCACGGCGCGGTCTTCATCCGCAACTTTGATCTGCGCCATCCCGCTCACCACATAATAAACCTCATCTTCTGTGTGTGGTAACTGTGCATCCAGGCCACCCGCGGGGAGGACGTAGAGTCCCATGCTCAGGTCGGGCACTTTGAGAAATTCAAGGTAGGGTTTGTTCGATTGTTTGCGTTCTTCAAGAAGTGGAGCGAGTTCAAAGGCTTGCATGAGTTTCCCTTTCATTAAGTCATTGCGAGAAGCGAAGCGACGAAGCAATCTCCACCTTCTTTAGGAAATTACCGTGTCACCTGCGCTTCGACTACATGACTCCGCTCACCTGTGCCTGTGGCACTGGCGTAGGCAGCGCGAAAGGGCTCGCAATGACATTGAACATATTATAGCGGTGGCCAGGGCATGGCGTGTCTGTCGCGGGGCTGGCGGGGGAAGTGTTTCTTTGCGAGAATCGATTTCGCACGGGATTGGAGTGCAGAGATCTCGCGCGGGCTGAGATAAGGTTGAAGGTCAGCGAGCAGGCCCGGGCCTAGAGAGAGGCGGGAGAGTAAATCCTCCGGGATCTTTTGCCCACCGAAATCCCAGAGCACGGTCCGCAATTTGTCGTCCTCATGGAAGCAAATCCCATGATCTATGGCGAAGAGTTTGTGCGTGTCCTCTTCAAAGAAGACGTGACCGCCCTTTCTATCCGCGTTGTTGCCAAGCATGTCGAAGAGAGCAACGGGCTTGAGCAGCTGCCGGTCGTTCTCGGTGAAGTTGAAATAGTGATATTCGGGATCGTACTCGATGAATTGCTGGAGCGAACCCGCGCCGTAAGGACCGTCGTTGCGGAGCATCGTGAACGGGACAAAGTGAAAGCCGAGACATTCACTAACAAGATACGCGGCTACTTCACGTCCCGCGAGTGTGTTTTCGGGGAAATCCCAAAGAGGCTGCTCGCCTTTGGTGGGTTTGTAAACAGCCTGGACGGTTGTGTCTTGATGACGGACTTCAACAAGGAAGGTGTAATTCGAGCCAAGCGTGAATTGACCTTTGAGTTCAAGGTCTCCGTGGGTAAGTGTATTTTTAAGTAATGTAAAATCGGTCTGATTCATCTACCGCTTATCTCATTAAAATTACTCAAGTTGCCACTTAGCATCCCAAAGGCTCCCTCACCCTGATTGGGATGAATTTTGGCGGGACGCCTTCCCCTCTCCCGCTGGGAGAGGGCGGGTGATGGTTGCCTGCTACCATGTTTCGTCGAGTTTATCAGCATAGAACCGAATGGCACGGTTATAGCTGAGGATGCCTTCATCCTTTGAAGTTTCAGCAAGGCTGATCAACAGCAATTCCATCGCTTTTGAATGTTCGCCCAGGTTGTAATAGGTCATCGCCAGGAATACTTTGAATTCGTTTCTCTCCGGAAACAGTTCCAGCGCGCGTAGAAATGTTTCCTTCGCTTTTTGATATTCCCCAATACAGCGATATGTACTGCCCATGCCGAGCAAAGCACCTTGCAGGTCTTCCCCGTTTAAACCTGACTTGACAGCGCTTTCATAAAATGGAATCGCTTCACGCTCCAGACCCAGCAGGTCATGGATCCATGCATATTGAAGATTGAC
>Ga0184637_10001661_pt1 | contig 14786 bp, 13 predicted proteins | sample PLM3_127_b2_FD_133143 | JGI IMG/M metagenome (GOLD analysis project Ga0184637, IMG submission 133143) | Groundwater sediment microbial communities from an aquifer in East River, Colorado, USA - PLM3_127_b2 | ecosystem: Environmental > Terrestrial > Soil > Riparian zone | place: USA: East River...
CGAGGAGGCGGTCACCTCGGCGCGCGAGATCTTCGCGCTCGTCGCGTCGGATCGCGCCCGGGTGCTCGCTACGGGGACCACCTCGGTAGCCGCCGTCCAGCTCTTCGAGTCCCTGCCGCGTCATCCGATCGTGACGGTGAGCTCGGCCATGAAATTGCTCGAGACCAGCAAGCCGACCGCTGGACGCGCCATCGACTTGCTCGTGGAACACGGCGTGATCGTGGAAACGACCGGTAAACGGCGCGACCGCTGGTTCGCGTACCAGGCCTACCTCGATCGCTTGCGTGCCGGCACGGATCTCGAAGTGAGTCGTTGATCGAACGGCGGCGAGGTAGAATGGTGCTTAACGCGGCTGCGTCACGGAGGTAGGCCCCATGGAGTTCACCCGCATCACTGTGGACGCGAAGCAGATGGGCGGCGTGCCCTGCATACGCGGGCTCCGCATTCCCGTGGCGACCGTCGTAACAATGATCGCCGACGGGATGAACCAGACGGAGATCCTCGCCGCGTATCCCGACCTTCGAGCCGAGGACGTCCACGAGGCGCTGCAATACGCCGCTGAGGCCGTGCGAGAGCGCGAGATCCCGCTCGTTGCTCCGTGAGATTCCTGGTCGACAATGCGCTGTCGCCCTTGGTTGCGGATGGCCTCCGACGCGTTCGTCCTGACCGCCTACCTGACGGATCGAGTCAAGCAGGGAGTGCCGCTATGGCCGAAAGAAAAGTGAAGATCTGGTACGACGCGGAAGGGGACTACCTGGAGGTCATCTTCGACCAGAAGCCTGGCTACTTTCGCGAGACGCCGAGCGATCAGGTCATGGAGAAGGTGGACGCGGACGGGAAGATCCTTGGCTTCTCGGTGCTGCGCGTCAGCGCTCTGAGGGAGAAGCCGCTCGAGGTTTCGCTGTAGCGGGTGGAAAAGCGCCCGCGATCGCCCTTGCAGATCTCCGTGTTATGATGAGCGCCCCCCTTGGAGCACCCGTGCGATGAGCGCCCCCGCGCAGGCGCTTGGCGACCTCGGCTTCTGCCTGGTGACGGGCGGCGCCGGCTATCTGGGCCGGCACCTGGTGGCGGAGCTGCTGCGGCGGGGCCATCGCGTACGCGCTTTCGACTGCGCGCGCGTCTCCTTCACGCACGAGCGCCTCGAAGCGGTGACGGGCGACGTCACCGACTTCGGCGCGGTGCGCAAGGCCTGCGAGGGGATCGAGACCGTCTTCCACACCGCGGCCGTGCTCGACTTCCGCCGCTTCCCGGGCCGCGCGGGCTGGGAGCGTTCGCGCGCCGTCAACGTAGGAGGGGTCGAGAACGTGATCCGGGCCTGCCGCGAGGCGGGGGTAAAGCGCCTGGTGCACACGAGCAGCAACAACGTGACGCTGGAAGGGCCCGTGGTCGGCGGCGACGAGACGTGGCCCTACGCGCAGGATCCCAAGGACCCCTACACGGCCAGCAAGATCCAGGGCGAGCAGCGCGCGCTGGCGGCAAACGATGCCGGAAGCCTGCTCACCTGTGCGATCCGCCCGGGCGGCATCTACGGGCCGGGGGAGGCGCTCATCCTCCCCCGCGTGGTCGCCGAGTGCGCGCGCGGACGCTTCGTCGCGATCATCGGCGACGGCTCGGCGATGTCCGACAACACGTACATCGAGAACCTGGTCGACGGTCACCTGGAGGCGGCGCGGCACCTGACGCCCGGCTCGCCCCTCTGCGGACAGGCTTACTTCGTGACCGACGGTTCGCCCGTGAACTACTTCGAGTTCTTCCGGCCTTTTGTAGAGGCGCTCGGGCTGGCGTTTCCGACGCTCAAGCTCCCGGCGGCTCCGCTCCGGCTGGTGATCTGGCTGTGGGAGCTGCTCGGCCGCCTGCTGCCGCTGCCCGCGCCGCCCTTGACCCTGCTCGAGCTGCGCAAGATCGTGGTCCCGCATTACAGCAGCATCGCGAAGGCGCGCCGCGACTTCGGCTGGACACCCAAGGTGAGCCCCGAGGAGGCCGCCTTGCGCTGCCTTCCCTACGTGTGCGGGCTCTACGCGAAGATCGAGCGGGTCGATCGCCCGCACTGGGCCTGGTGGTTCGCGATCCCCTTCGGCATGGCCCTGCTCGCGCTGCTCGCGTTCAGCCCGGGCGCGCACGCGGCCTGGAGCGCGCAGGTGACGAGCTTGACGCCGCGCTGGCTGCTCCAGGGGATCTTCGTCTGGGCCGCGCTCGTGCACGTCCATAAAGGCCTGAAGGCCGTGCGGATGGCCGAGCGTGCGGGGCTACACGAGACCTCGCTCGCCTGGGGCTGGCAGACCTTCCTGCTGGGCTTCCCTTCGCTCGGCCGGCTCGAGGAGCGCATCGCGCAGCGCGCGCGCCGGGAGTAGCTCAGTCCTTCGCGAGCCCGCGCAGCAGGATCTCGGCGACCGCGTCGGCGTTGGCCTTGGCGGAGCCCGTGCCTCCAAGCTCTACTTGTCGTCTCGAAAACTCGCGGCCGAGCCCGCCGAGCACGTAGGCGACTGCTGCAGTATCGACCGGCCGGATCTCGCCCTCCGCCCGCGCGCGCTCGAGCAGGCTGCGGGTCACGGCGATCACGTAGGCCTCGTGTGCATCGAGCAGCCGCTTGGCTCCGGGGACGCCGGCAAAATCTCTTGCGAAGGCCTGGGTGGTCGGCTGCACGGCTTCGTTCGCCGCCTGGAGATAAGCCCGCAGCGCGCCGAGCGGGGTGAGCGAGGCGTCCAGCGACGCGATCGCGGCGCGGCCGATCCGGTGCAGACGCCGATCCACCACCGTGAGCACCAGCTCGTCCTTGCTCGGCGAGATCTCGTAGAGCGTGCGCAGGGAGCAGTTCACGCGCGCTGCGATCTGCGCCATCGTGAGGTCGGCGAAGCCGCCGCGCACCACCAGCTCTTCGAGCGCGCCCAGCACCTCGCGCTGGCGTGGCGTGAGCCGGCCCTCCGCCTCCGCAGCCAACAACGGCCTGGGAGCGCGCACGCCCGGAAAGCGCGGGCGCGCCGGCCGCTGCGCCGCGAGGCTCACGGAAGCAGCGCCTTCGGGAGCTCGACGAACCGAGCCCGCAGCCACTCGCCGAGCCCCTTGGCTTGCGGATCCTGGCGCGTGGAGGCGGCCACGCCTTCTTCCAGCAGTCCGTGGATCACGAAGTTGAGCGAGCGCAGGGCGGGCAGGCGGTGGCGCTCGATCTCGAGCGGAGCCACCTCGGGAAGCAGCGCGCGCAGCTTTTCCGTGTCGAGGAAGGCGTCGAGCCAGGCCCAGGCCGCGTCCGTGGGCGCGAAGATCCCGAGGTTCGCGTTGCCGCCCTTGTCGCCGGAACGGGTGCCGAAGACACTGCCGAGTGGCGCGCGCACGCGGGGGCCGCCCGGCGCGGGGGCGCTCGGCCCCGGCGCAGGCTCGACCGCGAACGGCGCGCGCGGGATCACCGAGCTGATCTGGCGGGTCTCGCCCCCGAGCAGCACCACTTCTTGTGGCACTGTCGCGGCGGGGATCAGCGCGGGCTCGTAGACGCCGTAGGGGTGCCCCTCCCCCGGACCTCCAGAGAGCCCGAAGAAGCCCGGGATCGAGGCGAGCGCCGTCTCGATGATGGCGTTCGAGAAGGCGCGTCCGACTTTTTTGGCGTCCGGATCCTTGACACCCAGGTACCAGATCGCCACCGCCTGCTCGTTCGTCTCCGGGTCGGGCCGGTCCGTGCGGATCAGACGCGTCGTGACCTGCGCGAAGTCGGAGGGCTTGAACGGGCAGGCGGCCCAGAACGTCTGCTCGATCAGCCGCGCCTTGGCCTCGATGTCGAGTCCCGTGAGGCCCATCCGCAGGTCGTTGCGGAAGCCGCCATGGCGGTTCAGGCAGACCTTCAAGCTAGCGGGAGGCGGCTCGCCCTGGACGCCGTGCATGCGCACGCGATCGGGAGCGAGCTGCTCGAGCCGGATCGTGTCGAAGCGCGTCGTCACGTCTGGTCCGAGGTACTGGGGCCCGCCGATTTCGTAGAGCAGCTGCGAGGTCACGGTGCCGACCGATACTTCTCCGCCGGTGCCGTCGTGCTTGCCGATCACCGAGGAGCCGTCGTGCGCGATCTCGGCCCAGGGGAAGCCGGCGCGCGTCAGGTCGCGGATCTCGGTGAAGAACGAATAGTTTCCCCCCGTCGCCTGACAGCCGCACTCGATCACGTGGCCGGCGGCGACGGCGCCCGCCAGCGCGTTCCAGTCGCTGCGCTTCCAGCCGTGGTGCCAGGCGGCCGGGCCGCACACCACGGCGGCGTCGGTGGTGCGCCCGGTGACGACGATGTCGGCGCCCTGCTGGAGCGCGTCCACGATGCCCCAGCACCCGAAGTAGGCGTTGGCGGTGAGGAAGGCGGAGGCATCTTTAATTGGCTCGCCGGTCTCGAAGTGACGCAGCTCTCCGCCCGCGATCAGCTCGCCGATGCGCGGCATCAGGTCGTCGCCGCGCACGTAAACAATTTTTGGATGCAGGCCGAGCTGGCTCGCGACCTCCGCCACCGCCTCGGCGCAGGCGTCCGGATCCAGGCGGCCCGCGTTCGAGACCGCATTGATGCCGCGGTCGAGGCAGCTGCCCATCACCTGCTCCATCTGCCGGACGAAGGTGTGCGCATAGCCGCCGCGCGGACGCTTCATGCGCGTACGCGCCAGGATCAGCATCGTGAGCTCGGCGAGCCAGTCGCCGGTGAGCACGTCGATGGGGCCGCCCTCGACCATTTCCTTGGCGGCCGAGAGCCGGTCTCCGAAGAAGCCCGAACAGTTGGCAATCCGGATGGGGGCTGCCATCACGCGTCCTCCCGGGCTCGCTCGCCGCCGGTCGCTTCGACCACCAGCAGCAGCGCGCCGTTCTCCACCTGGTCGCCCGCGGCGACCCGCACCTCGACCACGACACCATCCTGCGGCGCCTTGATCGGGTGCTCCATCTTCATCGCCTCCAGCACCAGCAGCGTCTCGCCGGCAGACACGGTCTGCCCTACCTGCACGCGCAGGTCGATCACCTTGCCCGGCATGGGAGCCACCAGTCCGCCCGAAGAAAGCCCTGAGCCCGGCAGCTCGAAGCGCGGTCTCACGACGAGCTCCACGTCGCCGTGCCGGCTCTGGATCACGATCCGGCCCTGCGTGCGCGTGACACGGGCGCGCTGGCGGCGTCCGTCGATCTCGACGTCGATCGCGCCGAGGCTCCAGGCGTGCACGCGCGCGAGGCTGCCGTCGCCCAGGCGGAAGCTTCCGTCGCGCAGCCGGCGGTAGCAGACCTCGATCTCGCGCTCGCCCAGCGCGAGCGTCACCCGCTGATCCGGCATCCGCGCGTTGCGCCAGCCGCTCGGGGCGGGCGCCAGCACGCTCGCCTCGGCCCGGTTCGCGCCCTGGATCCAAAGCGTAGCGGCGCGCGCGACCCGCAAGAGCTCATCGTCGCCGAGCTCGAGCGAGCGGGCAGGGCGCACGCGATCGATGAAGTCGGTAGTGGTGTCGCCGGCCAGGAACTCGCGCGTGCGCAGCGTGGCGACCAGGAAGTCGCGGTTGGTGGCGACACCCGCGAGGTGGCTGCGCTCGAGCGCCAGCGCCAGCCGGCCCGCGGCCTCGGCGCGCGTGGGGGCAAACGCGATCACCTTGGCGAGCATCGGATCGAAGCGCGTCCCGATCACGGAGCCCTCGGCGACGCCCGAATCCCAGCGTACTGCGGGCTCGTCGGCGGGCTCGAACGCCACCAGGGTCCCCGTCGCCGGCAGGAAACCCTCCGCCGGGTTCTCGGCATACAGGCGCGCCTCGATGGCAGCGCCTTCCCAGCGAATGTCGCGCTGCTGCCGATCGAGCGGCTCTCCAGCGGCGATCCGCAGCTGCTCGCGCACCAGGTCGATGCCGGTCACCGATTCCGTGACGGCGTGCTCGACCTGGAGGCGCGTATTCACCTCCAGGAAGAAGAACTGCTTCGACGCGTCGTCGAGCAGGAACTCGACGGTGCCCGCCGACCGGTACCCGAGCCCGCGGGCCAGCCGAAGCGCGGCCTCGCCCATGGCCTCGCGCAGGGCCGCGTCGACCCGCGGTGACGGGCACTCCTCGATGATCTTCTGGTGCCGGCGCTGGATCGAGCACTCGCGCTCGCCCAGATGAATCAGGTTGCCGTGGGCATCGCCAAGGATCTGGATCTCCACGTGCCGGCAGCGCGGCAGGTAGCGCTCGACGAACACGCGATCGTCGCCGAAGCCGCTGGCGGCCTCGCGCCTCGCGGCGGCGACCGCCTCCGCGAGCTGCGCCGGCGCCTCCACGATCCGCATGCCCTTGCCGCCGCCGCCGGCGGCGGCCTTCACGAGCAGCGGGTAGCCGACGGCGGCCGCACCACTGGGATCGTCGGCGGACGGCAGCGTCGGCACGCCGAGCTCGTGGGCGAGCGCCTTCGCGGCCAGCTTGTCGCCCATTCTTTGGATCGCCTCGGGAGACGGACCCACCCAGGCAAGCCCGGCTTGGATGACGTCAGCGGCGAAGCCCGCGTTCTCGGACAGGAAGCCATACCCGGGATGGATGGCGCCGGCTCCGCTCAGGTGCGCCGCGTCGAGGATCGACTTTCCGTCGAGATAAGAGTCCGGCAGGCGCACTGCTTCGTCGGCCTCGGTCACGAACGGCGCGTTCGCGTCCGCGTCGACATATACGGCGATGCAGCGCAGCCCCATCGCGCGCGCGCTGCGCATCACCCGCCGGGCAATTTCACTTCGGTTCGCCACCAGCAAGGTCGTGAAGCTCACAGTCGGAACACCCCGTATCCGGTGGCGCCCTCGATGGGCCGGTTGCGGACGATTGAGAGGCAGATGCCAAGTACGGTTCGGGTGTCGCGCGGGTCGATGATGCCGTCGTCGCTGATGGCGCCGGTCGCCTCCAGTGCCAGCGAGCCCTTCTCCTGGATCGCCTCCACGGCCGCGACGATCCGGGCGTCGGCCTCCTCGTCGAAGGGCTCTCCCTTGCGGGCGGCCTGGCCGCGGCGCACGATCGACATCACGCCGGCAATCTGTTTGCCGCCCATCACGGCGATCTTGGCGCTCGGCCACAAGAAGGTGAAGCGGTTGTTGAAGGCCCGACCGGACATCGCGTAGGTGCCGGCGCCGTACGAGTTCCCGACGATCACGGTGAAGTGCGGCACCTTCGAGTTGGTGACCGCGTTGATCAGCTGGGAGCCCTTCTTGATGATCCCGGCCCGCTCGAAATCGCGTCCGACCACGAAGCCCGTGATGTTCTGGAGGAAGAGCAGCGGCACGTCGATCTGGTTGCAGAGCTGGATGAAGTGCGCGCCTTTTTCAGCGGACTCCGGATAGAGCACGCCGTTGTTGGCCACGATGCCGATCGGGTAGCCCTCTATCCCCGCCCAGCCACACACGAGCGTGCTGCCGTAGCGCGGCTTGAACTCCTCCAGGCGGGAGCCGTCCACCACGCGTCCGATCACGTCCCGGATGTCGACCGGCCGGCGCAGGTCCGGGCTCAGGACGCCAAGCAGTTCTTCGGAATCGAGCACGGGCGGATCGGCGCTCAGGCTGGGCGGGGGGCCCGGCTTCCGCCAGTTGAGGTGCGACACCGCTTCGCGACACAGGCGCATGGCGTCTCGTTCGTCTTCGGCCAGGTACTCGCCGAGCCCCGACACCTCGGCGTGCATCTGGGCTCCGCCCAGCGATTCGTCGTCGGACTCCTCGCCGGTCGCCATCTTCACCAGCGGGGGGCCGGCCAGAAAAATTTTTGACTGCTCGCGGATCAGCACGTTGTAGTCCGACATCCCGGGCTGATAGGCGCCGCCGGCCGTGGAGGAGCCGAAGACCACACACACGGACGGGACGCGGAGCTTCGAGAGCTCGGTCATCTCGTAGAAGAACCTTCCGGTCTCTGCGAAGTGGTTGGTCTTCGCGGGGCGTCGCCTGCGTTTGCCGTCGCCGCTCTCCGGATCCATCCGCAGGTCGGCCCCCGCCGACTCGACGAAGCTCACGTACGGAATCCGGTTGTCGCGCGCGATCTCGAGCGCGCGCATCCACTTCTTGGCCACGTAGGGGGTGAGCGCGCCGCCCAAAACGGTCGGATCGTTGGCGAAGATCACGCACTCGACGCCGGCGATCACGCCGATTCCGAGCACGGCGCCGCCGCCGATCGCGTAGTCCGAGTTGTAGCCGGCGAGCGAGCTGATCTCGAGGAAGGGACTGTCGGGATCGAGCGCGAGGGCGATCCGCTCCCGCACCGGGAGCTTCCCCCGTTTTGCCAGCCGCGCGTGGGCCTCGGGGCCGCCGCCCGCTTCGGCTTCGCCGTGCAGCCGGTCGATCTCGGCCAGCTTTTCCAGCATGGCAGAGCGGTTCTCCGCGAACTCGGGGGCGCGGACGTCTAGACCGGGCCTGACCGGTGGGGCGAGCAGGGGCAAAGGCATCGGTTCTTCCTTTCCGGTTGACAGCAGGATGGCATGAGCGGTAACGTAAATCAACGATAATTACCATGCGCTCGGCGCAAGGAAGCGGTGGCGTCGTGAACCCGGTCCAGATCACGAGCCAGCGCGGCGTGATGACCGCGACGCTGGCCGACGTGGAGAGCCGCAACGCGCTGGGCCCGGAGCTGGTCGAGGGCCTGCGCGAGGCCGTCGCCGCCGCGGGCGCCGACCCGACGGTCCGGGCGCTGGTGGTGACGAACACGGGCACGACCTTTTGTGCCGGCGCCAATCTCAAGCAGCGCTCGGGCTCGTCGCAGCGGGGGCCCCGCTCGGGCGGCTTCGAGGAGCTGCTGCACGAGATCCAGACCTCGCCCACACCGATCGTCGGTCGCATCGCCGGCCACGTGGTCGGCGGCGGCAACGGCCTGGCGGCGGCGCTCGACATCTCGATCGCGGCGGACCACGTCAAATTCGGCTTCAGCGAGGTCCGGCTCGGCGTGGCGCCCGCCATCATCTCCGTGGTGTGCCTCCCCAAGATGAGGCCCGGTGAGGCGATGGAGGCGTTCCTGCGCGGCCACCGCTTCTCGGCCTCGCGCGCCGCGGAGCTCGGCTTGATCAACCGCGCGGTGCCCGCCGACCAGCTCGACGCCGCGGTCGAAGAAGTGCTCGCCGATCTGCGAAAGGGCGGACCGCGCGCGCTCGGCTTCGCCAAGCGCCTCGTCCACGAGGTGCCGCGCATGACGACGAAAGATGCCTTCCAATGGGCCACCGCCCTTTCCAACCAGCTGTTCGCGGGCGACGAGGCCCGCGAGGGCATGGCTGCCTTCCTCCAGAAGCGCGACCCTGCCTGGGTGAAATCCGATGGCGACTGACCCGAGCCGCGAGGGGTTCCCGCAGGTCGGCGACTTCCTCGACGAGAGCGAGGCGCTGCACGTTCTGTGTGAGCCGCTCGCCGAAGCGGACTTCGAGCGGGTCACGCAGTTCAAGGGCTACACGATCGGCGACGTGATCGGGCATCTGCATCACTGGAATCAGGCCGCCGACTTGTCGCTGCGCGACGCCGCCGGGTTCCAGGCCTTCTACAAGCAGGTGGTAGAGGGCCTCGGTCGGGGGCTCACGCTGGTCCAGATCGCGAACGAATGGCTCGGCGACCTGCGCGGCCGCGCCCTGCTCGGCGAGTGGCGCCGCTTCTACCGCGAAATGGCCGGGCGCTTCGGCGCCGCCGACCCGAAGGCGCGGGTTCCCTGGGCCGGCCCCAGCATGAGCGTGCGCTCGAGTATCACGGCGCGGCTGATGGAGACCTGGGCCCACGGGCAGGAGGTCTACGACCTGCTCGGCAAAGAACGTATTGACCGCGACCGCATCCAGAACATCGCCGTGCTCGGGGTGAACACCTTCGGCTGGACCTTCCTGAACCGCAAGCTCGAGGTGCCGAAAGACGTCCCCTATGTCCGGCTCACGGCGCCTTCGGGAGCCGTCTGGGAGTGGAACTCACCGGGCGGCGCCGATCGGGTCGACGGCCGCGCCAGCGAGTTCTGCCAGGTGGTGACGCAGGTCCGCAGTCTGGCGGATACGCAGCTGCGCGTTACCGGCGACACCGCGAAGCGCTGGATGTCGATCGCCCAGTGCTTCGCCGGGCCGGCCGCCGACCCGCCCAAGCCCGGCAGCCGCTTCCGGCAAGGAGACCCCCGGTGGACCTGAGCTACGGATCCGAGTACGCGGCCTTCCGCGAGCAGGTGCGGGCTTTTTTGCGCGAGCAGGGCGGCCGCGCGCCGAAGGGCCCTGCCGGCGTCGCCACGGGCAAGGCGAGCCAGGCGCTGCTCGAGTGGCAGAAGCTCCTGATCGAGCATGGCTACGCGGCGCGCAGCATTCCCAAGGCCTACGGCGGCCATGGCGGCGACGCGGACATCCTGAAACGGGTGATCATCGACGAGGAGTTCAACGCGGCCGGCGTCTCGCGCGGGGTCGGTGGCCAGGGCCCGGAGATGCTGGTTCCCACGCTGCTCGAGCACGGGAGCGAAGCCCAGAAGCAGCGCTGGATCGGGCCCACGATCCGGGGTGAAGTCGTCTGGTGTCAGGGCTACTCGGAGCCCGGCGCGGGCAGCGATCTCGCGAACGTGCAGACCCGCGCGGTGGAGGACGGCAGCGACTTCCTGATCAGCGGTCAAAAAATCTGGACCACCACCGCCCACCTCTCGCAGATGATGTTCGGGCTGTTCCGCACCGAGCCGGGAGCCGGCAAGCACGGCGGGCTCAGCTACCTGCTGATCCCGATGGACACGCCCGGCATCGAGGTGCGGCCGCTGGCCACCATGACCGGCGAGGCCGAGTTCAACGAGGTGTTCTTCGACCGGGCCCGCGTGCCCCAGGCGAACGCGGTCGGCCGGCGCGGCGAGGGCTGGAAGATCGCGAACACGACGCTGTTTCACGAGCGCAACATGCTGGCATCGACCGCGGTGCTCGACGGCGGCCTGCGCAGCCTGGTGAAGCTGATGCAGCGCGAGTCGTCGAGCGGGGTCCGGGCGATCGAGTCGCCCGTGCTGTGCGACCGCCTGCTCCGGCTGGAGGGGCGGGTGCTCGCCATGAAGTACCATGGCATGCGCATGCTCACCGCCCGGCTCGCGGGCAAGAGCCCGGGGGTGGCGGCGCTCGTGACCAAGCTCGCGGGATGCGAGCTGAGCCACCAGCTCAACGGGCTTGCCCTCGACGCCATGGGCGAGCTCGGCGCGCTCTACGAGGGCTCTCCGCACGAGCGCGACCACGGCCGCTGGCAGAGCCAGTACATGTTCACGCTCGGCCTGATCATCGGTGGCGGCACGGCCCAGATCCAGAAGAACATCATCAGCGAGCGCGGCCTCGGCCTGCCGCGCGAGCCGAAGCCGCAGGCCTAGGAGCCGCCGCTTGGACTTCTCACTATCGGAAGAGCAGGACCTGCTGGCCGCCAGCCTGCGCCGCTTCCTGGCGGCGGAGTGCCCCGTGACGCGGGTGCGCGAGCTGGTCGCCGAGCGGCCGGGCCACGACGGCGGCACCTGGAAGTCCCTGTGCGAGCTCGGGGTCGCGGGCCTGCTGGTGCCCGAGGAGCATGGCGGGAGCGGGCTCGGGATGCTGGACGCGGCGGTGGCGGCCGAGTCGCTGGCCTGGGGCGTGGCTCCGGGTCCCTTCCTCGGCAGCGCGGTGATGGCGCCGATCGCGCTGCGCGCGGCGGGCTCCGCCGAGCAGCAGGCGCGCTGGCTGCCGCGCCTCGCCACCGGACAGTGTCGGTTCGCCGTGGCCGCGAACGAGCTGGTCTCCCGGCGGGACGGCGCGGGGGTGGCGCTGCGCGACGGATGCCTGCACGGCCTCGCCCTGATGGTGATCGACGGAATCGACGCGGATCACCTGCTGGTTCCCGTCGACGAGGGCCGCAGCCTCGCCAGGATCGACGCGCGCGGGGCCGGGGTCACGTCCACGCCGTTGCGCACGATCGACCGCACGCGCGGCTTCGCGGAAGTACGGCTTGACGGCGCGCCCGTCGACGAGTGGATCGGCGAGCCCGGCGGGGCGAGCGCCGCCTGCAACCGGATGCTCGACGCCGCGCGCGTCGCGCTGGCGGCCGACACGCTGGGCGCCAGCGAGCGGGCGCTCGAGCTGGCCGTCGCCTATTCCCTTGAGCGCCGGCAGTTCAACCGGGTGATCGGATCGTTCCAGGCCGTGAAGCACCTGTGCGCCGAGATGGTGGCCGAGCTCGAGCCGGCGCGTTCGCTCGTCTGGTACGCTGCGCATGCCTTCGACGCGGTACCCGAGGAGGCCTCGCGGATGGCGCTGCATGCCAAGGCCCACCTGTCGGAGATCGGGCCCTTCATCGTGCGCACCGCGACCGAGGTCCACGGCGGGATCGGCTTCACGGACGAGCAGAACCTGCACTACTGGTTCAAGCGCGTCGGCGTGAACCGGCAGCTGCTGGGCTCACCCGAAGCGCTGCGCGAACAAGCCGCCCGGCTCCAGGGCTGGATCGCGTGAGCCGGATCTGCAAGTACAGGCGCGCAACCGCCGAACCGGGAGGACCCCCCAAATGAAGACGAAGCTGGCCGAGGATCTCGGTCTCGAGTTCCCCATCTTCGCGTTCACCCATTGCCGCGACGTGGCGGCCGCCGTTTCGAAGGCGGGCGGCCTGGGCGTGCTGGGTGTCGCCGGACATTCCTTGCATCACCTCGAGATGGAGCTCGATTGGATCGAGAAGCAGATCGGGGACCGACCCTATGGGGTGGACCTGCTGCTGCCGACGAAATTTGTGGGTAGCGACCAGGGTGGCATCGACGAGTCGAAGCTCGAGGCGTTGATCCCCGCCGAGCACAGAAAGTTTCTGACGGAGCTGCTGGATCGCTACGGCGTGCCGCCGCTTCCCGCGGGCGAGCATCCGCGGCCGGCGTTCAGCGTGGGCTACGAGCAGCAGCGCGACGTGATCGAGTTCGTGTTCAGCCGGCGCATCAGCCTGATCGCGAGCGCGCTCGGGCCGCCGCCCGGGTGGATGATCGAGCAGGGGCGAGCCAAGGGCGTGCGCGTGGCGGCGCTGGCGGGCACCGTCGAGCATGCGCAGCGTCACGCGGAGGCGGGGGCCGACATCGTGGTGGCGCAGGGCTACGAGGCGGGCGGTCACACCGGCGAGATCGCGACCATGGTGCTGGTTCCCGAGGTGGTCGACGCGGTGGCTCCGCTCCCCGTGCTGGCGGCGGGCGGGATCGGCAGCGGGCGCCAGATCACGGCGGCCCTCGCGCTTGGCGCGCAGGGCGTCTGGATGGGCTCGCTCTGGCTCACCACCGAAGAGGCCGAGACGCACCCGGTGGTGAAGCAGAAGTTCCTGCGCGCCTCCTCGCGCGACACGGTCCGCTCGCGCTCGCTCACCGGCAAGCCCGCGCGGCAGCTGCGCAGCGCCTGGACGGAGGCCTGGGACGACCCGGCGAGCCCGGGTGCGCTCGCGATGCCGCTCCAGCCGCACCTGATTGCCGAGGCCCAGGCGCGCATCGCGCGCTCCGCCCACAAGTCCCCCGGCTCCGAGGCCCTGATCAACTACTTCGTGGGTCAGATCGTGGGCTCGATGAAGCACGTGAAGTCGGTCCGCAGCGTGATGGACGAGCTCGTGCACGAGTACGCCGCCACCATGGAGCAGCTCGACGCGCTGGCGGAGAAGTAGCGCGCCCCTGGGCGGCGGCCGGCGCGGGTCACGATCGCGACCCTTCCCCGAAGGCCACCCTCAGCCGTGCTGCGTTCGCGCCGCGACTCGCGTCTCGAGGCCGTGGCCATAGCTCACGAGCTCGATGATGGGCCCGCCCCGGGTGCGGAACTTGGTGTTGATGCTGGCATCTCCCGGATTGAAGGAGATCTCCTCTCCGTAGGGGGTGGTGATCTCCTCCCGGAGGCACGCCTCCGCGAGACCGCCGTGAACCGCCTCCACGGTCTTCCCGCTTTCGACGGCGAGCGCGAGATGGCCCACCGGCACCAGCGGGCCCTCGTCGCGCCCGCTGTCGGCGCCGAAGGTCGCCCGCTGTCGCGCAGCGGTGTGGAGCCAGTGCTGCGTCGCTTCGAAGATCTCGAGGTTCAGGGTACGCGCCGCGCCCTCGAAGTAGACGCGCGCGATGCGCACGTCGGCGAGCTGCGGATCGTAGGCGAGCACCTTGCGCACCTGCACGGAGGGGAAGATCCGGTAGCCGCGCAGCTTCAGCGCGCCGGCGTCGGCCCAGGCCGCCAGCACGCCGAGGTACCACTCGAGCTGGCCGAAGACCTCGAGGCCCAGGTGGTCGAGCTGCGGCAGGTCGGATGCGAGCGCTGGCGAGAGTGCCCGCGGCAGGAGAGCGCGCGCCGTCTGCTCCGCGCCGTCGGAGAGCAGGAAGCTGGAGGCGTGCGCGATCGCGCGCAGGTCGAGGTCCACCAGCTCGCGCGCCAGGCTGCGCGCGTCGCCGTTCGCAGACGCGCTCGGCAGGCCGCGCCGCGCGAAGAAGCGCGCCTGCTCGTCCTTCCCGATCTCGACGGGAGAACCGGCGAGGAGCAGGAAGCGCTCGGGCGTCTGGTGGCCGAGCCAGCCGTCGGGCTCGAGATCGACGCGCATCGCGTCGGCGTCGATGGGAGTCCGGTGCACCCCGAAGCGTCCCTTCCTCTGTCGGTGGTGCGGCGACGCTACCCCACGGCTCTACCTCAGTCCATCAGGACGGCCATCGAAACTTGACGAACGCTGTCTCGGGAGTGAGTCTCGCGCGATGCGCCCGCCGGCCGACGCCGTCGAGACCGCGGGCAGCGGGCCCGACCTGGTCCTGGTGCACGGCACGGGGATGGACGGCGCGAGCCTCCGCCCGCTGGCCCGGCTGCTCGGCGACCGCCTGCGCGTGACGCGCTATCACCGCCGCGGTACGGCGCGCTGGCCCGGGCCCCATGAGAGCGCGCCGAGCTCGGCGCAC